>Ga0307408_100002486_pt1 | contig 12907 bp, 15 predicted proteins | sample 322Cmetagenome_FD_202116 | JGI IMG/M metagenome (GOLD analysis project Ga0307408, IMG submission 202116) | Maize rhizosphere microbial communities from greenhouse at UC Davis, California, United States - 322HYB-C-3 | ecosystem: Host-associated > Plants > Roots > Rhizosphere > Soil | place... | reverse complement strand
AGAGGATCATCATGGCACACCACGCTCTCGCTTCGCAGGAAAGCTACAACCCGAACCACCTGCTGGACATCCTGCTCGGCAAAATGCAATTGAAGAACGATGCTGCGCTGTCGCGCATGCTGGAAGTCGCACCACCTGTAATCAGCAAGATCCGTCACCACCGCTTGCCCGTCGGCGCTTCGCTGCTGATCCGCATGCATGAAGTGACTGGCATGAGCATCCGTGAACTGCGTGACTTGATGGGCGACCGCCGCACCAAGTACCGCCTGTCGGATGCCCAGGGCCGCCCGAAACCGGAAGACAAGCCAGTCGGCGCGTCGACCCAGGGCGGCATGCCGCAGGCCAGCGCGCACTGAGCGCGCCGGGCCTCAGGCCATCAGCACCATTGCAATTTCTTCATATTGCAGTTCCGTTTCGCGGAACAGGTGCAGGAAAGTGTCTTCGCCCAGGTTGAGCGCTTTCCAGGCAATCGGGGAAACGGGCGGCACCAGGTCGTCCGGTTTCTGCACCAGGTCCAGCGCATGCACCACTGCGTCGGCCACGTGCACGATGGCGGCGAGGAAGCCGGCCCCCGGTGTTCCAGGCTCGTGGTGGCCGGCAATTGCCAGCCGCATCGTGTCTGAGAAATTCCAGTGCTCTGCCAACGCCAGGCCGGCTTCGATATGGTCGATGCCGAGCACGGCGCGTTCCGCCTCCAGCGTATAGCAGTCATTCTCCTTCTGGTAGGCGATCACCTCCGCATACAGGTCCGGGAAGGTCGACACCAGCACCAGGCGGCCGATATCGTGCAGCAGGCCCGCCGTGAAAGCATAGTCCTGGTTGAATCGCACATGGCGTGCCAGCACCTTGGCGCAGGCTGCCGTCGCGATCGAATGGCGCCAGAACATGTTGTGGTCGAAGCCGGGGCATAGCTTGTCGGCGAAGCAGCCGGTCACGGCCGCCGCCGTGATCAGGTTGCGCGTGCTCTGGAAACCAAGGAAGGTAATCGCTTGCTGGATCGTGGTCACCTTGACCTGCAGCCCGAACAGCGAAGAATTGGCAAGGCGCAGCGTCTTGGCCGTCAGGGCCTGGTCATGCGAGACCTTCTTGGCCAGCACCGCGATATCGATTTCTTCCTGGTCTACGCTATTCAGCAATTCCATCACCACGGCCGGCAGCGATGGCAGGTCGTCCAGGTTCTTCACCACATCGTCATAACTGAGCGGCTCGCTCATGCAGCCTCCTTGCCGACGCGGAATTCGGTAACCAGCTTGCGCAGCGCATTGGCCGCGGAGTCTTCGGCATTGGCCGGATCGTGGCGGCGGAACAGCACTTCGATGCGCGCCAGGTGGGCTGCGCGTTCGGCGGCCGTCTGGGCCGGGTCGGGCGGCGTGTCGTCGACCACGGCCAGCGATTCGATGCCGTGGCCTTGCAAACGCTCCAGCATGCGTTCGGTCAGCACGGCGCCAGCTGGCAGCAGGACCTGGCCGTGCGTGTCCAGCAATTCATCGGAAAGCACCATGCCAGGCTCGACTTTGGACAGGGGCAGGTGGCGGTAGGTCGCCGTCATTTTTTCATCTCCAACATAAGCATGCCAAATCTTACCTCAGTGAAGGAAAGGCATCACCCTTAAAATCTTGCCAAGCGACACCGCTTCCCTTACATTGGTGGGAATATGGGGAGGGAGTGAATGTTTGGTATCCAAGGCCGGCTGACCGCACTGTTCGTTGTGATCGTCACGGTTGTGCTGGGCATTTCCGGTACTTACGCACAGTACAGCCTGGGCCATGAACTGGAAGTGGCAAACCAGCGCCTGCGCGAAGGCGTGCTGACCCGCCTGCAAACCAGCTTGCCTTCCGCCCTGTGGGACCTCGATAAGGCCAAGGTCGACAATATCGTGGCAGCGGAGATGCTGCCGCCGGAACTGGTGGCAATCCGTGTCTACGACACCTCGGTCGGCCTGTTCTCCGGCAAGCGCCGCAAGGAAGACGGCAGCATCGTCCCCATCGAATCCGAAACAACCGTGCCGGGCGCCCCCGTGGTGGCCGACCTGGCGTACCGGGACGCCGGCGCCGCCGGCAGCGCGCTGAAGCCGGTGATCGTCGGACGCGTCGTGGTCAACTTCAGCCGCGCCCAGATCGATGCCACGCTGGCCGCCGAAGTGCGGCGCAAAGTGGTGGAAGTACTGACCCTGGACCTGATCCTGGTGGTGGCGCTGGCGCTGTCGCTGCGCATCGTGTTCGATCCTTTGAAGAAGCTGCGCGACGGTTTGTTCGAACTGGCCACGCGCGGTTCCGATGAAGTGGAGGAGCTGCCGGAAAAGCGCAGCGATGAACTGGGCGACGTGATCCGCGGCTTCAACGCCATCCAGCGCAAGGTTAAATCGATCATCAAGCGCACCCGCGAAGCGGAAGACCTGGCGCGCCGCTCGGCGCAGGAAACGGCGCAGGCGCTGGACGACCTGCAGCGCACCCAGGAATCGCTGCTGCAGGCCGAGCGCCTGGCTTCCCTCGGCTCGCTGGTGGCAGGCGTGGCGCATGAGATCAACACGCCGGTCGGCATTGCCCTGACCAGCGCTTCGGTGCTGATGGATGCCACCACGGCTGTCGACGAGTCGATGAAAGCCGGACAGGTGAAGAAGTCGGAGATCCAGAGATACATCGACACTGCCGGCGAAAGCGCACGCCTGATCATGAACAACGCCTACCGTGCGGCGCACCTGATCCACAGTTTCAAGCAGATCGCGGTCGACCAGGTCAGCGAAGCGCGCCGCCGCTTCGAACTGAAGGAATATATCGGCGAAGTGGTGTCCAGCCTGCAGCCAAAGTTGAAGAAAACCCGCATCGTGGTGGCGATCAACTGTCCCGACGACATCATGCTGGACAGCTACCCGGGCGCCCTGGCCCAGGTCATCACCAACCTCACGCTGAACTGCGTGGAACACGCCTTCGAGCCCGATGGCGCCGGCAATATCGATATCAATGTCATCCCCGACGGCGAGACCATCGAGATGCAGGTGGTCGATAACGGCAAGGGCATCGCGCCCGATATGCTGGACAAAGTGTTCGACCCCTTCGTCACCACCCGCCGAGGACAGGGCGGTACTGGTCTTGGCCTGAACATTGTCTTCAACCTGATCGTCAAGCAGTTCGGCGGCACCATTTCCGTTTCGAGCACGCTGGGCAAAGGCGCCAGCTTCGTCTTGCGCATTCCGCGCGTCACGCCCGGCGGCGAGAACGAGGACAAGCATCCCGATGCACCGCTGCATGCCCCGACCGTGAGCTGAGCGCCGTTGCAGGCGCATCTGCCGCATACTGGGGCCATGCAGGGGGAATTGTCATGGATAAGCAGCGCCTGATCGCATTGCTGCGCGGCATTAACGTCGGACGCGCAAAACGCGTTGCGATGGCCGACCTGCGCAAGGTACTGAGCGATATGGGTTATGGCGACGTGCGCACCCTGCTCAACAGTGGCAACGTCGTGTTCGATTGCAACGCCGCCGACGCCGCCGACAGCGCGGCACGCATTGAGGAAGCGCTGGTGCTCAAGCTCGGCGTACCAGCCAAAGTCACCGTGATCGAAGCCGCCCAGTTGGCCGAGATCGTCATGGAAAACTGCCTGCAGGAAGTGGCCAGCGATCATTCGCGCCTGCTGGTAGCTGTGCTCAACAAACCCGATGAAGACCGCGGCAAGCTGGAACCGCTGGCGCGGCAAAGCTGGCAGCCGGAAGCGTTCGCGCTGGGCCGCCACGCTGCCTATATCTGGTGCCCCGACGGGGTGCTGGCCAGCCGCGCTGCCGCCGCCATGGGCAAGGCACTGGGCGATGCGGTCACCTCGCGCAACTGGAGCACCATCAGCAAATTGCACGCGATGGCAAATAATTAGTTGTCGACCGGCGCCTTGTGCGTCTAAAATCGCTTGTAAATTATTTTGTCAGATGGGCAATGAGAATTAATGATTCGATAAGAGGTGCGATGATACTCGGCGCCGTGGTGCTGGTCCTGGTCATCGGCGGCTTTGCTGTGGCCGACAATGGCTGGCAGAAGGTCAGTTGCATTGGCCGCGCCATTGCCGGTGGTGTTTCGTGGAGCAATATCCACAGCGTTTGCGGTTTATGACTGGCGCGCGCGCCGCTCGGTCACTGATTCATATCCCACTCCCCAGCTATCGGTCTCCACTTCGTCGATGATGACGAAGGTGGTGGCCGGGTCCTTGTCCAGCACCTCTTGCAGCATTCTGGTGGTGCGGACGATCAGTTCCTTCTTCTGTTCCCTGGTCGGGCCGCCTTGTTCGCGGGTGACTTTGATGTTCACGTAGGGCATGTCGTTCTCCTTGCTTACCAGTTGCCGGCTGCGGCGCCGTCGTCGACGGTCAGCACATGGCCGGAGATGAAAGTGGAATCGGTCAGGTAGAGCACAGCGTCGGCGATGTCTTCGGCCGTGCCCATCTTGTGGGTCGGTACCAGGCCTTTCAGGAATTCCTGGGTGCCGGCATCCGGGCTATGCAGCGGGGTGCTGATGATGCCCGGCGCCACCGCATTCACCTTGATGTTCTTGCTGGCCACCTCCAGCGCCAGGGCGCGGGTTGCCATGTTCAGGCCGCCCTTGATCAGCACCGGCAGCAGGGCGGTTGCCTTGGCTGGCGTGACGCCCAGGCTGGCGGTGATATTGACGATATGGCCGCCGCCGTTGGCTTCCATGTGGCGCACCGCTTCCTGGGCCGGGAACAGGAAGCCCTTCAGGTTGGTTGCCACCAGGGCGTCGGTTTCGGCTTCGGTGTAATCGACGGTTGGCTTGGCGATGAAGATGCCGGCGTTGTTCACCAGGATGTCGACCTTGCCGAAATGTGCTGCAGCTTTCTCGAACAAGTCCCTGGCGGTGGCAGGCGAGGCGATATCGCCGGCCACTGGCAGGAAGTTGGCCGGGTTGCCCAGTTGGGCTGCTGCGGTTTGCAGGCGGTCCATGGTGCGGGCATTGCCGACCACGTTGTAGCCGCGCGCCAGGTAAGCCTTGGCGATGGCGAAACCAAGGCCGCTGGAGGCGCCGGTGATGATTGCTGTCTTAGTCATTTGGAACTCCTTGAGTTGGGTTACGGTGAGTCCACTATACTTATGACGTTTAGGTGAATAAATACGGATTCCGGCAATTGACTTGATACATGGGGTAATGAATGCAACGCCACTTCGACGATATGCAGCTGGGCAGCATCGAGCTGTTCGTACTGGCCGGGGAGCAGGGCAGTTTCACGGCGGCGGCGGCGCTGGCGGGCGTGACGCCGGCGGCGGTGAGCCGTTCGATTTCGCGGCTGGAAGAGCGCCTTGGCGTGCGGCTGTTCGTGCGCACCACACGCCAGATCCGCTTGACCGATGGCGGCAAGGTGTACTTCGAGCAGTGCCGGCAGGCGCTGTCGCAGCTGGTGGAGGCGGAGCGGGAAGTGACCGGGCAGCAGGCCACGCCGTCCGGCAAGTTGCGCATCAGCGTGCCGACACCGTATGCGCACTTTCGTTTGCTGGAGCGGGTAGCGGCGTTCCGCTTGCAGTTCCCCGATGTGCAGGTCGAAGTCCACGTCAGCAACCGCAACATCGATTTCGCGGAGGAGGGCTATGACCTGGCCGTGCGTGGCCGCGCACCGCAGGATTCGACCCTGATCGCACGCAAGCTGGAAGATGCGGCGCTGGTGCTGGTTGCATCGCCGGCTTACCTGAAGCGGCGCGGCAAGCCCAAGGCGCTGGAGGAACTGGCAAGCCATGACTGCATCCAGTTCGTGCTGCCCAGCACGGGGCGCCTGATCCCCTGGCAGTTCATGCGCGATGGCGCGGAGATTGAGTTCGCTGGCAGCGATGCCATCGTGTGCGCGGAAGATTTCCTCGGCATGGGCACGCTGGCATTGCATGGCGGAGGCATCGCGCAGACCTATCGCTTTACCGTGGAGCGCGAACTGGCCAGCGGGGCGCTGGTCGAATTGCTGCCGCAGCACGGCGGCTGTTCGCGTCCTTTTTACCTGATTTACCCGCACGCGCGCCACCTGTCGCTACGCGTGCGCAGTTTTGTCGATTTCGTGCTGCGCTAAGCTTCGTGCTGGCGCTGGCGGAAGGCCGCCACCTTGTTGCGGTTGCCGCACAGGGCCATGCTGCACCAGCGGCGGCGGTGCGATTTGGTGCGGTCCAGGAACCACAGTGTGCAGGCGTGGTCTTCGCATTTGCGCACCAGGTTGAAGTCGGCCGTTGCCAGCAGCTGCGCCGCCGCTTCCGCCAGGGGCGCCAACAACTGCTGCGGCGTGCGGGCGGCGTAGCGGGGCTGCAGCGATAGCCCGTCCCCACTTTCCTCCACCAGCACCATGTGGCGTTCAGCGTGCGACAGCGCCGCATTCAACGCTGCCACATCGACCCGCTGGCCCGCCTTGCGCGCAGCTATGGCGGTGCGCACGGTTTCGCGCAGGGTGCGTGCCGCCGCCAGCAGCTCGCCGGGCTTGCCGGGGGCGGCCGATTCTGCCGCCAACTGTCCGGCCGCAGCCAGCCACGCCATGACGTCGGCATCGCCATGCCAGGTCTCTTCCCCCTGCACGACGGTATTCATCAAATCCAGCGCCGGATGATCGCCATAGAACTCGTGCATTTTCCCTTCCTCCTGAATTTTCATTGTAACCATTAAAATAATGCTTGACAAGTTACGCGGCCGGAGTAATCTTGTAACCATCAAAACTAACTTTAAGGGGTTAATTATGAACCGCACCATCGAAGCCGACGGCGTCAACATCTTCTACCGCGAAGCAGGCGCCCCGGACGCGCCTGCGATTCTCCTGATGCATGGTTTTCCCACCAGCTCCCACATGTTCCGCAACCTGATCCCGTTGCTGGCGACCAAATACCGCGTCATCGCGCCTGACCTGCCAGGCTTTGGCTTCACCGAGGTGCCTGCAGAACGTCATTACGAATACACCTTCGACAACCTGGCGCGTACCATGGAGGCCTTCCTGCAGGCCATCAAACTGGAGAAATTCGCGCTGTACGTGTTCGACTACGGCGCGCCGGTCGGCCTGCGCGTGGCGGCAGCCAAACCGGAGCGCATCACCGCCCTGATTTCGCAGAACGGCAATGCCTACCTGGAGGGCTTGAGCGATGGCTGGACCCCAATGCGCAAACACTGGGCCGACCCGAACGAAGAAAATACCAATGTGATGCGCGGCTTCCTGACGCCGGAAGCGACCAAATGGCAATACACCCATGGTGTCGCCGATCCTTCCAGCGTGGCGCCCGAGTCGTACACCCTCGATTCGGCGCTGATGGCGCGCCCCGGCAATATCGACATCCAGCTCGAACTGTTCTACGACTACCGGAAAAACCTCGAGCTGTACCCGGTGTTCCAGGAGTTTTTCCGCAAAGCGCAGGTGCCGACGCTGGCAATCTGGGGCAAAAACGACCCGTTCTTCACCCCGCCGGGCGCCGAGGCCTATCGCCGTGATAACCCGAATGCCATCGTGCAGTTGCTGGATACCGGCCATTTCGCGCTGGAGACCCATGCAGAAGTGATCGGCAAAGCCATCCACGCCCTGTTAGACTAGGCGCTTTCGAGGATAGCCTGACCACGCATCGATGAAGCCATACACTTTCGCGCTGCTGCTGGCCGGCCTGGCTCTGGCCGGCTGCAGCAGCAAACAAGCCGTTACCTACACCGCTCCCGCCACCGCATCCAACCCGCAAGTTCTTTTGCTGGGCGAGGTGCACGACAACAAGGAAGGCCACAAGCTGCGTTTCGAGGACTTGCGGCAGCGAGTGGAGGCCGGTTGGCGTCCCGCGATCGCAATGGAGCAGTTCGACCGCGAATCGCAAGGCTTGCTGGACGAAGCGCAAAAGGGCTGCCTTGACGCTTCGTGCGTGATCAACGTCATGAACAAGAAAGGGTGGGACTGGCAGCTCTATCACCCCATCATCCAGCTCGCATTGAGCAACCACCTGCCGCTGATCGCGGTGAACCTGTCGCGCGCCGACGCATCCAAAGTGGTGCGCGATGGCGTCGCCTCCAGTTTTGATGCCGCCACCGTTGCTGCCTACAAGCTGAAAGACCCGCTGCCCTCCGACCTGCGGCGCGGCCAGGAAAAGGCGATCCAGGAAGGCCATTGCAATATGGCCTCGGACATGATGTTGCCCGGCATGGTCAACGCCCAGGTGGCGCGCGACATCTGGATGGCCAAGCTGATTCGCCAGCAGCAGCCGCGCGACGTCGTCCTCATTGCCGGCAATGGCCATGTGCGCAAGGACATCGGCGTGCCGCGTTGGCTGAATGCTATTGAACCCAAGCTGAACGTCCGCACCATAGGCTTTGTCGAGCCGGATGCAGTGCAGGGCAGCTATGACGAAATCCGCAAGGTCGCTGCGCAAAAGCGCACAGACCCCTGCGCCAAATTCAAGTAAACTTCCGGCCCTGCCGACCCCAATACATCAAGGAGCAAAGAATGCAGATCGCAGGTGAAATGTTGATCGGACAAGCCGCCATCAAAGGCAGCGCAGGCCAGATGAAGGCCACCGACCCGGCCCGCAATATCGAGATCGAGCCAGCATTTGGCATGGCCACCCCGGCTGACCTGCAGCGCGCCTGCGAACTGGCGGCGCAAGCCTTCGACTCCTACCGCGAAACCACGCTGGAAAAACGCGCGCAATTCCTGGAGCAGGTGGCGCAGAACATCCTCGACCTCGGTCCGCAACTGATCGAGCGCGCCATGCAGGAGTCCGGCCTGCCGCAAGCGCGCCTCGAAGGCGAGCGCGGCCGCACCGTGAACCAGCTGCGCCTGTTTGCCAAAGTCGTGCGCGATGGCCTGTTCCTCGGTGCGACGCTGGACTCCGCGCTGCCGGAACGCGTGCCGCCACGCTCCGACCTGCGCATGCGCAAGATCGGCGTTGGTCCGGTTGCCGTATTCGGCGCCTCCAACTTCCCGCTGGCGTTCTCGGTTGCCGGCGGCGATACCGCATCGGCACTGGCTGCCGGCTGTCCGGTGGTCGTGAAAGCACACCCGGCGCACCTCGGCACTTCCGAACTGGTGGGCAAGGCGATCCAGAAAGCCGTGGCCGATTGCGGCCTGCATGAAGGCGTGTTCTCGCTGGTGATCGGCGATGTGCAGATCGGCGGCGACCTGGTGGCGCATCCGGCCATCAAAGCGGTCGGCTTCACCGGCTCGCGCGGCGGCGGCCTGGCGCTGGTGCGCATTGCCCAGGCCCGCAAGGAACCGATTCCTGTATATGCCGAAATGGCCTCGATCAATCCGGTATTCCTGCTGCCAGGCGCATTGAAAGCGGGCGCCGCGCGCATCGCGCAAGGCTTTGCCGATTCGCTGACCATGGGCTCCGGCCAGTTCTGTACCAACCCAGGCTTGCTGATCGCGCTGGAAGGTCCTGAGCTGAACGAGTTTGCTGCTGCGGCAGCGGCAGCGGTGCAAGCCAAGCCATCGACTACCATGCTGACTCCGGGCATTCACAAGTCGTATGAAGCCGGTGTGGGCAAGCTGTCCTCGCTGGACAAGGTGGAACTGCTGGCGCAAGGCGGTGCGGGCAGCACCGCCTGCGCAGCCCAACCGCACCTGTACAGCACCGATGTCGACACCTTCCTGTCGACGCCAGCGCTGGAAGACGAGAACTTCGGCCCCAGTTCGGTACTGGTGCGCTGCCGTGACGCGGCCGACTTGCGCCGCGTCGCCGAACACGTGGAAGGGCAGTTGACCTCCACCGTGCACGCCACCGCCGACGACCGCGAGATCGCTGCCGGCCTGCTGCCAACGCTGGAGCGCAAGGCTGGCCGCATCCTGTTCAACGGCTTCCCGACCGGTGTCGAAGTGGCGCACGCCATGGTGCACGGCGGCCCGTTCCCGTCCACTTCCGATCCGCGCAGCACTTCGGTCGGCGCCACCGCCATCGACCGCTTCCTGCGTCCGGTGTGCTACCAGGATGCGCCGGAGTGGGCGCTGCCATCAACCCTGGCCAACGACAACCCGCAAAACGTGCCGCGTGTGATCGACGGCAAGATCCAGCCGGGCGCATAAGCCCGCACTATCGTGCTAAGGTGGGCCGCATATGGAAACTGTGTACAAGACAGAGCAGCCCACCCGGGCCGACATTGATGCGCTCACCGGACCAGCGGTGCTGGAATTCGGCACCAACTGGTGCGGCTACTGCCGTGGCGCCCAGCCGGCCATTGCCGAGGCGTACCGCGAATACGCCAACATCCCCCACTTCAAGGTGGAAGACGGTCCAGGCCGCGTGCTGGGCCGTGCCTTTCGCGTCAAACTGTGGCCGACCGTGATCTTCCTGAAGGATGGCAAGGAAGTCGCCCGCGTCGTTCGCCCCGAAGACGCTGACGAGCTGCGCGAAGGCTTCGGCCTGATCGCCGGCGCCTGAGCCTGCGGCGGTAAACCGCGCCGCCAACCCCTTGCTTACATGTCCGAGGTAGAGCTGTCGCCATCCGACCGCTTGCATAACAATCACCACGCTTTCCCTCATTCGGCGCGGCTTGGATTGGCAGAAGGGGAGTGGGATCCCGGCTGGTGGGCCTTGCGAATCCTGGAGCACATTGGAGTGGTGAGGGACTTGCGGTTGCCGGACAGGGTTGAAAACAAAAATGGCCTGAACCGTTGCCGGTTCAGGCCATTCCTGATGAATCTTTGGTGGTGATAGGTGGACTTGAACCACCGACCCTAGCATTATGAATGCTATGCTCTAACCAACTGAGCTATATCACCAGAGCCACGCATTATGAGGCGTTTCGCAAATACTGTCAACCATAGATTATTTTGCAATGGAGTGGGGCCGTATCTACACGCATCAGGAAAGTATTGAGACCAGCGCTGCCCCGGAAACTGTCTGGCAATTGTTCCGCGACGTGCCGGGCTGGAAGGCGTGGAACGAAGGGATCGAAGCCATCCCGTTCACTAGCACCTTGCTGGACGCGGAAAAGAATCGCGGCTTCACCGACGTTACGGAAATCGATGGCACGCGCGTCGTCGTGCGGCACCTGATGGCGGCATTGCCGGGTGGTGGTAGCAGCGTGACTAATGTGACCAAAATCACCGGACCTCAGGCGGCAGATTTTGGCCCGATGGTAATGAGCGATTCGCGGACGTTCTAGTTGGCCTGAAGCGCGCTGCCGAAGGCGTTTGACCTGGCGCCACTGTTTCACGCCTAAACCGTTGCTCTGTCTTCTTATCCCACACCGCCCCAATTCTCGTTGGCGCAACATTGATTTCTCGCGCGAAACGTGACAAAAGCCCTGCTTACTGCATCCTATTGATAGGTTCTTACGCCTAGCAAAGTGAGGGCATTGCGCTCATGCGCTGCCGCAACCTCAACTGTTAAATTGATATTGATTGAGATTGGGAAAGAAAAATACCTCCCGGTCACTTTTACTGGATGAAAAGAATCAATATTTACGAATAATCACTTTTCGCAGCGCGACCAGCGCCGTCTGGGGAGAAGAGCATGGGCAGCATTACCGGATCTAACGGAAGCGACACGCTGATCGGCAACGGCGGTAGCGACACCATCAACAGCGGCAACGGCGATGACTATGTCTATGGCGGCGGCGGAAGCGACTCGCTGAATGGAGGTGCTGGCGACGACACCCTCGATGGCGGAAGCGGCAGCGATCAATTGAATGGCGGTTCCGGAAACGATACGCTGGTCTATAACCTGAGTGAAAACCTGGTGGCGGGAACAAAGGATGTGTACACCGGCGGCGCGGGTGTCGATGTCATCCAGCTTCAATTGACCTGGGAGCAGTGGTGTGATCCAGCAGTGCGCGCGCAGCTCGAAAAATATGTGCAATTCCTTTCGACGGTCAAGATGAGCGCACAGGGCGAAGTTTCGAATGGCTCTGCCAGCGACTTCGTGTTCAGCTTTGCCTCGGCCACGGGAACCGGGGTTTCGACGCTGACAGTGCAAATGCTGGAGCGGCTCGACGTCTTGATACAGTCAGCGTCAGGCGGTTCGTTCGCGACGGTCGACTACCGCATGTCGCTTATCAGCGGCAATGCCGCAGGTATGGTTATTGAGGCAGGAGGTGTCGCCAATTCAAATGTCGGAACCCCTGCAGTCAGCGGTGATCTTTATGCCGATGACTTGAATGGTGTCGACGATGCGTTTGTCGGAAGCACGGGTAACGCGAAATACGGTTCATATGTCGTTACTGACAAAGGTGAGTGGACCTATTCGCTGAATAACGGAAACAGTGAAGTGCAAGCGCTCGCAGCGGGCAAAACCCTGCATGACACCCTCATTGTGCGAAGCGCCGACGGCGCTGAAAAGGTCGTTGACATCACCATCAAAGGCAGCAACGACGCGCCGGTAGTTACCGGCACAGTGACCGGCAGTGCGACCGAAGACGGCGTTGCAGTGACGCTCAATGCGCTGGCCAATGCATCGGATGTCGATGCAGGCACGATTTTGATGGTGGAATCATTACCAGCCGTGCTGCCGGCCGGTGTCAGCTACGACGCCGATACGCACAGCTTTACGCTGGACCCAAGCCATGTTGACTACCAAAGCCTGGCACAGAACCAGACGAAAGAGGTGACAGTCAGCTACCAAGTCTCCGACGGTATCACGACCACTCCGACGATGGTGAAGTTCACCGTTACTGGCACTAATGATGCGCCGGTGGTGACTGGGGCTGTTGCTGGCGGCGCGACCGAAGACGGCGCGACGGTGACGCTCAATGCGCTGGCTAATGCGTCGGATGTGGATGCCGGCACGACGCTCGCAGTAGTATCGCTCCCGGCCACGCTGCCGGCTGGTGTCAGCTTCGACGCCGATACGCACAGCTTTACGCTGGACCCTAGCCATGTTGACTACCAAAGCCTGGCACAGAACCAGACGAAAGAGGTGGCAGTCAGCTACCAAGTCTCCGACGGTATCACGACCACTCCGACGATGGTGAAGTTCACCGTT
>Ga0307408_100002485_pt1 | contig 12910 bp, 7 predicted proteins | sample 322Cmetagenome_FD_202116 | JGI IMG/M metagenome (GOLD analysis project Ga0307408, IMG submission 202116) | Maize rhizosphere microbial communities from greenhouse at UC Davis, California, United States - 322HYB-C-3 | ecosystem: Host-associated > Plants > Roots > Rhizosphere > Soil | place: USA... | reverse complement strand
TCCCGAACAGCACCGCACTCGGAGCCCCCATGCCCGGATCAGCCCTCCCCCCCGACGACGACGACCGCGACGACCTCGACGACGGCGAGCGGCCGGACGACGGGTTCGACGACGATGACGGCGACGACGAGGAGGACGACGACGACGACGGGGCGCCGACCGGCGAGGCGGTGTTCGTGACCACGGCGTCGCCCGTCCAGCTGCGCGTCGCTCCGTTCGCCGACGAGCGCGTCCCCGACGGCTCGGCGCTCGCCTCGTACCTCGGCGACCGGATGATCGCCCGCTGCGCGATGCCGCGCGAGGCGGTGGAGCGGCTGATGGAGCTCGACCTGTTCGCCGAGCCGCTCCCGCTCGCGCTACTCGCCTACGAGGAGGAGCCGGGGCTGCAGTGCCGCCTCTTCGCCCTCGTGCCGGCGACCGCGCTCGCCGACGCCGAGACGGAGGACGAGCCGTGGAAGGGGAGCGTGCCGAGCTTCGAGGAGTCGCTGGAGGACGAGGACGACGACGCGCCGGGCGAGACCGAGGTCGCGCCGATCCTGCTCGGCAACATCGTCCGCTTCGCCGGCGACCGGAAGCACCCCGAGGACCTCACCGCCGAAGCGGTGGACATCCTCCAGCGCGTCGTCACCGGCGGGCCGCTCACGGACGCGAACACCAAAGCGATCGACGACCTCCTGGGCTCTCTCTAGCCCGACGTCGCTCTAGGGGCGACTCTCCCGGCGCCGGTCGCACGGGCGAAAGAGGAAAGACCGCTCGGCGCCACGCCGCGCCAAGCGGTCTTTCCTCTTTCGCCCTCAGACGGTCACGCGCTCATATCTCGCGACCAGCAGCACGTATCCCTTCTCCCGCGCCTCGCTTGTGTAGCGGGTGACGAGGTCGCGGCAGGCGGGGTCGCCGGCTGCGGCGAGGGCCGGCGCGCACTCGGAGGCGAGCCAGGAGGCACCGTAGGGGTCGTGGCGCTCGGCGAGCTCGTGGGCGTGATAGAAGGCCGACGCCGCGTCCCCCCCGCTGCCGTCGGCGAGGGCGACGCGGACGGCCAGCGCCTCGTGCAGCTCGCGCCCCTGGAACCACCAGTCGTCGCGGCCGCCGATCAGCGCCGCGCCGGCGGCGAGGCTCTCCCGCGCGACCTCCTGCCTGCCCAGCGCGAGCCCCGTCAGGCCGGCGCCGGCGAGGGCGCCGATCTCGACGTCGGTGTGGCCGATCGTCCGCGCCAGCGCCGTCGTGGACTGGTAGAGGTCGAGCGCCGTCGCCGGGTTGCCGCGCTCGCGCGCCAGGTGCGCGAGGTTGTATAGCGTGCCGAGCCGGTGGTGCTCGTTCTTCACCGTCGTGAACAGCTGCAGCGCCTCCTGCAGTCGCTCCTCGGCCTCGTCGAAGCGCGCCCCGCGGATGTACCAGACGCCGAGGTTGAGCGCCGCCAGCCCGGCGAGGTCGGGGGCGTGCGCGCTGCGCGCGAGGTCGAGCGCGATCGCGTAGGCGCGCTCGGCCGACTTCTCGTCGCCGGCGCGCGCGTGCGCGACGCCGGTGTTGATGTAGCAGCGCGCCTGCCCGTAGCGGTCGGCCGCCTCGGAGAAGCTCTCGAGGGCCCGCGTGTAGAGCGCGACCGCCTCCAGCGGGCGCGTCTCGAGCACGGTGTTGCCGAGCCGCATGCACGCCTCCGAGAGGAGGGCCGGCTCCCCGGTCCCTTCGGCGAGGGCGAGGCACTGGCGCGCGATCCGCTCCGCCTCGGCGAGGTCGCCGAGCCGGCTGTGCGCCTGCGAGATCATCGTCAGGAGGGAGACGCGCTCGGCCTCCATGCCGACCGTCTCGGCCTCGGTGAGCAGCTCGTGGCAGGCGGCGAGCGTGCGTTGCGGCGGGCGCCCCTGGAGGGCGCGCAGCCGCTCGCGCATCCGGCGCGCCGCGAAGCAGAGCGCCGAGGTGCGCTGCTCCTCGAGCCACGCCACCGCCATGTCGCACAGCGCCTCGGCCTCGGCGTAGCGCCCCGCCGCCTCGGCCACCCGGGCGAGGCGGAATCGCACGTCGGCGAGCTGGGCCAGGGTGCCGGCGTGGCGGTGCGCCATCATGTAGAACGCCGTCGCCTCGTCGTGCGCGTGCAGGCCGGCGGCGCGCGTGCCGGCGAGGAGCGCGTAATGGAACGCCTTCTCACGCTGCTCGGCGCGGTCGTAGTGGACGGCGATGTCGGCCACCGCGCCGGGCGAGCGCGTCTCGAGCACCTGCGCCAGCCGCTCGTGGATGCGCCGCAGCCGCCGCGGGTTCGCCGAGCGCAGCACGGCGCCGACGAGCAGGGCGTGGGTGAAGCTGTAGCGGTCCCCCGCCGGCCCCTTCTCGCGGTCGCCGGCCGGCTCGAGCACCGCCGCGGCGACCGCCTCGTCGATCGCGTCGAGGACGTCGTCCTCGTCCCCCGCGCCGCCGGCGACGACGAGCCCGATGTCGAAGACGCGGCCGGCCGCCGCCGCCGTGACGAGGATCGTGCGCGCCTCGGGGGAGAGCCGCGCCAGGCGCCGCGACATGACGTCGCCGACGGCGACCGGCACGGTGAGCGTCCCCGACGGCCGCCACCGCCAGCGCCCGTCCACGTGCGTGATCGCCTCCTCCTCGACGAGCGTGCGGAGGAGCTGCGCGACGAGCAGCGGGTTCCCCTCGGAGTGCTCGTAGATGAAGTCGAGCGCGGCGCGGCCGAGCGTCTGCCCCTGGAACGCCCCCTCGACCCACTGCGAGACCTCGAGCGGCGTGAGGCGCTCGAGCGGGATCTCGTGGAACCGCTCGTCGCGCACGAGTCGCAGCCGGCGCGCCGCCGTGTCGCCGGCCGCGTCCTCGGCGCGAATCGTCAGGCAGACGAGCAGCCGGTCGCTCGTCACGAGCGGGAGCAGGTGCTCGAGCGTGTCCCACGTCGCGGCGTCTGCCCACTGCATGTCGTCGAGCACGAGCACCACCGGGCACGCCTCGGCGGCCGCCTTGAGGTACTCGGCGATCTCGTCCACGAGGACGTACTTGTTCCCCGCCGTCGGCTCGACCGCCGGCCCGCCGTTCTCCCCCGCCGCGCCCCCGCTCACCGCGGCGGCGACCGCGCCGCCGCCGAGCTCGGGGACGATGCGCGGCAGCTCGCGCCAGGCCCGCCCGCCGGCGCGCGGCGGCACGACCCCCGTCTGGTGGAGCGCCGAGATGACGTCCGCCCACGCGCCGTACGGCGGGCGGACGTCCGCCTCGAGGCAGCGTCCGCGGACGAGCGCGCCGGCGCGCAGCCGCACCTCGGGGCCGAGCTGGCGGAGCAGGGTGGACTTCCCGACGCCGGCCTCGCCGACGATCGCCACCACGGCCGGCTCGCCGCGCACGCTCGACTCGAGCAGCCGCACGAGGCGGCGGAGCTGCGTCCCGCGGCCGACGAAGCGCTCGAAGTCGGGGCGCGGGACCGCGTGCTCGTCTCCCGCCACGGAGCCGTCGGAGACGCCGACCGCGTTGCGCCCCTTGCGCTTCGCCTCGTACAGCGCGCGGTCGGCGGCGGCGAACAGCGACTCGAAGTTGTCGCCGTGGACGGGCGCCGTGGCGACGCCGATCGAGAGCGTCACGGCCACCGCGCCGCTCCCCGCCGGCCGGTCGCGCAGCGGGGCCGGCGAGCGCTGCACCGCCAGCCGCAGCCGCTCGGCGACGTCCTGGGCGACCGAGAGCGTCGCGCCGGGGAGGAGGACGACGAACTCGTCGCCCGCGTAGCGTCCCACCGCGTCGTCGCCCCGCAGCTGGGCGGTGAAGACGGAGGCGACGGTGCGCAGCACGTCGTCGCCCTGCAGGTGGCCGTAGGTGTCGTTGACGAGCTTGAAGTGGTCCACGTCCACGACGAGCAGCGACAGCGCCTGGTCGTCCTGGCCCCGCCGCCGCTCGAGCGCCGCCGTCGCGCGCTCGATGAAGGCGCGGCGCACGAGGACGCCGGTCAGGTCGTCGCGCTCCTCGCGCTCGGCGTCGGCCGCCGCTGGCGCCGGGGCCTCCTCCTGCTCCGCGGTCGCCTCGGGCCCGCTCGGCGGCTGGCGCGGGCCGAGGTCGGGGACGGCGACGCCGAGCGCGCGCCGCGCGGCCGCCGTCGGGTCGGTCTCGCGCCCCGCCGCCTCGTCCTCCACGAACTGCTGCACGACCGCCTCGAACTCCGCGAACAGCGCGGGGTCGAAGACGTGGCCGACGTCGGCCCGCATGACGCGCAGCGCCTCGTCGTGCGGCATCGCGCGCTTGTAGCTGCGGTCCGAGGTCAGCGCGTCGTACACGTCGGCGATGCAGAGGATGCGCGCCGTGCGCGGGATGCTCTCCCCCGACAGGCTGTGCGGGTACCCGGCGCCGTCCCACCGCTCGTGGTGCGACTGGACGATCGGAATCACGTCCCACGGGAAGTCCACCTCGGAGAGCATCTCGACGCCGGCCGAGGGGTGGCTGCGGACGAGCGTCCACTCCTCCTCGGTGAGCGCGCCCGGCTTGTTGAGCACCTCGGTCGGGACGACGAGCTTGCCGACGTCGTGCAGCAGGGCGCCGATGCGGAACCAGAAGAGGTTCTTGTCGTCCATCCCCGACGCCTGGGCGAGGCGGCAGGCGAGATCGGCGACGCGCTCGCAGTGGCCCTGCGTGTAGCGGTCCTTCGACTCGATGGACTCGCCCCACCGGCGCACGACCTCGAGGAACTCCCCCTCGAGGCGCCCCGTGCGGCGGTCGATGTCGGCCAGCTCGCGCCGCGCCGAGAGCTGCGAGAAGAGCCGGTACGCCTTGTTCAGGTCGTGCAGCGTATCGCGGTTGCGCCCCTGGCGGCGGTGGAGCTCGGCGCGCTCGCGCACCGTCTCGGCGAGGAGCAGCGTGTCCTGGCGCTCCTCGGCGATCTTCACCGCGTAGGCGAAGTGCTCCTCGGCCTTGCGCGCGTCCCCCGTCTCGCGCTCGATGACGCCGTAGACCTTCGCCGCCTCGCCGGCGAAGCGCGTGTCGCCGATCCCGCGCGACAGCTCCATCGCCCGCTCGAACGCCTCGCGCGCCCGCTCGTAGCGCCCCTGGGCGACCCACATCTCGGCGAGGTTGACCTCGAGCAGGACGCGGGCGCTGAGGTCCCCGAGCGCGCCGGCGATCTGGATCGCCTCCCCGTAGGCGCGCTCGGCGGCGTCCCACCGCCGGAGGTCGGTGTAGAGCATGGCGAGGTTGTTGAGCACCCCCCAGACGTCCTTCGCCAGGCCGAGCGAGCGGTAGTGGGTGAGGCTCGCCTCGTAGTGCTGGAGCGCCTTCGGCAGCTCGCCGTGGACGTTGGCGATGACGCCGAGGTTCTGCGACGTCATCGCGGCGAGCTTCGACTCGCCCGCCCGCAGCGCGCTCGCCCGGGCCTCGACGAAGAGCCGCTCGGCCTCCTCCAGCCGCCCCTGCTGCCAGTGCACCGCCGCCTGCATGTTGATCGCGTGGCCGACGCCGGCCTCGTCCCCCGAGGCGCGGGCGACGGCGAGGGCGGCCTCGTGGCAGTCGAGCGCCGCGGCGGCGTCCGCCTCCTCCTGGTAGGTGCGCCCGATCCACCGCAGGAGGGCCGACGCCAGCGAGCCGGCGTCGGGGCCCCGCACGAGGTAGAGCGCCCGCTCGTACAGCGACCGCGCCTCGACCCGCCGCCCCTGCCGCTCGGCGAGCTGCGCCAGCTCCACCAGCTCGTCCACGCTCTGCGGCGCCGTCGCGGGCGCCGGCGGCGGCTCGAGGCGGAGGTGGTCGAGAGGCTCGCGCGCGGCGAGACTGCGGTGGCGGCGGGACGACACGGAGTGGCGTGCGGGGGGCGGGCGGTGGGGAGGGGCGCCCCGGAGGCGCGCGCGAGCGACGCCCGGGACCAAACGGACGGCGGGTCGCGCTACCAGTAAGGACTTCCAATGCGAGCGGCCGTCACCAGCGGATCGCTCCGCCGGGACGGCCGCCCAGCCCTCGCCCGGAATGGGGCCCGGGCGCTATTCCCGCGTGCGTCCGGTCGCGATCACGTACCCGGAGAAGTGCTTGACCTCGACGCTGACGCGCTGCGCCGCCGCGTCGAGCTGCACCGGGAGGAACTCGTTGATCAGCGCCTTGCCGGCCACCGCATCGAGCTGCTCGGCGCCGGCGAAGTAGCCGGCCTCGAACGAGGCCTCGTGTCCCCGCCAGAGGGTGTTCGAGAGGTCCTGGGTGATGACGATCGGCACGTTGAAGACGGTGCCGTGCGGGCCGAACTCGTAGGCCACCAGGTTGCCGCGCTTGGCGGTCACGGTGAGCCAGATCGGTGCCGAGACGGCGTTGGGCGGCACGGTGATGCGCAGCCCGGAGTTGGGCACGAAGAAGGAGGCGCCGGCCGGACCCACCGGGATGATGGCGCGCATGTCCTTCGTCAGCGGCCGCGAGCGGAGGAGGACCGACGCGGTGACCGCCGGGTCCACGATCTCCTTGCGGAGGGCCGGCGTCGTCCCGGCCGGCGACGTGGCCCCGTCACCGCCGCAGGCGGCGAGGGCGACGACGACCGAGATCGTGCCGAGGGAAAGCCTGGCGCGCGTGCGCGCGCCCGGCGCGAGACTGAAGAGCTTCATGGGGCCTCGGGGGATGATGGAGTGGGTGTGAACGAGGTTGTGGTGGTGATCACTCCATCATCGACATCTCGGCTTCCACGCTGCGGCCCGAGACGATGTTGTAGCCGCTGAAGTGCTTCACGCGGCGCTTGTAGTTGCCGTTGCTGTCGCGGTAGGTGACGAGCGACGCGTCGGAGAGCGACTCGTCATAGCACTCGCCGAGGTCCGGGCAGTAGCCGATCGCCTTGTCCGACACCGTGCCGGCGCGGTCGCGCAGCGTGAGCATCACGGCGCTGGCGGCCGGGTTGAAACGCATGTGCGGCTGGACGTCGATCCGCGGGTGCCCCCCGGCGTCGCTCCACGAACGCACCGTGAGCGTCACCGTCCCGATCTCCGGGGTGCAGGGCTTGTCCCACTCGCCCGGGCCGTACGAGCTCGTCCCGAGGCTGCAGATCGAGTTCGCCGGGAAGACGAGCTTGTGGTTGCCGAAGTCCACGTTCAGCGTCTGGTTGGCCCACGTGTTGACGGCGACGACGGTGATCGAGGTGTCGCCGACGGTGGCCACGCTGACGATCGAGCCGGCGGCCTCCGGCCTGGCGCTCTCGCGCGGGCTCATGGGGCCGTCGTTGCACGCGCTGAGGAGGAAGATCCCCGTGGCGATGATGAACTTGTTGGGCGTCTTACGCTCTCGCATGGTGACTCCCGAATGCCTGTGAGGAAGGGGGACAACTGGTGCTTGCGCCTCCCCCTAAGGCAATCGCGGTGCCGCGCGTAAGGTATTGATTTATAGATACTTACGCTTTCGCGGCGGCGGGCGTTCTGACCGTTGGACGACACTAATGCCGGTCAACCTGTCCGCCCGCGGCCGGCGCCCCGGACTCCGCTGCGGTCAGATCGCCCGCTCCATGAGTAGGTCGCGCTGGCGGTCGGCGCCGAGCAGAAAGGGATGCTCGCCGACCTCGCGAAAGCCCTCGCGGGCGTAGAAGGCACGAGCCCGCGGGTTGTGCTCCCAGACGCCGAGCCAGAGCGTCCGCCCGCCCCGCCCCCGCGCCGCCTCGACCGCAGCCGCCATCAGCGCCGCCGCGACCCCCCGGCCGTGCCACCCGCGATCCACGTAGAGCCGCGCCAGCTCCACCGGCGCGTCGCGCCCGACGCATTCCGGCGCGTCGTCCGCCGCGTCGTGGCGCAGGAGGGCGTAGCCGACGATCGAGTCACCGGTTTCCGCCACGATACAGGTGACATCGGCATCGGCCAACTCGGCCGACTGCTGCGCCACCCCGTAGGCCAGCGCGACGTACGCCTCGAGGTCCTCGGCCCGGTTGTGGGCCGCGAAGGCGTCGCGGAAGGTGCGCTCGCCGAACGCCGCCAGCGCGGCGGCGTCGGAGGGGAGAGCGGGGCGGAGCGTGAAGGGCATGGGACAGGGGGCTCGGCGAAAGCAGTCAACGGCTTACGGTTGGAGGTTCTCGGTCGACGGTCCACGCTGACCGTCGACCGAGAACCGTTCACCGTTCCTGCGGCGCCCCGCCCGTTACCGTGGCCGTGCCCCGATCGCCACCCCCCACGGCAGCGTCCCCGCGGGCAGCGTCTTCAGGACGCGCATCGAGTCGGTGGCGACCACACTGACGTCGTTCGACGGGCCGTTGGCGACGTAGAGCTTCCGGCCGTCGCTCGTCAGCGCGATCCCCCACGGGCGGGTGCCGACCTTCACCGAGCCGACGATCTGGTTCGTGCGCGTGTCCACGGCGACCACCTGTCCGCCGCGGCCGGTGGCGACGTAGAGCCGGCCGCCGTCGGGAGAGACGGCGAGCCCCATCGGCTTCGCCCCCTCGGGCATACGGATCCGGGCGAGCTCGCGGCGGGCCGCCGGGTCGATCACCGACACCGTCCCGCCGACCTCGTTCGAGGCGTAGAGCCGGCTCCCGTCGGGGGAGAAGGCGAGGTCGCGCGGGCGCTGGTCCACGACCACCCGGCCGACGACCTTCCCCGTCGCGGCGTCGAGCGCCGCCACGGCGTGGTCGCTCTCCGAGGTCACGTAGACCGTCTTCCCGTCCGGGCTCACGCGGACCCCCTCCGGCTCCCCGCCCACCTTCGCCTCGGAGACGACGCGGCCGCTCTCGAGGTCCACGACCGACGCCACCCCCGCGTCCTCGTTCGAGACGTAGAGCCGCCGGCCGTCCGGGCTGAGGTCGAACTGCTCGGGGTCGGAGCCGCCGGGGAGCACGCGCACTACCTTCCGCGCCGCGACGTCCACCTCGGCGATGCCGTCCTTGCTCTTGTCCGACTTGAGCTTCTCGCACTCCTCGTCGGGCATCGTCGGCGGGCAGCGCGGCGAGCCGGAGAGCGCGACGTAGACCAGCCGCCCACCGGGGTGCACGCGCACGCCGCGCGGCCGCGTGCCGACCTCGATCGTCGCCACCACGCTGTCGGTCGCCGTCTCGATCACGGTCAGCGTGCGCCCCTCCTCGCTCGTCACGTAGGCGAGCTCGCCGGTGCCCCGCGCGCTCCCGCCACCCGCCGCCGCGGTGGCGGCCGCTGCCGTGTCGCCCCCCTGCGCGCTGTCGCCTCCGGCCCTGCCCGCGTCCCCGCCACCCGTGCAGCCGAGCAGGAGGAGGAAGGGGGCGAGCATGGCGAGGCGCGACGGGCGCCCGATGGTCGCACCCCGAGAAGTAGTCTGGCTCACCGCTCCTCCCGATCGGCGCCGCGGCCGATCTCGCGGCTGACGATCAGCTTGACCGCCCGCGCGTTCAGTGGTGTGAGGAACCGCTCCAGCTCGTCCGTCTGGCGGTTCTCGTTGAAGGTGCCGAAGACGGCGGCGTGGCTGTCGAACACGTTGGTGACGATCGCCGCGACCTCCCAGCCGGCGAGCGAGTAGCCGACGCGCGCGTTGAGCAGCGCGTAGGCGTCGAGCGGCGCGGTCTCGTTCGCCTCGTCGCCGCGGAACCACTGCCGACCGATGTAGCGGGCGTCGAGGCCCACTTCAAGCCCCGCGCCGAGGCGCACGAGGGCGCCCGCCTTCGTCTGGTGCTCGGGGACGAGCGGCAGCCGGCGGCCGGGCACGACGGCGTTCTCGCCGGCCAGCGGGCTGTCGGCGAACTCGTCGTCCGAGCGGATGCTGAACAGCTCGGCCGCCGACTGGAAGGTGGCCCGCGTGTAGGCGTAGTTGCCGTACCAGTCGAGGCGGCCGCCTCCGCCGGCCGTCCCCTCCACGGCGAGCTCGACCCCCTCGCGCCGCGTGCGCGCGAGGTTCGTGAAGTAGCCCGAGAAGAGCGCCGCCTCCGAGGCGACGAAGAAGATCTCGTCGCGCACGTTCGTGCGATACGCCGACGCCGTCGCGACGAGCAGGCGGCCGGCCGCCCACCGCCCGCCGGCCTCGTACGTCGTCGCCTTCACCGGCGCGAGCGGCGGGTCGTCGCCGAGCGCGAACGGGAGCGGGCACGTCGCCTCCGGGTCGGCGCAGCCGAGCTCGAGGATCGCCGGCGGGCGGAAGCTCCCGCCGGCCGAGGCGTAGAGCGACGCGCCGCGCGGCAGCGCCACGCTCACCCCGACGCGCGGCGAGAAGCGCCGGTAGTCGTTCGTCGTGTTGTCGCTCGTGTTCACCTGGTTGCGGAAGGGGATGCGCGTGAAGTCGTAGCGCCCGCCGCCGGAGAGCGTCACGCGCCCCACCTGGAAGTCGGCGAGCGCGTAGCCGGCGAGGTCCCAGCTCGGGCTCCGCACGTCGGTCGTCAGCCCGAGCGCGACCTCCTCGCCACCTGGCTCGGGCGGCGGCGGCGGCCCCCCCGCGCCGGCCTCGGCGAAGATCCGCGCCCGCACCCAGTTCGCCGCGCCGTCCACGCCGACGCGCAGCGCCAGCGCGCCCGGCCCCGCGGCCCGCGTCAGGCGCCAGTCGGCGGTGCCGCCGGCGGTGACGTTCGTCGTGCGCGCCCGCACGTCGGGGTCGGGCACCTGGTTGACGTTGAACCGCTCGGCCTGCGAGCGGCGCACGTACGCGGTGACACTGCCGTGGCCGGCGCCGGCCGGCGCGAAGCCGGAGAGGGCGAGCTGCTGCGCGCTCAGGTCCTCGAAGTCGCCGACCGTGAAGTTCGCGCGCGGCGACGACTCGAACAGCGCCTCGGGGAGCGAGCCGGCCGTCTCGGCGCGCGACGTCACGGCGTACGCCTGCAGCGTCGCGCCGCGGCGGCCGGCGGTGTGGCCGAGGTTCATGAAGCCGCTGTAGCTCCGCGCGCCGGTCGCCTCGCGCCACCCGCCCTCGCGCTCGTAGCCGCCGCTCACGTAGTAGCTCGTCCCGCCCCCCGTGCGGCCGGCCACCGTCCCCTCGGCCGAGCGCCCGCCGAACGACGCGCCCGAGAGCTCGATCTCCCCCGACGGCGGCCCCTCGCCGTGCGCCGTGACGAGGTTGATCGCGCCGCCGAGCGAGTTCGCGCCGAGCAGCGACGCGCTGCCGCTGAGCAGCTCGATCTGGCGCACGTGCTCGAGCGGCAGAAGGTCGAAGTACACCTGCTGCGCGTCGGGCTCGTTCTGGCGAACGCCGTCGAGGAACACCGAGACGCCCGGCGGCAGCCCGACCGTCGGGCCGACGTTGAAGCCGCGCGTGCTGAGGTTGAGCTTCGACGGCGTGCCGAGGTCGTCGTAGAACGAGACGCCGGGCCGCGTGCTCAGCACGTCGGGGAGCAGCCGCGGCTCCCAGGCCTCGATCGCCCGCCCCGAGATCGTCGAGATGCGGGCCGGCGTGCCGGAGCCGATCGTCGTCCCGGCGGTCGGCGCGATCGAGGCCCGCACCTGCACCGCCGGGAGCACCGTCGCGCCGCTGTCGCGCCGCGCCGTCGTGTCGTTAGGCGGCTGCTGCGCGGCGGCGATGGCCGGCGCGGCGGCTGCGGCGAGGGCGGCGAGGGCGGCGAGAAGGGCGCGGACGGCGTGATTCGATCGCATCGAGGAAGGGTAACGGTGAGGCCCGCACGGTGGCGACGCCGTCGAGCACGCCGCTGGCCCGCAGGCCCGACACCGAACGGCGCAAAGATGAGCCGCCCCCGCGCCCCGCCACCAGCCGCGGAGCCGGCGTCGTCAGGCCATCGCCACGCGGTAGTCGCACCCCGGCGCGCGGGCGCAGGTCCAGTGCGGCCGCCCGACCGCGTCGCGCCGCTCGAGGACGACGCCGCCGCAGTGCGGGCAGGGCGCCGCGCGCCGCCGCGACCCCACGGGCAGCGTGAAGCCGCAGCGCGCCGCGTCGTCGCACGCGTACGACGGCACGCCGCCGTCCGACGGGACGAGGATCGCGAGCGACTTCGCGCCGCAGCGGGGACAGGGCTTGTCGGTAGAGCTACGGGTCATCGTGGGGGAAGGCGCGGCGGGGCGGGGCGAGCCACTTCGCGGCGCGGAGTGAGCGGGGAGCGGGGAGCGTGGAGGGAGCGTCCCGGACGCGTCCGGGACCCCCTCCACGCTCCCCGCTCCCCGCTCGGCCCTTCCCCGCGTCCTGGCCTTTGCGGCGGCCGGCGCCTTCGTCTCGCTCGGAGCCGCATCATCCCATTCCACGTATTCGCACGGCCGCTCGCTCGCCCGCCAGCGCACGCAGCCGAAGAACTTCACGCCCTTCTTCTTGCCGCGGCGCTCGATGAGCGTCGAGCCGCACTTCGGGCAGCCGTTCGGCTTCGTGCGGGCGCGCACGTCGCGCGTCATGCCGCAGGCGGGGCAGGCGAGGAAGCTCCCCGTGCCCTGCCGGCGCGCGATCTTGCGGTAGGCGGCCTCGCCGCACCGGTCGCAGCGCGTCGTCGTCTCCTCGCCCCGCGCGCCGCCGTTGCCGCCCGCCGCGCCTCCGCGTGCGCCGCCGGCGCCCCGCGCGCTCAGGCCGTGCGTCACGCGATACGCCGAGGCGCGCGGCAGGGCGCGCTGCATCGCGGCGCGGAAGGCGCCGTACCAGCGCGTCAGGTAGCCGACGCGCGTCTCGCCGGCGGCGCGCTCGATGCGGTCGAGCTCTCCCTCCATCTCCGCCGTGTAGCCCTCCGACACGAGCTCGGGGAACGACTCGGTGAGCAGCCCGTCCACCTGCAGCCCGAACGCGGTCGGCTGCAGGAAGACCTTGTTCTTGGTGGCACGCAGCTCCTGCACGTAGCCGCGCTTGAGGAGCGTCTCGATGATGCTCGCGAACGTCGCCGGTCGCCCGATCCCCGAGACCTCGAGCTTGCGGATCAGCGCCCCCGTGTCGTAGCGCGACGGTGGCGTCGTCTGCTTCTCCTCGACCGCGTAGTCGCGCGCGCCGAGCGTCTGCGCCGGGCGCACGGTGGGGAGCTCGACGTCCTCCTGGCGCGCGTACGGCTTCCAGAAGTGGAGGAAGCCCGGCTCGACGAGCACCGCCCCTTGGGCGACCCACGCCACGGGCCCGGAGTCGATCCACACCGTCG
>Ga0307408_100002483_pt1 | contig 12915 bp, 8 predicted proteins | sample 322Cmetagenome_FD_202116 | JGI IMG/M metagenome (GOLD analysis project Ga0307408, IMG submission 202116) | Maize rhizosphere microbial communities from greenhouse at UC Davis, California, United States - 322HYB-C-3 | ecosystem: Host-associated > Plants > Roots > Rhizosphere > Soil | place: USA... | reverse complement strand
GAGTCGTCGGCGAAGCGCTCGTCATGGAGCTGATGCGGTTCTCCAACGAGTTGGTCGACATCAGCGACTACTCGTTTCCCGGCACCGGGATGCTGCGCGAGCAGGAGCTGACGATGGCCAAACAGCTCGTCGAGAATCTCGCGGAGCCGTTCGACCCGTCGCGATACACCGACGACTACCGCGCGAACCTCATGAAGCTTATTCGCGCGAAGATGAAGGGTAAGAAGGTCACGGCGGCCGAGCCCTTGCCGGATGAAGCGGACTCTCAGGTGCTCGACCTCATGTCCCGGTTGCAGGCGAGCCTCGAGGAGGCGGCGAAGGAAGGAACGGGCGGCAAGAAGCGCGTGGCCAAGTCGGCCCGACGGACTTCCGGTGCCCGGAGCCGGCAGAAGAAGACGGCCTAGACGCGAGATCGGAGTCGGAGGGAGCGAGTGGCGACACGGAAGGCGACGGCGCGCGGGGCTCGCGGGAAGGCCACCCTGCGCGAGTACCGCGCGAAGCGCGACTTCACGCGGACGAAGGAGCCCGAGGGTGCCGCCGGACGCAACGTGCCGCGGTCACGTGGCGTTAGGCGCCTCCAGTTCGTGATCCAGAAGCACGCCGCCAGCCATTTACATTACGATCTCCGGCTCGAGCTGGACGGTGTGATGAAGAGCTGGGCGGTGCCGAAGGGGCCGTCGCTCGACCCGACGCAGCGCCGGCTCGCCGTTCAGGTCGAGGATCACCCGATGGAGTACAACACGTTCGAGGGGACGATCCCGGCCGGGGAGTACGGCGGTGGAACGGTGATGCTCTGGGATCGTGGCACGTACGAGCCGGATGACGGGAGCGTAGACTCGCTGCGCCGAGGCTACGAACGCGGAGACCTCAAGGTCACGTTTCACGGTGAGCGCCTGCGCGGCTCGTTCGCGCTCGTTCGAATGGCGAGCCGTGGCGAGGGAAAGCCGCAGTGGCTCCTGATCAAGCACCGCGACAGCGACGCGGTACCGCGCTGGGACATCAACGAGCTTGACACGTCGGTGACGACGGGGCGAACGATGGACGAGATACGGGACGGGAAGTCGAAGGTGTGGCATTCCAACCGGGAGACGGGAGACGGGAGACGGGAGACGGCCGGGAAGCGGGAGACGGGAAGCGGGAAGCGCCCTAAGAGCGCCGTTAAATCCGTCTCCCGTCTCCCGTCTCCCGTCTCCCGCGTGTCACCGATGCTGGCCTCCATCGGCACCAGCATCCCGACCGGGGACGGATGGACCTTCGAACCCAAGTACGACGGCGTGCGCGTGCTGGCATTCGCCTCGGGATCCAGCGTTAGGCTCATCACGCGAAACGGCAAGGACAAGTCGCATCAATTCCCCGAGGTCACTGCCGGCGTTCGAGCGCTCGCGCTGCGACGAAAGCGGCCGTTTGTGCTCGATGGCGAGATCGTCGCATTCGCGGGCGACGCACCCGCGCGGTTCCAGGCGCTGCAGAGTCGCATGCATCTCCAGGGCGCGACGGACATCGCCGGTCAGGTGACGAGCACCCCGTCCGCGCTCATCGCGTTCGACCTCCTCGTGGATGGCGATTCCGTGCTGCTGGACCAGCCGTGGAGCGTCCGACGCAAGCGACTCGAGCGGTTCATCGGTGCACGCCGGCCGAAGGGCCTACGACTCGGCGATTCCGCCCCGGGCGACGGAGAGAAGCTGCTCGCGCGAGCCCGGCGCGATGACTGGGAGGGCATCATCGCGAAGCGAGTCGACTCGACCTACCAGCCGGGCGCCCGATCGCGCGACTGGCTCAAGCTCAAGGTGGAGTTCCGCCAGGAATTCGTTGTCGGCGGCTACACCGAGCCGCGCAACACGCGCGAGCACCTCGGCGCCATGCTCCTCGGCTACTTCGACGGCGATGATCTCGTGTACGTGGGACACACGGGAGGCGGCTTCACGCGCCAGAGTCTCGCGGCGATGGCGAAGCGTCTCGAGCGCCTCGAGCGGAAGTCATCCCCGTTCTCCGCGCCGGTGCGGACGAACGAGAAGGCCCACTGGGTGCGGCCCGAGGTCGTGGTGGAAGTGAAGTTCAACGAATGGACGGCGGACGGCCGCCTGCGCCAGCCGATCTTCCTCGGAGTCCGAGACGACAAGGACCCGCGGGATGTGACGCGTGAGGCAACGAGTGTACAGCGCGGTGGGGGCGCTCGCGCGACCGCGACGCGTCGGCGTGCCGGGGCCGCGGCGAGCGTCAAGTCTCAATCGAGAGTGCCGAAGAAGATCACGAAGAGCGCAGGGAAGCGCACGTCGTCGGCTGACCCGGGAACCAACGAGAAGCTCGAGGCTGAGCTCGACGCCGCGGAACACGAGAGCCGAGACGCGCACCTAACGCTGGGCCGCGGCGTCACGCTCTCGCTGTCGAGCCTCGACAAGGTCTGGTTCCCTGGCCGAGCGGGTGGCTACACGAAGGGGGACGTGCTGCGCCACTACGTGCGCGTCGCGCCGTTCATCCTCCCGGTCATGGAGGACCGGCCGCTGGTGCTCAAGCGGTTTCCGGAGGGGATCAATGGAGAGGCGTTCTACCAGCAAAAGGCACCGGCGAACCCTCCGGCCGGAGTACGCGTCGAGACGATCCAGGACGCGGACGGCGATCGCGTGGACCGACTCGTCGGTGGGACGCTGGCAACACTTCTGTACCAAGTGCAGCTCGGAACGATCTCGGTGGACCCCTGGCACGCGCGTGTCAAAAGCCTCGGATTCGCGGACTACTCCGTCATCGATCTCGATCCCGGCCCACGCGCGAAGTTCGAGCGTGTCGTCGAGGTCGCGACGTGGGCGAAGGAGGAGCTCGATCGACTCGGCCTCCACGGCGCGCTCAAGACGTCAGGCTCGACGGGCCTGCACATCTTCCTGCCGCTCCCTCCACGTACGAGCAACGAAGCGGCCTTGCTCGTCGCTCAGCTGGTGGCGACACGCGTCGCCAACGCGCACGCGCGGGAGGCGACGGTGGAGCGGACGGTGGCCGCGCGGCCCAAGGCGACCGTGTACGTGGACTACCTGCAGAACGTGCTCGGCAAGTCGGTAGCCGCGGCGTACGCTGTCCGCGCTCGCCCGGGCGCGACCGTGTCCACGCCGCTCGAGTGGAACGAACTGACGCCGAAGCTCGATCCGCGCGATTTTACGATCGAGACGGTCGGTGAGCGCTTTGCCCGTGTGGGCGATATCTGGAGCCTGGCGCTCGCGAACCGAAACACCAGCGCGGCATTGAAAGCTCTCACAAAACGTTAGGCTCGGCCCGTAAGGCCTATCGGCATCCAGACAAAGGTGAGCGCGGATGCAACGGAAACTGCTGATCACACGGATCGAATCCGTTGCATCAGCCGTTTCCGTTGGATCCGTTCCCTCTGGTTCTGGATGCCAAAGACTCAGGGCTCGTTGGGGTGATAGCAGCGGCCCTACCGGAACGCGTTAATTTTCCGCGATGCCCGCTACCAGTACTGCGCCACTCGCGCTCGCGGTTCGCGGTCTCAGAAAGGCCTACGCCGACGTCGTTGCCGTCGACGCGCTCGACCTCGAGGTCCGCAGCGGTGAGTGCTTCGGTCTCCTCGGCCCGAACGGCGCCGGGAAGACCACCACGATCGAGATCTGCGAAGGACTCTTGAGTCCCGACGCCGGTACCGTCGAGGTCCTCGGGATGCACTGGGCGCGGGACGGCAACGCGCTGCGATCGCGGCTCGGGATCCAGCTTCAGGAAACTCAGCTCTCCGAGAAGCTGACGGTGGCCGAGTCGGTGAAGCTCTTTCGGTCGTTCTATCCGGCGGGCCGCAGCGTGGACGAGGTCATCGGCCTCGTGCAACTCGACGAGAAACGCGGATCGCGCGTCGGCACGCTCTCCGGCGGGCAAAAGCAGCGGCTCGCCGTCGCGTGCGCGCTCGTCGGCGATCCCGACCTGCTCTTTCTCGACGAGCCGACCACGGGACTCGATCCGCAGTCGCGGCGCCAGCTCTGGGACATCATCGACAGGTTCCGCAGTGAGGGCGGGACGACCGTCCTAACGACTCACTACATGGACGAGGCCGAACGGCTGTGCGATCGCGTGGCCATCGTCGATCACGGACGCGTGATCGCGCTCGGCACGCCACGTGAGCTCATCGCATCACTCGGCGCGGGCCACGTCATCGAGTTCGGTGTCGACGGATCGCGGGAGATCGACGAAGCCGCGCTGCTCGCCCTTGCGGGGGTGAAGTCGGCACGCCGCGCCGGCGGGAGCTGGGCGCTGCAGGTCGGTGCTGCCCATGAGACGATCCCCGTTCTGCTGCAGACGCTCGAGACATGCGGGATGCCGCTCACCGAGCTTCGCACGCACTCGCCAACGCTCGAGGATGTGTTCGTCACGCTTACGGGGAGGAGCCTGCGCGATGACGCCTGACCGCTCGACACGCGTGAAGAACACGGCCGACAACACGCCGGCCATCGTGGAGCTCACGCGCTCGCGGTTTCGCGAGTTCTATCGCGAGCCGGAGGCCGTGTTCTGGGTATTCATCTTCCCCATTCTGCTCGCCGCGGGACTGGGTATCGCATTTCGGAATCGGCCTGCTGAGGCATCGCACATTGCCGTGGCGAAAAGTGCAGCGGATAGTCCGGTCGTGGACTCGCTAAAGAAAGCCTCCGGCATCGTCGTGGACGTGCTGGACGACACCGCGGCGGCCACCGCCCTGCGAACCGGGAAGGTGGCGCTCGTCGTTGTTCCGCGCGCGGACGGCGCCGTCGAGTACCGATTCGATGAAGCGCGGCCGGAGTCCCGCACCGCACGCATGGTCGTGGACCGCGCGATACAGCGTGCCGGTGGTCAGCGGGACCCTGTCCCGGTCACGGAAACGAAGGTGAGCGAGCGCGGCTCGCGCTACATCGACTTCGTCGTCCCCGGGCTCCTCGGCATGAACCTCATGGGCAGCGGCATCTGGGGCATCGGATTCGCGATCGTCGATGCGCGAAAGAAGAAGCTGCTCAAGCGGCTCATCGCGACGCCGATGTCGCGCGCGGAGTATCTCGCGTCGTTCCTGTTTTTCCGGCTTTCGCTGCTGGTGATCGAGGTCGCGACGCTGATCGGCTTCGGAACGCTCGTGTTCGGCGTGCCGCTTCGTGGCTCGCTGACTCAGCTCGTGATCATCTGCATTTTGTCATCGCTGGCGTTCGGTGGAATCGGGTTGCTCATCGCGGCGCGCCCTCGCACCATCGAGGGCGCGTCGGGGCTCATGAACCTGGTGATGCTGCCGATGTGGGTGTTCTCCGGAGTTTTCTTCTCGTCAGGCAACTTTCCCAAGGCAGCGCAGCCGTTCATCCAGGCACTGCCACTCACGGCCGTCAACGACGCGCTTCGCGCGAACATGCTGCAGGGCGCATCGTGGGGTACGGTGGGCGCTGAGCTCGCGATCATCGTGACCTGGCTCGTGATCTGCTTCACTCTGGCATTGAGGTTGTTCCGGTGGCGGTAGCAGGGACACCCGCCCGTCGTGGGCCGGTGATCGCGGCCTTCATCGCGATTTACCTGATCTGGGGCTCCACCTACCTCGGCATTCGGTTCGCGATCGAAACGATTCCGCCGTTCATCTTATCGGCGACGCGGTTCAGTCTCGCGGGCCTCATCATGCTCGTCGCGGCGCGAGCGCGCCGCGCGCCCGGTGTCACTCTCCCGCAATTCCGAACGGCAGCGATCGTCGGGTCGCTGCTCATGTTCGCCAACTCGCTCGTGGGAGTCGCGGAGCATCGCATTCCGTCGGGCATCGCGGCGCTGCTCGTCGCGATGACGCCGCTCTTCATGGTGCTGCTCGAGTGGGCGCGCCCAGGAGGCCGCCGGCCGACCGTGCTCGTTGGAGTCGGACTGCTGATCGGCCTCATGGGCGTCGCGACGCTGGTGGGTCCGGCGTCTTTCGGCGGCGGAACACGCGTCGATCGCCTTGGCGCCGCCATAGTGATCCTCGGGGCGCTCGCCTGGTCCGTGGGATCGATTTACTCACGCCACGCGCCCCGACCGCAGTCGGCTTTGATGATGACCGCGATTCAGATGCTCGTCGGTGGCGTGTTCGTCGGAATGGTCGGGATCATGCGCGGCGAGCTCGCGACATTCGACATCGTTGGCGTGTCCGCGAGGTCGTTGGCCGCCTGGGTCTACCTGTTGATCTTCGGGTCGCTGATCGGCTTCACGGCGTTCGTCTTCCTGCTGCGAGTGTCGACAGCCGCCCGGGTCGCGACGTACGCCTACGTGAACCCGGTCGTGGCCGTGATCCTCGGCTGGCTCCTGGGCGGTGAGGTCATCAATGCGCGCATGGGCGTCGCGGCGGCTATCATTGTCGGCGGCGTCGCGTTGATCACGGCCGCGGAGGGACGCACGCCGGCGAAGTCGGTGCGGCGCGACGACGGGCTGCCAAAGCAGACCGGCGACTTCACGATCGTCGAACGCGCCTAACGCCTGACAACCTGATGACCGACGGCGACACGCCCCTGCTTGGTGACATCGCCCCTGACGAGTTCCGTCGTCAGGCGCGCCGCGTTCTCCAGTGGATTGGAGATTACCTCGAGCGTCCCGAGCGCTTCCCTGTCGTCCCGCGCGTCGCGCCGGGCGACATCGCGGAGACGATTCCGGACGAGCCGCCGGACGAGCCCGAATCGCTCGATGTGGTGCTGGATGACTTCGAGCGTCTCATCGTGCCCGGCGTCACGCACTGGAATCACCCGGGGTTCTTCGCGTACTTCGCGATCTCGGCGTCGGCGCCGGGGATCCTGGCGGAGATGCTCATCTCGGCGCTCAATGTGAACGCGATGCTGTGGAAGACGTCGCCCGCCGCGACGGAGCTCGAGCTCAGGACGCTCGACTGGCTGCGTCAGCTCCTCGGGCTGAGCGATGGCTGGTTTGGCCTGATCAACGACACCGCGTCGATCTCCACGCTGCTCGCGCTCGCGGCTGCTCGCGAGGCGAAGCCGGAGCTGGCCATCCGCGAAAAGGGAATGGCGGGGAGGACCGACCTCCCAAGGCTACGTGTCTACACATCGGCACACGCACACTCGTCGGTGGACAAGGCGGCGATCACGCTCGGTTTCGGACATGAGAACGTCGTGCACATCGATACCGACGCCGATTTTCGGATGCGCGTGGATGCGCTCGACGCAGCCGTGCGCTCGGATCGTGCCGCCGGCTACCTGCCGCTTGCGGCGGTTGCGACGGTCGGCACAACGAGCACGACCAGCATCGACCCGGTGCCGGCGATCGCCGCGTTATGCGCGCGGGAAGGCATGTGGCTGCACGTCGACGGATCGTACGGCGGCGTGGCCGCCGTCGTCCCCGAGATGCGGCACGTGCTGGCAGGCGTCGAGCTCGCCGATTCGCTCGTGGTGAACCCACACAAGTGGCTGTTCACCCCCATCGACCTGTCGGCGATGTTCACGCGCCGTCCCGACGTGCTCAAGCGCGCGTTCTCGCTCGTGCCGGAGTACCTCGTCACCCGAGAGCAGAGCGATGTCGTGAACCTCATGGACTACGGCGTCCAGCTCGGCCGACGGTTTCGGGCGCTGAAGCTGTGGATGGTCATTCGCGCGTTCGGTGCGGAGGGACTTGCGGCTCGCCTGCGGCAGCAGATGGGCATGGCGCGTGACTTCGCCGGCTGGGTGGACGCTGCTCCCGAATGGGAGCGGGTGGCGCCGGTGCCCTTCTCTCTCGTGTGCTTTCGGTATGCCCCAGCCGGCACGAGCGAGGCGGAGCGCGAGGCGCTCAATGCCGCGATCCTCGAGCGCGTCAATGCGAGCGGACGCGCATACCTGTCACACACCAAGCTGAACGGCCGGTACGTACTCCGACTCGCGATTGGCAACATGCGCACCGAGCCGCGTCACGTAAGCGACGCATGGGGGCTGCTCAGGGAAGCCGCAGCCGCCACGCCCGTCACTGCCTAACGCTTAGTCGTCGTCCCGAGCGCAGCGAGGGATCGCAGTCCTCCCGGTAGAGAGCTCTCTATCGGGACGATCGCGATCCTTCGCCTGTCGGCTCAGGATGATCTGGCGTGGCGGCGGTCCCGCTGGAAATCGCGGATGTCCTGATTGCGGTCGCGACGATCACCGCGCCGGTCGCGAAGATCCCGCTGCAAGTCTCGCTGATCCTGGCGGCGTTCTCGGATATCCTGGCGGCGCTCCTTGCGCGTGTCGTCGTGCCGGATCTCTCGCGTGTCCCGCCGCAGCTCGCGACGGTCCTGCCGAATTTCATGGTTGTCGCCGCGAAGCTCGCGGGTGTCGCGATGGATCTCCCGCCTGTCGGAGCGAAGCTCGTGCGCTTCGCGATGCGTCACGCGCGGGTGCAACGGAGTGTGCGAGCGGTCGAGACTCTGTGCGCGTACGAGGGGCGCACTTCCAACGAGCAGGGCCGCGGCAACGGCAGCGATTCCCAGATTGCGCATGGTTTCTCCCAGAGACGGTATCGCGCTCGCCTCCGTGGCGTGCGCTGCACGTACGACGGATGCACTCCCGCCGACGTTAAGGCCGGACTCCAAGGTCTTCCCATGCGGTAACATTTGCCGGTCATTCTTCCCGGGTGCGACGCCGTCTCAGGGCATCCGGCGTGACCTCAATCGCTTCCTCTCAGGGCCGTGACCGGATCCACTCGCAACGCCCGTCGTGCCGGGACGAAGCTCGCAATCATCGCAACCACCAGCATGACCGCGGCGAAAACGCCAAACGTCAGCGGATCCGTTGGCTTTACGCCGAACAGCATCGTCGCCATGGACCGTGTAAGGGCGAACGCTCCGATCATCCCCACCGCAACGCCCGCGACGGCATATCGTACGCCGTCACTCATGGCAGCCATCAGAATGCTCCGTGCGTCGGCGCCGAGCGCGAGCCTGACGCCGAACTCCGTCGTGCGCCGGCTCGTGGAGTAACTGATGAGACCATACACTCCCACCGCGGCAAGCAGCAGCGCGAGCGCCGCGAAGCTCCCGATCAGGGCGAGGTTGAACCGTCGATCGGTCAGCGACGTTCCCACGAGTGCCTTCATCGTCGTCGCCGCGTAGATCGCCTGGTTGCGGTTCACGTCCCAGACGGCGCGCTGCAGGAGTGGAAGCAGCGGCGCCGGATCGCCCCTCGTCCTCACGACGACCGTCATCGAACCGAACGGGAACTGAGCGTGAGGCATGTACATCTCCTCGCGCGGCGCCGCCTCCAGGCCATCGTGCCGGAGGTCGGCCACGATGCCGACGATCTCGCGCGATTGGCCATGTGTAGCGTCTCCGTGCTTTAGCGAAGCGTATGCACCGCCGTCGAACGACACGGCAATGCGCTTGCCGATCGGGTCTTCGTTCGGGAAGTGACGCCGAACGAGCGACTCGCTGATGAGCGCGACCTTGGCCCCCGTTGCGTTGTCCGCGGCCGTGAACGTCCGTCCTCGCCGCAGTGCAACGCCCATCGTCTCGAAGTAGCCGTTCGTCGCCACCGTCGTGTAGACGTTAGGTGTCTCGCCGGGCGCCGGCGCGGGACGTCCCTCGAACCAGATCGGCGTCTGGACCCCGATGTTCGCGGCAGCGAATGGCAGCGCCGACACCGCGCCAACGGACTCCACACCACCCACCGACGCCATCCGCTCGAGGATGGCGCGGAGGGCGCCGGCACGCAGCTCGGGCTTGGGATACAGGTCCCAGAGAAACAGTTGCACCATGGCGCGATTCTCCGGCACGAAGCCCGGATCCACGCGCAGCAGCACGATGAAGCTGCGAATCAGCAATCCCGACCCGACGAGGAGCACGAGCGCGAGGGCGACTTCGGTCACGATGAGCAGCGAGCGAATCCGCAGCCTGCCGCGCGACGCGGATGTACCGCGGCCGCCCTCTCGCACGGCGGAGTTGAGATCAGGGCTCGAGAACATGCGTGCCGGGGCGAGCCCGAAGATCAATGCCGTGCCCACTGATGCGCCTAGCGTGAACAGCAGCACGCGCCCGTCGAGCGCGATCTCGTCCATTCGTGGAAGCGTTGCCGGGCTGAGTGCCAGGATGAGCTTGATCCCGAGCTTCCCGAGCACCAGGCCGACCGCGCAGCCGAGCGTCGCGAGGATGGCGCTCTCGCTCAACATCTGTCGCGCGAGGCGTCCACGTCCGGCGCCGAGTGCAGCGCGGATCGCGAACTCGCGGCGGCGGTCCGCCCCTCGCGCGAGGAGCAGGTTCGCGACGTTCGCGCACGCCACGAGCAGCACGCAGATCACTGCACCGAGCAGAACGAGCAGCGCCGGGCGGACCGGGCCGACGACGTCGTTAGGCACCGACGTCACGAGCACGCCGACTTTCGCGTTCGTCCGCGGATACTCGGCGGCCAGCTCGCGCGAGATGCGGTTCATATCGTCCTGCGCGGCCGTCAGCGTCACGCCCGGTCGCAGCCGCGCGACCACGTCGAGGTAGGTACCGGCGCGCACTCGAGTATCCTCCTCGCTCAGGATCTTCGGCGCCCAGATGTGACGCTTTTCGGGGTACTGGAACGACAGGGGCATGACGCCGACGATCGTGTGCGCGACGCCATCCAGGAGCTCCTGGCGCCCGAGCACGCGTGGGTCACCGCCATAGCGCTGCTGCCAGAGCGTGCTCGAGATCACGACGACGCGTGCCGCTCCTGGGCGATACTCCTCAGGAAGGAATACCCGGCCGAGTCGCGGCTTTACGCCGAGCGCAGCGAAATACTCCTCGGACACGAGCCAGGAGTTGATGGAGGTAGTCTCCCCGGACGACCCCTTCACGTCGTGGCCGAAGTACTGGAAAAACGCCACGTGCTGGAAGGAGCGGCTGCGGTCGCGCCAGTCGAGATAGGTCGCGGGTGAGGTGTCGCCCCCGTCCGACTTGCGGCCGTCGACCTGGCGGAGCCTAACGAGCCGATCCGCCTGTGCATACGGGAGCGGGCGCAGCAGCACACCGTCGACGACGCTGAAGATCGCGGTGGTCGCGCCGATGCCGAGCCCCAGCGTCACCACCGCGACGAACGCGAACCCGGGCGACTGGCGCAGTTGCCGAAGGCCGAAGGTCAGGTCCTGCCGCAACTCGTTCCCGAGATCGGCGCGCCGGCGCTCGCGCTCGATCCCCTGCTCTTCCCGGCGCAGATTGCGGCGAGCCCACTCCAGGTCGCCGAACTGTCGCCGGCTGCGCTCGCGCGCTTCGCGTTCCGGAACACCTGCCGCGATCAGTTCCGCCGCGACCATGTCAACGTGGAACGCGAGCTCCTCATCGATGTCGCGGTCGATCTGTTGCCGCGACCGGCGGGGAAATCGAAAGACGCGACGGAGACCCGGGATGCGACGCATGAACCCTCGGCGACAAGGCACCACTCACAATGTGAGGGGAAGAGTGGGCACGCCCGCCATTGGTGTCAATACGCTTTGTCCCAATCAGAACTCAAAGACCTCGCATGGATGAACCACGATCAGGACGATGACGCGGATTGGCTCCGCCGGCACTGACGCTGCTGTCCGCCCGGCAGGCGCTCGGTTGCTTTGTTGTCGAACAAGGACCGTGTTTTTGAAGCCAAGATGGCTAGATGTCAGCACAACAAGTCCGCGTCATCGTAATGATCGTGGTTATCCGCGTCATGTCTTGTCGTCGTCGTGTCTCGGCTCATCGTTGGTTCCCAGGAGTTTTGTCCGCCTGCCTTAGTCCGTGATGGCCGGGCCGCTGCCCGTCGTCTCGGTCTGATCGATCAACGGCGGCGGCCGGTGCCGTTGGTACAGGATCACCGCCACCACGACGACCGCCGCGACCAAGAAGCCCGCAAACTCGTCCTCGTACCGGCGAATGTGCCCGATGACCAGAAGGGCCGTCTCGCCGAAGAGCCAACCCAGCGTGGCGAACAGGGCGGCCCAGATGAGCGACGCGATCGCGCTGCCGATCAGATAGATCGGGATGCGCAACCTGGCTGCCCCACAAGCGATCGGCAGCACGATCCGCGCGCCAAACGCGAACCGCACGGCAAACGCGCTGCGCCACGGCCTGCGCCTAACGAACACGAGGAGCCGCGTGACGTAGCGGCCCACCCGCCGGAAGCGCCGCCGCACCCACTTGCCTCGCCACCGCCCGAGGGCGTAGAGGCCAACGCCGGCCGCCCAGACGCCGATAGCGCAGGCAAGTACGACACGCGTGAAGCCCAGATGGTGCTCATGTGCCGCGAAGCCGCCGACGAGTGGTGCGGCCTCTTCGGTAATGATTCCGGACGCACCGAGGGTCACGTACGCCCAGACCTCGGCGAGGTGGCTCAGGAGGGTGTGCGATTCCACGGGCTGGAATCTACCGGGGGCCGCCGCGTGCCGGTGGCGGAATCAAGGGCTTCGGCCAGACCAGTTCGAGTGTGGACGACGCGAATCCTGAATCGATCCGGACACTCACCGACTTGCCGCCGTCTGGATGGCCTCATAAATCAGGGTGGCCACTCATCTCACTCGCACCCGAGGTGCCGTCTCATGCGATCCGTCGCTCCGCTGTGTGCCGCTGTCGTCCTGTTCGCCGCCGCGTGCGCGCCGAAAGGAGAGACTGCGGTGAAGGACTCAGCCGCGACGGCCGCAGCGCCAGTCGTCGATGCCGCGGCTGTGAGGCAAGCGATCGAGCAGACGAACGCCAAGTTCGCCGACGCCGTGAAGCAAGGCGATACGGTCGGCATGGTCGCGGGCTACGCCGACGACGCGGTTATGATGATGCCCGGCGCCCCGGCGTGGCGTGGGCGATCCGAGATTGCGAAAGAGATCGTCGCGGCGTTCAAGCCGATGAAGGGCGCCGACGTGAAGCTGACGACGTCCCAGGTGGACATCGGCGGTGACTTCGCGATCGAAACCGGCACCTACGAGACGACGGTCTCCCCACCCGGCGGCAAGCCGGTGACCGAGAAGGGGAAGTACGTCGTGGTCTGGAAGAAGCAGGCAGACGGATCCTGGAAGATCTATAGG
>Ga0307408_100002482_pt1 | contig 12915 bp, 9 predicted proteins | sample 322Cmetagenome_FD_202116 | JGI IMG/M metagenome (GOLD analysis project Ga0307408, IMG submission 202116) | Maize rhizosphere microbial communities from greenhouse at UC Davis, California, United States - 322HYB-C-3 | ecosystem: Host-associated > Plants > Roots > Rhizosphere > Soil | place: USA... | reverse complement strand
AGAAACTGACCATCATCTCGGTGCTCACCACCGGCAGCGCCCTGCTGCTGGTGTTCGTGGCATTCGCCGTCGCGTCCATCCTTTCCCACACCAGCGAGGAGCGCAAGCAGCTTACCTCGCTGGCTGATGTCATCGGCGCCAACAGCGTCGCTTCCCTGCTCTATGCCGACCGGCCGACGGCCGAACAGGCCCTGGCCGCGCTGGCGGTCAAGAGCGATATCACGCGCGCCGCCCTGTTCGACCGCGATGGCAAGCTGTTTGCCTCCTACCCCGCCTTGCGCGAACTGGCCCCCGCTGCGCTGGATGCGCCGCGTTTGCGCCAACTGGCTTCCGGCGAACTGGCCGAGCGTGACGGGCCGCCCTGGGCGCCACTGCTGCGGCTTTACCGTCCGGTGCGGGTTCGCCAGCATGTGATCGGGGCGGTAATGATCGAGGCTGGCCAGGCCTCGCTGTGGCTTGGCATCCTGCGCAACCTTGGCATTACGGCGGTGGCCACCGCTTCCTCATTTGGATTGGCGCTGGTGCTGTCGGCGCGCTTTCGCGAAGGCATTGCGGCTCCTATCGCGCAATTGATCGCGGCTGCCGACAAGGTAAGCAGCAGCCAGACCTACGCCCAGGTGCAGCACCAGCGCAGCGATGAACTGGGTACGCTGATCGATAGCTTCAACGGCATGCTGGCGCAGATCGAGAGCCGCGACACCAAGCTGGCGCAATATCGCGGTGAGCTGGAACGCCAGGTCAGCATCCGCACTGCGCAACTGGAAAAGGCCAAAGACGCGGCAGAGGCGGCCAGCCAGGCCAAGAGCGCGTTCCTGGCCAATATGTCGCACGAAATCCGCACGCCGATGAACGGCGTGCTGGGCATGGCGGAACTGCTGGCCGCCACCGAACTCACCGAAACCCAGCGTCATTACACCAGCATGGTGCGGCGCTCGGGAGAGCACCTGCTGGTGATCATCAACGACATCCTCGACTTCTCCAAGGTGGAAGCGGGCAAGCTGACGGTCGAATACATCAACTTCAACCTGCGCGAACTGCTGGACGATATCGAAAATGTGTTTGCGCCGCAGGCTCAGTCCAAGGGTATCGAGATGGAGTTCGCGGTGGCGAACAATATCCCGCTGGCGATCTGCGGCGATCCGAACCGCCTGCGTCAGGTGATCGTCAACTTGCTGGGCAATGCGGTCAAGTTCACCGAGCAGGGCCGGATCAAGGTGGCGGTCCGCGTGGCGGAGGAAGATGCGCAGTCGGCGCGCTTGCGGGTGGAGGTGCACGATACCGGCATCGGCGTCTCGCGCGAGGCGCGGGCGCACATCTTCGACTCTTTCTCGCAGGGCGATGGCTCGACTACCCGCAAGCATGGCGGCACCGGGCTTGGACTGGCAATTTCCAAGCAGCTGGTGGAACTGATGGGAGGCTCGATTGGCGTCGACAACGCGCTGGGGCGTGGCTCGGTGTTCTGGTTCACCGTGCAATTCGACAAGCGGCGGGTGGATGCAGACGATGCGGGCTTCCAGCAGAAGCCGACCAAGGGCTTGCGCGCACTGGTGGTAGACCGCCAGGCCGAAAGCGCGCTGGCGCTGCAACGGCTGCTGGCGCGCTGGCACTTGCAGGGCAGTTGCGCGCCCAGCGCCGCGGATGCCTTGCGTGAACTGCATGCGGCCGCAGCGCGCGGCACGCCCTACGACGTCGCGCTGCTCGACATGGGGCTGGACGATATCGGCGGGCTGGCGCTGGCGGCGGAAATCAAATCCGATCCCGATATTTCGCCTGTGCGCCTGATCTTGCTGGCCTCCGAGCGCAATGCAGCGGACCAGGTGCAGCGCCGTGCTGCGGGCGTGGCGTTCCAGCTTATCAAGCCGGTGCGCGAACCGGACCTGTACGACTGCATCGTGACGCCGGTGCGTGCGACCGAAGGCGTGGGCGCGGCAACGATGCCCGGCGCCTCCCCGGCGCACACGCCAGCGAGAGCGCCCGCCAGATCGCGTGCCGGCCAGCGCCCGCGTGCCCTGCTGGCCGAAGATAATCCGGTCAATGTGGAAGTGGCATCGGCCATGCTGCGCGGCTTGGGCATGGAAGTAGCTTGCGCAGCCAACGGCGAAGAGGCGCTTGCCGCTGTGCGGGCTGGCGACTACGACCTGGTGCTGATGGACTGCATGATGCCGGTGATGGATGGCATGGCGGCCACTGCCGAAATACGCCGCCTAGAGCAGCAGCGCGGACGGGCGCGCGCCACGCCAATCGTCGCCATCACCGCCAACGCGCTGCAGGGAGACCGTGAGCGCTGCCTGGCGGCGGGCATGGACGATTACATCAGCAAGCCCTTCTCGCAACAGGCGCTGGCCGATACGCTTGGCCGCTGGATCGCACTGCCCCGCCCGGCGCCTGTCCAAAGCTCGCAAACTGCCGCCGCGACCGCGCCAACAGCCGTGCTTTCTGCCGCCCTGCCCGGGGCGCTACTCCCCGCATCGCGCGGGTCCTCGCCTGCCGCCACGTCAGCAGGCCACAGCACCTCTGCCAGCGCGATTTCCGCGGCCATCTCGATACGAGCCGCGTCTGGCCGCGCCCCGCCCGCATCTGCAAGCGAGCCAGCCGTAATCAACCCACTCGCGCTTGATGCGATCCGCGCCCTCAGCACGGAGCAAGGAGAGTTATTGCTTCACCGGGTACTAGCCACCTACCTGCAAGACACGCCCCGCCAAATCGCAGCACTGCACCAAGCCGTCACCCAAAGCGACCCAAGCACCATTCGCAAAACCGCCCACAGCCTGAAATCCAGCAGCGCCAACGTCGGCGCCGACACGCTGGCCAAGCTGTTCAAGGACCTGGAACAAATCGCCCGCGCCGGCCAGACCGATGGCGCTGCGGACCTGATAGCGCAACTGGAGCGCGAATTCCAGTCAGTCCGGCAATCGCTCAGCCTCATCCTGCCGAAGGGAGCATGAAATCATGGCAGCGCTTTACTCACCCAAACGCGGCACCGTGCTGGTAGCGGATGACGACCCCGTCATGCGCTTGTTGATGCTTGAAATGCTGGCCCAGGTCGGGCTCGACGCAGTCGAAGCAAGCGACGGCCGCGCCGCCGTCGCCAGCTTCCGCGACAATGCGCCGGACCTGGTGCTGCTCGACGTCGACATGCCTCTGCTCGACGGCTTTTCCGTCTGTCGCGCCATCCGCAAGCTTGAAGCCTCGTCCCATGTCCCGGTCATCATGGTTACCGGCAGCGACGACCTGGGCGCCGTCACGCAAGCCTATGAAGCCGGCGCGACCGACTTCGTCTCCAAGCCGATCAACTGGCCCATTCTCGGCCACCGCGTGCTGTACGTGCTGCGCGCCAGCGACGCCATCGCCCGCCTGCGCATTGCCGATGCCCACAACCGCGCCGTGCTGGCCGCCATTCCCGACACCTTCTTTCGCCTCAGCGCCGATGGCTACTACCTCGATTATGAAGAAGGCCACGAGCCAGGCGCGGATTTCGCCAGCCGCGAATGCGTGGGCCGCCATATCCGCGACGTGCTGCCCGCGCCGATCGCCAGCCGCATGCTGGACCAGCTTTCGGCCGTGCTGCATTCCGCCTCCGTGCACTCTGTCGATTACGAATTGACGCGCGACGGCATCTGCCACCATTTCGAAGCGCGCCTGGTCGGTACCGCATCCGGCGAAGTCCTCGGCCTGGTGCGCGACATCAGCGAACGCAAACGCACGGAAGAACAGATCCGAAAACTGGCCTATTGCGACAGCCTGACCGGCATCCCCAACCGCCAGGCCTTCCTGGAAACACTGGAGCGCGAACTGGAACGCTCGCAACGCGAACAGCGCAAGTTCGCCATCCTGTTCATGGACCTGGATTCCTTCAAGCGCATCAACGATACACTGGGTCATAACGTCGGCGACCTGCTGCTGCAGATCGTCACCGAGCGCCTGCGCGAAACCATCCGTCCCAGCGACCACCTGTGCAGCCTGGCGCGCCTGGGCGGCGACGAATTCACCATCCTGCTGCCGGACATCGAGAGAGTGGACGATGCCCTGGCCGTGGCGCACCGCGTGAAAGACGCCATGCGCCGCCCCTTCAACCTGGACGGCCACGAAATCTTCGTCACCGCCAGCATCGGCATTTCGCTTTATCCAGAGGACGGCGAGGACTGCACTTCGCTGCTGAAGTTCGCCGATACCGCCATGTACCACGCCAAGAACTGCGGCAAGAACAATGCAAAGCTGTACAGCTCCTCGCTGACGATGCAGATCATGAGCCACGTCAAGCTGGAAGTGGGGCTGCGCAAGGCCCTGCAGAACAATGAGCTATACCTGCTGTACCAGCCGCAGGTCGACGTATCCACAACCCGCATCGTCGGCGTGGAAGCGCTGATACGCTGGCGCCACCCCGAACACGGGATCATCCCGCCGACGGAGTTCATCCCGCTGGCGGAAGAGACCGGCCTGATCGTTCCGATCGGGGAATGGGTACTGCGCACCGCCTGCCGCCAGGCACGCGCCTGGCAGCGCGAATGCGAGCGGCCGATCCGCATGGCCGTCAACCTCTCCGCGCGCCAGTTCAAGGATGAAAACCTGGCGCAGATCGTGCTGGCCGTACTGCAGGACACCGGGCTCGATTCCAGCCTGCTTGAACTGGAACTGACTGAAGGCACCTTGATGGACAACGCCCTCGCCACGCTCGCGACGCTGGAGCAATTGCGCGGTATCGGGGTGTTCCTGTCGATCGACGATTTCGGCACCGGCTATTCGTCCATGAGCTACCTGAAACGCTTCGACGTGCGCGCGCTGAAGATCGACAAGAGCTTCATCAGCGGCCTGCCGCAAGACAGCGAAAACGCCGCCATCACGCGCGCCATCATCGCCATGGCGCACGGCTTGAAAATGATCGTGGTGGCGGAAGGCGTCGAGACGCCCGAACAATTCGAGCTGCTGAAGCACTACGGCTGCGACATGGCCCAAGGCTACCTCCTCGGCCGCCCCGCCCCACAAGAGGCCATCAGCCAGATGCTATGCTCGAGCGCCACCGGAATTGCATCTGCTTGACAGAGCTCCCCAAGGCACACACACTTTAAATCTTTACAAGACCCTGGAGCGAAGTGCGGCAATGACTGCAATCACCCGTTTCATTTCCGAATACAGAACCGTCGACAAAGAACGAATATCATTTGCGTGGAACGGCAAACATGCTGGCGAGTTCTCTGATGCGAACCAGGAATTCAGATGGGCAGTTGCCAAGGGCTGTATCGAGAACCCGGCGCTCGCATCTACCGAATTATTCGAGCATTTATTCCTGGCTGATGCGGAATGGTCCAGGCAGGCCTGGGGCGCACCAGATCACTTTGCCGATTTGGGCAAAGCCCTCCTCCTCCGTGGGGGCTGCCGTGCAATCGATGCGTTCTCGGCTGGCTTCATGGTCTCGTTTGACACCTTCGGCGCCTGCCACCAGATCCGGCTGCCGGCAGATCAACTGGAGCTTTTGATCGCCGATTTGAAAACCAGGCTGGGCGGCGACCAGGACGAAAAAGCCAAGCTCCGCCTCGAATCGGCACTCGAGCTATTTCAGAAAATTCAGGCTGACACCGCAACCACCGGTTGGCAAACCCTGCGCCCGGGAGCCGAAGTCAAAAACATTCGAATCGTGTCGCCGTCCTGGTTCCAAAGGCTGTGGGGACGGGTGACCGGACGTTAGGTGCTGCGGCGATCCAGCATGGCGCGGGCAATGGTGCCGGCGTCGACGTATTCGAGTTCGCCTCCGACCGGTACGCCGCGCGCGAGGCGGGTTACCGCCAGGCCGCGGGCTTTCAGCATTTCACTGATGTAGTGGGCGGTGGCTTCGCCTTCGTTGGTGAAATTCGTCGCCAGCACTACCTCTTCCACCACGCCGTCGGCGGCGCGCGCCAGAAGTTTTTCGAGGTGAATATCTTTCGGGCCGATGCCGTCCAGCGGCGACAGGCGGCCCATCAGCACGAAATACAGGCCTTTGTAAGTCAGGGTGGACTCAATCATCGCCTGGTCGGCCGGCGTTTCAACCACGCAGAGCTGGCGCTTGTCGCGCGATTCGTCGGCGCAGGTGTCGCAGATCTCGGTTTCGGTGAAGGTGTTGCACAGGGCGCAGTGATGCACCTGCTCCACCGCCTGGTACAGGGCGCGCGACAGCATGGCGGCGCCTTCGCGGTCGTGCTGCAGCAGGTGGAAAGCCATGCGCTGGGCCGATTTGGGACCGACGCCCGGCAGGCGGCGCAGCGCCTCTGTCAGAAATTCAAAGGACTTCGCCATGAGGTCAGGCTTGCTTGAAGGCGCTCAGGAAATCGGCCGTTTTGGTGGGCACGAATTCGGTGATCGTGTAGCTGGCGGCGCCCGCTTCGTTGAACGGGTCCAGTTCGATCACCGCTTCGATATCGGCCCGGCTGTCGGCCGTGGCAAGGATGACGCCGCCCGTACGCGGCACCAGGCGTCCAGACATCAGGAACATGCCGTTGGCATATTGCTCGCGCAGGTACTCGCTGTGCGCGGCGAGGAGCTTGTCGATCTCCTCGGCCGGTTTCAGGTACGTGAGCGTGATGATGAACATGATGTTGGTTTAGAACGGCATCTTGAAGCCAGGTGGCAGCGGCAGGCCGGCGGTCAGGCCGCTCATTTTTTCGGAAGCGGTGGTTTCGGCCTTGCGCACGGCGTCGTTGAAGGCGGCAGCGACCAGGTCTTCCAGCATGTCTTTATCGTCGCCGAGCAGCGAAGGGTCGATGGTTACGCGCTTCACGTCGTTTTTGCAGGTCATCACGACCTTCACCATGCCGGCACCGGCCTGGCCCTCAACTTCGATCAGGGCCAGCGCTTCCTGCGCCTTCTTCATGTTGTCCTGCATGGCTTGCGCTTGCTTCATCAGGCCGGCCAGTTGGTTCTTCATCATGGTGTGGTTCTCCGTATTTCGGTGTTGAGTATTGGGTTTAGTGCGCTGGCGTCATCGGTGCCACGATCGAGCCGGGCACGATGAAGGCGCCGAAGTCGCGCGTCATTGCTTTGATAAATGGGTCGGCAGCCACTGCTTCTTCCGCGGCGCGCTGGCAGTTGTCGCGGTGGGCCTGGGCTTCGACGCTGGTGGTGTACCAGGCCTTGCCGATTTCGGTCTCGACGCGTGTTGGGCGGCCGAAACGCTCGGTCAGTGCGGAAGTCAGTTTCTCCACGTTGGCCTGGGTGGCCCAGGTTTCGATCGGGCAGCGGATGCGGAATACCGCCATGTTGCCGTCGAAGGTGCAGCTTACCAGTTCGGCTTGCGTGGCCAGTTGCTGCGCCACGCCGCGCAAAGGCAGGTGTGCGGCCAGTGCCGGCCAGTTGCCGTCCCAGCCCAGTTCAGGAACCGGGGTGATAACGTATTCGTATGGCGCTTTCGCTGGCGCGGTGGCGCGTTGCTGCGGGGCTGCCTGCGACATGCCGGAAATGTGCTCGGCGCCGGCCGGCACTGCGGAATCTTCGGAGAAGTCGGTTACCCAGGGTGGCAGGTCGTCTTCTTCCGCCTGCTGCTGCACGGGCGCGGCGCGGCGCTGCTGCACTTGCGCTGGGGCTTCCATTACGGTGGCGGCGCCGCCCTGCTCGTCCCACGGGGCGCTGGCTTGCGCGGATGGAGTGCTTGGGGCGGGGGCGTCTTCCCACGGTGCTGGTGCGCGGGTTGCCGGCGTGGCAGGAGCGGTGTACTGGGCGCTTGGTGCCGGTGCCGGCATCGCGGCGCGAGGTGCGGCGGATGGTGGCGCGGCGTGTGCGGATGGTGCTGCATGAGCGCTGGCCGTCGGCGAAGCCGGCGCCGCTGGGACATCGGCTTGCGGTCCTGCAGGACGTGCAGGCGCTGGTGCGCGCTGACCAGTGCGGGCAGCGGCTGCGGCGCGCGCGGCTTCCAATGCCGCGGTGATGGCCATCTTCGCTGGGCTCATCGGGCGGCTGTCGGATGCGGGTGCTGGCTGCGGTGCCGGTGCAGGAGGCTGCGGTGCTGCTGCGGCAGGCGCAGTAGCTTGCGGCGCGGCGGCAGCGGGCGCGTGAGCTTGCGGCGCGGCGGCGGCCAAGCTGGCGGCCGGGGCGTGAGCTTGCGGTGCGGCTGCGGCTGGCGCGTATGCTTGTGGCGCGGATGCCGGAGTGCCGGCGGCAGCAACGGAGGCTTGCGGCGCGGCGGGCGGTGCGCTGGCTGCTGGTGCGCCGGACGGGACGCTGGCCAGGTGCGAAGCGCTGGCGGCGTTTGCTGCCGGAGCGGCGGCGGGTGCCACTTGCTGGACCGGCGGCGCAGGCTGCGCGGTTGGCGGCACGGCCGGCGCGGCAGCCGTCGAGGCGGCAGGCGCAGGCTGGCCGACTGGAACGCTCATGCGGTCCGCCGTCGCAGCGCTGGCGGCCATCGCGGCTGCAGCAGCCGCGCGGGCGGGATTCGCGCCGGCGGGACGAGCCGCTACCGGGGCGCTGGCCGGTTGGCCATCTGCCCCACCGATGCCGGGCCGAAAGGCAAGCATGCGTAACAGGGTCATGGAGAAGCCGGCATATTCATCCGGCGCCAGCCCCAGTTCATTGCGGCCGTGCACGGCGATCTGGTAATACAGCTGCACTTCTTCTGCATCGAACAGGGAAGCCAGCCGCACGATATCGTTATATTCAGGCAGGTCCGCAGGCACCGCGGAAGGCACGGTCTGCGCCAGCGCGATCCGATGCAGCAAAGTACCCAGGTCCTGCAAGGCGCCGTTATAGGACAGCGAACGGGTCGCCATCTCATCGGCAACCGCCATCAGGTCCGCGCCATCCTTATTGGCCAGCGCATCCAGCAGGCGCACCAGGTAGGACTGGTCCAACGCCCCCAGCATGCCCTGCACCGCATCCAGCGTGACAGTGCCGGCAGCGTAGGCAATCGCCTGGTCGGTCAGCGACAAGGCGTCGCGCATCGAACCGTGCGCGCCCTGCGCCAGCAAACGCAAGGCCGGCTGCTCGAACACCACGTTTTCCTGGCCCAGGATATTTTCCAGGTGGCCGACGATATGCCCCGGCGGCATCTGCTTCAGGTTGAACTGCAGGCAGCGCGACAGCACGGTGACAGGAATCTTTTGCGGATCGGTAGTCGCCAGGATGAACTTCACATGCTCCGGCGGCTCCTCCAGCGTCTTCAGCATTGCATTGAAGGCGTGGTTGGTCAGCATGTGCACCTCGTCGATCATATAGACCTTGAAGCGCGCATTGGACGGTGCGTACACCGCCTGCTCCAGCAACTGCGCCATTTCATCGACGCCGCGGTTGGACGCCGCGTCCATTTCGACATAGTCGACAAAGCGGCCGCCATCGATCGCGGTACAAGCCTCGCACACGCCGCACGGGGTCGCCGTGATGCCGCCATTGCCATCCGGGCCGACGCAGTTGAGCGACTTGGCCAGGATTCGGGACAGCGTCGTCTTGCCGACACCGCGCGTCCCCGTAAACAGGTAGGCATGGTGCAGGCGACCGGTATGCAACGCGTGGGTCAGCGCACGGACAACGTGCTCCTGGCCGACGAGCGTTTCAAAGTTCCGGGGACGGTATTTGCGAGCGAGGACTTGATAGGACATGATCGGAATTTTACCGTAGATAGCAGGTACTGCGGACAACATTAGACGTTTGGCCAGACTTCATCTGGACATTGCCCGTTTTGCAACCCAATTATCCCGCCGCTTGCTGGTCGACGCCACCAAAACCATGTCCCCAGGCCAAGGGTACAAACAAAAAAAGCTGCCCAGGGCAGCTTTTTTCATGAATTCAAAGAGGCGAGCCTGATCTGCGGCACTTGCGGTGAACAGCTTTGGCTGCTTCGTTCCCGACCTGACCAGGTTAACCGTGCCACAATGCGCAGGGGCCCGCCCGGGCGCAATTATAGGCTATAAACCTAGCTGCTGCCAAATATCATCCACACGTGCTTTCACTTCGGGCGTCATGGTGATCGTCGTGCCCCATTCACGGCTGGTTTCACCCGGCCATTTGTTGGTTGCATCGATACCCATCTTGCTGCCCAGGCCACTGACCGGCGATGCAAAATCCAGGTAATCGATTGGCGTGTGGTCGACCAGCGTGGTGTCGCGGGTGGGGTCGACGCGGGTTGTTATCGCCCAGATCACTTCCTTCCAGTCGCGGATGTTCACGTCCTCGTCCACCACGATAATGAACTTGGTATACATGAACTGGCGCAGGAAGCTCCACACACCAAACATCACGCGCTTGGCGTGGCCAGCGTACTGCTTGCGGATCTGCACCACGGCCATGCGGTAGCTGCAACCTTCCGGCGGCAAGTAAAAGTCGGTGATCTCGCTGAACTGCTTCTGCAGCAGCGGCACGAAGACCTCGTTCAGCGCCACGCCCAGCACGGCCGGTTCATCCGGCGGCTTGCCTGTATAGGTGGAGTGATAAATCGGGTCGCGCCGCATGGTGATGCGGTCGATGGTGAAGACCGGGAACCAGTCCTGCTCATTGTAATAACCAGTGTGATCGCCGTAAGGGCCTTCCAGGCCATGCTCGTAGCCGGACGGATGGTTCTCGTCCGGGTAGATATGCCCTTCCAGCACGATTTCCGCCGAAGCAGGCACGCGCAGCTCACTGCCGATCGCCTTTACCAGCTCGGTGCGGCTGCCGCGCAGCAGGCCTGCGAACTGGTATTCCGACAGGCTGTCCGGCACCGGCGTCACAGCGCCGAGGATGGTCGCCGGGTCGGCGCCCAGCGCGACGCAGACAGGGTAAGGCTGCCCAGGGTTCCTGATGCAATGCTCGCGGAAGTCCAGCGCGCCGCCGCGATGCGCCAGCCAGCGCATGATCACCTTATTGCGCCCCAATACCTGCTGGCGATAGATGCCCAGGTTCTGGCGCTTTTTGTTCGGGCCCTTGGTAATCACAAGGCCCCATGTAATAAGGGGTGCCACGTCGCCAGGCCAGCAATGCTGGATCGGCAAGCGGGCCAGGTCAACGTCGTTCCCTTCCCACACAATCTCCTGGCATGGCGCGCCACGCATCTCTTTCGGCGACATATCCCACACTGCCTTGACCAGCGAGCCAAGGCCCATCAGGTCCTTGAACCCTTTTGGCGGCTCGGGTTCTTTCAGCTGCGCCAGCACGTGGCCGATCTTGCGCAGCTCACCCACATCGTCCGCGCCCATGCCCAGCGCCACGCGGCGCGGGGTGCCGAACAGGTTGCCCAGCACCGGCATGTCGAAACCGGCCGGCTTTTCGAACAGGATGGCCGGTCCGCCGGCACGCAGGGTGCGGTCGCAGACCTCCGTCATCTCGAGGTGTGGTGAAACAGGCAAGCTTGTGCGCTTAAGTTCGCCCATTGCTTGCAGCTGGGAAATAAAATCTCGGAGATCGCGATATTTCATACTTTTTTACGATTTTTTTGCTCCGGACGAGCCGTCTGAGCACTTTTAGTCAAGCCGTTGATTTTATTGGTTTTTGTCAATGTGTTCACGAGAAAATCATACTCAAAAGTAATAAAGAACGAAAGTGTTAGTATTGACGGCGTATAATACCCCTCCTACAATTTGACCTACCTGATGAGGACATGGCCTTTATGCCAACTAAGTTGTCACTCATTACATTCACGGAGTATCCGGGCTCCACAGACATTTTAAGGAGTGTTTTTCACGAGGCGTCTGCCTCCCTCCCGGAAAAAGTTGTGTTGCAACTGGCCCCATAGACCCGCCAGCTTTAGCAAACAATGATGGCGTCCAGTCCCGTGCGACCTGTGCGGCGGTGGACGAAGATAACACTGATGTAACGACTATGGCACGTCGAATTGACCGCGTTTCAACGCGGCGGGGACGCGTTTTGACTCTTACATTTCAGGGGAGTTCTGAATGAACAATCGATTCAATGGGATGCTTGATAGCGCCCGCCTGTGGGCTCGCCAGCCCGCCGCGTGGATTTCCACGCAGAGCATTTCGGCACGCGGTCTGCTGACCGCCGCTCAGTCCATGCTGAGCCTCCTGGGTGTCGCAGCACTGGTTATGGCTTGCGCCATGGTTGCCCGTCCTGAACTGGCTGCCGACCTGGCCCACGCCCTGCGCGGTGAGCCGCCAGCGCCTCAACAAGTTGTGGTTGCACCGCCGCTGTCCGAGCTGATGGAAGCGCCTTCGGTGCGCCCGGCAGGCCTGGTCATCGCAGCCGCTGAAACCCAGCTTGGCGAAGAGGACAAAGACCTGGTGGGCTCCAAGAAGCAGCAGGATGCCGTCACCAACTGGCTGTCCAAGCGTTACCGCGTAGCCGGCGATGCGACCAATATGCTGGTTTCCACCGCCTACCTGACCGCTCGCGAAATCAAGCTCGATCCGCTGCTGATCCTGGCCGTGATGGCGATCGAATCGGGCCTGAACCCGTTCGCGGAAAGCCCGATGGGCGCGCAAGGCCTGATGCAGGTGATGTCCAAGGTGCACACCGACAAATTCCAGGACATGGGCGGCGTGCAGGCTGCACTGAACCCGGTGGCCAACATCCGCGTCGGCGCCCTGATCCTGAAGGATTACGTAGCCAAAGGCGGCTCCGTTGAAGCCGGCCTGAAGTCCTACGTTGGCGCTGCCGCTTTCGAAACCGACGACGGCTATGGCTCGCGCGTGCTGGCTGAGTACTCCCGCCTGAAGCAGGTGTCCGCCGGCAAGAAGGTGCCTTACATCACCCCGCCACAGCAGGTTGCGACCGCCCCTGCCCCGGTGAAGGCGAAAGAAGCCCCAACCACCGTGGCCCAGGCTGACAAGCCAATCAGCGCAGACCAGCTGGCCGGCCTGTAATCCGCAGCCACCCGCGCACGAAGCCACCCTCGGGTGTAATGCCGTTCAGTTAAGGTCTCGCTTGAGGAACCGAACGGTGTAGCGCTGAGGTCTGGCCTTAACGGCCCGGTCGTACGAACGACCGGGCCGTTGTTCTTTGAGGACTGATACGAGACGCGAACGC
>Ga0307408_100002481_pt1 | contig 12920 bp, 7 predicted proteins | sample 322Cmetagenome_FD_202116 | JGI IMG/M metagenome (GOLD analysis project Ga0307408, IMG submission 202116) | Maize rhizosphere microbial communities from greenhouse at UC Davis, California, United States - 322HYB-C-3 | ecosystem: Host-associated > Plants > Roots > Rhizosphere > Soil | place: USA... | reverse complement strand
GGCGACGAACATGGGCGCGATCGTCGTCACGAGCAGCAACGAGATGATCCGCGGCTTCGTCAGCGCCACGAGGTCGCGCGTTAGGCTCGTCTGTCGCGTCTGCTCGAGCGTCGTGTGCGTCACGTCGCGACCTCCGCCGCTCGCAGCGTGCGGCGCGGGGGCGTGACACGCGCCGGTACGCCGACGCCAAGTGCCCCTCGACGGCTCAGCATCGCGAGAATGACCACGGCCACCCACACGAGCGTCCCGACGGCCTGATGCAGCGAGCGAACCAGCGCCGGCAGCTGCATCTCCACGAGGGCGGCTGCCACCACGAGCTGCACGAGCACCAAGCCAAACGCCGCGAACGCCGCCCGGACGATCAACGAGGCTTCACGTCGGCGCGTCACGCCGACCGCGACGCCAAGCAGGTGGAAGAACAGAAGAAACGCGAGAATGCGATGCGTCAGCTGGATATGCTGCGTGCCGCTTGGCACGAGCGAGCCGCGACAAAGCGGAAACCCAATGCACGATGCGTTCGCTCCGGGCACGTGGGCCGTGAACGCGCCCATCACGAGCACCACGAAGGTCAGCACGAGGGCTGCCCGCGCTCCGCGCCACGTTCTCACCGACGCCGTGCCGACCTCTGCGCTCGCCGCACCGAGGCCCCCGGCTCGCATCACCGCGGAGACGAGCACCGCGAGCAGCGTCATCGCGATCGCCAGGTGCGTCACGATCACGAGCTTGTTCCCGAGCTCGAGCTTCACGGTCACGGCACCGAACAGCGCCGCAATGACCACGAGTGTCGTCGCGAGCGACGCGGCGCGAAGCACGCCGCCGCGGCCGCCGACGCCCGGCGTGCGGCGCCTCAGAAGCGCAACGACGAGCAGCGCGACGATCGCGACCGACAGCGTGGCCGCGATGTAGCGATGCGACACCTCGATGATGAGGTCCGGTCGGTCGAGCGGCGGGAACCAGTGACCCTCGCACTTCGGCCAGTGATCGCCGCAGCCGAGGCCCGAACCCGTGATGCGTACGATGGCCCCGAACACGACCTGCCCAACGCCGAGGATCAACGACAAAATCGAAAGACGCCGCAAGGCGTTCATCTCATGCTCCGATGGTCGCGCTTGCGCGACCGATATCCAATGGCTGCGTCGACGGCCGCTCGACGGCTCGCCACGTCAGGTACAGGACAACGAGAAGGCCAACCGCCGGCAGCAGCGCCCACGCCACCTCCACCGGCCGGCTGCTCCGCCCAACGACCGCCCCGCGTTCGTTCTGCAGTTCGGCCTTCCTCGCTCGCCCAACGAGCAGGGAGCGAAGAATGGCAATCTCGGCGAAGACGCAGCAGGCGGCCGCTACCCAGAACAGCGCGGTTCGAATGGTCATTCAGGCGACCCTGTGGACGCGTGCAGTCGTGTCCGACCGCGCGAAAGCCCCAAGTTGTGTGGGAAAGTCACGCCGAAAAGTGTACGGTCCCAGCGCCCGATTCAACCGTCCCGGACGCTGCAACCTTCCTGACCTCCGCACGGCTCGCGCCGAGGTGCGTCCCGGTATACCATAGGCACATGTCACCCACTTCAACCGGAAGCGAGAGTCTCCCACGGCGCCTGGGCTTGTTCGGGGCGATCACCGTCGTCGTCGGCATCACCATCGGATCGGGGATCTTCCGGTCGCCGGCGGGAATCGCCAACAGACTGCCCGGGCCGGGAGCCATGCTGGCGGTCTGGGTCGTGGGCGGCCTGCTCGCCATGTGCGGTGCGCTCGCGCTCGCGGAGGTTGCCAGCACGTTCCCGAAAACCGGCGGCATCTATGTCTTCCTGCGCGAAGGATGGGGAAGGCTGCCGGCGTTCCTTTTTGGTTGGGCGGAGCTCGTCATCATTCGCGCGGCGGCGGTTGGTGCCATCGCGATCACGTTTGCCGAGTACTTCCTCCGTCTCCTCGGCTACAATCCCCTCGTGGCACCGTACGACACCTACGCCCGTTTCACGGCGGCGGGCGCGATCATTCTCACGTCGGCGTTCAACATTGTCGGGATCAGGTGGGCCGCCGTCGTGACAGGAGCCACGACACTCGCGAAATACGGCGGGCTCCTGTTCGTCATTCTGCTCGCGTTCGTCATCGGGCTTCCGAAAACGGGCGGACACTTCACGCCGCTGTTCCCGCCCGGGACCTTCTCGGTCGCGCCGTTCGGCCTCGCCCTCGTCTCAGTATTGTGGGCGTTCGATGGTTGGGCGGATCTCACGTTCGCCGGTGGCGAAGTGAAGGACGGCGAGCGGAACCTGCCGCGCGCGATCATTCTTGGGTCGCTCGCGGTCCTTGTGATCTACCTACTCGCCAACCTCGCGTATCTGGCGATCCTCCCGGTCGAGCAGATCCGAACGTCGAAGCTCGTTGCGGCGGACGTGGGTGAGCAGGTGATGGGGGCGGCGGGTGTCACGTTCGTCGCCGTGACCGTCATGTTGTCGACGTTCGGATCGCTCAACTCGACGATGCTCGCGAATCCGCGCGTGTTCTTCGCGATGGCGGAAGACGGTCTCTTCTTCCGGCCCATGGCCGCGGTGCATCCGAAGTTCAAGACGCCGGTCAACGCGATTGCGCTCGCGGCCGCCCTTGGCGTCACGTTCGTGCTGCTCAGGAAGTTCGAGGATCTTGCCGACGCGTTCGTGACGGCGATTCTCCCGTTTTACATTCTCGGCGTCGCGGCCATCTTCGTACTGCGGCGCCGCCCGGGGTATGCGCCGGCATTTCGCTCGCCGGGCTATCCGATTGTTCCGACATTGTTCATCCTGGCAACGCTGTATCTGCTCGTGAACGCCGTCATTGACCCAAGCACGCGATGGCCGACGATTGCGGTGTTCGGCGTGATCGCCCTCGGGATCCCCGTGTACTACGCGACGGTGGGGAAGCGCGTCGCGCCTCCCGACAGCACCCGGAGAGCCGCGGGCGAAACGGCGTGAGGCGCCGCGCCGTTCTCGTCGCGCTCTGCGCTGCGCTCTGGCCGTTCGTGGTCGGACGCGCGCAGGGTGTCACGGCCGGCGCCGTGAGCGGGCGCGTGGTCGACGAGGCAGGGAATCCGGTTGCTGGCGCATCGATCTCGGTCGTGAACACGGCGACGGGAGCCGCCTCACGCACCATTGCCGCGCGCGATGGCCGGTACCTCGTCACCGGACTCGACGTCGGTGGCCCATACTCCGTTACCGTCAGGCATCCGGGCTACCAGTCGCAGATGCGCGACGGCCAAGTGCTCACGCTCAGTCAGAACCTAACGCTGGACTTCAGGCTCGAGCGTCAGGCAATCATTCTGAGCACTGTGAGCGTCACGACGGAAACCGATCCGATTCTGTCGCCGGATCGAACGGGAGCGGCGACCGTCATCTCCGACTCGGCGCTGCGGCGCCTCCCGTCGCTCGATCGCACGTTTACAGACTTTGTCGTGCTGTCGCCCGAGGTGTCCGTCGCAGGCCCTGGCCTCTCTGGCGGTGGCGTCAACAATCGCTTCAACAACATCCAGATCGACGGCGCGAGCGAGAACGACCTGTTCGGGCTCGGCGACACGGGGCAACCGGGAGGGCAGGCGCGCGGGAAATCGATCGGACTCGAGTCCGTACGTGAGTATCAGGTGCTGCTCGCGCCGTTCGACGTGCAGCAGGGCAACTTCGGCGGTGTGCTGGTCAACGCGGTGACCCGTGGTGGTACGAACGAGCTGCACGGCTCCGCGTTCTTCACGTCGCGAAGTGAGGGACTCGCGCGGAACATCGATTACGTTCGCGACCAGGAGTACAGCCAACGGCAATTCGGGTTCTCGATCGGCGGCCCGATCGTGAAGGATCGCGTCCACTTCTTTCTGGCCCCGGAGTTCCAGCGGCGTTTCGAGCCCGCCGCCGGACCGTATCTCGGTCAGACCTCGGCACCGTATCCCGCCTCGTCCACCGACATCGAGCGGTTCCAAACGCTGCTCGCCGGCTACGGTATCGATGCCGGCTCGGCGGGTCCGGAGCAGAATGCGAATCCGCTGCGGAACATCTTCAGCCGGTTGGACATCGCGCCGAGCATCAACAACCGGCTCGTGGTGCGCTACAACTATGGCCGCGCGGAAGATGACGTGCTGGCGCGCGACCCGACGCTGTTGCGCCTAACGTCGAATGCGCACTCGTTTACGTCGGTGAAGGGGAGTGCGGTGGCGCAACTGTTCACGAGCTTCGATGGTGGGGCGGGCAACGAGCTGATCGTCGGGTACAGCCGCATCCGCGATCGACGCCACGCGGCCGTCACCGCGCCGCAAGTCCAGGTGGTTGTCCCCACCGTGAGTGGTGGGACGACCCGGTTGCGGGCAGGTTCCGAGAATTCCTCGCAAGGTACCGAGGTCGATCAGGACGTCATCGAGCTCACCGACAACTACACGCTGCCGATGGGCCGGCATCGCATCACCGCCGGAACGCAGAACGAGCTGTATCGGATCCGGAATCTCTTCGCGCAGAACTCCTATGGCGTGTGGGAGTTCTCGAGCCTCGACTCGCTCCAGGGTGGTGATGCAGGCCGATACCAGGCAGGCGTCGGACTCGGCGGGCCGATCGACGCGCGCTTCGACGCCGCGCAGCTCGGGCTCTACGTGCAGGACCGCTGGCAGGCGTCGGACCGATTCGTCCTCACCGCCGGGTTGCGACTCGATGTGCCGTTCCTGCTGGACAAGCCGCAGGAAAACCCGGCCGTGTTGGCGGAGTACGGACGACGCACCGATGACGTTCCGTCCGGCAACCTGCAGTTCTCGCCGCGGATCGGTTTCAACTGGAACATGTCGGGCGATCGGGTCGAGCAGCTGCGCGGCGGTCTCGGGCTCTTCGTCGGCAGACCGCCGTTCGTCTGGCTCGGCAACGCGTTTCAGAATTCCGGAACGGGACTGGGCCAGCTCACGTGCGTGTCGAGCGGGTCGGTGCCTCCCTTCACGTCGAACAGTGCCGAGTCTCCGCCGGCTGAGTGCGCGGATGGCGCGACCGCGGCAACGACGGGCGACATCGCGCTCTTGTCCCACGACCTTCGCTTTCCGCAGTTCGCCCGCGCGTCACTCGCGTACGATCACCGCTTCGGTCAGGCGTGGATCGCGTCCGTCGAGGCGATGTACACGCGCGCGGTGTCGACGTTCTTCTACACGAACCTCGCACTGGCCGGCCCGCAGGGCCTCGATCGGAATGGGCGCGTGGTGTACGGAAGCATCGCGACCACGGGCGAGGCGACGCCGGTCCTCTCGGGGCCGCGTCGCAACGTCATCGACGTGCAGAACGCGGGCAAGGATTACTCGTACAGCCTGACGGCGGCGCTCAACCGGCGGTTCACGAACTGGTTCGAGGCGCACGCGTCGTACACGTACTCGCAGGCGCGCGACATCCAGAGCCTAACGTCGAGCGTGGCGACGTCGAACTGGCGGTTCGGTCGCGCGATCTCCGGCGACCAGTACTCGCAGCATCTCGATCGATCACGCTTCGAGCTTCCGCACCGCGTGGTCGCGTACGGGACGTTCTCGTTGTTGTCGACGCGGACGGACATCTCGCTGCTCTACCTGGGCCAATCCGGATCGAACTACGACTTCGTGTATGGCGGGAGTGGTGGTGCCGGCGATCTCAACGCCGACGGGGCCCAGGGCAATGACCTCATCTACATTCCGGCCGACGTCGCGAAAGACACCGAGATCCGCTTCAGCGGCGTATCGCCTGTCGCGGGCGCGGACAACTCACCGGCGGCGCAGGAGCAACGCATCGCCGAGCAGCGGTCGGCGCTCGAGCGCTACATCACGAGCACCGATTGCCTGACGCGCCAGCGCGGGCGCATCATGACGCGCAACAGTTGTCGTTCGCCGTGGACAAACACCGTGAACGTTTCGTTGAGGCAGGCACTGCCGGCCGTTTTCGGGCAGACCCTCACCGCACAGCTCGACGTCTTCAATTTCCTCAACCTGTTGAACGCGAGTTGGGGTCAGCAGCCGCTTCCGCCCAACGGTGGCGGGTCCGTGCCGCTGCTGACCCAGGTCGGCCAGACGTCCGGGGCACTCACGGGTCCGGACGGATCGCAAGGAATCTTCATCTTCGATCCGGCGACCGAGAAATATGATCGGCGCCACGTCGGGTCTGCCTACCAGATGCAGTTCGGCGTGCGCTACGCCTTCTGACAAGCGGCCGGGCACGTCTCATCACGGTCACGGGTGAGCTACATCACAATTATTCCTTGACCACCACAAGTGTGGATGCCTAGTTTGCCCGCGTTCGTCACCGAGGCGTGACGGGTCGTTCGAACTGGCTCGCAGCGCCTTTTTCTCGGCAGCCATGCCGCCGACGAATCCACGAACCACTCTCGAAGTGGTGGTCGGCGCACTGGTTGACATCGGACCGCGCCAATTCCGGGATCGGCCGTTCTCACTCGGGTGCGGCATCTCGGCTCGGGAACCAACCCTCTCCCCCTTCACACATGCGCATATACCGTTGGATATCGGTGCTCGCCGGACTCGCGATGCTTCCGGCTAGCGGCCATTTCTCTCGCGTCCACGCTCAGGGGATAACCACCGGAGCCATTGGCGGTCTGGTCTCGGATACAGCCGGAGGTCCGCTCGCGGCCGTCCAGATTCAGGTGAGGAACGTCGAGACCGGGTTTGTTGCCGGCTCGTTGACTCGCGAGAATGGACGGTTTCTCGTTCCCGGTCTCGAGGCTGGCGGACCGTACACCGTAACCGCGCGTCGCATCGGGTTCGCGCCACAGACCCGCGAGAATGTCTTCGTGTCGCTCACGCAGACGACGCGCGTGGACCTGAAGCTCTCGGTTCAGGCCACGCAGCTGTCGAGCGTTGCGGTCGTCGCTACCACGAGCGACTTCTCGTCCACGCGGACTGGCGTGTCGACGACCGTGCGCGACTCGACGATCGCGCGCATCCCGACGCTGAATCGCGACTTCACGGACCTCGTGAAGCTGTCGCCACACGTTTCGAGCCCTGTGTCAGGACAGGGGCCGAGCGCGGCGGGCGCGTACAATCGGTTCAACAACTACACGATCGACGGCGCGAACCAGAATGACCGGTTCAACCTCGCGTCGTCGGCAGGTACACCTGGAGGCGCCGTCGCCGGCCGCCTCATCTCGATCGACGCGGTCAAGGAGTTTCAGGTACTGCTGACGCCCGCGGACGTGCGCTATGGCAACTTCGCCGGCATGCTCGTCAACGCCGTCACGAAGAGCGGCACGAACAAGCTGACGGGCGGGGCAACGTGGGCCTATCGCGACCCGAACATGGCCGCTGACGAGCCATTTCTCCGCAACAGCGATTTCAAGGTGAACCAATACGGCTTCTACCTCGGTGGTCCCATCATCAAGGACAAGCTGCACTTCTTCATCGCGCCCGAGTGGCAGTCGCGATCGCAGCCGGCGATCGGTCCGTACGAGGGTGGTCCGACGAGCGAGGCGGGGAACATCAGCCCGGATACCCTGCAGCGTATCGCGAACGCGATCAATCCGCTGTTCCCGATCGGCGGAACGGGACTGGTGAGCACGGGCAACCCGCTGACGAACCTGTCGGGTCGTCTGGATTGGCAGGTCAACTCCGGGAATCGCGTCGTCTTCCGTCAGCTCTACAACACGGCGGAGCAGGACAACTTCAGCCGGAACAACCGGACGTTCAACGCGTCGGTCGGGAACCAGAACAGCGGGTTCCGCTACACGTCGAACATGTTCACCACGCAGGACGACAACATCTCGAGCGTCCTCCAGGTGTTCAGCCAGTTCGCGAAGGGGTCGTCCAACGAGTTCCTCTTTGGCTACAACCACATCAAGGACGAGCGTATCGTCCCTGTTCAGACCCCCGAGGTCAGCGTGCAGGTGACGAACCTGCAAGGGAGCACCAATGCCTCGGCCACGTTCGGCACGGAAGAGTTCTCGCCGGGGAACCTGCTCAAGCAGGACATCTTCGAGCTGGCGAACAACTACAACATGCCGATCGGCGCCCATACGGTGACGTTAGGTGGCCGGTACGAGCACACGCACATCTTCAACAACTTCGCGCAGCGCGCCTTCGGCGTGTACGCGTTCCAGAACATCGACTCGCTGGAGCGGAAGGTCCCGCTCAACTACTCATTCGGGTACAGCAACGGCGGCCCGATCCCGGCCGACTTCAACATCGGCCAGTTCAGCCTCTACGCGCAGGACCGGTGGAACGTCTCGACCAAGCTGACCGTGACGTACGGCTTGCGGGCGGACATTCCGCAGTACCTCGACAGCCCGGTGCAGAACGACGCGATCGCGTCGGCCTTCACCGCCGCCGGACTGCCAGCGGTCAACACCAGCGCGAAACCGAAGGCACGCGTGTACTGGTCTCCGCGCATCGGGTTCAACTGGGATCCGACCGGTGACAACAAGAACCAGCTCCGTGGGACGGTTGGCGTGTTCACGAGCCCGACGCCGGGGATTCTCATCGGAAACGCCTATGCCAACACCGGGCTCGGGCTCGTCACGCTGAACTGCTCGGGGCCCCTCACGCCCGATTTCGTCACCGACATCAAGCAGCTCCCGACATCGTGCAAGGGGCAGCCGGCGCCGGCGGCAGGCCAAGCGGGGACGGCGGGCGTCAACGTCAACGACCCGAATTTCAAGAACCCGCAGAACTTCACCGGCTCGCTCGGCTTCGATCGGCAGCTGCCGTACGATTTCATCCTCACGTTCGAGGGGCTGTATCGGAAGGCGATCAACGGCATCCTCGTGCGCGATTTGAACCTCAAGGGGCCACGGCTCGAGGGCGGTCAGCCGTATCGCGATCGGAACGGCCGTGTTCTGTATGCCGATACCATCGCAGCGACCGGCGCGGTCACGAACGCCAACCAGCGCGTGATCACCGCGCTCGGCCCGGTCGACTCCCGCGTGAATTTCACGGAGGGAGTCATTCAGGTTACGAACGAGTCAAAGGACTACAGCTACTCGCTCTCGGCGCAGATCCGGCGCCGGTTCGGGCAGTCGATCGATCTTTCGGCTGGCTACACGTACCAGCGGTCGTACGATCTGCAGAGCCTCACGTCGGATCGCGCGATCTCCAACTGGCGCAACGGCGCGCAGTTCGCGGGGCTCGAGACGGATCTCGCGCTCACGCCGTCCGTGTTCGACCGGCCGCATCGCGTGCTGGCGTCGGGTACGTACAGCATGCCGTGGAAGAAGGCGCCCACCGATCTCTCGTTCTATTACACCGGCTTGTCGGGAATCCGGTACATGTACACGGCGAACGGGGATCTCAACGGCGATGGGTTCAACGGCAACGATCCGATCTACATCCCGAGGGACGCGGCCGATCCTAACGAGATCCGGTTCGCGGATCAGGGCAGTGGGGCGTCGCTGATCACGGCGCAGCAACAGGCGGACGCGTTCCAGCGGTTCATCTCGAGCAACGACTGTCTCAACAGTCAGCGCGGCAAGATCATGGATCGCAACAGCTGCGTCGCGCCGTGGACGAACCGCTTCGACTTCTCGATCCGCCAGGGGCTCCCGGAGATCAGCGGCCAGCGCCTAACGGCGCAGCTCGACATCTTCAATTTCGGTAACCTGGTCGGGCGCATCATTGGCCAGGATGACTGGGGCCAACAGCGGAGCCCGAACCTGAGCCCGACCTTCCCGCAGCAGCAGGCGCTGACGGTGCGTGGCCGGACGGCCGGCGCGCTCAACGAGTCGTATCCGATTTTCAACTTCAACGCGAACTTGATCAACGGTGGTGAGTTCGTGCAGCAGCAGACGCTCGCGGCGAACTTCTTCCAGATGCAGTTCACGCTGAAGTACGCGTTCTAACAGGCGGTAGGCGACAGGCGGCAGGCGGCTCGTAAGATGCGGCAACCCTCGGGATGCCAATCTCACTGAGATAGGTGTCCCGAGGGTTCTCGCTTTCTAGCGGTCGCCAGTCGCCAGTCGCCCGGTCTAGAAGATCTCGAGATTGATGTACTTCCTGGGATGCTGCTTGAAGTCCAGGGTCAGCGAGTCGAGACGAGTCGTTAGGCGGCGCAGGTCGTAGTACAGACCCGGATCGTTGAGCAGCTTGCCCATCGTGCCGTCGCCGCTGTTCGCCTTTGCGAGGACGGCGTTCAGCTGCTGGGCCGTGCCGCGCAGCGAGTCCGTGAACGCCGCGAGGTTGCGCGAGGTTGCCTGAAGGTTTCGGATTGTCGAATCCATCTGCACCGAATCGAGCGCCGCGGCCGTGTTGCGGAACCTGGTCAGCGTGAGCGTGAGCTGCTTCGACTGCTCGTTCGCGATCACGCTGAGCGAGTGCGCGAGCTCGTTCACTGACGCGAGCGACTTCCGAAGGTCCGAGATGCCGCCGCCCTGCACGAGCTCGAGCTGCACCGTCTTCGCCACATCATCGAGCCGCTGTGAGATCGTGTCCGCCCGCGCCGTGAGCTCGGGGATCCCGGCCTTCACCGGGGCAGGAGGGACGCTGTCACCCGGGTTGAAAAAGACTGGACTCGGCGACGCGGGCTGCAGCGCAATCTCCTGATCCCCGAAAATCCCGACAGGCACCACTGCCGCAACCGAATTGCGCGGCGCGTGATACTTCTTCTCGATGCTCATGATGACGAGGATCGTGCCCTTCGGGTCGAGCTGAACGTCCGACACCACCCCGATCTGCACGCCCGCGAGCCTGACCGGCTGTCCCTGCTTGACGCCGGCGCCCCACTGGAATCGCGCATACAGCGGATACCCACGCGAGAAGCCGCCACGCACGAGCCAGATCGTTCCGAGCACGGCGATGACAGCGCCGATCGTGAGCAGGATGCCGACGAGAACCTCGTCGCGTCGTTTCATAACGGGATTCTTTGATCGTGGTGAGTTCCAGAGCCCACACGAATCCTAGCACGTGTCGTTCCGGCTGTGACGCTGCGAGTCCGCCTTGATTCGGCCACCTCAACGACCCTCATGAGACGGCAGAAGGCGGCAAATCGAAGACGGCAGGCAGCAGCACGGGCAGCCGGCAGAGGAACACCAGCCGGAACGACACGACCGTACCGATCTGACACGGTGCGTTAGGCAGCAATGAACTGCGCGAACATGGCCGCCACAATCGCGTCCAGCACGAGAATCGACGTCGAGGCGATCACAACGGCCTTCGCGGTCGACCGACCGACGCCCTCGGCTCCGGCCGCCGTGACGTAACCCTCGTACGAGCATACGATCGCAATGGCGCCGCCGAAGCATACGGCCTTGATGACGCTGTAGATCACCTGAAACGACGCAAAGCTGAGCCGCAGGCCGGTCACGTAGTCGTTCGTCGTCGCGGTCGTGGCCGTGATGAGCGTGAGCCACGCGGACACGATCGCCGTCGCGTTCGCGAGCACCGTGAGGACCGGGAGCATGACGAGCGCCGCCAACAACCGCGGCACCACGAGGAACGCGATCGGGTCGTAGGCGAGCGTCTCGAGGGCATCGATCTGCTCGGTGACCCGCATGGTGCCGATCTCCGCCGTCATGCGCGCGCCCACACGCCCCGTTAGGACGAGCGCCGTGAGCAGCGGTCCGAGCTCCAGCACGATGCTGCCGCGCACGAGCAGACCGAGCACCGACAGCTGCACGCCGGCGAACAACTGGTAGAACGCCTGAAATGCCGTCACCGCGCCGAGGAAGCCGGCAACGATCATGACGAGCGGAACGGAATCGACGCCGATGTTCCGCATCTGTCTGATCGTCTCGCGTCCCCACGTTTCCGGCTCGGCGAACGCACGACCGATGTCGCGAATAAAAAAGCCGCGCTGCCCGATGCCGGCGAATAGCCCACGGCTCGCGCGCGCCACGTTCCGAAAGAACTTGATCCCCGTCCGCTGCATGACGGGGTAGGCCTCGGTGGGGCGGTGCTCGTAATGCGCGCCGAACGTCATCGGGAAGGAAAGCGGGAACGGGGAACAGGGAACCGGGAACAGGACCTCCTAACGGGTGCAGGGTTCCCGGTTCCCTGTTCCCGGTTCCCACTCTCCCCTTTCGCGATCACTACGTTCGGACTCTCGCCAGCATCACCGACCCGATCAGCGCGAACACCGCGTTCGGCATCCACGCAGCGACCTCTGGTGGGATCAACCCTTTGCCTCCGACGGCCTTCGTGAGCTGAATGAGCATGAGAAAGATGACCGTCGTGGCAAGGCTGATGCCGATGCCGTACGCCGCGCCGCCGCGCTGCGTGCTCGTGGCAAGCGGCGCGCCGAAGAGCGCGATGATGATGCACGTCACGGGGATCGCGAACTTGAGCGCCCGCTCCACGCGCAGCTCGTTCGCATCACCGCCCGAACGCTCGAGAGCCGCAATGTACCGGCTCAGCGCGCGATACCCCAGCTCCTGAGGTGCCTTCGGCGTCGCGATGAGCTCCGTGGGCGCTTCACTCATGGCGCCATCGTGCAGCGAGTCGAATGCGAACGTCACGTCGGAAAGCGTGTCCGAGGGGATCACGTGGAGCGCTCCCTTCGTGAGCGCCCAGCCGCGGCGCGCGTTGTAGTTGCCCTGATCCGCGGTGAGCACATACGTCGGATAGTCGAGCCCTTTGCCCTTTCGCTCGATCTCGATGCCCTCCAGCTTGCCGCGCTCCGCGTTCAGAGAGCTGATCTTGTACACGCGCCCGCGTTCGGCCGCGAACACGAAGTTGTATCGATCGCTGCCCGGCGTGAATTTCTGCTCCTCGAGCAGATCCGCACGCTTGTTGTTCGTGATTGGCACGAGCTCGCCGAGCGCGACCGCCAACGCGGAGGTGAAGATCGCGCCCAGGAAAATGGGCAGCGTGAGTCGATAGAAGCTGATGCCCGATGCCTTCGCCGCGGTGATCTCGGAATGCCGCGTTAGGGCGCCAATGGAGAACACGGTCGCGAACAGCACGGCCGCCGGCATCACGAGAAACATCGAATCGGAAATGAAATACAGATAGCTGAGCGCGATCTGCGACCGTGGCAGCTGCC
>Ga0307408_100002480_pt1 | contig 12925 bp, 13 predicted proteins | sample 322Cmetagenome_FD_202116 | JGI IMG/M metagenome (GOLD analysis project Ga0307408, IMG submission 202116) | Maize rhizosphere microbial communities from greenhouse at UC Davis, California, United States - 322HYB-C-3 | ecosystem: Host-associated > Plants > Roots > Rhizosphere > Soil | place... | reverse complement strand
GCTAACTTTTTAAAGCTGGCTAAAGAGGGATTTTATGATGGTGTAACTTTTCATCGTGTGATTCCTGATTTCGTAATTCAGGGAGGCGACCCAACCGGTACAGGGGCTGGAGGTTCTGGCGTTCGTATTAAATGTGAGTTAACAGGCGATAATCAATATCACGATAGGGGAGTGTTATCAATGGCTCATGCAGGCCGTGATACCGGAAGCTCTCAGTTTTTCATTTGCCATAGTCGCAAAAACACAGCACATTTAGACCGCAATCATACTTGCTTTGGTAAGGTGATTGAAAATGTTGATGTGGTTGATGCGATTCGCCAGGGCGACAAAATTTTAGGAATAGACGTAATCGAAGAAGGATAGAAGTGTTAGCAGGGGCATTAGTTGCGCTATCTAACCTTTACCTTAAATCTAAGAAAGAATGAATTTAAGAGGATTAGTATCAGTTTCGGGTAAACCCGGATTGTACAAAATTATTGGGCAAAATAAATCAGGGTTCGTTTTGGAAAGCCTGGATGCCCAAAAAATAAAGCTTGTGGTTAATCTGGCTACGGCTAAATTAGCTTCGCTTGAAGATATCACAGTTTTTGGAGAGGATGACGATCTTAAGCTTGTTGACATCTTTGCAAAGATGAAAGAAAGCGCGTCTGTGCCAGATCCCAAAGCAGATGGCAAAGCTTTACGCAGCTTTTTCAATGAAGTGGCACCTGGCCATGATGAAGAAAAGGTATATGCTTCTGATATGAAAAAGATCATCACCTGGTTCAATATCATAAAGGAGTTGCCTTCGTTCAATGAATCGGCTGCTGAAAATACTGATATAGTAGAGGAAGCAGTAGCAGAAGCAGTGCCGGCAAAAGCAGAAGCTAAACCTGCAAAAAAATCTAAAAAGGCTGAGTAATCAGCCTTTTTTATTCCAAATATCAGAATAAATAGGAAATAGCTGCAATTATCAGGGCTGCAATTATAATTGCAATCCAAAATACCTTCTTTTCATTCCCGGGATTGGCCCCTTTATATCGGTAATGCCGGGTTTTAAATCCTTCAATCATAAATTTATTTATAAGGTTAGCAACAATTGTTAAATTACTCGTGGTGGTACGGTTCGCCTTTTAAAATCGTGAACGCCCTGTAAAGTTGTTCCACAAAGAATAAACGCACCATTTGATGTGAAAAGGTCATTCGTGATAAAGAGAGTTTGTCCTTACTTATAGAATACAAATGGTTATCAAATCCATAAGGGCCACCTACAATAAATACCAGATTTTGCACGCTGTTTAACATTTTTTTGCTTATAAAGCCAGAAAATTGTGTTGATGTAAACTCTTCGCCTTTTTCATCTAATAAAACAATATGATCAGTAGAACTGAGTTGCTTTGACAGAAGTTCAGCCTCTTTAGACTTTTGCTGGGCTTCACTAAGGCTTTTAGTATTTTTCAGCTCTGGAATTTCAATCAGATCAAATTTAATATAATGCTTTAAACGTTTAAGGTATTTTTCAATGCCCTCTTTTATGTATTTATCTTCAGTTTTGCCAATTACCAGCAAGGTTATTTTCATGTATGAATGCTTTGTTTAGAAAACAAATGTAGGGCTATATTTGATTTTAGCCGCGGTTGTAAGATTGTAAAGCTGTAAATCCAGTTTCGGATTTATTAAATATATCAGCTTAAAGGATTTAACGTTAATTTATAAAACTAGTATGAAAACCTTCTGTATATTCAGCTGTCTTTTGTTAATTGCACTATCATCCTGCGGGCAGGATAAGTCTGCAAAACAGGATCCCATAAAATCAGAGAAAAAAATGGAATACAATAAATTAACTCCCGAAGAGGAACGGGTTATTGTGCATAAAGGCACAGAATATCCCGGAACGGGAAAGCTACTCAATAACAAGCAAAAGGGTACATACATTTGCAGGCGCTGCAACGCTCCTTTATACCGTTCGGAAGATAAGTTTGATTCGCATTGTGGATGGCCTAGTTTTGATGACGAGATAAAAGGTGCTGTAAGAAGGATTGCTGACCCTGATGGGATGCGCACTGAAATTATATGTGCCAATTGCGGTGGGCACCTTGGGCATGTCTTTTTGGGTGAGGGTTTCACTTCCAAAAATACCAGGCACTGCGTCAACTCTCTCTCTATGAGTTTTGTGCCTGACGATAAAAAGTAAGTTTGCTTAAGGATTGTTAACAAGTTCATAAATAGTGCTAGGCGTTTTCATATTATTTTGAAAGCTTAGTACTGTTTTTATCTTTGTATAAATGAAAAGGACAGTAGGGATAATAAGCAATAAATATTTCTTGGTTACGGCATTTTTTATAGTGTGGATGTTGTTTTTTGACCGAAATGACCTTTTGTCTCAATACGAATACCGAAAACAACTACATAAACTTGAGGAGGAAAAGGAGTTTTATACTAAAGAATCTGAAAGGGTAAAGAAGGATTTGGAGGAACTAACATCTGATCAGGAGATGCTGGAGAAGTTTGCAAGGGAAAAATATCTGATGAAGAAAGACAATGAAGATGTGTACGTTATCGTTAAAGAGAAAGTACAAGAAGATAAGTCTTTGTTTTAAAGGTGTTTACAAACTGAAATCTACTCTGTGAACCTCACTCTGAAAATATTTAGTGTCATTGTTTTAATAGCTGCGGTATCCTTATATGCAACCGAGAATGGACTTAATTATGTTGAGGAACCGGTTGTGTATCGCGAACACTTAACCGATAGTGTACAAGAAAAGCTATCGTTTATTGGTGAAGTTAAAGGCAAATCATATATAAAAATTGTGCTTTACCCAGTGGAGGTTCTTTCTGTTTTCGATATAGAAGATTCTGCAGCATTAAAATATAAGGGCACCTACTACGAGTCTATAAGTGGACGTAAGTTTATTTTGACCGCTGAATTTTTACCCGAATCGCGAACCTGGACATTCCGTTGTTTTAACAGCAATAATCAGCCAGTATTTCTTTTTTCGGGCAAACAAAATGGCGACGGCAGTATTGATGGCGTTTGGAAAAGTAAAAAAAGTGTACATCCCTTCTATCTGCGCCCGGCGTAATCTTATATCTCTCCATTACGTTTCCGGATAAACCATTCTATTGACAATAGAGCTAAAATCAGCGCAAAGAGCCATTTCAGATTAACAAGTTCTTCATAACGTTTATCTTCATAAGAAATGGTTTTTACAAGCTCATTCTCTTTGATGATATTAGGTAAGCTACCAATTTGGTTGGGATAGATTATTTGAGCACCACTTTGTTTCGCCAGATTATAAAGCAACTGGTGGTTGGCGGTAGTTTGCCTGTATTCTGTTTGCTGTTGCGATATAACAAATTGCCCGTTTGCCTGGTGCTGGGTGTTGCCTAGCTTTGTTTTAGCGATAAAACTATATTCGCCTGGTGGCAATATACCAGCATCAAGTAAATATGAATTTCCTGTGCGGGAAAATAGAAAGGGAAAGCTTTTATTGTTATTATTTTTCAATGTAACAGCTGCATCTGGGGTATTAACAAGCTCGTAAGCATCATTATACAACTCACCATTAAGAATAATATGTTCGCTTTCGTCAAACGTATTCCGGGCTGGGTATACCCTGAATTTACGTTTATCTTCCTTACTGGAGAGATACTGTACTACCTTGCTGATGAGTTCATCTACAGCCTGGTGATTGCTGTTTTCTTTAAAGTCTTCCAGTCGCCAGCGCCAAATACCTTCACCTACTAATACAGCCGATCGGTTACTGCCTTCTTTCGAAAAGGCAAGCAAGGGCTTGTTGGTGCCTACTTTGCCAATTTGCTGGGTTAATAAAACCGAAATTTGGCCCTTATTCCCATAGTTGCCAAACGGCGTGTTTAGTGGAGCAAAGTTTTGAATTTTGGCCCGCGATGATTCACTCAATGTAAAATCATAAAACTCGGGATTCACAGATGCAGTTGCTTCCTGGCTTATACCAGCGGAAGTAATGCTAAGTGCATTCTGCATGGACGAAAATAGTGTAGTGTTGCTTTGGCTACCTAGAATGTACCAGATATTCTTTCCCGCTATAAGTTTGTTCAGATCCGCATTTGAATTACCAATAGATGGAAGCTGATGTAAAATGATCAGATCGGCGTTCGCGAGATCGGTAGAATTATAGCTTCCAGGGAAATCCGTTTTTACCTCATAATTTTTGTTGCTTTCTATACTTTGTTTCAGCGCAGTTATGTCTGGGTGAGGTGCATTAGCCAAAATAAAAATCTTTTGTTTGCCATCCACAACTTCAACAAAAAAGGTTTGGAAGTTATTTTCTTTAGACAATTCCTCATCCAGGGGGGATAGGGATATTGTAAAACGCTGTACTCCTTTTTGTTTTGCGGGCAACGTAATCGGTAGAGTTAGCCGGAATTCATTAGTGGCTATAGTTATCGGCCGGTTTATAAGTACACCAGATTTATCAGATACGGTTAGTTTACTGATTCCTCCCTTGCTCTGATAGGCTTCAACATTTATTTCTACCTGGAAATCATTACCCTGATAAACAATGTTATTGTAGTTAACATTACTTATAAGCAAGTCTTTCTTCGGTATTGTGTCGCCTAAGGCAATGGTGTAAACAGGAGCTTTAATATTTAAAGCCTCATAAAGGGGCGTACCTCCGCGATTGTAAATGCCATCTGAAGCGAGTATTACACTGCCTATATTGCGGTTGCTGAATCTTTCGTTGATATATTTAAAGGCCGAAGAGATATCGCTCAGCTTTTCATTGTACTGGTTATTAAGAGTATCGCTTATGGTTTGCCCAAATCTTATCGTTTTGAATTCAAAGTCATCAGAAAACGATTTTGCCAAGCCCTGAACATCTTGATTGTATCGTTGCAGATTAAAGCCTGAGGGCTGAGATATAGCTATTGATGCCGAATTGTCTTGCAAGAAGAAGATTAGTGGCTTTTCAATCCTTTTAGTGCTAAATTTTGTAAAAGGGGCAAAGAGCAGAAACGTTATAGATGCAACAGCTAGGGCTCTAAGGGTAAAAAGAAGCCTGGTTGATGATACCGAAAGTGCCTTGTTTTTTCTGTATAGCAGAAAGGCATAAGAGAGCCCTGTAAGAAGGCTAACTAATATCCAAAAAGTTGAAAATGCGGTAAACTGTAATTGAAACAAAAACGGCATAAGTACTGAACGTAAATATGCCGTTTTTTATTTAAAAAAATTAAATTCTTATCTCATGATTAAATTATAACATACCGCCATCCACAGCAATAACTTGCCCGGTGATGTAAGCACTTAGGTCAGACGCTAAAAACACGCAAGCGTTAGCCACGTCTTCAGTTGCGCCTGCACGTTTTAATGGAATGTTTGCTTCCCAGCCTTCTACAACCTTAGGGTCTAAAACTTCAGTCATCTCAGTTTTGATAAAGCCCGGGGCGATTACGTTTGTCCGGATATTTCTTGACCCTAATTCTTTAGCCATTGATTTTGAGAAACCAATAATTCCAGCCTTAGAAGCAGCATAGTTACCTTGGCCTGCATTACCCTGAACTCCAACAACAGAACTCATGTTAATGAAAACGCCTTTACGGTTTTTCATCATAATTTTTGAGGCAGCTTTCGTAACGTTGAATATTGATTTCAGGTTAACTTCCAGGACTTCATCCCACTGCTGTTCAGTCATTCTTAATAGTAAGCCATCTTTGGTGATACCAGCGTTATTTACAACGATGTCGATAGTCCCGAAATCAGCCACGATATCTGTAATTAATTTATCAGCCTGATCGAATTTTGAAGCATCAGAGCGGTACCCTTTTACCTTGGTACCAGCAGTTTGTAGTTCCTGCTCTAAAGCCTGCCCTTTCTCAACAGATGATAAATATGTAAAAGCGACATTAGCACCGTGTTCCGCAAATTTTTCAGCTATTTTACGGCCTATGCCTTTGGACGCTCCGGTAACCAAAGCGGTTTTTCCTTCAAGTAATTTCATTTTCTTTTTATTGTGGGCGTGAAGTTACTTTTTTTTAAAGAAAGTAGAAATCGAGATGTGATTATAAGGCACTAAGACTGTGGTACAAGCCCTATAGCTCCACGCCGAGGGTTTTTAGATGCTCAAGAATAGAAATAGGCTTCTTATCAATATCTAAAGCAACAAATGTTAAAGTCCCCTGAATTGCAAGTTCACGGTGCTCGTCGTACATATGTTCAACATAGATCTCTACATTGATTTTAATACTGGTGCGGCCTAATTCTTTAACCCTGGCTACAATTTCTACAATTGTACCAGCCGGGATGGGTTTATTAAAGTTAATGCGGTCGGAAGACACGGTAACTACGGGCAAACGGGTAAAACGTGTTGCAGCAATGAATGCGGCATCATCCATCATGCGCATGGCTACACCCCCGTGAAGCGTATTGTAATGATTGCTATCCGAGGCGAAAACCGGTTTAAAGATTCTTGTTTCAGATAGGGTTTTCCGTTCTTCTATATTCATATTTCACCGGTTTTAATTTGTTCCCTGTATTCCAGTTGCATTTCCGATAGACAATTAGCGCAAAGACAGCCTTCGTAAATTTCACTAACATACTCAATCTCATTAATGTTTAAGTGCACGTTGCTGCATTGACATTTGGTATACGAGTTTGCCTTGCATTCAATCCTGTTGCCACAGCGTTCGCAGGGAATTATTTCGTGCTTAGTCATATTTTGGGGTTGAGGTCTGAGGTTCGAGATCTGAGGTCTGATCGCTGAAACCTCAAATAGTAATCAAAAAATAGAAAAGTCTGAAGAATGCACTTGCAAAACTTCAGACTTCCTATTTATTTATTAACCTTTCAATGCATTCAGTCTATGCATCCAAACTTCGGACTTTCCGACTTTCGGACATCCGACTTCGGTCTTCTGTCTTCTAAATTATGCCGAGCAGGTCACGCAGCCTTCTTCCATTGAGCAAACTGGGCCATCAGGAATTTCGTCTGCTACTTGCTGAACGTTTTCAGGGATTACAGGATCCATGTTTTTACCGCCCTGGTTTTCCACTGTAAACTTAACTGCTTGTGATGCTGCCTGAGTACGTAAGTAATACATACCTGTTTTTAATCCTTTTTTCCATGCATAGAAGTGCATTGAAGTAAGTTTGGCTGCATTTGGCGAACTTACAAACAGGTTAAGAGATTGCGACTGGCAGATATAAGCACCACGATCGGCAGCCATATCAATAATAGTACGCATTTTGATTTCCCAAACTGTTTTGTATAGTTCTTTAATATCCGCAGGAATTTCAGCAATATCTTGAATCGAACCGTTCGCAGTTATGATTTTATTCTTCATGTCATTGTTCCATAAGCCAAGCTCCACTAAGTCATGAAGAAGGTATTTGTTTACAATGATGAACTCTCCGCTCAATACACGGCGGGTGTAAATGTTAGAAGTATATGGCTCGAAACACTCATTGTTACCTAAAATTTGAGATGTTGAAGCCGTTGGCATCGGAGCAACTAACAATGAGTTACGTACACCGTGATTCATAACATCTAAACGAAGGTTTTCCCAATCCCAACGGCCGCTTTCTGGTTTAACACCCCATAGATCAAACTGGAATTGTCCTTTTGATAGAGGAGAACCTTTAAACGTTTCGTAAGGGCCTTCCTGAATAGCAAGATCTTTAGAAGCTGTCATTGCTGCAAAGTAGATTGTTTCGAAAATCTCTTTGTTCAATTGTTTAGCTGCTTCGCTTTCAAATGGAAGGCGTAATTGTATGAATGTATCAGCCAAACCTTGAACACCTAAGCCAATTGGGCGGTGGCGTAGATTTGAATTACGAGCCTCATCAACTGGATAATAGTTGTGGTCAATAATTCTGTTAAGGTTTAAAGTTGCCTGATAAGTTACTTCGTATAGTTTCTCATGGTCAAATACACCGTTGATAATGTAACGAGGTAAAGCTAAAGATGCCAGGTTACAAACTGCAACTTCGTCTGCAGCAGTATACTCGATAATCTCTGTACAAAGGTTAGAGCTCTTAATAGTTCCTAAATTTTGCTGGTTAGATTTAGAGTTAGCAGCGTCTTTATATAATAAGTAAGGAGTTCCTGTTTCAACCTGAGAATCAAGAATAGCAAACCATAATTCCTGAGCTTTTACAGTTTTACGTGCTCTGCCTTCTTTTTCGTATTGAGTGTATAATTTCTCAAACTCTTCTCCAAAACACTCATGTAAGCCTGGTGCTTCATGCGGGCAGAATAAACTCCAATCCTCATTAGCTTCTACACGTTTCATGAATAAATCGCATACCCAAAGCGCGTAAAATAGATCGCGGGCACGTAGTTCCTCTTTACCGTGGTTCTTACGTAAATCTAAGAAATCGAAAACATCGGCATGCCATGGCTCTAAATAAACCGCAAATGCTCCTTTACGTTTACCTCCACCCTGGTCAACATAACGTGCTGTGTCATTAAATACACGTAACATTGGAATGATTCCGTTACTTGTACCATTTGTTCCACTGATGTAAGAACCGGTAGCACGAACGTTATGGATGCTTAAGCCGATACCACCTGCGCTCTGAGAGATTTTGGCTGTTTGCTTTAATGTATCGTAGATGCCATCAATACTATCATCCTGCATAGTTAAAAGGAAGCAAGAGGACATTTGCGGCTTTGGAGTACCTGCGTTAAATAGGGTAGGAGTAGCATGAGTAAACCAGCGCTCACTCATTAAATTGTACGTTTTAATAACGCTGTCGATATCATGTTTATGAATACCAACAGCCACACGCATAAATAAGTGCTGAGGGCGTTCTACAATTTTACCGTCAACTTTTAATAAATATGATTTTTCCAGAGTTTTGAAACCGAAATAATCGAACCCAAAATCACGGTCATAAATAATAGTGCTATCTAAAACTGAAGCATGTTCTTCAATTACCTCCCAAATATCATCAGCAATAAGCGGAACAGGTTTGTTGATTTTTGGATCTATATAATCATAAAGCTTTTTCATTGTTTCAGAAAAAGACTTTGTAGTGTTTTTGTGTAGGTTAGAAACAGCAATACGTGAAGCTAGCAAAGCATAATCAGGGTGCTTCGTAGTTAAAGAAGCTGCAGTTTCAGCAGCAAGGCTATCCAATTCTGAGGTAGTAACTCCATCGTATAAACCTTCAATCACCTTCTTAGCTACATCAATAGAGTCAACCAGCGTTGGGTTTAAACCGTAGCATAGCTTCTCGATACGTGCGGTGATTTTGTCGAATTTTACAGGTTCTCTTTTTCCGTTTCTTTTTACAACAAACATATGTATCCGTGTTAAAATATTATTTATGTAAGGGCATAGCAGAAGCTATGGTTTGATTAAAAATCTTCATCCAGTGAAAAGCCCTGGTTTTCTTTCGTAGAAAGGACGCCGCTTTTCTGATAATCGCCTACTCGTTTTTCAAAGAAATTAGTCTTTCCCTGTAATGAAATCATTTCCATGAAATCGAACGGATTAGAGGCGTTGTAAACTTTATCATAGCCCAGCTCTGCTAACCAGCGGTCGGCAACGAACTCAATATATTGGCTCATCAATTTAGCGTTCATACCAATTAAAGCTACTGGAAGAGCATCCGTAATAAACTCTTTTTCGATCTCAACCGCATCTTTAATGATTTGATGAACCTGCTCCTGAGGAAGTTTATTGCTTAGCATACTGTAAAGCAAGCATGCAAATTCGCAGTGCATGCCCTCATCACGAGAAATAAGCTCATTGCTGAAAGTTAAACCTGGCATTAAACCTCGTTTTTTTAGCCAGAAAATAGAACAGAAACTACCGCTAAAGAAGATGCCTTCAACAGCTGCAAATGCAACCAATCTTTCTGCAAAGCTTCCGTTTTCTATCCAGCGAAGTGCCCACTCTGCTTTCTTTTTAACGCATGGAACAGTATCTATAGCGTGGAATAAGCGGTCTTTTTCAGCCGGATCTTTAATATAAGTATCAATTAGTAACGCATACGTTTCAGAATGGATGTTTTCCATCATGATCTGAAATCCGTAAAAGCAACGAGCTTCGGGTAATTGAACTTCACTCATGAAGTTGACAGCCAGGTTCTCATTTACTATACCATCACTAGCAGCAAAAAATGCAAGAATATGAGAGATGAAATGTTTCTCGCCATCATTTAATGCATTCCAGTCTTTCATGTCAGACGAGAGGTCAATCTCTTCTGCAGTCCAAAAGCTGGCTTCACTTTTTTTGTACATTTCCCAGATAGCGGGATATTTGATAGGGAGTATAACAAATCGGTCCTTGTTTTCTCTTAATAGTAATTCATCCTGTTGCATATGTGCTAAAGTGGTAATAATACTTCATCAAAACGGGTTGCCGACAAGAATATGATAACAGTATTACACTGCCGCAATTACAAGCTTTCGCCCAAACTTATATTCAGAAAAGTTTTAACAAAATCATCAGGTTTTACCTGCATAACTACTCTGTTGATCGAAAAATCAACAATTTAAAGTCTCATCTGCATTAGTTCAGGTAGTTAACGCAGATGCAGAGCTGTAAATCTTTTACAAGCAGCAAGCTCTCAGATATGGGTGATGATTTATGTAAAAGAACTAATAGAACAAAGATAAGGTTTGGTGTTTCACTGTTATTAGGAAGTTTTAAACAACAGTCGAGTTATAAACAAAGTATGTAAAATGCTGGTTAAAAAGGCAATATGAAAATGTTAGGTGATTGGAAATTCGGGTTTTCTGAAACTTATCAACGTTGGCTCTTATCCACTTTTAATAAAATTCGGACCAATTTGGGGAGCTTCTTCATCTTATAATCTAAGAAGTTTGCTAATACCCGTTTAATCGATATTTTCGCTTTATTATTTTTTTAAATTTTTAAACCAAGTCACATGAAAAAAAGTATTGGGAAATTAACCCTTGCATTGTCTGTATCTTTATTCCTTTTCTCTTGTTCTAAATCGAAGCCGTTTAGCGAAATTAAAGTAGGCATGCCTGCTGCAAAGGTAACGGAGTTAGTTGGACAGCCTGAAGAAAAAACACCAATGATGGGTTTCGAATGGTGGGTTTATAAAGGTGATAATAAACTTGTTGTTATGAGTCCTGATACAGTGATGAGGGTTGTGCCTGATTTAAAAGCAGCACAAGATAGTATGAAAATGACACTGGACATGTTCAATGATAAAATGAAAGAGATTCAGAATCAATAAGATGTTAATGGTCGATACGATCGATAAAACGGTTGTATCGGCCACAATATCCTTACTTTTTCTTCTTCCTATACTCAATCTTTACATTCCCTACCCCTTGACTTACTAAGCCAATCGCTTTAGCAGCTTTTCCTGAAACATCAATTATTCTTCCTGGCACGAATGGCCCGCGGTCATTGATTCTCACTTTAACAGATTTACCATTGCTTAAGTTGGTGACTTTCACTTTTGTGCCGAATGGAAGCGTCCTATGGGCGGCGGTTTTTTGTGAGCTTCGGTACTTTTCACCACTCGCTGTGGCTCTTCCGTTGAATTTTTTTGCATAATAAGATGCCTTGCCGGTTTGCGTAACTTTTGGGGCGCAAGAAGCGTGCATGGCAATTATTGCGAGCAGTATTATTTGGCGAAAGAGCATAGTTTAAAGTTAAGTATAAATATTCTATTGCGATAAGGAACGTAAATAGTACTTAAACCTTGCCCAGTTGTTGAAAACAACCTGTATAAAACAGCAAAAGCCCGACAAGCGGGCTTTTGAATCAATAGACAAACTATTGGATTATTTTTTTAAGAATTTAAAGTTTTTGCCAATGAATTTAGCGTTAGCTCCTAATTCCTCTTCGATGCGAAGTAACTGATTGTATTTTGCAATCCTGTCTGAACGGGAAGCAGAACCAGTTTTAATTTGTCCGCAGTTTAATGCTACAGCTAAGTCAGCAATGGTAACATCTTCTGTTTCGCCAGAACGGTGAGACATTACTGAAGTATAACCATTAGTTTGAGCTAATGATACTGCATTGATAGTTTCAGTTAATGAACCAATTTGGTTTACTTTAACAAGGATTGAGTTTCCTGTAGCGTTATCGATACCTTGTTGTAGGCGTTTTACGTTTGTTACAAATAAATCATCACCAACTAATTGAACTTTAGATCCAATTCTGTCGGTTAATAATTTCCATCCATCCCAATCATCTTCAGCCATACCATCTTCAATAGAAATGATAGGATATTTTTCAGTTAATTGAGCAAGGTATTCAGCTTGTTCAGCACTTGTACGGATTGCACCTTTTTCGCCTTCGAATTTAGTGTAATCGTATTTTCCATCTTTATAGAATTCAGAAGCAGCACAGTCGAACGCTAAGTAAATGTCCTCACCTGGTTTGTAACCCGCTTTTTCGATCGCTTTTAAGATGGTTTCAACACCATCTTCTGTACCTTCGAAAGTAGGAGCAAAACCACCTTCGTCACCTACAGCAGTAGAAAGGCCTCTGTCGTGAAGGATTTTCTTTAAGTTATGGAAAACTTCGGTTCCCCAACGTAAAGCCTCAGAGAAAGAAGGAGCGCCTACTGGCATGATCATGAATTCCTGGAAAGCGATAGGAGCGTCAGAGTGAGATCCACCGTTAACGATATTCATCATTGGGATTGGAAGAGTGTTAGCGTTAACGCCACCAATGTAACGGTATAATGGCTGACGGCTTTCTTGAGCTGCAGCTTTAGCAACTGCTAAAGAAACTCCTAGAATAGCGTTAGCGCCAATTTTTCCTTTATTTTCCGTGCCATCAACTTTAAGCATAATGGCATCAATTGTATTTTGTTCAAATACATCTAACCCTTTCAGCTCTTTAGCTAATACTTCGTTTACATTTTTAACAGCGTTCAAAACACCTTTACCTAAGTAAGTTGCTTTGTCGTTATCACGAAGCTCTACCGCCTCATGTATACCAGTTGAAGCACCGGATGGTACTGCAGC
>Ga0307408_100002476_pt1 | contig 12939 bp, 7 predicted proteins | sample 322Cmetagenome_FD_202116 | JGI IMG/M metagenome (GOLD analysis project Ga0307408, IMG submission 202116) | Maize rhizosphere microbial communities from greenhouse at UC Davis, California, United States - 322HYB-C-3 | ecosystem: Host-associated > Plants > Roots > Rhizosphere > Soil | place: USA... | reverse complement strand
GAGGTGATCGAGCGCGAGATCGCGCTCCTCGAGTCGCAGGCCAACCCGCTCGACTACCAGGCGAGCGAGGACCGCGTGCGCCGCCTCGCCTACCTCAAGCGCCAGCGCCGCGCGGTGCTCGACGTCAGCGCCCGCCGCGACCAGGCGGTCGCGAAGCTGGAGAGCTGCCGCACGGCGCTCCAGAACATGCGCCTCGACCTCGTCCGCCTCCGCACGGGCGCCGAGACGCACGAGCGGATCACCCTCCTCGCCGAGCAGGCGATGTCGCTCGCCCGCGACGTGGACGGCCTCGTCTACGGCGCCGACGAGGTGGCCCGGCTGACGGCGCGTGGGCAGGGCGGGGGACGGCCCCTGGCCGGACCGGCGTGAAGCAAATCGCAGCGCGGAGCGTAGAGCGTCGAGGGGGTCGCTCGACCGGTCGAGCCGCTCCCTCGCCGCTCGCCGCTCGCCGCTCGCCCTCCCATGGCTGACCACCTCCAGGACCGCGTCATCGCCGCCGTCGGCGACCTCTACGACATCGAGGGGGAGGTCGGCCGCGGCGGGATGTCGGTCGTGTACCGGGCGCGGGACGTGCGGCTGCGGCGGCTGGTCGCGCTCAAGGTGCTGCCCCCGGAGCTCGCCTTCCGCGGCGAGGTGCGGACGCGCTTCCTGCGCGAGGCGGAGACGGCGGCTCGCCTCTCCCACCCGAACGTCGTCCCGATCTACAGCGTGGACGAGCGCGAGGGCCTCGTCTACTTCGCGATGGCCTACGTGGATGGCGAGAGCCTCGCCCAGCGCCTGCGCCGCGAGCCGCGCCCGCCGGTCGAGGAGGTGCGGCGCGTCCTGCGCGAGGTGGCCGACGCCCTCGCCTACGCCCACGCGCACGGCGTCGTCCACCGCGACGTCAAGCCGGACAACATCCTGCTCGACCGCGAGAGCGGGCGCGCCGTCGTCACCGACTTCGGGATCGCCCGCGCCGCGGAGGGCGACGGGCGGCTCACGGTGACCGGCGTCGCGGTCGGCACGCCCGCCTACATGTCCCCCGAGCAGGCGCTCGGCGAGCGCGACGTGGACGGCCGCAGCGACGTCTACTCGTTAGGCATCGTCGGCTACGAGATGCTGGCCGGCGGGCCCCCGTTCGTGGCCGACAACACGCCGGCCATGCTGATGAAGCAGCTCGCCGAGCAGGCCCCGCCGCTCGAACAGCGCCGCCCGGGGCTGCCGCGCGGCCTCGTCGCGGCGATCGAGCGCGCGATGCTCAAGGACCGCCGCGCCCGCTGGGCCGACGCCGCCGCCTTCCGCGACGCCCTCGCCCCCGACGCGTCGCCGGCGCTGCTCGCCGCGTCCGCCAACGGGAGCGATGGCCGCCCGCCGACGACGCCGACCGACTTCGGCTGGCACCCCGTGGACCGCCAGCTGCGCGACCGTGCCCGCGAGCGGCTGAGCGGAGAGCGTGATCGCGGCCGTAGCGGCGCCGGCCGCGATCTCCGGCGCCTGCCGCGCGCCACCGACCCGCGGCGCGAGCCGTGGCGCGAGGGACGCGAGCTCGCGCGCCGCGACGGGACGCTGGCGCGCGACGGCGCTCGCCACGGCGACGAGGGCTCCCGCCACGAGGAGCGGCTGCTCGAGGACCGCGTGCGCGCCTTCCGCAACAAGGCGCTCTGGTCGGCGGGCATGATTTCCTTTCTCGGGATCATCAATCTCAGCACGAGCCCGTACTTTCCGTGGGTGATCTTTCCGGCAGTCGGGATGGCCACCGACCTGTTGCGTCGCTGGAGTTCGATCTCGCGCGACGGCGTCGGGTTCTGGGAGGCGATGCTCGGCGACCCCACGGCGCGGCGCCGGCACGACGGGACCGCCCCGCCCCGTCGCCCGGGCGCGCCGCTCCCCGTGGAGCGCGTGCAGCGCTTCCGCACCGGGGCGCTCGTCACGGCGGGCTTTGGCGCGATGACCGCCGGCGCGATGGCGATGGGGTTCATGACGGGAGACGACGGGTTCGTCGTCATGACGGCGGTGGGCGGGATGGGCACTAGCATCGGCCTGCTCGTGAGCGCGACGCGGGCCTGGGCGCTGCGACAGCTGGGGGTGCCGATCCGCGAGGCGCTCGGCGGCCGGTGGCGGCAGGCCGCGGCGCTCGTGGACCCGCGCCCGCGCGAAGCGAAGATCGCCGAGGCGCTCGCCGCGGTCGCTCCGCGCGAGGTGGTGGACGGCCCGCACGGGCCGGCCGTCCGCCGCGCCGTGGACGACCAGACGGCGGTGCGCGAGATCGTCCACCGGCTGTCCGCGGCCGACCGCGCCCTGCTGCCGGAGATCGAGCCGACCGTGGACGCCCTCGTCGCGCGGGTCGTCTCGATCGCCACCTCGCTGCACCGGCTCGACGCCGACCTCCCGCCCGGCGCGCTCGCCGAGCTCGACGCCCGCGTCGGCGCCGCCGAGCGGACGGGCGCCGGCGCGGGCCCGGACGGCGAGCGCCATCTCGCGCTGCTGCGCCGCCAGCGCAGCTCGCTCGCCGATCTCGCCGAGCGGCGCGCGACGCTCGCCGCGCAACTCGACCGCGCCACGTTGATGCTCCAGAACATCCGCCTCGACCTCGTCAAGCTGCGCTCCTCCGGCGTCGGCGCGTTCGCCGACCCGACGGGAGCCACGCAGGAAGCGCGCGCCCTGTCGCGCGACATCGGGCACGTGCTCGACGCCGCGCGCGAGGTGAGGAAGATCTGAGCGCGCCGGCGCACGCTCGCCGTCCGGCGGCTGATCCTCGTCCATGCTCGACGTAGCTCTCCCACGCCGCACCCTCCTCGCGGCCGGCTGTACCGTCCTCGCGGCGTGTGCGACGGCTGGTCCCGGCGCGGGGACGCGCGGCGAGGCGGGGCGCGCGACTTCCGACGGCGGCGTGCCGACCCCCGCCGCCGTGCTCGGCTTCGAGCCCGGCACCGATCGTCGGCTCCCCACCTGGTCCCAGGTGGTGGACTACTTCGGCCGGCTGGACGCGGCCAGCCCGCGCGTCACCGTGCGCACGCTTGGCCGCACGACGATGGGGCGGCCCTTCATCGCCGCCTTCGTCGGCGACTCGGCGACGCTTGCCGACCTGCCACGCCACGCCGAAATCCAGCGGCGGCTCGCCGACGCGCGGCTGCGGCGCGGGCCGGGCGCGCGCGACTCGCTCGTCGCCGGCGGCAAGGTCGTCGTGCTCGTCACGTCGAGCATCCACTCGGACGAGGTGGGCGGCATCCTCGCGCCGCTCGTGCTCGCCCACCGCCTCGCGACCGCCGAGGACGAGGAGGCGCGTCGCGTCCGCGCGAATGCGATCACGATCCTCGTGCCGTCACTCAACCCCGACGGCGTGGACATCGTCGGCGACTGGTACCGCGCGACGGTCGGCACGCCGCACGAGGGCGCCGACGTCCCCGTGCTCTACCACAAATACACGGGGCACGACAACAACCGCGACTGGTACGCCTTCACGCAGGTCGAGACGCGGCTCACCGTGGACTCGCTGCACAACGTCTGGCACCCGCAGGTGGTGAACGACATCCACCAGCAGGGCGCATACGGCTCGCGACTCTTCCTGCCGCCCTACCTGCCGCCGGTCGAGCCGAACGTGGACCCACTTCTCACTGACGGTGTGGACTCGCTCGGCCGCGCCGTCGCGCGGCGGCTGCGCGCCGAGGGGAAGGCGGGGGTCGTCACGGACGCGATCTACGACGCGTGGACGCCGGCGCGCGCCTACCAGCACTACCACGGCGGCGCGCGCATCCTCACCGAGACGGCGAGCGCGCGCCTCGCCACGCCGGTCCTGCTAACGCGCGACTCGCTGCGCGCGGGCCGCGGCTACGACGCGCGGCGCGCCTCGCCGAACTTCCCGGCGGTGTGGCCGGGCGGCCGCTGGGCGCTCGCCGACATCGTGCGCTACCAGACCGACGCCGCGTGGGCGATCGTCGCCACGGTGGCCGCCGAGCGCGCGGCGTGGCTGGACCGCTTCGCGCGGATCGGCGAGCGTGCGGTGGCCGGCCGCGCGGCGCCGGGCCGCGCCGACTGGCCGGCCGCGTTCGTGATCCCCGAGCGGCAGCCCGACCGCGCGTCGCTGCACGAGCTGCTGCGCATCCTGCAGCGCGGCGGCGTCGAGGTCCGGCGCGCCGCGGCGGCGTTCGCGGCCGGCGGGACGCGCCACGAGGCGGGGAGCTACGTCGTGCTGGAGGGGCAGCCGTACTTCGCCTTCGCCAAGGCGCTGCTCGAGCGCCAGCGCTACCCCGACTTGCGTGACTCGACCGGCGCCCCGACGCGCCCCTACGACGTCACCGCGCACACCCTGCCGCTGTTGCTGGGTGTCGAGGTGCAGGCGGTGCGCGAGCCGCTCGCCGCGGTGCCGGCCGGGGAGCCGATCGCGATGGTGAACGCGCTGCCGGCCGTCGCCCGCGGGCTCTCGGCGTCCGCCGCGGCCGGCTGCGGCGACACCGTGCGCTGCGACGTGCCCCGGGTGGCCGTCTACCGCAGCCACGCGCCGACCGAGGACGAGGGGTGGACGCGCTGGGTGCTCGAGCGCCACGCCGTGCCCTACGCGAGCGTCACCGATCGCGAGGTGCGCGGCGGCGGGCTCGGTGGGCGCTACGACGTCATCGTCATCCCCGATCACGCCCCGGCTCGCATCGCCGAGGGACTGCCGCGCGACGAGTTTCCCGACTCGCTGGCCGGCGGGCTGGGCACGGCGGGCGCGGCCGCGCTGCGCGCCTTCGTGGACTCGGGCGGCACCGTCGTCGCTCTCAATCGCGCCAGCCGCTGGGCGATAGAAGCCCTGCGCCTGCCTGTGCGCGACGTCCTGGGCGGCGTCCCGAACCGCGAGTTCTACGCGCCGGGGTCCATTCTCGCCCTGACGGTGGATCGCACGCACCCGATCGCCCGCGACCTCGTGGCCCGGCCCATCGCCTGGTTCGAGGGAGGCCCCGCCTTCGAGGCGACCGACCCGTCCCGGGTCCGCGTCGTCGCCGCCTACCCCTCTGACGGCGACCCACTCCTCTCCGGCTGGCTGCTCGGCGGCGACCGCATCCGCGGGGCGGGCGCGCTGGTCGAAGTGGCGCGGGGACGCGGTCGGGTGGTGCTGTTCGGCTTCCGCCCGCAATACCGCGGGCAGAGCGCGGCGACCTATCCGCTGCTGTGGGGCGCGGTCAGGAACCGTCCGGCCGACTCGTCACCTTCACCGGCAACGACGGGAAACTAGTTTCCGCTGTCGCTCCTTGTTAGCGAAGTGTAATGTCGAGGTGGGGCGCGGTCATTCGGCGGGCGGCGGCCCGCAGCCGCGACCGCCATGCCCACCGACCCGTCATCCCGCACGATGCCAGACCTCGCCGTCCTGCAGACCTCTTTAGGCCCGCGCTACGCGCTCACGCGCGAGCTCGGGCGCGGGGGGTGGGCGACGGTGTACTTGGCGCGCGACCGCAAGCACGACCGGCAGGTGGCGATCAAGGTCTTCCACCCGGAGCTCGCGCTCGCCCTCGGCACCGACCGCTTCCTGCAGGAGATCCGGCTCGTCGCGCAGTTCCAACACCCGCACATCCTCCCCCTGCACGACTCCGGGGAGACCGCCGACTCGCCGTACTACGTGATGCCGTTCGTGGACGGCGAGTCGCTACGCCAGCGGCTCGACCGCCTCGGGCGGCTCCCCGTCGGCGAGGCGGTCTCGATCGCGCGGGACGTCGCGGGGGCGCTCGCCTATGCGCACGAGCGCGGCGTCGTCCACCGCGACATCAAGCCCGAGAACATCCTGCTGACGAGCGACCACGCGCTCGTCGCCGACTTCGGCATCGCGCTCGCCATCCGCGCGGCGACGGGGGAGGCCAGCGTGCGCGACGGGCGGCGGCAGTCGTCGGGCGGCCGGCTGTCGCGTCCCGGGCTGGCGGTCGGCACCCCGGCCTACATGAGCCCCGAGCAGGCGCTCGGCGACCCGGAACCGGACCAGCGGAGCGACATCTACTCGCTCGGCGTCGTGCTCTACGAGATGCTCGCCGGCGCCGCGCCGTACCCCGAGGTGAGCCTGCAGAGCCTCGTCGTCCGCCACATGAGCGAGGAGCGCCTGCCGCCGCTGGCCGAGCTGCGGGACGACGTGCCGCACGCAGTGAGCGACGCCGTGGCGCGGGCGCTGAGCGTGGAGCCGGGCGAGCGCTTCGCGACGGCGCGCGAGTTCGCCGAGGCGCTCCGGCTGCCCGCCGCGGCCGGCGAGACGACGGCGACGGGGAGGCGGCGGCGTCGGCGCGCGGCGGGCGCCGCGGCGGCGATCGCGATCGCGGCGGCCGTCGCCGTCTGGCGGCTCGCCGGCTCGGGGCCGGCGACGGAGCCGGTGTCGCAGACGGCGATCGCGGTCTTCCCGTTCACGATCAGCGGCAACCCCGACATCGCCTACCTCGGCAACGGCATGGTGGACCTGCTGAGCACGAACCTCGACGGGGCGGGGGACCTGCGGGCGGTGAACGCGCACGCGGTCCGCGGCTCGGTCGCGTTCGCCGCCGCGCCGCTCACCGTGGCGCAGGGGGCGACGCTCGCCGGGCGCCTGGGTGCCGGGCTCTACGTGCTCGGCGGCGTCGTCGAGTCGGGTACGCGGCTGCGCATCAACGCCGCGCTCTACGACCGCGCGCAGCCGGCGCGCCCGGTCGCGACGGCGAGCGTCGAGGGGGTGTCGAGCGAACTCTTCGACCTCGTGGATGCGCTCTCCACGAAGCTGCTCGCGGCGCGGCGCGGCGGGCCGGGCGGGCGGCTGACGCAGGTCGCCGCGGTGACGACGCGCTCGCTGCCGGCCCTCAAGGCATACCTCGAGGGGGAGGAGCACCTGCGCGCGGGCCGCTTCGACTCGGCGATGCAGTCGTTCGGCCAGGCCAGCGCGCAGGACTCGCTGTTCGCCCTCGCTTACTACCGCCGCGCCGTCGCCGCCGACTGGGCGGCGAACTTCGAGGTGGCGCGCGGCGCGGCCGAGGCGGCGATCCGCTACAGCAGCCGCCTCACGGAGGGAGACCGCTCCCTGCTCGAGGCGTTCCTCGCCTGGCACCGCGGCTCGGCGGCCGAGGCGGAGCGGCTCTACCGGGACGCGCTGCGCGAGCACCCGGACAACGTCGAGGCGTGGTACAACCTCGGCGAGGTCCTCGTCCACTACGGCGGGCTGCGCGGCGCCTCGATGACGCAGGCGCGCCCGGCGTTCGAGCGCGCCGTGTATCTCGACCCGCAGATGAACGACGCGCGGCTGCACCTGATCGACATCGCGGCCAAGCAGCGCGACTACGTGCGGCTCGACACGCTCCTCGCGCGGCTCACGGCGGAGGGCCCCGTGCGGCTGCGGCGGCGCGCGATGCTCGCCTTCGCCACCGGCTCGCCAGGCGCGCGCGACTCCATCCTCGCCGAGCTGCGCGGGGCGAACGACGCGACGGTCATCATCGCGGCGTGGGGCACCGGGATCTTCCTTGAGCAGCTCGCCGACGCCGAGCGGATCGCGTCGCTGCTCCTCGAGCCGTCCCGACCGCCGGAGACGCAGGCGTTCGGCCGCATCATCCTGGCGCAGTTCACCCTCGGGCGCGGGCGCTGGCGCGACGCCCAGCGCCACCTCGACGCCGCGGGCCGCCTCGACCCGGGGCTCGCGCTCGAGTACCGCGCCCTGCTCTCGCTCGGCCCGGCGACGCCGGTGTCGGACGACAGCCTGCGCAGCGTGCGCGCGGCGCTCGCCGCGTGGGACGCCGGCGCGGTGCTCCCGGTCGCCGGCTCGACGTCGGCGATCCGCGTCCACAACGGCGTCCACCCGCTGATCCGCCTCTACCTTCTCGGCGCGCTGAGCGCCCGGCTCGGCGACGCGCGCGAGGCGGCACGCGCCGAGGAGGCGCTGCGGACGATCGGCGAGCGGGCGCTCTCGGCGCAGGCGACGCGCGAGGACTCGGTGACGCGCACGTTCGCGGCCGACCTCGGGCACGCGATCCGCGCGCAAGTGGAGTGGCACGCCGGCCGCGCGCAGGACGCGCTTCGCGTCGTCGAGCGGATGCGCACGGAGGCGCCCCTCGAGCGGGTGGCCAACTCGCCCTTCTTTCCGCACCTGCCGGAGCGCTTCCTGCGCGCCGAGGCGCTCCACCGGCTGGGGCGCGACCGCGAGGCGGTGGGCTACTACACGTCGCTGCAGGAGGGGCGCTTCGACGCGATCTACCTCGTGCCGACCCACCTGCGCCTGGCCGAGATCGCGGAGCGCGACGGGGACCGCGTGACGGCGGCCCGTCACTACCGCCGCGTGGCCGACCTGTGGGCAGGGGCCGACGAGGAGCTGCGGGCGGCCGCCGCGCGAGCGGCCGAGCAGGCGGCGGCGCTGGGTCGCGAATAGCGGCCTGCCGCGGCGCGCCGGGCTAGACGCGCGGCTTCCGCTGCCGCTCGACCCACGCCCGCATGCGGGTCTCGAGGACGTCGAGCGGGAGGGCGCCCTGGCCGAGCAGCTCGTCGTGGAAGGCGCGCACGTCGAACCGGTCGCCGAGCTGCGACGCCGCGTGCGCGCGCAGCTCGCGGATCTTGAGCTCGCCCGTCTTGTAGGCGAGCGCTTGCCCGGGCCAGACGATGTAGCGGTCTACCTCGACCTCGATGTCGTGCTTCGTCTTCGCGGAGTTCGCCTCGAAGTAGTCGATCGCCTGCTGGCGGCTCCACCCCATCGAGTGGATCCCGGTGTCGAGCACGAGGCGGATGGCGCGCCACATCTCGTAGGTCAGCTGCCCGAACTTCGAGTACGGGTCCTCGAACATGCCGAGCTCGGGCCCGAGGCTCTCGGCGTAGAGGCCCCACCCCTCGACGAACGCCGTGTAGCCGCCGAAGCGTCGGAACTCGGGGACTCCCTTGAGCTCCTGTGAGAGGGCGATTTGGAGGTGGTGGCCGGGCACCGCCTCGTGCAGCGAGAGCGCCTCCATCTCCCACGTCGGCCGCGTGTCGAGCGCGTACGTGTTGACGAAGTAGGTGCCCGGTCGCGCCCCCTCGGGCGAGCCCTGCCGGTAGTAAGCCGTCGTCTGCGACTTCGCCTGGTAGGAGGGGATCGTCTCGACGCCGTACGGCAGGCGCGGGAGCGTGCCGAACAGCCTGACGAGCCCCGGGTCGATGCGCTTCGCGATGTCGCGGTAGGCGCGCACGAGGCTCGCCGAGTCGGTGTGGTAGAACCGCTTGTCGGTGCGCAGGAAGGTGACGAACTCGGCGAAGCTCCCCTTGAAGCCGACGGCGCGGATGACGGAGTCCATCTGCCCGCGGATGCGCGCCACCTCGGCCAGACCGCGCGCGTGAATCTGCTGCGGCGTCATGTCGGTCGTCGTCTGCTGGCGGACGCGGAAGGCGTACCACGCCGGCCCGTCGGGGAGCGCGCTCGCCGCGATCGTCTCGCGGGCGCGCGGCAGGTATGTCGTCTCCAGGTACCCGCGCAGCCGCCCGTAGGCAGGCGCCACCCGCTCGCGGAACGAGCGCACCGCGGCGGCGCGCAGCCGCTCCTGCTCGGCCGCGGAGATGGATGGCGGGAACGCCGTGAACGGACGGAGGAGCGGGCTCGCCAGTGGGTCCTCGGTGAGCAGCCCCGCGATCTGGGCCGGCACGTCGCGCAGCGTCACGCGCGGCGGCGTCACGCCCGCGGCGAGCCCGGAGTCGAGCAGGGCGACCGTCTGCTCGAGAACCGTCGGGATCCCGTCGAGGCGGGCGAGGATGTCCTCGTAGGCGTGCACGCTTCCGGTCGGCATCACGGCGATCGTCTGCGCGAGGTACTGCGGCCCCCCCATCTGCGTGACCGGCTGCAGGTACTCGGCGCGGAAGCGCGAGCCGGCCAGCGCCTCCTCGGCGTCGCGGCGAAAGAGGTCGTAGTTCAGGCGGTCGCGCTCGGGCAGTCGCGTGCGGTCGATCGAGCGAATCACTCGCACCGGGTCCGTGAGGGCGCGGCGCCGGCGCTCGATCGCGGACCACGAGAGGTCGGTCCAGCGCGCGTTCTGCCCAGGGTAGCCGACGAAGGTCGCATACTCGGGGCTCTCGACCATCGTCCGCGCCCAGTCGAGCGCGACGAGCCGGCGGAGACGTTCGACGTCGCTCATTCGGCCGCGGCTCGCGGCGAGGGCGGCGTAACGGGCGGCGAAGTCGGCGGCCGGCGCGGCGGCCGGCGCGCGCCCGACGGTCTGGGCGCCGGAGACGGCGGGGAGCGCGAGGAGGGCGGCGGCGAGAACGCGGCGTGAGGCGACGGCGAGGGACGGAGACATGGCGGCTTGGCGTGATGGAAGGTGTCGGCCGCAACGTACGGCGGCGAAGCGCGGCAGACCAGGCGACGCCGGGGCGCCGCGGGCGCGCGGCGGGCGCCCCGGCGCGCCTAGATTATCCCGCCATGCCGAACCGCTCCGACGCTCCGATCCGCCGCGCACCGCAGCGCGCGCCGCTGCTCTTCCTCCTCCTCGCCGCGCTGGCGGCGGTCGCGCCGGCGGGCTGCGGCCGGGCGTCGGCCGACGCGAAGGACGCCGCACGCGACGAGGCGGCGCGGCCCGATACCGCCGGGAACGGTGTCGCCACCGCGACGCTCGCCGGCGCGACCGCCGAGCCGGCCGGCGACTCGCTCCTCCGCCCGCCGGCGCCGCTCGTCCCGACGCCGGCCGTCGTGCGCGGGCTCTACGTGAACCGCTGGGCGTCGCTCGGCGAGAAGATGGGGGAGCTGATCGAGGTCGCGAAGACGACGGAGATCAACGCGCTCTCGCTCGACGTCAAGGACGACCGCGGCTTCGTGCTCTACCGGTCGCGCGTGCCGCTGGCGCGCGAGATCGGCGCCGACACGAACCGTCCGATGCGGGCGGCGCGGCTGCGCGGGGTGCTCGACACGATGCGGGCCCACGGCATCTACCCGATCGCGCGGATCGTCGTCGCGAAGGACCCGCTGCTCGCCGCGAAGCGCCCCGAGTGGGCGATCCGCCGCCGGGCCGACCCCACGCAGCCGTGGCTCGACCGCAACGGGAAACCGTGGCTCGACCCCCACCAGCCCGGCGTCTGGCAGTACGCGGTGGACCTCGCGAAGGAGGCGGTCGAGCTGGGCTTCAGCGAGGTGCAGTTCGACTACATGCGCTTTCCCGACGAGAAGGGGATGGCCAGCCAGACCGTCTACCCACTCGCACGCGGCCGCACGCGGGCGCAGGTCATCCGCGACCAGCTCGCCTTCTCGCGCGCCCAGCTGCGGCCGCTCGGCGTGCCGTTCACGGGCGACGTGTTCGGCCTCACGGCGACCGACACGACCGACATGGGGATCGGGCAGCGGTGGGAGACGTTCGTGGACCAGCTCGACGTCGTGCTGCCGATGGCCTACCCGTCGCACTACGCGCCGGGCACATACTCGCTGGCCAACCCCAACGCGAAGCCGTACGAGACGATTGACCGGACGCTGCGCGACGCGGCGCGTCGCAGCGCCGCCGTTCCGGGCGCGGGGAGCCTGCGCCCTTGGTACCAGGACTTCACGCTCGGCCCACCCCACTATTACGCCGAGCACGTGCGTGCCCAGATCCGCGCCGGCTACGCCAACGGGGTCGAGAGCTGGATGCTGTGGAATCCAGGGAGTCGGTACACGCTGGGAGCGCTGGAGCGAAGCAGTCTACGGTAGACGGTTCGCGATTGACGGTGGCCGGTGACTGCGGAGACCCCCGGGACGCCAAGAGGGCGTCCCGGGGGTCTACCGTCAACTGTCGACCGTCAACCGCGAACGGTTCTCACCTCTTCGCCCGTCCCGCCGCGTCCTCGATCCACCGGCCGACCGTGCGGAGCTCGCCGAAGAGGGGGCCGTTGTCGGAGGTGACGAGCGTCGCCGGCTGGGTGGTCGGTCCGCTGGCCCGTGCGTCGGAGGCGGGGGGCGGCAGCAGGTAGCCGAGGACGCGCACGCGCGAGCCGCCGGCGAGGGCCCGGCGCTGCGCTTCGACGCGGAGCATCCAGTGGCGGCCGGCCGGGACACCGTCGCCCTGGAGGTGCGCCGGCACCGGGCGCGGTGAGGTGACGAGCGCGTTCTCGCCGGCCGCGGTGACCTCGAAGCCGTGAAGCTGGAGCTGCGTCCGCGCCACGCGAAGCGCGGTGTCCGCGGCGAGGCGGACGGACGTCTCGAAGCTGCTCTCGGCCGGTCCGCGCCGGCCTGTGCAGGCCGCCGTCGTCCCGGCCGCCGCGGCGGCGAGAGCGCCTGCGCCGAGCGCGCGGAACAGGGCCCGGCGTCGGGCGCGGCGCGGGCGCACCCTGGCGGTCGCGCGTGTCGTTTCCATCACTGTCCTCTGGGTGTGGGCGGCTGAAGTGTGGAGGCGCCGCGAAGACGGCGGAAGAGGGGTCGGCTCACGCCTCGGCCTCGAGTTCCTCGATCCGCGCCTCGAACTCGCTCGCCATGCCGGGGTGCCCGAAGCGGTGCGAGGCGGCGATCCCGCGCCGCAGCGTCTCGATCGCCTCCCCGCGGCGCCCCAGCTTCTCGAGCGACTCGGCCAGGCGCCCGTAGCCGTTCCCCTCATCGTCGTAGCTCGCGAGGTACGCCTCGAGGTGCTCGCGCGCCTCCTCGTACAGCCCGGCCTTCAGCGCCTCGTTGGCGAGGCCGAAGCGGGCGAGCGCGTTGCCGGGGTTCTTAGCGACCATCTGCCGGAAGGAGTCGAGACGAGACATGGCTGAGTCGGAGGCTCCGTCGTCGTGGGCGGTTACTAGTTCCTGGCCACTGGTAGCGCCCTCGGGATGCTTCAGTCGCCAGGGCCGTTACTCGTGACCAGCAACCAGTGACCACCCGGCCGTTCGTGGCCGATCAACGCGCTAGCAGCTCCCCGATCGCCCGCGCCACGCGCTCCGGGGCCTCCTCGGGGGTGAAGTGGCGGGCGTCGGGGATGACGTCGAGCGTCGCGCCGGGGATCGTCTCTTGAAGGCGCCGCGCGAGAGTGGCGGGGAGAAAGGGGTCGTGGGCACCCCAGACGACCGCCGCCGGCTGGACGAGCGCGGCAAGTCGCG
>Ga0307408_100002474_pt1 | contig 12950 bp, 10 predicted proteins | sample 322Cmetagenome_FD_202116 | JGI IMG/M metagenome (GOLD analysis project Ga0307408, IMG submission 202116) | Maize rhizosphere microbial communities from greenhouse at UC Davis, California, United States - 322HYB-C-3 | ecosystem: Host-associated > Plants > Roots > Rhizosphere > Soil | place... | reverse complement strand
TACTGCGGCACCAGGCCCGCGGCTTTTACCAGTTCGGCATGGATGCGGATCTCCTCCGAGATCACCTGCGCCAGCGGCTTGGCCTCGTCGGGCGCCGGCTCCATGCCGATCTCAATCAGCTTGGCCTTGGCATCGCCGCGCAAAAAAGCCTTGGCTGATTTGCCGATCCTGTCCAGCACTGGCTGCGGGGTTTTGGCCGGCGCCAGCAAACCTATCCAGGCCGACAGCACCACGTTGTTGACGCCGCCTTCGCGCAGCGTCGGAATCTCGGGTGCGGAAATGGCGCGCTTCTCGCTCAGCACCCCCACCGCATGCAGCTTGCCCGACTTGATGTGCGGCAGCGCCTCCGGTAACGGCGCAAACGCCATGTCCACCACACCGCCGATCAAATCAGTGATGGCAGGAGCACCACCTTTGTAGGGCACGTGGAGCAGCTTCACCCCCGTCTGGCTTTCAAACATCAGGCCCGCCAGGTGCTGCGGACTGCCGTCACCGGAAGAGGCATAGGTCAGCTTGCCCGGGCTGGCCTTGGCCGCCGCCAGGAGGGCGGCCGGCGTTGCGTATTTCGCCTTGTCGTTCACCACCAGCACCATGGCCTGGTTGACCAGCTTGGTTACCGGCACAAAGTCTGTCTCCGGGTTGTAGGGCAGGGTCTTGAAAACACTCTTGTTGGTGGTCAGAAAGGAGGCCGGCGAGACCATCAGCGTGTAGCCGTCCGGCGCCGCTTTGGCCACCACCGGCACGCCGATCTGGCCCGAGGCGCCGGCCCGGTTGTCCACGACAAAAGGCTGGCCCAGGTCGGCCGTCAGCTGCTGGCTGAGCTGGCGCGCCACCATGTCCACGCTGCCGCCCGCCGGCAGCGCGACGATGACTTTGACGGGGTGGTTGGGGTAGGCATCTTGCGCGCAGGAGGGCGCGGCGAGAAGCAGGCTGGACGCGGCGCAAAGCGCCAGGCAGAAGCTGCGGGCAAGGAGGGGCATGGATCGCTTTCAGAGTGAAGGGAGGCCTTGGCGTTCACCGGCTTCGCACTCGCAAGCCTGCAACGCCGCCCTAGCCCTGAGCAAGTTGTGTGCCTGCCCTGGCGTATGTCAACGACGAAATCAACGATGAAATCAAGGGCGAAACAGCACCTCATCCTCAAAATAAAGCGCATACCGGAAGTCCCGGATCATGCTGAGCTTCCCGTCATGCCAGTCCAGCGCGACGATGTAGTCCGCATTGACCTGGGGATCGGTCTCCTGGTGTATCCAGATGGCGGGCCGGCCTTCAACGTTGGCCGGCGTGACCCGCATCACCCCTTGCACTTGCGAATACCTGCTGAAGTATCCCGATACGGCGGCTTTGCCCTCCAGCTGCAGGCGTGCCACCAGGTTGAGGTGCACCTGCTCGCCCAGCATGTCGCGCAGGCCGTCAAAGTCCCGCGCGTTGAAGCGGGCCACATACTCGGCCAGCAAGGCCTGGTCCGCCGGGGACAGGGCCGGCGGCGGCGCCTTGCCTTCCGGCTGCCGGGCCAGCTCGCGCAAGCGCAGGCGGCCGCGGTGCAGCGAGGCCTTGATCGCGGGCAGGCTGACATTCATCACCTCCGCGGCTTCGTCCATCGCGTAGCCCAGCACATCGGCCAGGATCACCGCGCTGCGCTGGGCCGGCAGCAACTGCATGAAGGTGCGCAGCGCCGCGGTCGTTGCGTGCCGCAGTTCGGCGCTGGCATGCGGGTCGGCGGTGGTGTCGGGCTCTTCCCCGGCAAGGTGCACTTCCTCGCGTGCCTTGCTGCGCAAAAAGTCCATGGCGGTGTTGTGCGCAATGCGAAACAGCCATCCCTCGGCATGTTGCACCGTGGCCGGGTCGTAAGCCTGCGCGGCTTTGGCCAGGGTGTCCTGCACGATGTCTTCGCCATCAAAGATGGAACCCGTCATGCGCGCGCAGTAGCGGTGCAGCCGGGGCCGCAGCTTGCCCATGAGGATGATGAACTCAGGCAGGGCCGGGCTGGGCGTGCCGGTGGGTGTTATGGACAGGGCGGCGGAGTGGGGTGTGGCGTTCATGAAGGGGCCTTGGCGTTGTGATTGTGCTTGGGAGGTGGCGGCTTGGGCGGCTTTGCCGATGAAAGGCTGCCGCAAACCGGGGTGTTTCCTTGTGAGACGTTGGGCAGGATCCAAACGATGCGCGGCCACGCAAAAATATTTTTGCATCGATTCGCCGGGCGGCTCCGTCTTTGGCATAGAGGCGGGCATCTGGATATGGCGTGGGATGTGGTGCACCGCCTTCCTAAAAGGAGCGATGAAATGACGCAGATGAATCAAACAAGTTTTACCGCGCAGCAGCGCTGGGTCCTGGGCCTGGCGGCGGCGGGTTCGTTCATGGCGGCGCTGGATGCGCTGGTGGTCACCACGGCGCTGGACACCCTCAGGCATGAGCTGTCGGCCTCGGTGGAGGCGCTGGAGTGGACGGTCAATGCCTACGGCCTGAGCTTTGCCGTGCTTTTGATGACCGCTGCCGCGCTGGGCGACCGGTTTGGCCGCAAGCGGGTTTACGTCTGCGGCCTGCTGGTATTTGCCGCCTCGTCGGCGGCCTGTGCGCTGGCGCCGGGCATGGGCTGGCTGATCGCGGGGCGGGCGCTCCAGGGCCTGGGTGCGGCCATGCTGCTGCCGCTGGCCATGGCCTTGCTGGCGGCTGCGTTTGCGCCGGCGCAGCGGGCCAAGGCGCTGGGGCTGTTCAGCGGCATCACCGGCCTGGCGGTGCTGGCCGGGCCTGTGGCGGGCGGTGCGGTGGTGTACTGCCTGGCGTGGCAATGGGTCTTTTGGATCAACGTGCCCTTTGCGTTGTTGGTGGCCGCGCTGGTGTGGCGCAAGGTGCCCGAGAGCAAGGGCGCGCCCGGCCGGCTGGACTGGCGGGGCGCGGTGCTCATGGTGCTGTCCTTGCTTGGGCTGGTGTGGGGGCTGATGCGCGGCGCGCACGACGGGTGGCTTAGCGTGCCTGTGCTGGGCGCACTGGGCAGCGGTGTGGTGCTGGGCGCGGCCTTTGTGGCGTTACAGCGCCGTGAGGCCTGGGACGCCATGGTGCCGCCAAGGCTTTTTCGCTCGCCGGTGTTTGCGGCGGGCAACGTGGCGGGGTTATTGATGACAGCGTCGTTGATGGGCACGCTGTTTTTTATGGCGCAGTTTTTTCAGGTGGTGCAGGGACGCTCGCCGCTGGGCGCGGGCCTGGGCATGCTGCCGTGGACGGCCACGCTGTTTGTGGTCGCCCCCATCGCCGGGTCCCGGGTGGCGCGCGTGGGCGCGCGCGCGATGGTAGTGGTGGGCCTGGCCTTGCAGGGCATCGGCGTGGCTTGGGTGGCCCTGCTGGCCGGGCCGCATACCGCATACGCGTTGTGGGTGCTGCCCTTGGTGATGACCGGCGCCGGGGTTTCCATGGCCATGCCGGCGGTGCAAAGCGCTGTGCTGGTTGAGGTGGAGCCCGGCGACATCGGCAAGGCCTCGGGCCTGTTCCAGACCTTGCGGCAGCTGGGCGGCGTGCTGGGCGTGGCCGTTGCGGCCACGGTGTTTGCCCGCGCGGGCGGCTATGGCAGCGCGCAACAGTTCAGCGACGGCTTTGCCCAAGCGCTGATGGCCTGCGCCCTTCTTTCACTGGCCGGTGCCGCGGTGGCGTTTCGCTTGCGCGGCAAGGCCTCCGTTTTTATTCAACCCACAGGAGCAAAAGTATGAGAGCCGTCATCGTTCGTTACCGCGTCAAGCCCGAAATGGCCGCAGAAAATGAGCGCCTCGTTCGCGCCGTGTACGCCGAACTGCAGGCCGTGAAACCCGCCGGCCTGAGCTACCAGACACATAAACTGGCCGATGGGGTGAGCTTTGTGCATGTGGCGATGTACGGCGACGGCGTCGTTGAAAGCCCGCTGCCCGGGCTGGCGGCCTTCAAGGCCTTCACGGCGGAGATCAAGGCGCGCTGCGACGAATTGCCCGTCACGCAAGAGTTGCAACCCATGGGGTTTTTCAGCAGCCTTGGCTGATGGGCTGTCGACAATGCCCGCTTATTCGCGCTGCCCGTTTTGCGGGCACCCTGCCGCAAGCCGCGCCAGGAAAGCGTTTCCGGCGTTGTCCCCATGGGCATGCACAAACTTGCCCACAGAAGCTGTGAATGAATCCCCGTGGCTTGTTCCACTCACTTCCCCGGCCGCATATCCGGCGCCGGCGTGGTGGGAACACCCTGCTCCAGCGCGGCCTGGTGCTGTGCCTGCAGGGCGCGCTGGAATGCCGGGCGTTGCTCCAGCCGCTGGTGGTAACGGCGCACGGCATCGGGAAACTGCGTGGCCAGGCCCAGGTGGTTGGCCAGCATGAGGGCGTAGTGGACGGACACGTCGGCGGCGGTGAAGCGGCCGGCGCAGAGGAATTCCTGCTCTTGCTGCAGGGCGGCGTCCACCGCTTTCAGCCGGGCCAGGAACCAGCGGCTGTAGTCTTGCGCGACCTGGGGTTGTTTGCGTTCCCCGGGTTCGAAGTGGGTATAGCGCAGCACCAGGGTTTGCGGAAAGGTGAGGGTGGCTTCGCCCATGTGCAGCCAGTTCAGGTAAGCGCCATGGGCCGGGTCTGTGAGTGGCACATCCAGCTGGCCTGGGCTGTGCCGTGCCGCCAGGTAGTGGCATATCGCTGCGGATTCGGTCATGCGCGTGTCGGCGTCCACCAGCAGCGGCACGGTGCCCAGGGGGTTGTCGGCCAGGAATTCGCGGGCCAGCGCGCGCGGCGGAAACGGCAGCATGCGCAGCGTGTAGGGCAAGCCCAGTTCCTCGAGCATCCACAAAGGCCGGAAGGAGCGGGCGCTGACGCAGTGGTGAAGGGTGATCATCATGCGCACAGTCTAGGGTTTCAGGCGTCACAAGTCCTGCCACCAAGGGGGCAAATCAGGCCAGTGGTTGTTTGCTGCCTTGCCGAAACTCCGCCGGTGACTGGCCGCTCCACTCCCTGAACGCCCTCGTAAAACTCTTCTCATTCCGAAAGCCCGAAGCCTCGGCCACCTGCTTGACCGGCTTCGAGGTTCGCAGCAACAAGTCTTTCGCTTTCTCAAACCGCACCTCGTCCTTGAGCTGCTGCAGCGAAGCCCCTTCCTCCTGGAGCTGGCGGTGCAGGGAGCGGGGCGACATGTTTAACGCTTCCGCCAGGGTTTCCGCGGTGTGTGACGCGACGGCCGGGTTGGCCAGCGCCTGCCGCACCTGCTCCACCAGCAGGCGGTCCCGCCGGTACTGCAGCACCGTCAGCGGCAAGGCCCGCTGCAGCATTTGCTGCAAAGCCTTTTCATCACGCCGCAAAGGCAGGGCGAGGTAGCGCGCATCAAAGCGGATCTCCGCCTGCGCGGCGTTGAAGTGCAGGCTCGGGCCGGGGAACATCAGTGCATACGCCTCCACATGCGGCGGCGCCTCAAAGGGAAAGCGCGCGCCCTGCAAGGGGATGCGCGAATCCACATACCAGCAGGCCAGGCCGTGGATGTTGCGCAGCACGTGGACGAGGCTGAACTCGCCGACCTGGCCGGGTGTCTTTTCTTCCACGGTGATGGCGGCCGTGTCGCCGCTGGTTGTTAAGCGCAGCGTGATGTCGTCGGTGATCAGCCCGTGGTGGCGGCACCAGCGCTTGAGGGCCACGCCCAGGTTGGGCGAGCTGATGGAGGCGCGGGCCAGCATGCCGTAGCTGCCCCAGGGCAGCTTGCGGCTGAAGGCGCCCAGGCCTTCGTCGTCCAGCTCCTGCATGGCGGCGCCGGAGAGGACTTCCATCTGGCGGGCGGTGATGTGGCCCTTGGCCTGCTTGAGCTGGTTTGGCGTGATCTGTGCCAGTTTCAGGGCCTGGTCGGGGCTTCGGCCATAGCGCCTGTAGGCGGCTGCAATGCTTCTGGCAAAAGCCATGGGCGTGGCGGCGACGGGCGGGCTGGCGGGGCTGCGGGCGGGCATCATCGCATTTTCCGTGTCGTTGGCACGATTTGCAACCTTGTTGGCGGCCTGCCCGGGGCGGGTTTTCCTTAAGCTTGGGGTTTGGCGTTAAGGTGTGGCTTGGGGCTGGGCTTGGCTCTTGGGCAGGTTCGGGGAGGGGCTTCGATACCTCAGCCCGAACGGGAGAGAGAGGCTTTGGCGCCTCAGCCCGAACGGGGAAGGGCAGGCTTCGACAGGCTCAGCCCGAACGAGGGGAGAGGCTTCGATACCTCAGCCCGAACGGATCGGAGACAGCCCGAACGATGTGCCCACGAGGCCCCGGCCACAGACCCATACGCAGCCGCTTTGCAATGAGGAAACCCATGTCCGCTCTTGAGACCCAGCTCAACGCCCGTTCCGCCGATTTCCAGGCCAATGCCGCCGCCATGCGTGCGCTGGTGGACGACCTGACGGCCAAAGTTGCCAAGGCCGCCCAGGGCGGCGGCGACACCGCGCGTGCGCGGCATACGGCGCGCGGCAAGCTGCTGCCGCGCGACAGGGTGCAGATGCTGCTGGACCCGGGCACGCCTTTTCTGGAGCTTTCGCCACTGGCGGCGTATGCGATGTACCCGGACCGCGACGGCACCGACAGCGCACCCTGCGCGGGCGTGATCGCCGGCATAGGCCGCATCAGCGGAGTGGACTGCATGATTGTGTGCAACGACGCCACGGTGAAGGGCGGCACCTATTACCCGATGACGGTGAAAAAGCATTTGCGCGCGCAGGAGATCGCGCAGCAGAACAACCTGCCTTGCGTCTATTTGGTCGATTCGGGCGGCGCCAATTTGCCCAACCAGGACGAAGTCTTCCCTGACCGTGACCATTTCGGCCGCATCTTTTTTAACCAGGCGAATATGAGCGCCCAGGGCATTGCGCAGATCGCCGTCGTCATGGGCAGCTGCACGGCGGGCGGCGCCTATGTGCCGGCCATGAGCGACGAGACCATCATCGTGAAGAACCAGGGCACGATTTTTCTGGGCGGCCCGCCGCTGGTGAAGGCCGCGATTGGTGAAATTGTTTCGGCGGAAGACCTGGGCGGCGGCGATGTGCACACGCGGCTTTCGGGTGTGGCCGACCACCTGGCGCAGAACGATTCGCACGCGCTGGCGCTGGCGCGCCGCGCCGTGGCCAACCTGAACCGGCAAAAGCAACCGGGCCAGGTGCTGCGCACGCCGGCGCCGCCGCTGTACCCGGCCGAAGAGCTTTATGGCGTGATCCCGACCGACACGCGCAAGCCCTTTGACGTGCGCGAGATCATCGCGCGCATTGTGGACGGCAGCGAGTTTGCCGAGTTCAAGGCGCGCTACGGCAGCACACTGGTCTGCGGCTTTGCGCATGTCGAGGGCATGCCGGTGGGCATCATCGCCAACAACGGCATTTTGTTCAGCGAATCGGCGCAAAAGGGCGCGCATTTCATCGAGCTGTGCTGCCAGCGCAAGATCCCGCTGGTGTTCTTGCAGAACATCACCGGCTTCATGGTGGGAAAAAAGTATGAGGCCGAGGGCATTGCGCGCCACGGCGCCAAGATGGTGATGGCCGTGGCCACGGCCCAGGTGCCCAAGTTCACCATCATCATCGGCGGCAGCTACGGCGCGGGCAACTACGGCATGTGTGGCCGGGCCTATTCGCCCCGCTTTCTGTGGATGTGGCCGAATGCGCGCATCTGCGTGATGGGCGGCGAGCAGGCCGCAGGCGTGCTGGCCACGGTGAAGCGCGACGCGATTGAAGCCAAGGGCGGCACCTGGAGCGCCGAAGAAGAGGCCGCCTTCAAGCAGCCGGTGCTGGACCAGTTCAGCCAGCAGTCGCACCCGTATTACTCGAGCGCGCGGCTCTGGGACGACGGCGTGATCGACCCGGCCGACACGCGGCGCGTGCTGGCGCTGGGGCTTTCGGCCGCCTTGAACCAGCCGATTCCAGATACCAAATTTGGTGTGTTCCGGATGTAAGCCATTCACGGATTCGAGACCATGAACCATTTATTGACAGACGTCAGCGGATACGTCGCCACCGTCACCCTGAACCGCCCCGAGGTGCGTAATGCCTTCAACCAGGAGGTGATCGCCGAGATGACCCAGGCTTTTGTGGAGCTGGGCATGCGCGAGGACGTGCGCTGCATCGTGTTGGCGGCCAACGGCCCGGCCTTCTGCGCGGGGGCGGATTTGAACTGGATGCGCAGCATGGCCGACTACACCTATGAACAGAACCTGGAAGACGCGGGCCGCCTTGCGACCATGCTCCAGGCGGTGTATGAATGCCCCAAGCCGGTGATCGCCCGCATCCAGGGTGATGTGTATGCCGGTGGCACCGGCCTGGTTGCGGCCTGCGACATCGCCGTCTCGGTGGACACGGCCGGCTACTGCCTCAGCGAGGTCAAGCTGGGCCTGATCCCGGCCACCATCAGCCCCTATGTGATTCGCGCCATGGGCGCGCGCGCGGCGCACCGCTACTTTCTGACGGCCGAGCGTTTTGAGGCGGCCGAAGCCCTGCGCATCGGTTTTGTGCACGAGGTGGTGGCGGCCGAGGCGCTGGATGCCAAGGTGGCCGAGCTGGTGAAAGCGCTGGTCAGCGCCGGCCCCGAGGCCGTGAAGCTGTGCAAAAAGCTGGTGCAGGACGTGGCCGGGCAAGCCATCACGCCCGAGCTGACGCAGATGACGGTGCGGGGCATTGCCGATGTGCGTGTGAGCCCTGAAGGGCGCGAGGGCGTGCAGTCCTTCCTGCAAAAGCGCAAGCCGAACTGGTTGCCCACTAAACCGGCCTGATCAGCCTGAAGAAGCCATGAACACCCTGGACACCGCACAACTGATCGCCCTGGCCGGCGCCCTGGGCTGGGCCAGCGGCGTGCGGCTTTACCTGGTGGTGCTGCTGACCGGCCTGGCAGGCTTTATGGGCTGGGTGCAGTTGCCGGCCGGCCTGCAGTTGCTGGCCCATCCGGTGGTGCTGGGTGTCAGCGGCTTTATGGTGTTTGTGGAATTTTTTGCCGACAAGATCCCGGGCCTGGATTCGCTGTGGGATGTGGTGCATGGCGTGATCCGTATCCCCGCAGGCGCGGCGCTGGCGGCCGCGGTATTCGGCGGCGACAACGGCCTGGGGGCGCTGGTCGCGGCCCTGCTGGGCGGCACGCTGGCGGCCACCAGCTTTGCCGCCAAGGCCACCAGCCGCGCGGCCATCAACACCTCGCCCGAGCCCTTCAGCAATATCGGAGCCTCGCTGCTGGAAGACGGGCTGGTGCCGCTGGGCCTGTGGCTGGCGATTGTGCACCCGCTGGTCTTTGTGGTGCTGCTGGCCCTGGTGCTGGCGCTCAGCGTCTGGCTGATACGCATTTGCTGGCGGTTTTTGCGCCAGCTGTTTGTGCGTGTGGCGCGCATTTTCAGCGGCAGGCCGGACCCGGGCACTGCCGCCGCTTTTACCTTGACGTCCCCTTTTTCGAAGAAGAACGACCATGTTTAAAAAAATCCTCATTGCAAACCGGGGCGAGATAGCTTGCCGAGTCGCGGCGACCGCGCGCCGCATGGCCATCCACACCGTCGCCGTGTATTCCGATGCCGACGCGGGTGCCAAGCATGTGGGCTTTTGCGATGAGGCCGTGCACATCGGCGGCAGCGCGCCCAAGGACAGCTACCTGCGCTGGGAGCGCATCATTGAAGCGGCCAAGACCACGGGCGCGCAGGCGATCCACCCGGGCTACGGCTTCCTGAGTGAGAACGAGGACTTTGCCCAGGCCTGCGCCGACGCCGGCCTGGTGTTTATCGGCCCGCCGGCCTCGGCAATCAAGGCCATGGGCCTGAAGGCCGAATCCAAGCAGCTGATGGAGAAAGCCGGCGTGCCGCTGGTGCCCGGCTACCACGGCAGCGACCAGGACCCGGCGCTGCTCAAGCGCGAGGCCGACCGCATCGGCTACCCGGTGCTGATCAAGGCCAGCGCGGGCGGCGGCGGCAAGGGCATGCGCGCGGTCGACAAGGCCGCTGACTTCGAGGCCGCGCTGGCTTCCTGCAAGCGCGAAGCGATCAACAGTTTTGGCGACGACGCGGTGCTGGTGGAGAAATATGCGCAGCGCCCGCGCCATATCGAGATCCAGGTGTTCGGCGACACGCACGGCAACTATGTCTACCTGTTCGAGCGCGACTGCTCGGTGCAGCGCCGCCACCAGAAGGTGCTGGAAGAGGCGCCCGCGCCCGGCATGACCGAGGCCATGCGCAAGCAGATGGGCGAGGCGGCCGTGGCGGCAGCACGCGCAGTGAACTACGTGGGCGCCGGCACGGTGGAGTTCATCGTCGAGCAGCGCAGCGACGGCACGATGAATTTCTTCTTCATGGAAATGAACACGCGGCTGCAGGTGGAGCACCCCGTGACCGAGGCCATCACCGGCCTGGACCTGGTGGAGTGGCAATTGCGGGTGGCCTCCGGCGAAAAACTGCCGCTGGCGCAGGATCAGCTGCGCATCAACGGCCACGCGATAGAGGCGCGCATCTGCGCCGAGACGCCGGACAACAACTTCCTGCCGGCGACGGGCACGCTGAACGTCTACAGGAAGCCGGCGCACACGGCGTTTGAGCGCGGCCAGGTCCGTGTGGACGACGGCGTGCGGGAAGGCGATGCGATCTCGCCGTATTACGACTCCATGGTGGCCAAGCTCATCGTGCACGGCGCCACGCGCGAGGAAGCCCTGGCCCGGCTCGACGACGCGCTGGCGCAGACACGCATCGTGGGCCTGAGCACCAATGTGCAGTTCCTGCGCCATGTGGTGCGCAGCCCCTCGTTTGCCAAGGCAAACCTCGACACGGCGCTGATCCAGCGCGAGGAGGCTTTGCTTTTCAGGCAGGAGCCTGTGGGCCTGCCCATGGCGGCGGCCGCGGCGGTGGCCAGGCAACTGCTTGATGAGAAGGCCCTGGAGGGCGCCGACCCGTTCAGCCGCCGCGACGGCTGGCGTTCGCATGGCGTGGTGCAGCGGCGATTTGCCTTTGAGTTTCACGGCGCGCCGGCCACGGCCGTGCTGACCTATGGCCATGACGGCGCCTTGCACCTGGCGCTGGTGGATGGGGACGTGCAGGTGGCGGGCCCGCTGGTGTTTGCCGAAACGGCCCAGGGCATTGAGGTGCAATTCGAGGGCCAGCGCATGACGGCCGCCGTGTATGCGCAGGGCGAACTCGACCACGTGTTCACGGCCCGGGGCGCGACGCAGATCCTCTCGATCGACCTGCTGGCCCATGCGGGCGAAGCCCAGGCCGAGGGCGGCCGGCTGACGGCGCCCATGCCGGGCAAGGTCGTGTCCTTTGCCGTCAAGGCCGGCGACAAGGTCAGCAAGGGCCAGCCGCTGGCGGTGATGGAAGCCATGAAGATGGAGCACACCATCGCCGCGCCGGCCGACGGCACGGTGCAGGAATTGCTCTATGCGCCGGGCGACCAGGTGAGCGAGGGCGCGGAATTGTTGAAAATAGCCGTTTGATCACCTGTACTGCAACCCGGAAGCTGCAGTACTCAACGGAATTTTTTCATGCGCATCAGTTTTTGCTGCTTCGACACCAAACCCCAGCCCTGGGTGGACGGCCTCCAGGCCGCATTTCCCGAAGCCGATGTGACGCTGTGGTCCCCGGGGGCGGGGCCGGCCGACTACGCGGTGGTGTGGGCGCCGCCCCAGCAGTTTTTTGACGAGCAGCCCCGGCTCAAGGGTATTTTCAACATAGGCGCGGGCGTGGACGCGCTCATGAAGCTGCGGCTGCCGGCCGGCGTGCCGGTGGTGCGGCTGGACGATGCCGGCATGTCGGTGCAGATGGCGGAATTTGTCTGCCATGCGGTGATACGCCATTTTCGTGAGCTGGACGGCTATGAGGCCGATGTGGCGCAGGGCAAGTGGTCTTACCGCAGCCCGCGTTTGCGCATGGACTATCCGGTCGGCGTGATGGGCCTGGGTGCGCTGGGCGAACGCGTGAGCCGCGCGCTGGCGCAGTTCGATTTCCCGGTCAAGGGCTGGAGCCGCTCGCCCAAGACGATTGACGGTGTGCAGTGCTTTTCAGGTGAAGTGGGTGGGCAGGGCTTCCACGATTTTCTCGCGGCCAGCCGCGTATTGGTCTGCCTGCTGCCCTTGACGCCCGATACGCAGGGCATCATGAACCGCGACACGCTGTCGCGGCTGCGGCCGGGCGGTTATGTCATCAATGTGGCGCGCGGCGCCCATCTGGTGGAGGAAGACCTGCTGGCGCTGGTCGACAGCGGCCACTTGGCGGGCGCGGCGCTGGATGTGTTCCGCACCGAGCCGCTGCCGGCAGACCATCCCTTCTGGAAACACCCCAAGGTCACGGTCACGCCGCACACCTCGGCCCGCACGCTGCGCGAGGAAAGCATTGCCCAGATCGCGCGCAAGATACGCAGCCTGGCGGGCGGGGCCCCCATAAGCACCCTCGCCGGCGTGGTTGACCCGAAAAAGGGATACTGACCCATTACCGCCGCCTCATGAAGGGCGGCCTGCAGGACACATCATGAAACTACCTTCCAGAGTCAAAATCGTCGATGTCGGCCCGCGTGACGGTTTGCAGAATGAAAAAACCGAGGTGCCGACCGCGGTGAAGATCGAGCTGGTGCACCGGCTGCAGGACGCGGGCCTGGCCGAGATCGAAGCCGCGAGTTTTGTGTCGCCCAAGTGGGTGCCCCAAATGGCCGACAACACCGAGGTGATGGCCGGCATACGGCGCAAGCCGGGCGTGCGCTATTCGGTGCTGACGCCCAACATGAAGGGCTTTGAAGCCGCCATCGCGCCAGCGCGTGAACTGTGGCCCGACGAGATCGTGATCTTTGGCTCGGCCAGCGAGGCCTTCAGCCAGAAGAACATCAACTGCTCGATCGCCGAAAGCATTGAGCGCTTCCGCCCTGTGGCCGAAGCCGCGCGCGAGAAGGGTATTTATGTGCGGGGCGCCATGTCCTGCACCGTGGGTTGCCCCTACGAAGGCGAGATCGCGCCGGAACGCGTCGGCATGCTGGCCGGCCTGATGAAGGCCATAGGCGTGCAGCATGTGGG
>Ga0307408_100002473_pt1 | contig 12958 bp, 11 predicted proteins | sample 322Cmetagenome_FD_202116 | JGI IMG/M metagenome (GOLD analysis project Ga0307408, IMG submission 202116) | Maize rhizosphere microbial communities from greenhouse at UC Davis, California, United States - 322HYB-C-3 | ecosystem: Host-associated > Plants > Roots > Rhizosphere > Soil | place... | reverse complement strand
GAGGCCGAGGTCACCGCGGTGGTCGGCGAGCACGCCGTCAAGGACATGTTCGACCTCACGAACGCGGTGGAGCAGGGAAGCCTCGCGAAGGCGCTGCCCTTGCTCGATCGCCTGCTGGCCACCGAGGAGCCGATCCGACTGCTCGCCCTGCTCACGCGCAACGTGCGCATCGCGCTGACCGTTCGCGAGCTGGCCGCGGCCGGGCAATCCGCCGACCAGATCGCGCGGTCGGTCCGCCCGACGCCTCCGTTCGTGGTGAAGGCCATCATGGAGCGCGTGGCCGGGCCGGGCGGTGCCACGCTCCCGCGCCACCTCACGCGCTGCTGGGAGGCCGAGTGGCGCTGCAAGTCCGGCGGGCAGCCCGTGGCCGAGCTCACCGCGCTCGTGGCCGAGCTGTGCGGGGCGAGGTGAGCCGCGTTGGACTCGCCCTCGCGCTGATCCTGCTCCTGGCGGCCGGCGCCGCGGCCGCGCCGCCGTGCCCGGACTGCCTGCGCGCCGGCGCGGCCCGGGTGACGCTGCGCGTGCCGGCCGGGGCTCCGCTCGCCGGTTACGGCGCGCTCGCCCGGCGGCTCTATCTCCCTGACGTGCTCGACCGGTATCCCCACGCGTTCTGGCTTCGCCCGTCCACCGGCGAGCGCGATGCGCTCGCCGCGCGCGCGCTCGTGCTGGAGTCGGCCGCCGGCGTCCGCGTGGCATGGGTGGCGGTGGACCTGCTCGCCGTGGACCGCGCGCTCACAGCCGAGGTGGCGCGGCGGCTCGCCGCTCTCGGCGTCGGCGAGGCGGCGCTGCTGGTGGCCGCCTCGCACACCCACTCCGGCCCCGGGGCGTTCGTCGACTCGGCCCTGCTCGGCTGGCTGGCGCTCGACCGGGAGGACCGCGCGGTCCGCGAGGCCGTGCTGGAGGCCATCGTGGCCGCGGTGCGCGAGGCGGACGCCGCCCGGCGCCCCGCGCGGCTGGCAACCGGCAGCGTGGCGGCGCCGGGCCTGGGCCGGAGCCGCGTGAGGCAGCCGCTCGACTCCACGCTGCTCGTCCTCAAGGTGACGGACGCGCGGGGCGAGCCGCTGGCACTCGTCTGGAACTACGCGATCCACGGCACCGCGCTCGGGCCGCGCAACCTGCGCCTGTCCGGTGACGTGATGGGCGAGGCGTCGCGCCGGCTCGAGCATGCGCTCGGCGTGCCCGCCCTCTTCGTCAACGGTGCGGTCGGCGACGTGAGCCCCGCGCGCCACGGCGAGCAGGCCGCCGCCGACCTCGGCGCCGCCCTCGCGACGGCCGCGCGCGCGGCCTGGGACCAGGCGGCGACCGCGGCGCGCCCCACGCTGGCCGCCGGCACGCGGGCCGTGACGCTGCCGTCGCCGTGGCTGTCGGCGCGCAACTGCCTGAGCGGCTGGGCGCCGTCCGCGGTGGCGCTGCCGCTGGGCGGCCTGTTCCCGCGGGACACCGCGCTCACCGCCGTCGTGGCCGGGGACTCGGGGTGGGTGAGCCTCCCGGGCGAGCTGCAGACCGCGCTCGGCGCGGAGGTCAAGCGGGCGGCGGGCGCGCACGTGCGCCATCCGCTGGTGGCGGGCGTGGCGAACGACTACCTCGGCTACTTCGTCACCGCGGACGAGTACGCGCGTCCGTCCTACGTGAGCTGCGCGAGCCTCTATGGCCCTGGGGCGGGGGCCTGCCTGGCCGGCGCCGCGGGCGACCTGCTGGGCGCGGTGGCCCGCGGCGAGCGTCCGGCCACGGCGCGGGTGGCCTGCGACCGGTGACGCGGCTACTTCGCGGCGGCGGTCAGACGGCGAGCGAGCGAGGACTTCTTGCGGGCGGCGGTGTTGCGGTGGACGACGCCCTTGGACACCGCCTTGTCGAGGATGCGGATGGCGTCCGCGATGCTCGCGCGCGAGTCTGCCTCGCCCGAGCGAGCGATCTTGATGGCCGAGCGTACCTTGGACCGCACCGCGCGATTGCGCAGGCGCCGGCGCTCGTTCTGACGCATCCGCTTGATGGCCGACTTCGTGTTCGCCACTCGGTGACTCCTCCCTCTCGGGGCTGGACTGGGGCCGGCGCGCCGCGCGCGCGAGGCCATCGCGCATCATGCACGACGGCCGGAGCATTTTCAAGGTGAGCACGCCCGAGCGCCAGGTCGTCGGTGCCCTGGGCTCGATCGGCGCGGCCACCCTCGCCAGCCGGGTGCTGGGCTTCGTGCGCGACATGGTGGTGGCGCTGGCGTTCGGCGCTGGGCCGGTCACCGACGCCTTCTTCGTGGCCTTCCGCATCCCCAACATCCTGCGCCGCCTGCTGGCGGAGGGTGCGCTGTCCACCGCCGTGATCCCGGTCTTCACCGACTATGCGGTGAGCCGGCCCCGCGAGGAGCTGGTCCGGATGCTGCGCGCGGTGCTGGCCGGCGCGCTCCTGGTGCTCGGCCTGGCGACCGTGGCGGGGATCGCGCTGGCGCCCTGGCTCGTGGCCGTCATCGCGCCGGGCTTCGCGGGGGACGCGGGCCAGTACACGCTGGCCGTGCGGCTCACGCGCGTGATGTTCCCGTACCTCCTGCTGGTCGGCCTCGCCGCGCTGGCGACGGGCCTGCTCAACACCCAGGGCCGCTTCTTCGCGGCGGCGCTGGGTCCTGCCGTCCTCAACGTGGGAATGATCGCGGCCGTGCTGGCGCTCGCGGGCGTGGTCGAGCCGCCGATCACGGCGCTGGCGATCGGGGTGCTCGTGGGCGGCGTCGGCCAGCTGCTCGTGCAGGTGCCCGGCCTGCGGGCGGTCGGCTTGCTCGTGCGGCCCTCCGGCGAGGTCGGCCACCCCGCGCTCGGCCGCGTGGCGCGGCTGCTCCTCCCCGCGGTGTTCGGGCTCGCGGCGGTGCAGGTGATGGTGTTCGTCAACACGCTGCTCGCCTCGCTGCTGCCCCCGGGCTCGATCTCGTTCCTCTACTACGCCGACCGGGTGATGGAGTTCCCGCTCGGCGTCTTCGGGATCGCGCTCGCGTCCGCCTCGCTCCCCACCATGTCGCGGCAGGCCGCGGCTGGCGACACGCGCGGCATCGCGGGTACGCTGAACTTCGCACTCCGGCTGGCGACCTACGTCTCGCTGCCGGCCACGGTCGGCCTGGTGCTCCTGAGCACGCCGATCACGCGCGTGCTGTTCGAGCGCGGCCGCTTCGGTCCCGCCGACACCGAGGCGACCGCCGTCGCGCTCGTCTGGTACGCGGTGGGCCTCGTGGGCTTCGCGGGCGCGCGGATCACGGCCCAGGTGTTCTACGCGGTCTCCGCCCCGGCCACGGCCGTGCGCCTCGGGATCCTCGCCATCGTCGCCAACCTCGTCGCGGCCGTGCTGCTCATGGGGCCGCTGGGCCACGCGGGGCTCGCCGCGGCCTCGTCGGTCGGCGCCTACGTCAACCTGGGCGGGCTCCTGTGGGCCGCGCGCCGGCGCTTCGGTCCGCTCGGCGGACGCGCGCTGCTGCGCTCCGTCGTCCGCACCGCAGCCGCATGCGTGCCGCTCGCCGCCTGGTGTGCGATCGCGCTCGCCGCCGCGTCCGCATGGTCGCTCACCGGCACGGTCGTGCTGGCAGCGTGGCTCGCGGCCACGATCGCGGTCGGCGCGTCGGTGTTCGCGGTGACGAGCGCGCTGCTCGGCTCGCCCGAGCGCGTCACGCTGTGGGGGATGTTGCCGGGACGTCGATCGCGTTGATATAATCCCGCGTGCACTCCAGGCATCCCGCGCGGTTCGCTTCCTGCCCGCGGGTCCCCCGCCCGAGGACCCGGCGCCCCTGATGACGGCGGTCGCCGAGTATCTCGGGGCCCTCCGCAGCGAGCGCGGAGCGTCCCGAAATACTCTCGCGGCCTATGGGCGCGACCTGGACGACTTCCTCCGCTTCCTGCAGGCGCGCCGGCTCGACCCGTCCGCCGCCACCCCCGACGACCTGGTGAGCTGGCTCGAGCGCCTGCGCGCCCGCGGCCTCGCCCCGTCGAGCGTGGCGCGGCGGCTGTCCGCGGTGCGCGGCTTCTACCGCCACCTCGTCCGCGAGGAGCAGGCCCGGCGCGATCCCACCGAGCACCTCGACGCGCCGCGCGCCGCTCGCCCGCTGCCGCGCGCGCTCTCGCGCGAGTCGACCGTCGCGCTCGTCGAGGCGCCCGACACGCGCCGCCCGGCCGGCGTGCGCGACCGCGCGCTGCTCGAGCTGCTCTATGCGACCGGCATGCGCGCCTCCGAGTGCCTCGGGCTCCGGCTCGAGGACCTCAACCTCGCGGCCGGCTACGTGATCTGCACCGGCAAGGGCGACCGCCAGCGGCTGGTGCCGGTCGGGGCGGAGGCGCTCCAGTGGGTGCGTCGCTACCTGGCCGAGGTGCGGCCGGCCCACACGCGGCGCCGGGACGCGGGACGCCTCTTCGTGAATCCGCGCGGCGGCGCGCTCTCGCGGCAGTCGCTGTGGACGGTCGTGCGGCGCGCGGCGGCGGTCGCGGGCGTGCGCCGGCGCGTGTCGCCCCACGTCCTGCGCCACTCGTTCGCGAGCCACCTGCTGGAGGGCGGCGCCGACCTCCGTGCGGTGCAGACGATGCTCGGGCACGCGGACATCTCGACCACGCAGATCTACACGCACCTGCCGTCCTCCGCACTCAAGCGCATGTACCTCGACTACCACCCGCGCGCGAGGGCGCGCTGATGGCGCGGCGTGCGCACGCCTACCCACAGGTGAGCCCGGCCGCGGCCGAGCTCGTGGACGGTGCCGTGATCGCAGCACCGCCGGCGCTGGCGGCGACGGACGCGGTGCGGCTGGCGCGCCGGCGCGGCGCCGACGTGCTCGCGGCCGGCGAGGGCGCGTGGGTACTGCGCGAGGACGCCGCGCGCGCCGAGGCGCTGGGCGTCGGGGCGCTGCCGATCCGCCGTCTCGCGCGTCCGCTGCCGGTCGTCGGCGCGCGGGACTCCGAGATCGCCGTGCGCCGGCACCTCGCCGCGGGGGCGCCGGTGGTCGTCGTCCTCCGCGGGGCCTCGCCGGTCGGCATCGTCCGGCGCGCGCCGCCGCCGGCCGTCATCTCGATGCAGGCGCGCCTGGAGAGCGTGCTGGATGGTGAGCGCCGCGCGCTCCTCGCGACGGTGGGCCGCCTGGCCGCCGCGCACGGCGCTCGCGCGTTCGCGGTGGGCGGGCTCGTCCGCGACGTCTGGCTCGGCCGCGTGCCCGATCTCCACGACCTCGACGTCGTCGTGGAGGGCGACGCGCCGCTGGTGGCGCGCGCGCTGGCCGGTGCCCTCGGCGGGACGCTGGTCGAGCACGACCGATTCCTCACCGCCTCCGTCACGCTCCCGCACGGTGGCCGCGTGGACGTGGTCACGGCACGCTCGGAGCGCTACGAGGGCGGAGGCGCGCTGCCGCGCGTGCTGCCCGCCCCGATTGCCCAGGACCTCCGGCGGCGCGACTTCAGCGTCAACGCCATGGCGGTCGAGCTCGGGTCCGCCGGCTACGACCTGCTCGACCCGCTCGGCGGCGCCGCCGACGTGGCGCGGCGGCGCCTGCGGATCCTGCACCCGCTGTCGTTCGTCGAGGATCCCACGCGCATCTTCCGCGCGGCGCGGTACGCGGCACGGCTGGGCTTCGCGCTCGACGGCTGGAGCGCGCGCGCCCGCGCGCTGGCCCTGGAGCTGGCGCCGTACCCCGCGCTCTCCCCCGCACGGATCGTGAACGAGCTGGACCACATACTCCGCGACGAGGCCCCGGGCCCGGCGCTCGCGGGGCTCGCGCGGGCGGGCGCGTTCCGCCTGCTGGCCCAGCGTTATCGCGCCACGCGCGCGACGGTGGCCGCCCTCGGCGCGCTGCCGGCCGCGCTCGAGTGGGCGAAGGCGCGCGCGCTCGCCGCGCCGCCGCTCGAGGTCCTGGCGGCCGCGCTGGCGGCCGGGCAGACCCCGGCGGTGGCCGGCGCGACGCTGCGCGGGCTCGGCCTGGCGGGGGCGCCGCTGGACCGCGTGCGCGAGGCGGTCGCGCAGGCGCCCGCGCTGGGCGCGCGGCTGGCGGCCGCCGGCCGGCCCAGCGAGGCGGCGCGCGCGGTGCGCGGGACGAGCCCGACCGCGCTCGCGTGGCTGCGGCTCTCCGCCGATGCGGCGACCGGGGGGCGGCTGGACCGTGCGCTCGGCGCCGAGCGGGCCGCGCGGCCGGCGCTCACCGGCGCGGACGTGCTCGGCCTGGGAGTCGCACGCGGCCCGGACGTGGCCGCGGCGCTCGACGCGCTGCGGGACGCCCGGCTGGACGGGGAAATCCGGGAGCGGCAGCACGAAATCGACTACGTTAAGACCTGGCTCGAGAACCGCGCAGAAAAGGAGGGATGACTTGGGCCCGAAATTCATCTTCGTGACCGGCGGCGTCGTGTCCTCGCTGGGCAAGGGGCTGGCGGCCGCCTCGCTGGGGGCGCTGCTGGAGGCACGCGGCTTTCGCGTGGCGCTGCAGAAGATGGATCCGTACATCAACGTCGACGCGGGCACGATGAGTCCGTACCAGCACGGCGAGGTCTTCGTCACCGACGACGGTGGCGAGACCGACCTCGACCTCGGGCACTACGAGCGGTTCACCTCGGTCCGGGTGACGCGCGACCACAACATCACCACCGGCAAGGTGTACTTCTCGGTCATCCAGAAGGAGCGGCGCGGCGACTACCTGGGCCGGACGGTCCAGGTCATCCCCCACATCACCGACGAGATCAAGACCTGCGTGCGCCGGGTGGCGCGCGACGTCGACGTCGTCATCGTCGAGGTCGGCGGCACCGTGGGCGACATCGAGAGCCTGCCGTTCCTGGAGGCCATCCGCCAGCTCAAGAAGGACGTCGGCAAGGACAACGTGCTGTACGTCCACCTCACGCTCGTGCCCTTCATGCAGGCGGCCTCCGAGCTGAAGACCAAGGCGACGCAGCACTCCGTGAAGGAGCTGCGCGCGATCGGCATCCAGCCGGACATCCTGCTGTGCCGCACCGACCGGTACCTGCCGCCCGGCATCAAGTCGAAGATCGCGCTCTTCTGCGACGTCGAGGAGGAGGCGGTCATCACCGCCAAGGACGTGGAGACGGTCTACGAGGTGCCCCTCGTGTTCCACCGGGAGGGGCTCGACGAGATCGTGGTCAAGCTGCTCGGCCTGGAGTCGCGGCCGATCGACCTCGCCCGCTGGGAGGACGTCGTGCGCCGCGTCAAGGCACCCCGCGAGTCCACGCGGATCGCGGTGGTCGGCAAGTACGTCGAGCTGAAGGACTCCTACAAGAGCCTCATCGAGGCGCTGGCCCACGGCGGCATCGCCAACGACGCGCGCGTCGAGGTGGCGTGGGTGGACGCCGAGCACATCGAGCGCGACGGCGCCGCCGCGCACTTCCGCGACATCCACGGCATCCTGGTACCGGGCGGCTTCGGCGACCGGGGCATCGAGGGCAAGATCGAGGCAGTGCGCTACGCGCGCGAGCGGAGCGTGCCTTACTTCGGGATCTGCCTCGGCATGCAGTGCGCGGTGATCGAGTACGCCCGCCACGTCTGCGGGCTCAGCGGCGCCAACTCCTCCGAGTTCGCCCCGTCGGCGCCCCACCTGGTCATCGACCTGCTGCCCGAGCAGCGCACGCTCGCCGACAAGGGGGGCACCATGCGGCTGGGCCTCTACCCGATCCTCCTCACCGAGGGCACGCGCGCCTCGCGGCTCTACGGGCAGGGGATCATCCAGGAGCGCCACCGCCATCGCTACGAGGTCAACAACGAGTACCTGAAGCAGCTCGAGAAGCACGGCCTGGCCATCTCGGGCATCTGGGCCGAGAAGCAGCTGGTCGAGATCGTGGAGCTCCCCGATCACCCGTACTTCGTGGCGGGCCAGTTCCACCCCGAGTTCCGCTCGCGCCCGTGGGACCCGCACCCGCTCTTCGCCGGGTTCGTGCGGGCGGCGCTGGAGCACGGCGAGCGCGCGTGACCGTCCCCCGCGAGATTCCGATCGCGCCGGGCGTGACGATCGGCGGCACGCGCCCGCTGACGCTCATCGGTGGGCCGTGCGCGATCGAGAGCGAGGCGCACGCCCTGATGACCGCCGAGCGGCTCGTGGCCATCGCGTCGAAGCACCGCGTGCCCTTCATCTACAAGTCGTCCTACGACAAGGCCAACCGATCCTCGGTCAACAGCTATCGGGGGCCCGGCCTCGTCGAGGGGCTGCGCATCTTGAAGAAGGTGCGGGAGACGCTCCACGTCCCCGTGATCTCCGACATCCACGACGTCAGCGAGGTCGACCCGGCCGCCGAGGTGCTGGACGTGATCCAGATCCCCGCGTTCCTGTGCCGGCAGACGGACCTCGTGCTGGCCGCCGCCGCCACCGGCAAGCCGGTCAACGTGAAGAAGGGCCAGTTCGTGGCTCCCCGCGACATGCGCAACGTGGTGGACAAGATCCTCTCGAAGGGCAACGAGTCGATCCTCCTGACCGAGCGCGGCGCCTCCTTCGGCTACAACAACCTCGTCGTGGACATGCGCGGGCTCGAGATCATGCGCGACTTCGGCTACCCCATCGTGTTCGACGCCACGCATTCGGTGCAGCTGCCGGGCGGCGCCGGCGACCGCTCGGGCGGCGAGCGGCGCTACGTGCAGGGGCTGGCGCGGGCGGCGGTGGCCTTCGGCATTGACGCGCTCTTCATGGAGATGCACGAGGACCCGGACCGCACCCTGCCGGACGGCCGGCCGCTCTCCGACGGGCCGAACATGCTGCGCATCGACGACCTGCCGCGACTGCTCGACCAGCTCCTCGCCATCCGCGCGGGCCTGGGCCAGCCATGAGCGCCGCACCGCGCGACCTGCGCCGGCTGGCCGAGCGCGTGCTGCGCATGGAGGCGGAGGCCATCCTGGGCCTCATCCCCAAGCTCGACGAGCGCTTCGACCGCGCGGTCGAGCTGCTGCACGCGTGCGCGGGGCGCGTCATCGTCACCGGCATCGGCAAGTCGGGGATCATCGGCCGCAAGATCGCCGCCACGCTCGCCTCCACCGGCACTCCCGCCTACTTCCTGCACCCGGCCGAGGGCGTGCACGGCGACCTCGGGATGGTGGCGCGCACCGACGTCGTGGTGGCCCTGTCGAACTCCGGGGAGACCGACGAGATGCTGGCGATCCTGCCCGCGCTCAAGCGGCTGGGCGTGCCGGTCGTCCTGCTGACCGGCAACGTCAAGTCCACGCTGGCCCGCCAGTGCGAGGTGGTGCTGGACGTGAGCGTCGGTGAGGAGGCGTGCCCCATGAACCTGGCGCCGACCTCGTCCACGACGGCGGCGCTGGCGGCCGGGGACGCCCTCGCCATGGCCCTGCTGGAGCTGCGGGCGCTGCGCCCGGAGGACTATGCTGCGGTCCACCCCAGGGGCACGCTCGGCTGGCGCTCCCTGTTCCGGGTGGGCGACCTCATGCACACGGGTGACGCGATCCCGGCCGTCGCCGAGGACGCCCCGCTCCACGACGCCGTCCTCGAGATGACCCGCAAGGGGCTCGGCATGACGACCGTCGTGGACGGCCAGGGCCGGCTGGTGGGGGTCATCACCGACGGCGACCTGCGCCGGCTGCACCTGCAGGGCGGGGCGCTCGAGACGCGGCGGGCGGGGGAGGTGGCGACCCGCACGCCGAAGACCATCGGGGCGGACGACCTCGCCGCCAAGGCCCTCGAGGCGATGGAGGGACGGATCACCAGTCTCGTCGTCGTGGACGAGAGCCACCGTGCGCGCGGTGTCATCCACATGCACGACATCTTGCGCGCGAAGATCGTCTAGCGCCCTGCGCGTCGCGCTCGCCGGAGGGTGTTTTCGCTTTCCGGGTTCGGAACCCCATGGTAGGCTGGTACCGAAATTGCACGGGTCCCTCATGCGTAACTTGGCGCGCGTCATCCTGGTGGTCGTCGCCGTGTTCGTCGTCACGGTGGCGGCAGTGCTCGTCGTCAAGAGCCGCACCGCCCGCGTCGAGTCGCTCGATCCGTCGCCGACCAAAGCCGACCTGCAGATCAAGGAAGTGGACCTGGAGGAGGAAGCCAAGGGCGTGCGGTGGCGACTCAAGGCCGAGCAGGCGCTGATGTTCGACAAGGCCGGGCAGACGCAGCTCCGGAAGCTGGTGGCGAACATCCAGCAGCGCGGGCGGTCGTGGACCATCGTCGGCGATGAGGGCGACCTCGACCGCAAGACGAACAACGTGGAGGTCCGGCGCAACGTGATGGTGACCTCCGACGACGGGCTCACGCTCGAGACCTCGGTGCTGCGCTGGGAGTCCGCCGGCAAGCGCCTGTGGACCGACGCGCCCGTCACGCTGACCCGACGCGGCTCGGTGGTGCAGGGGAGCGGGCTCGACGTGCGGATGGCCGACGAGGCGACGACGATCGCCGGGCCCGTGCGCGCCACGTTCGCCCGGGACAGCAGCCGGTGAGGCGAGCGCTCGTGGCACTGGCGGCCGTTGGGGTGTTCGCGGGGGTCACGGGAGCCGTGGCACAGTCGCGCACCGGGGCGTCGCCGCCGTCGCGCCCGTCGGCGGTGGCGCAGTCGCGCACGCCGGCGGCACCCGAGAAGGACGGCGAGCGCGAGAAGAGCGGCAAGGGCGAGCGGGGGCAGCCGGTCACGGTGGACTCCGACAAGATGGAGCGCTTCGGCAAGGAGAGCCTCGTGGTCTTCACGGGCAACGTCGTGGCGCGGCAGAACAACTCGGTCCAGTACGCGGAGCGCATGGAGGTCTATCTGGACGAGAAGGGCGATCGGATCCTCCGCACGGTGTCTACCGGCAACGTGCGTGTGATCACGAAGGACTGCCGCACCGGCACCGCCCGGCGTGCCGAGTACAACGAGCTCGAGCAGCGCGTGGTGCTGAGCGGCAACGCGCGCGTGTGGCAGGAGGACAACGTCGTCAGCGGGGAGAGCATCACCATCTACCTCTCCCAGGACCGCTCGGTGGTGCAGGGTGGCAAGCAGGAGCGCGTGAAGGCGGTCTTCTACCCGAAGGACGACAAGGACAAGAAGGACGGGGTCGCCACGGCCAAGGCGCCGGCGGCGACGTGCGCGAACTGATGGAAGGCCTCGTGGCGCAGGGGCTCCAGAAATGGTTCAAGCATCGCAAAGTGGTGGACAATGTGTCCCTGGACATCCAGCGGGGCGAGGTGGTCGGCCTGCTGGGGCCCAACGGGGCCGGCAAGACGACGTCGTTCTACATGATGGTCGGCTTGCTGCCGACGGAAGGCGGTCGTATCTTTCTGGAGGGGCGCGAGATTACGTCGCTGCCCATGTACCAGCGCTGCCGGATGGGCGTCGGCTACTTGCCGCAGGAATCGTCGGTGTTCCGCAAGCTGACGGTCGAGGAAAACCTCATGGCCATCCTGGAATCGCTCGACCTCACGGCCGCCGAACGGCGGGAGCGGGCGCGCGACCTGCTGGCCGAGCTCGACCTCACCGCGCTGGCGCCGTACCCGGCCTACACGCTGTCAGGCGGCGAGCGGCGGCGCCTGGAGATCACCCGCGCGCTCGTCACCTCGCCGCGCTACCTGCTCCTCGACGAGCCGTTCACCGGCATTGACCCGATCGCCATCGCCGACATCCAGGACATCCTGGCCCGGCTGCGCGACCGGGGGATGGGCATCCTGATCACGGATCACAACGTGCGCGAGACGCTGGCCATCACCGACCGCGCGTACATCCTGTACGGCGGCAAGATCCTCGTGTCCGGCACGGCCACTGAGATTGCCAACAATCCGATCGCCCGAGAGATTTATCTCGGGGAGAAATTCGCCCTCTAGGGCGGTTGACGGGAACGAGACGTAGCCATGGCCATGGAAGCGCGCCTCTCACTACGACAGAGCCAGCGGGTCGTCATGACGCCGCTGCTCCAGCAGGCCATCCAGCTGCTCCAGCTCTCCACGCTGGAGCTGCAGGAGGTCGTGCAGAAAGAGCTACTCGAGAACCCGCTGCTGGAGGAGGTGGCGCCGGAGACGGCCGACGGGCCGGAGCCGACCGCGGCCGCCCCCGACGCGCCCGCCCCCACGCCGGTGGAGCCGGCGCCGGTGGAGCCGTTACCCACCAGCGAGCGGCAGACCGACGATCTGCCGTTCGACCTCACGGCGGTGATGTTCGACGACAACAGCGAGGAGCGATCCCTGGTCGCCCAGGAGGAGCGCGAGGAGCTGCCGTTCGAGAACATCGTGCGCTCGGTCAGCTCGCTCAACGACCACCTGGACGAGCAGCTCCGGTTCACCGTCGAGGACCCGCTGGTGCGGCTGATCGGCACCGAGATCATCGGCAACCTCGACGAGGACGGCTATCTCCGAGCGGACCTCACCGAGATCGCCGAGCGCTGCAAGACGACGGTGGACCAGGTCGAGAAGGTGCTGGCGCTGGTGCAGGCCTTCGACCCGCCGGGCGTCGCCGCCCGCTCCATCCAGGAGTGCCTGCTGATCCAGCTCAAGGCCGATCCCAACCCCGACCCGGTGTCGATCGAGATCATCGAGGACCACTTCGACGAGCTCAGCCGCCGCCGGTACCCGGACATCGCCCGCGCGCTCAAGCTGCCGCTCGACCGGGTCATGGAGTCGGTCGAGGAGATCATGGGGCTCGAGCCCAAGCCCGGCCGGCGCTTCGGGGGCAGCGACTCGCGCTACATCACCCCCGACGTGGTCGTGCACAAGATGGGCAACGAGTACGTGGTCGTTCTCAACGAGGACGGCATCCCGCGACTGCGCGTCAACTCGCTCTACCGGTCGCTGCTGCGCAACAACGGCGACGAGGCGCGGGCCTATGTCGAGCAGAAGCTGCGCTCGGCCGTGTGGCTCATCAAGTCGGTCGATCAGCGCCAGCGCACGTTGCGCAAGGTGACGCAGTCGATCGTGAAGTTCCAGCGCGATTTCCTCGACAAGGGGCTGCCGTGCCTCCGCCCGCTCTCCCTGCGCGACGTCGGCGAGGACATCGGCATGCACGAGTCCACCATCAGCCGCGTCACCACTAACAAGTACGTGGAGACGCCGCAGGGCCTGTTC
>Ga0307408_100002472_pt1 | contig 12958 bp, 14 predicted proteins | sample 322Cmetagenome_FD_202116 | JGI IMG/M metagenome (GOLD analysis project Ga0307408, IMG submission 202116) | Maize rhizosphere microbial communities from greenhouse at UC Davis, California, United States - 322HYB-C-3 | ecosystem: Host-associated > Plants > Roots > Rhizosphere > Soil | place... | reverse complement strand
GTATAAAAATGTACGGCACCGCCGCTCCAGCGTCCAGTGATCCGCCCTAAAACATCCCACGCATAGGTGGTGATTTTATTGTTGGCATCCGTCTCCGTAGCGAGCGTCCCCGCAGAATCATAGCTATAGGTCGTAGTGCCGGTGTCGGGGCTGGATCGCGTCAGCACTTGGCCGAAGCCATCATAGGTAAAACTCGTCTGCAGCAGCCGCGCATCACGCACCCACTCCAGGTTGCCGGCGCTGTCGTACTGCAGATCGGTGACATCGCCTCGCGGATCGGTTATTTTCGACAGGCGGTTCTGTTCGTCGTAATCGTAATACGTTGTCCTGTTACCGGCATCAGTGCGTGTTTTTACGTTACCGTTATTGTCGTATGTGTATTGAACGCGATGACCATAATTCCCTGTCTCCGTATAATTCCGCCCAAGCGAGTCGAGCACAGTGCGCGAGCTGATGGCTCCATTTGCATTCGCTACCGGCGTGCTCCCGCTCAGGCTAGCGACGTCGCGGGGCGTACTTGTACTCCTAGTGTTCGAGGCCACGTCGAGGCTGATTGTAGTGAACTGACCAAGCGCGTTACCAACTGATCCCAATCGACCATCGGCGAGGTAGCGCCAACGTTTGGCCGAGCCATCAGGGTAAACGACGTCCGTGAGTTGCTTGTCGTTGTTGTACGTGAAGGTCGTGACGCGATTACCCGTCGGCAGCAACTGCGTGGCCGTTACGAGTTGGCCTTTGGGATTGTAGGCATAAGAGGTCGAAATGCCGTTAAGGTCGACATACGTCCCTGGACGCCCCATTCCATCATGCCCGGACCAGCTTTCTTGTTGACCAAGCGCGTTCATCTTCGAAATGAGGTTACCCGCCCCATCGTAGTTATACGTCGTAACTGCGATCACGCCGTTTGCCAGGTACTTGGTTTCCTTGCGTTGGGAGATGACGCCACCACCGCTGAAACTGTATTCGAAACTGGTCCTCTTTTGCTTACCGGTTACCAGGTCATCGAGCGTAATCGAGCTTACGCGCCCCGTTTGCAAACCACCGATGTAATATGAATAGGACTCGCGCGCATATGTCGCACCGTAGGCTCCTCGATAATCGATATGATCGATCTTGTCGCCTGACCAGGCATTCACTACCGAATGTGCCGCAGCAGTACCGTACGCCACGGTCGTATCCAACAGGCGTCCAGCCGCATCGTACGAATACTCCGTCCGGTTCCCATTCCAATCCACGGAATAGTCCGGATAGCCGTTCGCGTCATAGACCGTTGCCGCATTAGCGGCCCCACATGTAGCAGTGCCAGCACGAGACACTCCAATTATCTTCTTTTCCCCGAGAATGGTAGCGTAGGTGTAAGTAGTGCTTTGTCCCCTCGCATCCGTGACTGTCGTTGTGTTCGTGCCGTAGGTGAAGGTGTCGGACTCCGCGCCACCCGTCAAGCTGCTTTGCTGCACGCGTTTATCGGCATAGTAGCTGTAGGTGCTGTAACGCACGCCGTTTATCTTAATTCCGGTGAGGAGCTTGCCATCAGTGGCATTCTCATAAAGGTACTCACGGATATCAGGCTCCGCGCCTGGCGAGGTCACTAAGGTCAACATGCCAGCAGCATTATAGCCGTAGGTCCATACCTTCCCTGCCGGGTCAGTAACTTGGCTCACGCGACCATTGGATCCCCACGTTAACCCTATCGTCCGTCCGGCAGAATTCGAGATACTGACAAGGCGGTCGTTCGTTCCGTACGTGTAATAAAGCTCTGCGCCCGAGTTGTCGGCCACCGATTGAATTTTTCCGGTGTCGTCAAACCATGTAGTAACAGAACCTTTCGTAAGCATCCAGCCGCCACCGGCGATATATTGAAGGTCACCTGCTTGCGCCGAATCCTTTGAAGTAAAACTATATGCCCCACCCAAATCAAACTTGAATCGATACGTGAACTTGACGCCGTTTGGCTGGGTTAAAGTTGCGTACTGATTGACGCATAGCCCTTCTTCGGTGATCACGGAACATGAACCCGACGCAGAGATCTTGGCCACGTCGAGATTCGACAGCCAGTTTGGGCCAAACAGTTTTCCGCTCGATTGTTTGCTGCGGTAGAAGCGCGTTAAATGCAGGCCATATTCTCCCATTGAAACGAAGTCAGTTTCATCCTTCAGCTTTTCGCCCGTAGTCACAACGACCGGATTCTTTGTAGCTGGGCACGTCTTCGTATCCTGATCCGCTACAGGCTCGGCTTTTTTAGATTCCGAAGGACCTGCATCTGAGGGACCTTTACTTGGCCCTGTAACAGAACCCTTCGATCCACGATTACTGCCGAACTCCGAGAGGCCGTCCCATCCACATCGATCGCTGAGCTTGTCATGACATCGTTCGACCACCTCGACAGGCGGAGGTGGAATAATCACACGGGGCATGTTCTCCTCGGCTGTTGAGACAGCTGGAACCGATGCTAAATAAAGGGCGAGAAGATTAAACCTTGAAAACCGAACGTTCCGAACCGATCTCATCGAAATTCTCATGAAGAAGTAACTTTATGAGAATACCAATCTGTCCATATTGAATTCTGTCCAATTTTCACAGGACGCAATAAACCATGATCAAATGTACAAACCGTTGTTTAGATGAAACGCTTGCGCTGAGTCCATTTCAACTAGGCCTTGCGCTTTCCCAACGTAAGCCTCACGCCTCGCACCGTACTCGAAAACATGCAAACCTCCGTGTTGATGGCGCGTTGACGACCAGGGCGATCTAGAGAACATACCGGCACCGCGTTGGTGCCACGCTCCAGTGGCCTGGAGCAGCCTCTTCTGCGGGTTTCCCCATCACGGCCCGAACGAAACTGGCTTGCTTCGTCAACATCATGCGCCCACTTGAAGCAAAACAATGCCAACTCTGCCCTGCGGGAAAGGAGCGCCCATCCTCGGTTTAGAAGTCCGAGCGCGGGCACTGTGGGGATCTCCGTTCTGCGAACGAAACGTCGTTCCTTCTTCACCCCGCGACAAGGCGTTAGCAAACGCTCTTACGAATCAAAAAAGGCGGAGAAGATCATTTCCCACACTTTTTCCACACCAAACAAAAAAGGCCTGCGATATAGATTCGCAAGCCTTTGATGATGAATCCTGGTGGGAAGTGCAAGTTTCGAACTTGCGACCCCTGCAGTGTGAATGCCGAAATCGAAGACTTTAGGAGACATCCGGAGACCCCATTTCATAGGAGAGCCCGTATTTTCAAGTCTCCTGTTGTTTCCCTTCTTCCACCCCGGTTTTCCACACTTTTTCCACACCACTCGGCAGTAAAACTTTCGTTTTCGCCAAACGAAAGATGTGAAGATTGCAGCCTAATCCGCACAATTCTCAGGAAGCCGCTACCCCAATACCAGCTGACGCAAGGTTGCGATCAAGATGTCCATTTCCGCCGGCTTGGTCAAATGTACAGCAAACCTGGCTTCGGCACAGCTGACTTTGGTTGCGTCGTCCGACCAAGCGGTCAAGGCTACCAGGACGGGGCAACACTCCCGATGAATCTCGCGCAGGTACTTGGCCACGCTCAAGCCAGTCATCTCCGGCATACCGATATCGAACACGACGACCAAGGGGCGCCGCTCGAGTACAACGTCGAGCGCTTCCTGGCCCGAATAGGCAACCCTGGTTCCCTATCCGGAAATGCTGAGCATGACGGCGAGCGTGTCAGCCGCATCGACGTTATCGTCCACAAGTAGGATCGAATAGGTTTCCATTCACCCAGTTTACCCGCTGCACTCGTTGGCATCAGGCCGATACGATGGCTTCTTGCTGGTTGAGACCGACGGCTATCGCCCCCGCGAACTTGCCCGACTGTTCAGTCCGGAAATTCAAGAATGAAACGAAGACGGCCTTGTCTATGTTGGGTGGAGCCTCGAACGATGGAACGATGAGAAGGCGCACCAAGTAGTTCAATTGTGGTGGATACGTCAACTCGAAGGACTTTCCGCAAAGCCCAATCTCGAGGCAAGTTCAAACAAACAGCCCGCCGGCTGGTAGTCGCTACCGCCCGTCGTATATGTAATTGCGTTGCACATCCGATTGGACGTCCAATGACGGTGTGCTAACGTGGTTGCTCCTCTGCACCCTGCTCCTGTTAATTGTGGCGCACAAGATTGACACTGTCTCAGCGCGGGAGAAGCTCCCCACCAGGCACGATCCATACTGGGTTCGCATTGCCAAAGGCTGCTATCTGGGTTTTCGAAAGAAGACAGCGAATTCTCCTGGCGTTTGGCAGGCTCGCTGCACGCTTCCCAATGGTCATCGGCCGCAAACAACATTGGGAACGCTCGAGGAGTATCGCCCGCATGAGCGGTTTGATTACGCCGTTGTCGCGGCGCGCCGCTGGTTTGAAGAATGCCGCCATCCTGCCGCCTTGACGACAGGACCGACTACCGTATTCCAATCCTGCAGCGATTACGTCCAACATATCCTTGAACTGAAGGGTGAAAGGGCGGCCAGCGAACTCGAAGCAAGGTACCGCCGCTGGATCTGGGGTGACGCCATCCACGATATCCCACTTGCGCATTTGACGCGCGAACAGGTCAGCAGCTTTCGCCGGCGGATGCTCAACAAGCCGGTCAAAATCGGCAAGAGTGGTGAAACCCGCCAGCGCTCGAAAGACACCATCAACCGCGACATTGCCGTATTACGGGCCGCCCTCAACTATGCCTTCGCGCAAGGCAAAGCACCAAGCGATGCGGCCTGGCGGGAGCCTCTGAAGGCATTCAAGGGTGTCAGTAAGCGCCGGGGGCTTTATCTGGATCGAGATCAGCGCCGCGCCCTTATTCACGCCGCGGCACCAGACCTTGCGCATTTCCTGCGCGGGCTTGCCATGCTGCCACTTCGTCCCGGTGCGCTCGCTGCGTTGCTGGTGAGGGACTTCGATCCTCGCCTGCGCGTATTGACCGTTGGGCAGGACAAGAGTGGGCGCGACCGCAAGCTGAAGCTACCCGCGGAAGCCGTCACCGTTCTCGAATCAGCCGCGAAGGGCAAAGACCAAGGCGATCCTTTGTTCACACGAGCCGACGGCGCCGCCTGGAACAAGGATTCCTGGAAGCTGCCGATCAAAGACGCGGTGCAGTCCGCCGGCTTGCCTCTATCCAGCACGGCCTACACGCTGCGCCACAGCGTGATCAGCGATCTGGTTCATGGAGGTCTCGACCTTCTGACCGTAGCGCAGATCAGCGGCACCTCAGTGGCGATGATCGAAAAGCACTATGGTCATCTGCGGGGCGAAATAGCGGCCAGTGCACTCGCCCGGCTGATACTATAGGGCTCCGAATGCAGCCACAGCGAAGCCAAAAGGCTCCACTAATCGAGTTGCGCAAAAATCTCGTATGGTGGGGACCAACTCATCTGCACCAATTACAGGCCCACGAGCCGCGACCTGGTAAGGGAAATGATGGCGCTCGGTGAATTGCCAGCGGACCTTGAATGGAAGTCCGAGACCTGGAAGGACTACGCAGCACCAATCATTCGAAAATCGGACGCCGGACGTGAGCTACGGCTGGCGACCTATGGCATCGTCCCGCGCAAGCGGATTCCACACGGCGTCAAAGTGTTTGATACGATGAACGCGCGCTTCGAAACCATTGGAGAAAAGCGCTCATTCTCCGGCGCCTGGAAACGTTCACAGCACTGCCTGATCCCTATGAGCGCCTTTTATGAGCCTTGCTATGAGACCGGCAAGCCCGTTCGCTGGGGCATTGGCATGGCTGATCAAAGCCAGTTTGCGGTGGCCGGGCTTTGGCGCGAATGGGAGGCAGACGGCGCACTCGAATATTCGTTCACACAGTTGACCATTAATGCCGAAGACCACCCGCTCATGTGCAGATTCCATAAGCCTGGTGATGAGAAGCGCTCGCTGGTGATCATCTCACGCGACGAATGGGACGACTGGCTCGCCTGTGACGATACCGAATACGCGCGCACCTTCATGCGCCCCTTTCCAGCAGAGCAAATGACCTCTTGGGAGTATCCAGTTCCGCCGCGCGCGATGAAAACCCAGGGCGCGCCAGAACTGAGCTAACGCTGGCTACCCGCACCCAACGACTGCTGCGATGCTGGATTAGCATGGAAAAGATGAAAAGTGTGAGGAATGTTAGCCACGCCGTCTAATTGACTGAACGGCTGATGACGGTGAACACACGGTTTGCTATCCTTTCTGCCGTCGTACCAGCAATTCCGGACGGAAGCATTTTTTGGCCCTCCAATACCGCCGCCACCAGCTGGCCATAAGTCGCGTCCGGATTTTTCTCCATCCATTCGAATGCAAAGTCTTTTCCGATGGTGTAGAAGGCGCTGATCTCTACCGAATAGTCTTTCTTGGGCATTGGGCCGCTTCCGTTTCAAGTTTGCCGGCAAAGGAGTCGCTCATGCGACTGTCACTATCCGACGGCAGGAGAGGCGTGTCAAGCGTCGCTCGCCGAGGACGCAAGGCGTTGTGCAGAGAACTGCTCTAGCGCCATCACGCCTCATCACGCGCACGTTTTCGTTGTTCGAGCCATGCCTCAATCTCATTCCGAGACCAGCCACTTGCCCGCCCTGTAATCTTAATCTGCCGTGGAAATAGACCTCTTTGCATGTCCTTGTAGATCGCGGACCGTGACTTGCCGCACGCAGCCATCACCTGACGCACGCGTAAGATGCTATCGCTCACCGACGAAACGACATTCTCCATTTTCTTCCCCTACCTGTTTCTGAACGGATTGACAAATTGAATGCGGCCGCGCCACCCGCTCCGGGCAACGCACATCGGAAATGGATGCCTCATCCATGAGTTGGATCAAGACGAACCAAGGGCCGAGAATGAGCTAGTTGCTGATGCGCCAGTACCAAAGCGTCAACGACGAAGAGGTGAGCTCCGCATGGTAGAGCGTGTCACGCCTGCCATGCCAGCTACCGAAGGAATCGCAAATGAACAAGACTCGCCAAATGACAACAGGGCCAGCTACTGTTGATTCCACTCTAGTCTTGCGCAGTTTGGAGTTCAAGGCAGCGAACACCGAAAAAGCTCCTTAAATCCAACGGGCTTTCATGTGGCTTGACGATTCGTCGTACTGGATGATCGTAAGAGTCTTCCTTTCAACGGAGATTCTCACCATGCATGGATACTTCAAGAAGCCGGTATAGCATCTTGGGAGGTCGATCGCAAGCCGGGAACAATTCCACTCGAATGATAACAAGAATTTGCAGTCCTTGATTTTATGACTAGTCTAGGGTTGCGACAATACAATTGTCGTAGCCATCAAAAAATTCGCGCTACGACTGCGTCTCAAAATGCGATTGTCATGCTTTTTTTGCCCAATAGCGCGAGCTCGCATTGGCTCCAGTGCGCCAAGTTCACTTCCTCACAATTAGAGGTTTCCCTTGCGGCCCCGCCCAATTCTCCTGCCCACCGCGCACCATCGCGCTCTTGCGTACTTCCGAAAGTCAATAGCTAATTAATATTTACTAATGGCTACCCGGTGACAATTTGATAGAATTATAGAGTCAACCCGGACGTTTAACGAGACAACATCGCTCCATTTGAAGACCGGCCGATGTTCGTCCATACGATCAATTCATGAACACTTGCGACAACATCACGCTCGATTTCCGCTCATCGGTCCCATCTGTTTCATCGTGGTATGGCGAGGCGATGTGCCAACTCGTTGAAGTGGTGCAGGAACTCTCCCTTGCCCGCGACCTCGCCAGCGTCATGGAAATTGTGCGCCGCGCGGCCCGCGATCTGACCGGGGCGGACGGTGCCACTTTCGTCTTGAGGGACGGGGACCAATGCTATTACGCGGAAGAGAACGCTATCAGTCCCCTTTGGAAAGGCCGCCGTTTCCCGATGAACATCTGCATCAGCGGCTGGGTCATGCTTAACCGGAAAAGCACGGTGATCCCTGACATCTTCCAAGACACGCGCATCCCCATCGATGCATATCGCCCCACCTTTGTCCGCAGTCTCGCCATGGTCCCCATTCGCACCCGCAATCCCATCGGAGCGATCGGCAATTATTGGGCCCAGACCAACCGCCCGACTGCAGAGCAAGTCGCCATCCTTCAAGCGCTGGCAGATACAACCGCAGTCGCCATGGAGAATGTTCAGGTCTATGCCGAACTAGAAGAGCGTGTTAGGCAAAGGACCCTCGAACTTGAGGAAGCTAACGCACATTTGCGCCGCGAGATCGTCGATCGCCAAAAAGCCGAAGAGGAAGTCCGTCGACTGTCGGTATCCGACGAGTTGACTGGACTCTATAACCGGCGAGGGTTCATGACATTTGGCACACGCGACTATCTGCAGGCACGCCGCGCTAACCAGCGAGGCCTCATGTTATTTGCCGACATCGATGGTCTGAAGGCCGCCAATGACACGCAAGGTCATGAAGTGGGCGACCGCATGATCATTGCGGCCGCGAATGTGCTCAAGTCGACCTTTCGCGAAACAGATGTGGTGGCAAGACTCGGTGGCGACGAGTTCGCCGTGTTTGTGCGCGGGACTGAAGAAGACCAGCAGCAGTTGCTCGCCCGCGTTCACACCATGTTGGCACAACACAGGCAAGTTAGCGATGTGCCGCTAGCGATGAGTGTCGGGGTTGTACCCTGCCAGTGCGAATCGAGCGAGTCTTTTGAAAGCCTACTACGCATGGCCGATGAAGCGATGTATGAGGTCAAGCGCACACGGCGCGCTGCACATCCGGACGAAAACTGCATCACTATCCCGGCGCGGGCCACCAAGCAATCGGAGCGAGCCCTCTTGTAGTCACGAAGCATCCCCAGCCCATTCTTTAGGGCGAAGCAACGCGGAGCCCCCCCCCTCAAGACAGCACAGACTCCACCTTGCGCCGATGTGAAGATTCTTTTTGCACGCAGCACCGTTTGTCCAGATTGAACGCGCTGTCTTCCTTGGCCAGCTTCTGCAACGCTCGCACCATCAGACGGGAAAGACGCAGCACCGATGCGCACTGTCACGGCCCCACGGTCGGCCACATAGACCACTCGCGCGCCTGTAATTGCAGCGCCAACTCAGCCATCTGTTCATAACCTTCGAGCATACGGAGAAGACCATAGCGACGGTGTGGTGCGGCTGTACCGCTTTGGCCTTGGCACCATCCAGGCGGTGTCGGTGTTCTACGAATCGCCGCACGCAATAGATCACACAGTACGACCTCCGCAAATCCAGATCTTCAGGCGAACCCGGGACGAGAAGAACGCCGGCACTAGGCGACGCAGGCGGCATCTTCTCACCGCGGCCGCAATGAACGGTAGGCGGCTCGGCACTCTCAGGACCAGTACTCTTAGTCGTGTCGCTGCAACGCGACGCGATGCTTTTTCTCGCTTGCAACGTGAAAATGTGTGAGAATTCCTTCACGTTGCCCAACCGCCTGCAACCACTCTTAACAGCCCGTCTCCGACCACGACGGCCCTTGAGAAGGTACCATCATGCAGGCTTTTGCGATTCCCCAAGAAGTCGTGGCGCAAGCCAAAATGCTGAACTGGCTTGCCGGCACCTTGCAGGCATGGTCGTTCCTGTCCTCATACGGCGTGCCTGACGAGCAAATCTTTGTCCTGCTTCTCAATGTCGCTGGTCCGGAGCAGCGCGGGCCTGTGCAATTTGATTGAGCTTGTGGCAAAATTTCATACTTCGCGCGGTCCGGCTTGTCCATGTACCGCTAGCCAGAGGACATGCTGCGCCCCTCTGGCGCGATGGCAGCAAAGCTGCACACGCGGTTACGTCCGCATCTCTTCGCTTCATACAAGGCCATATCCGCAGCTCCCACCAGCGTTTCTGGCGCCGCATCAGTCAATTCGGTCGTAGTGGCGACTCCAAACGAGGCGGTGGCCACAACCAGCCTTCCCTGATGGCTAAAAGCGAGCGCACTAATGCCTTGGCGCAGTTCCTCCGCTCGCCGGATCGCCACTTCCAGATCGCACTCCGGCAAGATGACGATCAGCTCCTCCCCGCCGTAACGACAGGCGATATCGCATTTGCGTACACGTTCGCGCAGGAGCCTTCCCACTTCCCGCAGCAAGCCGTCCCCCCGCCTCGTGGCCATAATCGTCATTGACGTTTTTGAAATGGTCCAGGTCGACCAATACGACCGCCACCGGCCGGCCGCTTCGCGCTGCGCGCGCCAGTTCACGTTTCAGCGATTCATCCATGTAGCGGCGGTTGTACAGCTCCGTCAAAGGGTCCACCACCGATTGTCGCCGCAACGAGAGACGCAACTGCACATTGCTCAGTGAAAGTGCCATCTGCTCCGCAAGGCGTTCGATCCATTCACGTTCGATGAAACTGCCCTCCTCCGCGAGCCCCGGGCCGGATACACTCAGACAGCCAATCACATCGCCCTGCGTCACGAGCGGCAGGCACAACCTCGGGGATGCGACGCGAGCGTCGTCGACGTGCTTGCAATGCAATCCGCACTCGCCGGCGGAATAGTGTGGCTTTCCGCGCCTGAGTCCCCAGCACTCCATCGGCTCAAGGCTGTCCGGTTCGCCACCATCTTCGCCCCATGACGCCTTCAACTCCATGATATCGCGCGAGTTTCGGTACAGGTACAATGTGCCGGTCGTATCTGGTAGCAACCAGCTTAGATAGGCTGAAATGATTTCTGACGATTCGTCGAGCGTCTGGGCCATGTCCAAGGCATGCATCAGCTGAGCGCTGTTAGCCAACTGCTCGCTTCGCCTTTGAGCCTCTTGCGAGCGTAGTTCGGCGGCCTGCCGTGCTTCTTCCGACTTCAATTCCAACGCCAGCCTTGCTTCGCGTGCGCCCAACTCAGACTGGTGACGCTTGCGCATCGTAACGTGTGCGGTCATTAATACGGCGAGCAGCGCCAGAATATTCGCGATCCCAGCACCAACGCTGATGTGCGACGCCCAACGGGAGTTCGAGAGCAACTGCGCGCGCAGGTCCTCCCGCAATCCACTATAGTCGCTGATCTGCTCTCCCACTAGTCCCCGCAACAGATCCATCTGCTCTTTACCTCTCCCCTCTACGATGATCGACCGCACGGCTTCAAATCCCGCGCTGCGCCTGACGTCCACCGTCTGCGCCAGTTCGATTAGCTTGGTATCCATGGCTGTCTCAATCCGGACAAAGGCCTCGGCCTCCTCGGCAGTGCGTGGATGATCGCGCAGTTGGGCGCGCAATGAGGGGAGCATGTCGACAGCAGCGTTATAAGGCTGCAGATAGGCTTCGTCGCCCGTGATCACGTAGCCGCGCTGGCTCGTTTCCGCATCGCGCAGCAGGCCAAGCAACACGGTGTAATAGCGTTCGCGCTTAGCCAGGTCAGCCACGTCCTGGATCACCGTATTGATCCGTGCGTCAAGCACATAGGGGATAACCGCCGTCAGTCCCACGACGATCGTCACGACTCCCGTCACCAGCTTCAACGTTGACTCAAGGCGCATGTATACCTCACTTGAGCGTCAGTTTCGCCACTCGCCACGATGATGCGGTCCTAAGTGGGACCGAGAGCCATGCAGTCTCAGTGTTACACCTGGTCGAGCAGACACTGTTCGCATCAATGGTCCTGCTGGACCACAGGAACCACGCGGCCGGCTCGGCGCAAGGCCCGGCCCAACGTGTTTTCCAGCGCGCCTGGTGTAAATGGTTTGATCAAGTAGCCCTGCGCGCCCATTTGCAACGCCGATTGGACGCTGTTCGCGTCATTTTGCGCGGAAGCGACCACGATCACCATGTCCGGATAGAGCTCACGAATGCGCGGCACAACGTCGATTCCATTCCCATCCGGCATCTGCAAGTCGAGCACCACAATATCCGCCGGTGTGGTCGGTAGCTTCTGGAGCGCGGTAAACAAGGTGCTCGCTTCTCCGACAACGCGATACGCGGTATCACCAAGCAGAAGTCGCAGCAATGCGCGCGTTGCCTCCACATCCTCAATCAGAAAAACCCTGTATTCCATGGATCGTCCTTCCCCGAAAACGGTCTCTGGCACCGTGACCAGTATGCCACGTTACCTTCATTCGCGACCTTGGACTAAAAATATTTCTTGACTTCTGGCTTTCAATGAAAAAGTCGGCGCTGTCAGACGCACTGAGCGTGCGACGCCGAACGGAAGGCCACGCATGCGGCCTGCACATTAGCCAGAAAGCTGAGACGCCCATGGACGATCTCAACAACCGCTGCGCCTAGGATCACGCTCGCGTCAACGCGAACGAACCACACGAAGCGCGCTACCGGGTGGGTGCGCCTGACATTTCGAAAGGGCGACTGGATGAACTGGGAAGCAATTAGCACGTCTGCAGAGATCGTGCGCGCAAAAAGCTGGACGCGAGCCGTTAGATTTGGCTGTCATGATTTTCAATTGAGACTGTGCGTCCGATGCTGCTTAGTGAGCTCACGCGGGCGCCGTCGGGTCAACGCTACTACGTTTCCGAACCGAAGTCGGATGGCTACCGCGGCAAGGCCGGTTTCGGGAAAGGTACTTGCCGATTGCGTTCACGCAACGGCGCCGATTGCGCTGGCTGATTCACTGAGGTAAGCAACGGACTGGCCGGCATCATTGCGGAGCGGCGATCATCCTCGGCGAGATGTGCATTCTCGACCAATTCGGACGTGGAGATTGCAATGCGCATCATCTCTGCACCCGCCAGCGTTGCCATGTTGCGGATACCGCCAAGGCGACGAACGGGGTGTTCGATATTTTGCTCTAGAACGGTATCGAGCTTATTCGCGAGACGCTTGTCTCGCGAAATCAGCGGCTAGGGTTCTGCCCGCCGCCGCTTCGGTGTTCGACACACTCTACGTCCAATACCTTCTAGCAAAGTTGCTAACGACCCGGTCACCTGCCTTTATCAACAGCCGCTGCAATATTAACTCCAATGCGAGGATGGCACGCATATCAACGCCATCTGCGAACCCGGCACGCGCAGCACAGCGTGGTTCAAGTTGAGACGACCAGGGGTTGTTGATAAAGGCA
>Ga0307408_100002471_pt1 | contig 12958 bp, 5 predicted proteins | sample 322Cmetagenome_FD_202116 | JGI IMG/M metagenome (GOLD analysis project Ga0307408, IMG submission 202116) | Maize rhizosphere microbial communities from greenhouse at UC Davis, California, United States - 322HYB-C-3 | ecosystem: Host-associated > Plants > Roots > Rhizosphere > Soil | place: USA... | reverse complement strand
TGTACCACGAGGCTGGTGCCGCCAGAATTAGCAACTTCCTGCCCCGCCAATACATTTAATTTATGTGCTCTATTAATATGTAAGTCATAACTCAAGGTATTGGTCCAGCGTGTGTTCCAACTATCCGTTTTACGGTAATCAGCGTCTCCTGCATATGACTTTGCACCTGACGCATCTATATAAGCCCTGTAAACAGCTCCTGACCAGTATTTTCTCTGATTCCATGCAGTGTTTAAGCTAAAATCTGTGTGGTATGTTAGGCCTTTAATGATTCCCCAATTCAGAGAGGTTATTGCCACTAGATTCTGATTTTTGTTATAGGGTTCATAATCTGCGATACGTGCAGCAGGGCTATAGGTATCCCACATTGAGTTTTTTCCATGTAGCTCAAGATTGCCTGTAGTAAGAGCAGTAAGATCCCCTAAAACATGAGAGGTTGCAATAGGACGAAAACGATAAGAAGTAGAGAGTAAAGACCCGGCACCACTGGTTGTCCCCTCGTCTCCCATAGAGGGGGTACGTGTATAGCGGGTGTTCAAATCGAAGGTAAGATTATCTAAGATCTTGTGCGTAAGCTTAAAATTCGCGTTTGCTCTTTTGTAATAGGAATTTATCTTCATTCCCTGGTCATCGGTATAGTTAACCGAAAACAGTAATTTGGTCTTGTCGGTTCCACCTGTTAAGGTTAAGGCGTGGTTCCAGGAATTAGACTCATTATATACCTGCCTTTGAATGTCATCAGACGCCAGGTTTCGGTAACTTTCAATGCCTCCGGTATTTGTACCTGCATTTGCCCCTAGTCCGTAATACTTCTCGAATGGTGTTTGATAAGCAACGCCATTTGCCGCTGCATTTCCCCACACATATCTCAAATAATCATACGGGTTTAGAGCTTCGAGATATTTCGTTGGTTTGTTTTTCTTCCAATAACCACTATAACTTACAGTCGTTTTTCCAGCCTTGGCGGCTTTTGTAGAGACAAGAACTACCCCATTTGCTCCCCTGGCCCCATAAATTGCAGTAGATGAGGCATCCTTCAGCACATCAATGCTTTCAATCTGATCGCCTGAAATATCATTGAGACTACCAGGAATCCCGTCCACAAGGATTAAGGGCTGATTGCTTTGCGATATAGAACCTCCCCCGCGGACACGGATAGCTATATCTGCTCCTGGGCGGCCGTCTTGCGCAGTAATTTTTACGCCTGGCATTTTTCCTTGCATGGCCTGCGCCACGTTTGGAACCGGTGTAGCCGCAATATCTTGTCCAGTAACCGAGGCAACTGCACCAGTCAAATCCCGTCTTTTAACAGTGCCATACCCGATTACAACAACCTCGTTGAGGCTGGTAACGTCTTCTTCGAGGGTGACATTTACCCGATCGGAGTTACCTGCACTCACCTCTTTGGATTTGAAACCCAAATAGTTAAAGACGAGTACTGATGAGTTGTTAGGCACCTCAATACGATAGGTACCAGAAAGGTCGGTACTGGTTCCCTTCGTAGTCCCTTTAACAACTACGGAAACTCCGATTAGGGCTTCCCCCTTCTTGTCGGAAACCTTTCCCGAAACCTGATGAGTTTGAGCGGACACTTTTTGTACCAAAGCAAAAAGCAACCCGCCGAATAGCAGAAGATGTTTCATAAATGAATAAATGGTTATAAAATGGTTAAATTAATCAGTCCCCTATCTCCGGTTTTTACACAAAAATGCAATCGTTGGCATTGCATGCCTTAGTCATACTTATAAGTGATACTCAGATGCAGGAAGACTTAATTATTCTTGGTTAATGGCTCCAAATCTAATATTAAAATTAGAACGCAGAAGATTGCAACAAATTTGTGACAAACAAAGCAAGCCTTTTCGAGGACAGATACTTTTTGAAAATTGAGTTGAGATATTCGGGATCGCCCATGGCTGTAAGTATCCAGAATATAGCCTACTGGATCCTCTCCCCGCCTATCTATCCAAGCCCTTTTCAATATCGTAGAGGGCTTGAGTGCTTAAGCCTAGCGTAAGGCAAACTTTAATGCGGCTTCTGAATGGAGAAAAGTGGCATCGAATATGGGAATAGAACAATCCTCTGCTTGAATCAGAATTGAATTTCTGTGCAGCCGGCCGCAAATGTTATTCCTGAGGATAAACAACGATGTGTTAAGGCCGGAATGAAATGGCTTTATTTCAAAACCTTTTAAGATTGAGAGTTAAAAGCCATAAGCAACAACCGGAGCTTCATCGAAACTCCGGTTGTTGCTTATGATCCTTCTACCCAAGGGCCCTAAAGGTTCTTTTTAAAAAAGCCCTCCAGCTTATCAAATGGAATAATATTTAACCTATCGTACAAATCAACATGATTGGCATTCGGGATAATCATTAACTCTTTTGGCTCAGCTGCTGCCTTGTAAATATCTTCACTAAAATAGCGGGAATGCGCATTTTCCCCGGCAATCAACAAAATTGGCCGTGGTGAGATTTCTTTAATATAGGCCAACAGCGGAAAATTCATAAAGGACAATGGATTGGTAGCGGTCCACGCACCGTTTGAGTTTGGAGAATTTTTGTGAAACCCTCGCGGAGTACGGTAGTATTCATAAAACTCTTTGATAATTGGGTTACTGTTACCATCCAGTGTTTCAGGCAAAATTCGTGGGCCAGGGGCAGGTGTTCCATTCTTTGCATCCACCCAACGTTGTTGGCTCATTTGTTCCAGCATTTTGGTACGTTGTTCGCTGGTCAGATTATCATTTAAACCTTTTGCCATAACTCGCGACATATCGTACATACTGGTGGTTGCAACTGCTTTAATGCGTTTGTCTACAACGGCAGCATTCAGCCCCATCCCACCGAAACCACAAATACCGATGATACCGATTCGGCTTCTATCAACAAAAGATTGCAGTCCGAGATAGTCCACAGCAGCACTAAAATCTTCGGTATTTATGTCTGGCGAAGCCACATTTCTAGGCTCGCCCCCACTTTCACCGGTAAAAGACGGGGCAAATGCGAGAGTGACAAAACCACGTTCCGCCATGGTTTGTGCGTACAATCCTGAAGACTGTTCTTTAACCGCACCAAACGGGCCGCTAATTGCAAGCGCCGCCAAGGGTTTATTCCCACGATTTTTAGGAAGATATAAGTCAGCTGAAATTGTAATTCCATACCTGTTTTTGTAGGAAACTTCTTGCCTTGTAACCTTATCACTTAATTGAAAAGTGTAATGGCCTGTTTTTTCTGTCTCGATCATTGTTTTTGTTTTGTTTGATTTTACATTTCGTTTTGTTTGGGCATAAGCCTGTCCCAAAATCATAAGGGACGCAACTGCAAAAGCTGTTATTCTTTTCATTAGTTAATATTTTAATTGTCTGAAGTATTCGATTAATGATTTAATAATTCACAATAAGCACCTTGTATTACCCTCTCCTTGACATAGCCGTTAACTTAAGGAAAGTTCACTTTCTTTAAGTTAAGTATCTTCTTGATAACCAGAGCAGTGCCATGCTCATCTTTCTTTTTCTTTTCCATTCGATGAAAAGAAACAAAAATCTTGTTCCTTGCCGAGGTGCCTTTGTCGCACAATCCTCTGCACAAATTTCCTCATCAGCCGCACGGTGCTGCGCCGGCTCTTCTCTGGGCGCTCATTCCCTTGCTTCAGAAGACCCGCCAATGCACCTTCCCATATCACAAGGCCAGCTGATGAGGAAATTTTTAAGCCAGGCACTTCGCCAAGGCACGCCTCCGAACAATCGTTTCTGCTTATTCCGAGGCCCAACGCCTTAGGTTAACGGCTATGTCTCTTTGAGGAGTTGACTATTCAATTGTTCTGATAAATTTGGCAGGAACGCCACCTACAACCGTATTGTCGGGAACATCAACGGTAACCACTGCGCCGGCTGCAACAACAGCGTTTTCACCGATCGTCACGCCCGGCAATATTGAAGCTGCTGCGCCAATCCATGCATTTCGTTTAACGATTATCGGCTTACAAATCAGTGCTCTCCGGTCAGCGGGATCTAGTGGATGATTTTCGGTGATGAGGTTAACTTTCGGCCCTATCAGAACATTATCTTCTATGGTGATACCACCCATGTCCAGAAACGAACAAGCATGATTGATAAATACGTTTTTACCGACTTGAATGAATCGCCCGAAATTGGTGTGGAAGGGGGCAAATACAGTGATGCTGTCATCTAATTGGGAACCGGTGATTTCACCTAGCTGTTCTCTTACCTGGCCTGTATTTGTTGCGGCATTGAGTTGTGCAGATAATTCAATAGTTCGATTTACAACCTCTTGTACTTTATAATACTCCGGGCCGTCTAGTCGTATTGGTTCGCTGGCTTTCATCCTTTGGAAAATGTCTCCGCTATTTGGATTGGAAACTTTTTGATCCTTCACATTGTCCATTGTCATTGAATTTGATACCATAGCACAAAGGTCGCTCAGTCACCAGGCCTAATGGTAAAGATTATCAAACCAATGATTAAGGATTTCAAACTTCCAAGGTCCGCAAGGATTTGGGATTAGTCCCGGTCATTTTCTTGAAGAAGTTGTTAAAATAGGTAGGATATTCAAAGCCCAATGCATAAGCAATGTCCGAAATATTCCAATCGGTATGTTGTAATAAAGCTTTTGCTTCACTGATTATACGTTCAGTAATATGCGCAGTCGTAGATTTTCCTGTCACTTCCTTTACTGCGCGATTGAGGTAGTTGACGTGAACGTTCAGTTTTTTTGCGTAGTCCTGTGCAGATTTGAACTTTAGCGGTCGGTCGGGGCTTTCAATTGGGAACTGTCGTTCGAGGAGTTCAAGAAAAACCGAAGTAATTCTTGAAGAAGCGTTTTTATGCTGATCATAGTTTTCCGAGGGCTGCAATTTAAGTGCCTCGTGAATGATCAGATTGATATAATTGCGTATAAGGTCGTCTTTATAAGCATAATCCGACTGTTGCTCATCAATCATTTTCTGGAAAATACTATTTAGGAATTCCCTTTGTTTATCGTTGATATTTAAAATTGGAGTACCGCCAATCTTAAATAATGGTGACTGCTGAAGGCTTTCGGAGCGCTCGGATACTTTTAAGAATTCTTCTGAAAAGAGGCAGGTGTAGCCCACGTAACTTGTGGAAAGTGTCTCCCAGGAATAGGGAATATGCGGGTTTCCAAAAAACAAAACAGTTCCTTCAGCTTCAAAACTTCTATCGGCATAATGTATGATGCTCTTACCCGTTGTCAGGCAAATTTTATAGAAATCTTTTCTGCTGTACATGCGTGTTAGGTAACTATCGCCTTCTATTTCAAATACATTAAAGCCCTTTAGCTTTAATTCATTATTGAACTCGGAAACGGAACGTATAAGCTTCTTTTCCATAAAGTAAAGTTAAGAAAATCAAATTTCTGTTTTGAAAATTTGAGGTTCAGTAGGTTATTACATAAGTGGTTGGCATCTCCGCCAACCACGAGAAAAGCTGGCAGCCTGTCGCCTGCCAGCTTTTCTAATAGAAAACCGTAAATTATTTATTGCCTGATGAACTTAGACTTCAACAGCGTTGTACCATCAAAATAATGAATAATATAAATGCCGCTAGCTAAACTGCCTGCATCAATTGCGCTTGTAGTAGTATTCGACTCCGGTTTCAAGGAAATCATTTTAGCACCATTCAGATTATATACATTCAAACTGCTGCTATTACTGGCTATTGGATGTGCTACGTTTAATACCCCATTTGTAATAGTTGGATAAACTAACAAGGCATCCGAAGTAAGAGCCTTAACAAACTCAACATTGCTGTAACTGAAATGGCCATTAACGTCAACAGCTTTTATCCGATAGTAAACGCTTTCTGTAAGAAGGTTTTTATCATTAAATGAATACCTGCTAGTGTTTTGGGAATTGCCATTAGCTTTCACCTGGCCGATTGCATGGAAAGATCCATTGCTACCTCTTTCAATATCGAAATGAGAAGTATTTTGCTCTGTTTTGGTAAGCCAGGTTAAAGCAACCGAACCAGAATTTGCAGTGGCTTTAAGTTCTATACCTGTAACCGGTAAAACTGTGGAAGCCAAAGTAGTTGAACTAAGCGCACCGTACTCTCCAACAGACTGTACAGCGTAACTATAGCTATTTCCATTCACATAGGTAGGGTCAGAAAATGCATTAGCAGCGCTGAAACCAATAACCTTGTTGTTTCTGAAAATCACATACAAGCGGGCGTAAGGCACATCAGTCCAGCTCAAACTTCCATTAGTAGCAACAACGCCGGTTGGCTGTTCTGGAGCCTCAGCTATAATTCTTGGGTCCCAGGTATCGCCCGTCCTTAGCATTACATTCTCATAAGTATAAGTTGCAGCTTCCTGATCTGTGAGGCTATTTTTAACCGTGACATTATTCCCGTTAGAAGTATAAACGGATCTGCGCGAGGAAAGATCTACTAGATTACCATTGGCATCCATTGTACCGTAATCGGCAAAAATAGCAGGAGCTGTATACCAGGCCGCCCAGCCTTCGGGACTAATGCCTGTAAGCAATTTACTGTTTATAAATACCGCCTTAGGCACATTTTGCCATGGGCGGCCGAATAAACTGTTGATATTGCCTGTCACTTTATCTGTATTCTGATTGATTACATTATCTCTGAATACATAACCCCATACGGTAGACGTTCCGTGGGATGGCGCAACAATATAACTTCCTGCTTTAGTTACTGTTAGTGTATCCCGATCAAAGAAAATTTCGCCACTTCCATAAATAAAATCCACAGCACCTTCTATCCGGCTATTTAGAACATATTGCCTGGAGACGCTGCCGCCAGTCATCCAGGTATCCTGATAACTGCGGATATAGACATTTTTCATCGCAAACCTATCTTTATCGGTATTCAGAGCCTCGGCCATCGGGCCTGTTTGCTGTACAAAGCCATAGGAATTTTCTATAGTAAAGTTTTCAAAATAACAATCAGTGGATTGAACCACCATAGTCGACCGATCGCTGATACTACCGTTGTCGGCATTTAAACTGTCTTTAATAAGTACACCATCACGATTTTGCCCAATAAGATGAATGAAAGGCTTGGTAGATGGAATAACATGATGTCCTTTATAACTTCCATTTTTGATAAAAATCAACCAGGGTTGTGTGCGGCCAGAAGGGGCTGCAGCCAGGGCATCAATTACTGAAGTATAATCTCCGCTGCCATCTTTTGCTACTACAGCATCAAAAAGCTTTTTGGTTGGAAGGGTTCGTTTCGCGGTTCTGAAAGTGATAACAACCCCTGCATAAGAATTGCCGGAAATATCTGTTAATGCGCCGGCTGGCACAGTAAAGGTGTACTGAGTATCGTAACTTAACTTATCATAAGTAAAAGTCACTGTTTTCGATCCGTATACACCGGTTAAGGTTTTTGATCCGAGTGTTATTGATCCGGTACCTGCTTTCATCTTCTCGTCGAATGTTAATACAATCGATCCGTTCGAAGTTGCTGTATTTGAACCATCAGCAGGATTGGAAGAAATTAAAGTCGGAGCTGTTACATCGTTAACTACTTCCTGATCTGCAAATACGAACACATTGGTAATGGCTGTTCCGTCAACATCTACAGCATTTCCTAATGCGGGGCTGCTGGTATCAGCAATCCAACGTAAATAAATTTTTGTTTTACCTTCGGCATCTGCAGGTAATGTTACATTAAGGTCTTTCCAGGCTGAATTGTATGCTGTTGTAATATCAGCCCGGCTTAATTCTGTATAGTTAGTACCGTCTAAAGAATATTGCAGAGTAACAATTGAATACACATGGTAAGACCCACTAACCATTGAGTTTACCCTGATATTTTTAAATCCGACAGTAGAAAATGAGGCATTGTAACTACGTGGCGTTGAAAAGCTTGCAGCAGCATTCCACATCTGAACACAAGGATACGATGGAGAAAAACTGCCGGTACGGGCTAACCAGCTTGCTGAGGAACCATCTGAATTTTTCATTGAAAACAAGCCTACATTTGAGGTACTTGAATAATAGTCGGCTTGCCTTTCTGAATTCGGACTTTGTGCTTTGAAATCCCAACCTACAATAAAAGGTACTTCATCAAATACAGCCGTCAATGATTTATCTGAATCCATTGTTACAATGCGGCTTTTATTGGTATCATTATCACTCCAGTTTAAAAAGCTAAGAATTGGATTCGTTACTGCAGTTACAGATACTATTGTTCCAGCCTCATATTTTCCATTTGTTGGTGAAGGAGTTAAACTTACACTACCCCATTGGCTTCCTGAAACTGCAGTTGTTAAACTATAGGTTGTAACAACATCGAATACCGCAGTTAACGTAATATCAGCATTCAATTTCATTTTGAATGTTGAAGCGGTTGATACAATATTCCCGGCCTGATCCTGCCAGTGTTTAAATTGATACCCAAAATTCCTGGTAGCAGATAATGTAACCGAATCGCCCTGATTAACTTGTAGCGAAGTTGGAGACAATGTTCCAGCCCCCGCGGGAGAGGCTACCGTTGTTATGGTTGCCGATTGCCCGATAAATTTTATTAAAAAAGGATTACCTACTGCTATGTTACCATCGCCGGCTGTTGCAAAAGGTGTAGAACTCGCCAAAGAAAAATCACCAGCTGCTGCATCTGTATACGGGATGCTGGTATAAGCAGCCAAAACTCCGGAGCCTAAAGTCAAGTTGTTATCAACCGTTGTGGTATTATTATTCCCCTGATAGCCGATCTTTATATTGTTTTGTTCTGTAACTGTACCATTGCCACGGTACACAAACAGGGGTTTATTAGCTGCCGGATCTGTATTGGCACCCGTATCAAAAATATTATTCTTAAATAAATAGGTATTACCGGCAGGATAAACATAATTAACACTTACCCAGCCATAGCCGTTATTCCAAATACATTTATACATGGTGTTATTAATAAATGACACTGAAATATTCTTGGTAGTTGTGGCATTATTCGGCTTAAAGAAGTCACCGCCCACATAGTTATAAATGGTGGAATTGGTTACATTAAAAACATCTACCGTCTGACTAATAAGAATAAAACTTGTTTGACTTGTTCCGCAGGCGGTAATAGTACATTTATCTATAATAAAGTTATTGATATTACCTGTTTTATTACTTGTATTAAAAAGCGCCTTTTTGATGTTCTTTATTGTACAATTAACAAACTTCCAGGTGTTCATACTTTGGGTAGTGGCGTTACTGAAGAAATAATCTGCAGTACCCCTGTCTATGAGCAAACCATCAAAGATTAATGAGCCTCCTGAACCTGTAGGAGCACCCAGTTGAAAATTAAGTACAGGTTGGCTGGCAGCCAAGGGATCCGCCTTTAGAGTGATTGCCTTACCTGTTGGGAAATTTACAGCGGTTGAATAGGTACCAGCGTCCAGCAAAAGCGTGTCGCCATCCAGGGCCTGATTGGTATAAACATCTACAAAAGTAGAGGTAGTTACAGGCCGGATTGTTGCTTTTGAAGCTAATCCGACAATAACCAGAACTAAAAAAAGTAAAGTTTTTTTCATTGAACCTTTCATGAAATTTATTAGAAAATAATTGGAGTTCTGTAAGTTGTGGCAGCCGGAAAGGACACATCTCCATCTGCTACCATGCCAATTGCGTTAATAGTAGTAATTGTAACGTTAGCAGTTGCTGCTTTGGCTGCTTCTATACTTCTATATAGAAAAGAAGGTAAGAGCATAATTAAGAAGGGATCTATCATCATAATTTAATTGGAAGTTATTGTTTATAGTTTACCGCTCTCCCGATTCCAACGTTGGTATGGGCCGGTGATTGAATTGGTTAGGACTGCAAATTTTGTTAAGGTTTGCCTAAGGGATGTTCTAAATCAGGTATTTTTTGTCCAGAAACAGGTCATAATGCTGCTTTCAACTCAATAAAAAGCAATTTGGTGGGGTTGGCAATGCTATTAACTTGGGGGGATTGTTGCCTTGTTTGATAAAGAAACAGTGTCGCTAAACATATTGCCGTTTTTAAAAAAATACGCCATAGCCGGCGCACCACAACGAAAAAAGGCTGCCCTTTTCAAGGCAGCCTCTCACCAAAGATTATCTTAAGTTAGTTTATTATAATTTTTTCTGTAGAAACAACCTTGTCTATAACAATTCTTAAAAGATAAAGGCCACTTTTCAGGGTACTTACATCAAATTGACGTAAATACTCACCTTTCTTACTTGATCGCCCCTTATCCAATGTATTGACAATAGATCCATTCAGGTTAATTAAATCAACACTATAACTAGCATTTTTATTAAGCGGGAATTCAACTGACAAAGAGCTTGATGTAGGATTTGGATAAACTTTTATACTGTTTTTATTATCTTCTGCTGTTAGTGAATTATCGATTAATGTTTCAGAATTAATATTGGCTGTAGAAGGACTAGTATTAAAGCTATTGCACCTGGCAATACTGCAGCCATGTAATAAGTGGATATTTACATCTGCTCGACCAATACAAATCAATTGGCCATGATGACAAACAATTATTTTATCCTTGAAGTCACCACATCTTGCATCAATAACTTCAATGCTTATGGTACTTGAGCCAGAACAACCGTGTTCGTTTGTAGCTGTAACAGTAAAGGTATAGATTCCTGCAGCTTTAGGTGTAAATACAGGATTAGCCACATCTGCAGAAGACAAATTATTTGATGGCGACCAGTGATAAACGATATCACCAGAAGTATTATTAGACGCATTGAGGGTTAGGCTTTGAGCTCCATATCCTAAAAATATAGTTTCAGCACCAGCTCCGGTATACGTTGAATCAGATTTAGTAGCAATTATAGAAGGGCTCGGAACACTGCCTTCAATTCTAATTACAGCGGTACCTGTAGATGAGTTGCCACTTTTATCTGTAACTGTGACTGTTACGTTCTGATCACCTATATCTGAGCAATCAAAAGCAGAGCGACTTATAGTAACCGAACTTATACCACAAGCATCTGTAGAACCATTATCAATCTCTGAAGGTTTTAGCGTTGCTGTTCCATTCTGAAGTGTAAGTACAAAATTCTTAATACTTACTATCGGAGCAATGGAATCCTTTACCGTTACCACTGCTGTTGCTGAAGCGGTATTTCCCTTCTTATCCGTTACGGTTAGAGTAACCTGGTTATCACCAACATTCGAACAATCAAAATTTGTTTTATCCAAAAAGACTGAGTCAATACCACTTTGATCATAAGATCCATTGTCAACCATATCAGCAGTGATGGAAACCTTTCCTGAGGAATTAAGTGCTACAGCAATATTTTTAACTTTCACCACAGGAGGAATGGTATCGTCAACCGCATTGGTCATTGCGCTAAGTGCGCCATACTCACTTACAGCCTGCACTGCATAGGTGTGTGTATTCCCACTTACAGCACTGGCGTCGGTGTATGTACTGTTTGTGGTAAAACCCAGCACTTTTTTATCCCGGAAAACAATGTATAGCCTGGAGTAAGGAATCTCGTTCCAGCTTATAGTTGATCCTTTTAAAAGAACCTTTCCTGGTTTTTCAGGCGCTTCCGTCAACATTCTTGGATCCCAGTTGCTGCCATTTCTTATCACTACGTTGTCATAGGTATAAGCGGCCGCTTCAGTATCCGTTAGACTACTCTTTGCCTTTCCTTTAACGGTTATTATATTGCCTGAAGAATCTGTTTTATTGTACTCATAATCTTCAATGCGATACGATAAATCCACCATGTTGCCACTGGCATCCATTGTACCATAATCTGCAAACACAGCCGGAATAGCGTTCATCTTATAGTACCAGCCTTTCGGATAAATATTGGCTTTCAAAGTAGTGTAAAGGAAAGCCGTTTTTGGGGCGTCATGCCATGGACGGCCAAAATAAGTTGTTACTCCTGAAGCATGAGCTTCATCGATGGTACAGTGACTAAATACGTAGCCCCATAATGTTCCCGTCTGATGACTTGGTGCAACAATATATCCGCCATCTTTGCGGGTACAGGTAACGGTACATTTATCAAAAAACACATCACCACCACCATAAATAAAATCTACGGCTCCCTCAATTTTGCTGTTCTTCACATAATGCCGGTTATTTACACGTCCATAGGTAGTTAACCAGGTATCCTGATAACTACGCAACCAAACATTGTTTGTTGTAAAACGGTCGCAGTCACTGAACAAAGCAAGTGCTTGCGGGCCAGACTGCTTTTCATAGCCATAACTGTTTTCTATCGTAAGGTTTTCAAAGTAGCAATCTGGTGCATTGACATACACTGTTGCGCCTTGTTGAACAGGAAAAGTTAGTGTGGTTTGATCACCATCTTCACCGGCCAAACGATTATCCGAAATAATTACACTATCCCTGCTTTGTCCAATGAGGTGAATGAATGGTTTGATCGAAAGAATATCGATATGTCCTGTGTATTTGCCATTCTTAATATAAATCACCCACGGTGCCGTTCTATTGATGGGTGCAGCTGCAACTGCTAAAAGAACAGAAGGATAATCACCCGTTCCATCTTGTGCTACTACTGCATCAAACAATTTCTTTGTTGGCTGTGTCCGCACGCTAGTATTAAATGTAAATGTAATACCCGGAAATGGATTACCCGCAAGATCTGTGAGTGCACCGGCTGGCACAGTTACCGTGTACTGCGAATTGTAACTAAGTTTTTCGTAATTAAAACTAACTGTCTTTGGACCGAATGTTCCGGATAAAACAGTAGAACCAAGCGTAATGCTTCCGGTGCCGGCCTTCATGGTTTCATTAAAATTAAGAACAATGGTTCCATTGATGGCAGCTGTTTTAGAGCCATTAACCGGTTCGGCCGCAATCAGCACCGGTGCTACTGTATCAAGCGGTGTGTATTTATCAGCATATACAAAAACATTGGCGAAGGACGTTCCATCGGCTGAAGTGGGATCGCCAAGGATTGGGCTAGTGGTATCTGCTATCCAACGGATATAAACC
>Ga0307408_100002469_pt1 | contig 12967 bp, 13 predicted proteins | sample 322Cmetagenome_FD_202116 | JGI IMG/M metagenome (GOLD analysis project Ga0307408, IMG submission 202116) | Maize rhizosphere microbial communities from greenhouse at UC Davis, California, United States - 322HYB-C-3 | ecosystem: Host-associated > Plants > Roots > Rhizosphere > Soil | place... | reverse complement strand
GTTCTTTGCTCCATTTGCTGGTGCTGCTATCGGTGAGTTCTTTCGCGATACAGGACGTCCTGCATTGATCATTTATGATGATTTATCTAAGCAGGCTGTTGCTTACCGCGAGGTTTCTCTATTATTAAAACGTCCTCCGGGCCGTGAAGCTTATCCAGGTGACGTGTTCTATCTTCACAGCCGTTTATTGGAGCGTGCCGCTAAAATCAACGCTTCAGACGACATTGCAAAGGCAATGAATGACTTACCTGATTCTATTAAGCATTTGGTAAAAGGTGGTGGTTCTTTAACTGCCCTTCCAATTATTGAAACTCAGGCTGGTGACGTTTCTGCATATATCCCTACTAACGTAATTTCAATTACAGACGGCCAGATATTCCTTGAGTCAAACCTGTTTAACGCGGGTGTGCGTCCAGCTATTAACGTAGGTATTTCTGTATCTCGTGTGGGTGGTAATGCTCAGATCAAGTCAATGAAGAAAGTGGCTGGTACCCTTAAGTTAGATCAGGCTCAGTACCGTGAATTAGAGGCTTTCTCTAAATTTGGTTCCGACCTTGACGCAGCTACTAAATTGGTTCTTGACAAAGGTGCACGTAACGTGGAAATCCTTAAACAAGGCCAGTTCTCTCCGGTTTCTGTAGAAAAACAAGTAGCAATTATTTACGCAGGTATTAAAGGCTTATTACGTTCTGTGCCTGTAAATAAAGTAAAAGAGTTCGAAGCAGAATACCTACAGCAATTGGAAGTTCGCCACCCTGAAACTTTGAAAGCTTTAAAAGCTGGAAAATTTGATGACAACATCACAGGCGTGCTTGAAACTGTTGCTAAGGAGCTAGCAGGTAGATATTAATAGTTATGAGTTAGGAGTTTTGAGTTAGATAGTTCAACTCAAAACTCTTTACTCCAAACTCCAAGCTTAAAATTAACAATGGCTAATTTAAAAGAAGTAAGAAACCGGATTTCATCTGTAAGTTCAACTCAGCAGATTACCAAGGCCATGAAAATGGTTTCGGCAGCTAAGCTGAAAAGAGCTACAAATGCAATCGTTCAATTACGTCCTTACGCTAACAAATTAAGGGATATCTTAGGAAATCTTTCTGCTAGCCTTGAGGCAGCTTCATCTCCATATATCCAGGAGCGTGAGCCGGTTAAAGTTCTTATAGTAGTAGTTTCTTCTAATCGTGGATTGGCTGGGGCTTTTAATGCTAACGCGATTAAAGCAGCCAATCAGCTAATTAGCACTAAATATGCCGAGCAATTCCGTAGAGGCAATCTAAGCATTGTTGCAATTGGCAAAAAAGTGCAGGACTACTATGAAAAGCGTAAGTACAAAGTAATTGGAAACAACAATGAGCTATACACTGCTTTAACCTTCGAAAATGCTTCTCTAATAACTGAAGCTATTATGGCTGGGTTTATAAATGGAGACTTTGACAAGGTGGAGCTTGTTTATAATCACTTTAAAAATGCGGCCCTTCAGGAGTTAGTTACCGAGCAGCTTCTTCCACTTCCCCGCACAGAGCAGGCGAATAAGAAGGATGCTTCTAGCGTTGATTATATTCTTGAGCCATCTAAGGAAGAGATCGTTAATTCTCTTATCCCTAAATCAATAAAGACTCAGTTATATAAGGCAATCCTTGATTCACATGCTGCAGAGCATGGCGCAAGGATGACCGCAATGGATAAAGCTACAGACAACGCAGGCGATTTGTTACGTTCACTGAAATTGTCGTACAACCAAGCTCGTCAGGCTGCAATTACAACCGAACTTACAGAGATTGTAAGTGGTGCCGCGGCCCTGTCAAACGGATAAAACTTTAATTATTATAATGGAAGCCTCTGTGAATGCAGGGGCTTTCGTGTTTTATGCCTGTTCCGGTGTAAGGATTAGCTGCATTTATTTGTACTAAACTTAATACCCTGATGCATGTTTGAGTAATAAAGTTTGAAAGATGGAATACAGAAAACTAGGTAATACAGATCTTGAGGTTTCGACAATAATATTTGGTGCCTGGGCTGCTGGCGGATGGATGTGGGGCGGTGTTGAACGTGGCGAGGCTGTTGATGCTATCAGGCAAGCCTATGAAAATGGTGTTACTTCCATTGATACAGCTCCGGTTTATGGACAGGGGCTAAGCGAAGAAATTGTTGGCGAAGCTATTAAAGGGTTGCCTCGGGATAAAGTTCAACTATTAACCAAGTTCGGCTTACGTTGGGATAAGCCTGTTGGGGAATTTTACTTTCAAAGTAAGGATAATACTGGTAAAGAAATTGACATTTACAAACATGCTGGAAAGGAACAGGTAATTGCTGAATGTGAGAGTAGCTTAAGGCGGTTGGGTACCGATTATATCGATTTATACCAGATACACTGGCCAGACCCGAGCACACCGATTGAAGAGTCTATGGAGGCCGTAGCCCAGCTAATTCAGCAAGGTAAAGTTAGATATGCCGGTGTTTGCAATTGCAACGAGGAGCAGTTAGAGGCGGCTGACAATGTGTTGAATATTGTATCAGATCAAGTGCCATACAGCATGTTAAACCGTAGTATAGAAGAAGTTGTATTGCCTTATTGCCTTGCCAATGGCAAGGCAATCTTAGCGTATAGCCCATTGGAGCGCGGCTTGCTTACCGGTAAGATTAGGCCCGGGCATAAGTTTGCGGAAGGGGACCACCGAGTAACCCATCGCCTATATACAGAGGAGAATATCAGGCGAATAAATGATCTGCTTGAGAAGCTGAAGCCGATTGCAGATGCAAACAATGCAACTTTAGGACAGCTGGTTTTACGTTGGACAATTGAAAACCGGGGATTACGGCGGTTTTGGTTGGTGCCAGAAATGCAAGCCAGGCAATCGAAAATGCAAGGGCTACAGATATAGCAATATCTTCAGCAGACTTTGAGTTTATGAATTCGGCACTCAGTGATTTTTCGCTTGTAAGCGATAATGGATAAAAAGATAGCGGCAAAGTGTTTCTTGCCGCTACACATTTCTATTTTTTCTTCTTAGGAACTTTGGCACCTTCTTGCCGGGCTTCAGATAACCCAATCGCAACTGCTTGCTTCTTTGAAGTGACCTTCTTTCCTGAACTTGATTTCAATTTTCCTTCTTTCATTTCGTGCATGGCCTTGCCAACTTTGTCACTTGCTTTTTCTGAGTATTTAGCCATAATAAATGCATTTTCTATTTTTAACTTCTCTTGCCAAAATATTGTTTGCAAATGGCTGTTTCTTTTACGGTTAAAAGCTTTTTTGTATTGAATTCGTTTTGTAATTTCGCCCGCAATAAAATTTGGACATGGCAAACGAAAACAGAGAAATTAATAATGCAAATAACCCTAGCCATTATACTTTAATGGCAATTGGTATAGTAATTACCATGGTGGGGATTGTGACGCGCTTCTTCGGAACATTCAGATTAATTGATATTATTTCAAACGTTATTTTGGTAATTGGAGTGATTATTTGCTTGTCCTCAGTTGCTAAAATTCTTAAATAAAAGACTGCGGGCATACTTCATCGTATGCCCTTTTATTTGGGCTTGTATTTAGAACGAGTTAGGATTTCCTGATAGTTAGTGTTCTTCATTAAATCCTGCAAGCTTATATCCTCATTTTTTTCCATATACTTTTTTACTATCTGCCAGCCAATGTAAATTCCGAGTTTTGGGGCAGATTCGTTTTTTTCGCCTATGCCAGGTGTAAAGGGTGCTTCGGTTAAGTATTTCTGGATTTTCATATAATCCGTTTCATATAAGAGGTTTTCTTCCAAAAAGTAGCCCCATATTTGCGTTTCATATTCCTGGCACCATTGCATTTGTGCGGCGGTGTAATTGATTTTTAAGGAATCTGGCAGATTGGGCATCAGAGCATCCATCATATAGAGCATTTTGCCGTTGTGGATTATGCGGTCAAGGAAGGTATTGAGGTTATCAGGCTCGGGAAACATTTCTTCACGAATGTAAGTTTCAATTACCCGCGGAGCGATATTCTGAATTGTAAATTTCCGCGATATATACAGAGGAATACTTTCTCGTAAGGCTGGGTAAAATTTAGAATCAGGCCCTAAGAACATGTCCAACCCTATTCCTATATAGTTTTCGCCAATGGGAGTCTGGACCGCGAATCCAGATATAAATGAAATAAGCCTTGGGATTTTTTGTTGCGGATAATAATATTTAACATGTTTAAATGCGTCTGTTAATTCAGCTTCGCTTGCTTTTAGCTCAGGATATTTTGCAGTAACTTCTTCTTTTAAGGCAATATAATCCTGGCTTTGAATCACCGTACGGAGATTATTGTAGTAGCTTGTATCCAAGGCAACCCCTATGTCAAGCATGCCCTCGACGTAATCGTTAAAAAAAGGCTTGTATTTTTTTTGAAGCAAAGGGACTTCTGATTTTAAATTCTGAAGATTAAGTTTTCCAAACTCCTGGTCAAAGCGCTCCACCTTAAGGCTGAGCTGGATATCACTCACATCAACTTCTTTTTTTCGATTACATGCGGTGAAGGCAAGGGCAAATAAAAAAAACAAGTAGATTTGAAACGTCCTTAATAGAGGCATGGCTTTTTTTTAGTGAAACGAAAATAAGAAAAGCTGTGTTTTTTATTTCGAAATAAGAATTTTGACAGTTTAAAGATTAATTATTTATCAAACAAATGCACCGCACTAGCTTTAAGTATCGCAGCGCACTTTATGCATTTGCTCAAAAACAACTTTAGCAATGAAAACCAAAATCTTCGTTTTATTAATGTGTTTGGTTCCTGCTTTATTAAAAGCGCAGGAAGAGGAGGTCAAAAACTTTCAATTAGGTTTTACAGCAAGCCCAAACTTCGGCTTTGCTAAAATCAGCGGCGATAATACGTCAAATTCATCGGCAGATGGTTCAAAGTTCGGGTTTACATATGGGCTCCTTGGAGATTTTGGCTTTTCCAAGAATTACTTCTTTTCAACTGCTTTTACGGTTACAAGTATTAATGCAAAGGTGTCTACACCTACTGAGGATGCGGTAACCGGCGTCGAAAAAACAGACAGGACCTATAAAATTCAGTACATTGAAATTCCATTAACACTTAAGTTAAAAACTAATGTGTCTGCCGGTAAGAGCTTTTACGGGCAGTTTGGTTTAGGCACAGGGATTAAGGTTCGCGGGCGTTACGATGAGGAATTAAAAAGCGCAAGTGCCGTGAAAAACAGCTTAAAGAACCAGAACCTAAAAGATGCGAATGTGTTTAGGTTAGGCTTGGTAGCCGGAGCTGGAGTACAATGGGATTATAATGAGAACGCGAAGTTTTTAACAGGAATAACGTTCAGTAATGGTTTTACCGAAGTTTTGGATAAAGGCGATTCATTCCGAAATTCTTATTTGGCACTAAGCTTGGGAGTATTGTTCTAATCTGACTTGCTTGAAGTGCGCGCTATATGAGGATTGTCCCTAAGCCCTATCTCTTAATAGCAGTCGTTACCATATTTATCCATTTTAAAAATTAATAGTGATGAAAATTGCCCTGGCTCAATTAAACTATCATATAGGTAATTTCGAGTCGAATTCAAATAAAATTATTAATGCTATTAACCAGGCCAAAGCAGCAGGTGCAGACCTTGTCGTGTTTGCCGAACTTGCTATTTGCGGCTATCCTCCGCGTGATTTCCTTGAATTTACCGAGTTTATAGAGTTATCTGAGGAAGCGATTAAGAACATCGCTTCACAAACCAGAGGGATTGCCGCAGTTATTGGAGCGCCAACCAAGAATCCTAAATTTGAAGGGAAGGATTTATTCAATTCTGCTTATTTTATTGAGGATGGCAAGATAAAGGCTTTGGTGAACAAAGCTTTGCTTCCGACTTATGATGTATTTGATGAATACCGATATTTTGAGCCTAATACATCGTTTAAATGTATTGACTTTAAAGGGGTAAAAATCGCTTTGACCATTTGCGAGGATCTGTGGAATATAAATGATAACCCACTTTATATTTCAGCGCCGATGGATGAGTTGATTAAAGAGAAGCCAGATTTAATGATTAACATAGCTGCTTCGCCTTTCTCTTATAATCACGACGATAATCGCTATAAGGTTCTAAGTGATAACTCGAAGAAATATAGCCTCCCGTTATTATATGTAAATCAGGTAGGGTCACAAACCGAAATTATTTTTGATGGAGGGTCTTTTGCTTTTAATGCTAAAGGCGAAATGCTTAGCCAGTTGAAGTATTTTGAGGAAGACCTGAAAATCTTTGAGTTTGACAACGGTGAGCTACTGGGGCTTGAGCCTATAAAATACGAACCCAGTCCGGACGTAGAGCAAATTTATAATGCATTGATTTTGGGAATTCGGGATTATTTTCAAAAATCTGGTTTTTCTAAAGCAGTATTAGGCCTGTCCGGGGGGATTGATTCTGCCGTAGTTTGTGCCTTAGCGGCGGAAGCCTTGGGCGCAGAGAATGTAATGGCGGTTTTGATGCCTTCTAAATATTCTACGGGGCACTCTGTTCAAGACGCTTTAGACTTGGCGAAGAACCTCGGCTGCAAACATGAAATTGTAGCGATTAAGGAAGTTGCAGATGCTTTTGACCATGTGCTGGCTTCAGTGTTTAAGGGCTTGCCCTTTAACATTGCCGAAGAAAACCTTCAGGCGCGTAGCCGGGCTGTTATTGTGATGGCTTTTTCAAATAAGTTTGGCTATATTCTGCTAAATACCTCGAACAAAAGCGAGGCAGCGGTAGGGTATGGAACTCTGTATGGTGACATGGCAGGCGCTATTTCGGTAATCGGTGATGTGTATAAAACCCAGGTATACGACCTTGCCAATTATATAAATCGTAATGGTGAAATCATTCCGCTAAATAGTATAGTAAAGCCGCCTTCTGCAGAGTTGCGCCCAGAACAAAAGGATAGTGACTCATTACCTGAATATGATGTTTTAGACCGCTTACTCTATCAGTACATCGAATTAAAGAAAAGTTCCCGGGATATTATTGCCCAGGGATTTGATGCTGAGCTGGTAGCCAAGGTATTAAAAATGGTTAACAGGGCAGAATTTAAACGTTATCAAACACCTCCGATTCTACGCGTTTCGCCCAAGGCATTTGGAATGGGTAGAAGAATGCCGATTGTAGGCAAATACTTGTCATAAAGCTTTCATCTTTCCCATTTGCTTTATTGGAGTGGGAAAGGTACTTTTACTCAGCACACACACAAATACTTAATAATGAAAACTTTACTTATTGTTTTATTAACCTTATTTATTGCCCCTGTAAAATCTGTTTACGACTTTAAGCTGAACACTATTGACGGAAAGCCATTGGTATTGAAGAAGTTTAAAGGCAAAAAGCTGTTGATTGTAAATACTGCTTCTAAATGCGGTTACACACCACAATATGCTGAGCTTGAAAAGTTGTGGCAGCAATACAAGGGTAAGCTGGTAATTATTGGATTTCCAGCAAATAATTTTGGAGGCCAGGAGCCGGGCGCTAACCTTACCATCAAAGAATTTTGCCAAAAAAATTATGGCGTTACCTTTCCATTAGCTGAGAAAGTAAGCGTAAAGGGCGAAGATGCAGCTGAACTTTTTAAATACCTTACCAAAGCCGAAAATCCTGACTTTACAGGTGATATTAAGTGGAATTTTGAAAAGTTTTTAATTGATGAAAACGGAAAATTGGTTCATAGATTCCGCTCTGGCGTTAAGCCAATGTCTGAAGAAATAACTAAATATCTGTAATAAAGTTGCTTGTAGATTATTTTAAAATTAATTTTGGATAACTAATTTATGCGCCTATATTTGCAGCATGAAAACGGGGAGGTCTTACTAACTTAACGTTTTCAAAAAGGGAGATTAGCTCAGCTGGTTCAGAGCACCTGCCTTACAAGCAGGGGGTCACTGGTTCGAACCCAGTATCTCCCACCAAAAATAGCCCTTCAAGCGATTTGAAGGGTTTTTATTTCTAATAATCTTACATAAAAAAGGGAGATTAGCTCAGCTGGTTCAGAGCACCTGCCTTACAAGCAGGGGGTCACTGGTTCGAACCCAGTATCTCCCACTCTTTTTAGCCCTTCAGACTGCGTTCTGAGGGGTTTTGTTTTTTAGTACTTTTTGCACAAATCTTCGAATTGAGCGGTCTTCTCGGGGGAATGCACTCGAGCCTCTAAAATCCAACTAGTTGCAGCTGAGAAATAGGACTCTTTTGCTACAGGCTGAAAACAAAAAAGCCGGCCTTATTAAGGCCAGCTTTCAAAAATATTATTCAGTTTAGTGTTTAACCGAATCAACTTTAACGTCTGCAACAGAATCAACAGTGTCTGCCTGAGCTTCGATAGAATCAACTTTTACATCTGCAGTTGAATCAATAGAGTCTGCAGTGTTGCTTTCTGATTTGTTTGAAGTACAAGCAGCGGCTAGTAAGGAAATGGCAAATGCCACGTATCCGATTTTAAATAGTTTTTTCATGTTTCTAAAGGTTGTTTATTGTTAATACCGCGATTGAACAAAAGTAACCCTTGTAGAATCAACTATTCTTCAAATTTGCCTGATACCTTTTTCCTCAAGCAATTTAGCTACAGACCTAAGCAGGTTTTCAGAGGCTTCAATTTCATCTTTTTTGATAGAAACACTTTCGACGTTTAAGCCAAAGGGGACTTCTTTTTCAATACAAAAGTCCATAATCTCCGAAGCGATTTTGAGGCAGGTATCAACTGATTTTTCTAAAATATTATTGCAATTAGATAGTTCACTAGCTAGCCATTCGGGTACATGGATGCCGAGCCAGTCTATAAATTTTAGCGTTTTGAGTGATCCGCAGGGCGTTAAAGTGAAAATTAATGTAGGAAGTTTGCTTCCGGTTTCTTTGCTCCAATCATGTAGGTCAGTAACAAGGGCTTTTACATTATCGACGTTGTAAACACATTGAGTAATAAAGAATGAACACCCATTCTCGAGCTTCGAAGCAATTTTTAGATGCTCGTTTTTCTTTAAATAATGCCTTTCCGGAATGGCAACTGCACCCAATAGGTTTTGGCGGGAAGTTTGGTTCCAAATAGTATAAGCCTGTGGCAAGGTCATTTTAACTGGGAGGCCTTTTGAAGGCATTCCAACAAAAACCGAAGCGTTATCGGGAGAGCTGTCCATTAGGTTGGCGCTAAGCTGATCTTCGGACAGCTTACCAACCGAGCAATAAACAATCTTGGGAAGGTTGAGTTCCTTTAGGTAAACCGATGAATAGGTATGTGCATCAACCGTAGAAATAAAAGGGAAAGGGCGCTCGCTTGCATTTCTCGACGCTTCATCTTGTATATCGTAAATAACCAGACCATCAATCTCTAATTGCTTAATTCGATTGATAGTTTTTAAAGTTATTTCTTCAATTTTTTCTGGTGAATTGCTCGATTTCGGTGGAGTAATACCATATAATAGTACACCTGATTCCCCGTTAATAATTTTGTCACTAAACATCGGTTGCAAGGTACTACGATCCGGCCTTTTTTTAAAGTAAAGATTTAGCCCTCGCCAGGCATTTATCTGTTACGTACAAACCGTAGATTAAATCGATATAATGAGCTATGGCTGTTGTCGTAGAAGACTAATCTGAGGGATTTATTGGCTCCTTCCTGGATGCTGAAAGTGGTTCCGTCCATAGTCCAGAATTCGGATATATCGCCAGCCATGGGTGCCGAGCCAGAAAAGCTATACCCGGCAGGGTACGCATTAAAGCCCGATTCGTTAGTGCCCTGAACGTTTAGCCAATTGGTTTTTGAGGTAAGCTTCTTGATAGCTTCTTGTTTATAGGCAGATTGCGAGGTAACTACTATCCCCTGCGATTCCGCCAGCTGCGTATAATCTGCAACCGTTGGAATACGCCATCCCTGGCTCAAATTAATTGCCAACGCTTCGGATAAGGTATAGTACTTGCCATACTCTGGCTTTGCGCCGCTAATTCCACCGTCACCTTCATAATTGCTCGAGGTCCATTCTTGGGCGCCTAGTAAAATAGTCGGGTATGTTTTATTATTTATAGTCGCCTTGGAAGTGAGTGGCCCTTTGGGCTTATTAGCTTCATTTTCAGATTTTTTGCATGCGCTTACGGCAAATAAGGCGACGAAGAATAAGCAATATGTTAGTTTCATATAAACAATTTAAATCTGCGGACAGAAATAAATACGTTTAACCTGTTTGATACGAAACACTAAGAGTAAATAAATCAGATAATTTATTAGCCATTTCTTAAAGAGCTAGTCCTGAAAATCAGCTCAGTTTCGATGATTTTCTCTTGTGAGTTGTCTTTAGCTTCATTTGATCCGCCTTTTTTGAAATATAGGTTTGCTGCAAAATATCCAAGTTCCTTGCTCTTTTGATCCACACTAGAAAGCGCAGGACTAGTAAGCTGACTAAAGGTTTCATTAGCAAAACCGAAAACACCCAGTTGCTGCGGCACATTAATATTAAGCTGCTGTGCAGCTTTTAAAACTGAAAGCGCCTGATGGTCTGATACGGTGAAGAATGCATCGGGTGGGTTGGAAGATGACAATAAAGTAAGTGCTGTTTCCAGGACGTCGCTGGTTGACGAGTCAAGGTTGTTTTCAGTGATAAAGCTATCATCCACCGTCAAGGCGGCCTCTGTAATTGCTTGGAGGTAGCCCGATTTTCGATCATTAAAAATTTTTAAGTAGCCCGGCCCGCCAATAAATGCTATCTTTTTATAGCCTTGGCTAATCAGGCTTTTTACGGCTTTATATGCTGCCTGTAAGTTATCATTCACAACTTTATATCCATCCACCGCGTCTAAATAACGGTCAAATTGTATCAATTCAATATTATGATTTCTGATTTCCTGTAAGCATTCGGCATTTTGGGTTTCTGCAGAAATAGATATCAAAATGCAGTTTACATTGTGGTGTATTAAGGTTTCAATCGCCTTGCATTCCTTCTGGTAAGAGTCATGCGACTGGCAAATAATCAGGTTATAATTATTTTCAGAGCAGGCTTCTTCAATGCCAGCAATTACATCTGAAAAAAAACTTTGATTTATATGGGGCACAACAACCCCAATAGTTTTCGCCGAGCCCCTGCGAAGATTGGCGGCATGTAGGTTATGCTTATAGTTCAGTTCTGCAGCTTTCTTAAAAACCTGCTCGCGGATTTTTTTGCTTACTCCCGGCTGGTTGTTCAACGCTTTTGAAACGTACGAGGCTGAGATGCCGAGTTCGCTTGCCAGGTCATAAATGGTTACTCTTTTGCCAGTCATGCTATATCTTAAGGGCTCAAAGTTATTATAAAGACGTCAAATATTCTTAAGATCCCATTAAAGTATAAATATGGTATCTAATTGTCTGTAATTCAGCTTGTAATTCACTATGTAAATGGTATAGAATTAATTGGGAAATCGATTTCTAAATTTTAAATTTGATGCGCCTTATAAGCCTCATTGCTTCAATTGAAGGAGAGGGTGTTGGGCGGATCAAATTTGAGCTAGATGTCAATTGAAAAAGATTTTAAAATTCCGAAAGTAATATATGGGTCGAGCGCCCTTGGAAACCTTTTTACAGCATTAGATGATTCTGTGAAATTGGAGATTGTAAAAGAGTGCGTTTCAAATTCAGAGGGCAAAGTTGTTTTCGACAGTGCCGGAAAGTATGGCGCAGGTTTAGCGCTTGAGTCTATCGGGAAATGTTTAAAAGAATTAAACGTCAAGCCCGAGGACGTTTTGATAAGTAATAAGTTAGGTTGGTACCGTACTGAGCTTAAAACCCCCGAACCGACTTTCGAGCCGGGAGTTTGGCGTGATTTAAAATTTGATGCGGTACAAAAAATAAGCTACCAGGGGATTATAGAATGTTTTGAGCAGGGAAATGAACTGCTTGGTGGCTATATTCCTCAACTGTTATCGGTGCACGACCCGGATGAATACCTGGCTACAGCGAAAAGCCCAGAAGAAGAGGCTATCCTTTACCAGGACATCCTCGACGCTTACAGAGCCCTGTCTGATTTAAAATCTGAGTATAACGTATTAATCGGCGTTGGCGCAAAAAAATGGAGGATTATTGAAAGGATTTACAATGATGTGAAGCTTGATTGGGTAATGATAGCTAATAGCATGACCATAAAATGTCATCCGGAAGAATTGCTGCAGTTTATGGAGCGGTTAAAAGAGGATGGGGTACAAATAATCAACTCAGCTGTTTTTCATGCGGGCTTCTTAACCGGCGGCGAGTATTATGATTATAAGCTGGTAACTCCAGACACGGATGAGAATAAAGCTTTGTTTCAATGGCGTGAGGAATTCAACGCAATATGTCAGCAATTTAACATTTCGCCGGCAACCGCTTGTGTGCAGTTTGCACTAACAGCACCAGGCGTAGTGAGCCTAGCCCTTAATACTACCAATCCATCTCGGGTGAAAGGAAATGTTGGGATGGCTTATTCTGAGGTTCCCGATGGTTTCTGGACAGCATTAAAGGAAAAAGGGCTTATTAATCAAGAGTATAATTATATATAGCTTTTGTATGAAAATTGATTCCCATCAACATTTCTGGAAATTCGATCCGGTGAGGGATAGCTGGATAAACGATGAAATGAAGGTAATTCAAAGAGATTTTTTACCTGAAGATTTACTGCCAGCGCTTAAGGTGAATGGCTTTGATGGCTGTGTAACCGTACAGTCCGACCAGTCTGTTGCTGAAAATGAATTCCAATTGGCTAGCGCGGAAAAATTTGATTTTATAAAAGGTGTAGTTGGCTGGGTTGATTTTCAGGCAGATGATATCGAAGCCCAACTGGAGTATTATAGCCAGTTTGAAAAGTTAAAAGGCTTCAGGCATGTTTTACAAGGGGAGCCTCAGCGAGATTTTATGCTTCGCCCAGCATTCATGAATGGAATTTCAGCGCTTAGAAAGTTCGGCTTCACCTATGATATCCTGATCTTTCCTGACCAGCTGGTGTACAGTAAGCAATTTGTAGAAGCTTTTCCGAG
>Ga0307408_100002468_pt1 | contig 12972 bp, 9 predicted proteins | sample 322Cmetagenome_FD_202116 | JGI IMG/M metagenome (GOLD analysis project Ga0307408, IMG submission 202116) | Maize rhizosphere microbial communities from greenhouse at UC Davis, California, United States - 322HYB-C-3 | ecosystem: Host-associated > Plants > Roots > Rhizosphere > Soil | place: USA... | reverse complement strand
GGAGCCGTCCTGACCCGCCTCTCGATCCGCCGCCCCGCCGCCCAGCGCGGGACCGTGCTCGGCGTGCTGCTCGCCCTCACCGTCGCGCTCTCCGGGCTGCTCGCCTACGAGGCGTACGAGGCGGCGCGCTCGCACCGGCTCACCGCGGAGCGCGCGCTACGCGACTACGCCGCCGTCGCCGCGTGGGAGCTCCTCGCCGCGGGGCACGACCGGGTGCGCGACGCCGTGGGGCCGGCGCTGGCGCCGGCGGTCGAGGGGAAGGCGGCGTCCCCCTACGAGCCGCTGCCGCCGCCCGACGTTCTCGCCGCCGGCGCCTCCGATGTCCTGCGCTGCGAGCGGCCGGCGGACGACGCGCGCCGCGTCTACTTCCGCCTCGACCTGCGCACGCGCGCCCTCACGACGAGCGGCGCTGCCCCGTCGGCCGCCGAGCGGGCGTGGGTGGCGGACACGGTCGCCGCGGCGGTGCGCGGGCGCCACGCGCCGGGCGAGCGCGCGGCGGCACTCGTCGGCGAGGGGCGGGGGGGCGGGCGGGCGGTGGCCTACGCGGTCAAGTACGCTCCCTTCGACGCCCCGCTCGCCGCCTACGGGCTCGTCACCTGCGCCTCGGCGTTCGGCACGCCGCTGTTCGGCGAGGTGATGGCCGCCCACCCCCTCCTCCCGGCCGCGGTCGGCGGCGCGATGCCTAACGACTCGCTCGTCGCCGTGGAGGTGTCCGACGGCGCCGGCGCGGTGCTCTTCCGCTCCGGCGGGCCGGCTGGCCGGGCGCCGCTCGCCGCCGCCTCGCCGTTCGCCGCCTCGGTGACGCTCGACCCGGCGGCCGGCGGCCTCACGGCGCGGGCCGCGCTCCGGCCGGCGGCCGCGGCGCGGCTGCTCGCCGCCCGCGCCCCGCGCTCGCGCCTGCCGCTGCTGCTCGGCGCGCTCGTCCTCACCGCCGCGCTGGCGACGCTCGCCCTGCTCCAGCTGCGCCGCGAGCACGAGCTGGCGCGGCTGCGCGCCGAGTTCACGTCGAGCGTGTCGCACGAGCTGCGCACGCCGCTCGCCCAGATCCTCCTCTTCGGCGAGACGCTGAGCCTCGGCCGCACGCGCTCCGACGACGAGCGCCGCGTCGCCGCCGAGACGATCGTGCAGGAGGCGCGGCGGCTCATGCACCTGGTGGAGAACGTGCTGCACTTCGCGCGCGCCGAGCGGCGGCTCGAGCGGCTCACCCTCAGCGCGGCGCCGCTCGCCCCGCTCCTGCGGGCGGCGCTCACCGCGTTCGCGCCGGTCGCCGAGGCGGGGCGGGTGCGGCTGCGGACGTCGCTCGACGAGAGCGTCGTGGCGACCGTGGACCCGCACGCGCTGCGGCAGATCGTCCTCAACCTGCTCGACAACGCGATCAAGTACGGCCCGCCCGGCCAGGTGGTGGGCGTCGGCGTCGGTCGCGCCGACGGCGACGGGCGCGCCCTCGTCTGGGTGGACGACGAGGGGCCGGGCGTGGCGCCCGAGGACCGCGAGCGCGTGTGGGAGCCGTTCGTGCGCGGGCGTGACGGCAGCGGCGGTGGGGGGAGCGGGATCGGGCTCGCCGTCGTGCGCGAGCTGGCGCGGCTGATGGGCGGGCGGGCGTGGGTCGGCGCCGCACCGGGCGGCGGGGCACGGTTCGCCGTCGAGCTGCCGCTGGCGGCGGCCGGCCTCGCCGTGGAGCACGGCGGCGCGGCGGGCGACGTCGCCGCGCTCGGACCCGGCGGCAGCGGCGGTCCGGCGTGGAGCGCGACGTGACGGCGGCGGCGCCGCGTCCCGCGGGCGCCGAGCTGCGGCGGGTCCTCATCATCGAGGACAACCAGGGGCTCGCGCTCGGGCTGCGCAACAACCTCGAGTTCGAGGGCTACGCGACCTTCGTCGCCAACAGCGCGGCGGCCGGCCTGGCGATCGCGCGCGCCGAGTCGCTCGACCTCATCGTCCTCGACCTCATGCTCCCCGACACGAACGGCTACCGCGTGCTGCGCGCGCTGCGCGAGGCGGGGGACGAGACGCCGGTGCTCGTCCTCACCGCGCTCGGCGAGGAGGCCGACAAGGTGCGCGGCTTCCGGCTCGGCGCCGACGACTACGTGACGAAGCCGTTCGGGCTGATGGAGCTGCTGGCGCGGGTCGAGGCGTTGCTGCGGCGAGCCGAGATCGGGAAGCGCGCCGCCCCGGCCGCCGCGCTCGAGCCGCCGCCGTCGGCGCCGCCGGTGACGTTCGGAGACGTCGCCGTCTACGCCGGGACGCACACCGTGACGCGCGGCGGCGAGATCGTGGCGTTGCGCCCGAAGGAGTACGAGCTGCTGGCCGCGCTGCTGCGCCGCCGCGGCGACGTCGCGACGCGGCTCGAGCTGCTGCGCGAGGTGTGGGGCTACGGCGAGGACGTCATGAGCCGCACCGTGGACACCCACGTCGCCGAGCTGCGGCGCAAGCTGGAGGCGGATCCGGCGAATCCGCGGTATCTGCTGACGGTACGGAAGACGGGCTATCGGTTGCGGCGCGACTAGACTCGACTCACCGCCGCTCCGCCTGCTGCTGCAGCTGCGCCAGCCGCTCTCGCGCCCCGCGCACCTTCGGCTGCAGCTCCGGGTCGGCGTCCTTCCACAGCTCGACGAACTTCGCGTAGTACGTCGCGGCGTTCGCGTGGTCCCCCTTGGCGTCGTACAGCTCGCCCAGCCGCTTGTAGACGCCGGCGCGCCAGATGCCGTCGCTCCCGAGCCGGAACGGTTCCGGACGCTCGATGTAGCGCGTGAAGACGGCGATCGCCGAGTCGGCGCTCCCGGCGAGGTCGTAGGCGCTGGCGAGTCCGGGTAGCGCGCAGATGGTGCACGGCCCGATGTCGGCGGCCGCGTAGTCACGGATCGCGTCGTCGTAGCGCCGCTCGGCGAGCGCGATGGTCGCGCGTGCTCCGAGCAGCGGTGACCGCTGGCCGGGCGAGGGCGTGCTCGGAAGCGACCGCTCGAACGCCGCGAGGGCGGTCTTGGCCTGCGCGACGCGGCCGGCGTACGCGTTGTGCACGACGAGGCGGAGGAAGGGGCGCTCACGCGTCGGGATGGAGTCGAGCGGGTGGCGCGCCAGGGCCGCATCGAGCAGTCGGGCGCCGCGGGCGCTATCGCCCAAGTACCAGATCGCGATGTTCGCCTCGTCGAGCGCGCGGTGGAGGGGTGCCGCGCGCAGGCCGCGGCGCGCGGCGAGCTCGCTCCGCTGCGACCCGAGGCGCAGCGACTCCGCCAGCCGCCCGCGGGAGCGCGCGATGTCGGTCAGCATGGCGAGCCCGCGCTCCCGCGCGATCGGGTCCGGGGTCGGCCAGTCCACGAGCTGGTGCGCCAGTAGCTCGGCCGAGTCGAGCGCGAAGGTGCTTGCGAGGAGCTGCGCCTGGTGGAAGGCGACGTCCGAAGGATCCGGGAGGACTCGCCGCGCGCGAGCGAGCGTCGCCTTCGCTTCGGGCATCCGTCCCGCGCTCACCAGCGCGTTGGCGAGGTTCGTGTAGGCGATCCGCTCGGTCGTATCCAGCACGAGCTCGCGCGCGTACAGCTCGGCGCCGCGCGCGAAATTCCGTTGCTCCTCGTAGATGATGGCGGCGTTGTTGAGCGCGGTCAGGTCGTTCGGGCTCAGCGCGAGCGCACGCTCGTAGGCGGTCAGCGCTTTGGCCTCGTCCCGCTGCGGCCCCTGCCACCAGTAGCTTCCCGTCGTCAGGAGCCGCTCGACCTCCGTCAGACGATCGCGGTGCGCGTACGCCTTCTCCAGCAACTCGCTGCTCAGTGCGGGCTGCCCCCGGTTGCTCGCCTCCATGGCGAGCTTGCGGTAGGCCATGGCGAAGCCGCTGTCGAGGGCGATCGCTTCCTCGAGCAGGGCTCGCCCCTTCGGGAAGTTCCCCTCGGCCTGGATCGCGCGCAGCCCCTGCGCGTACGCGCGCAACGCCTCGAGCGAGGGGGTCGTGACCTGGGCGAGTGGCGGTGCGGCGTGCACCGTGCGCAGCGACTCGCCGATCTTCCCGCGCAGGTCGCGGGCGAGCCGGTCGACGGTCGGGATCAGCTCGCCCGGTGCGTCCGCCGCGCGGGTGAACGAGGCGAGCTCGGCACCGTCCGGCGCGGCGACCAGCCGCAGCGTGACGAGGAAGCCCGCACCGAGCGGGCGCACGTCGCCGTCCACCACCGCCTTCACTCCCTCGCGCGCCGCGATCTCGCGCGCGAGCGCGAGGTCGACGCGGCTGGTACGGGGTCGCTGCATGCGCTCGAGCGCGGCACCGACCGCGGTCGGTGGCAGCACGGAAACGACCGACGACTGCGCGAGGTGCGAGCGCACGGCCTCGGCGACCGCGCTGCCGAGCGTGCTGTCGGGGCCGATCGCGCGGAAGTCGGTGACGAGCAGGCGGCCGCGCTCCTCGATCGTCCCGCGCGCGAGCAGCGAGCCGGCTGGCCCGACCCCCATCGCGCGGAGCGTCATGTAGCCGGCGACGAGCAGGGCGAAGAGGCCGACCGCGGCGACGCCACCGAGTGTCGCGCGCCGCCACGTCATGTGCGGGCGCGCCTTGACGGCGAGAGTCGCCAGCGTCGAGCGGGGCGCGGGAGTGCCGCCCGGGGTCAGCGTCGGCACGGTGCGCGCGGCGCGCGCCTGGTGGTGGACGAGCCCCGTGATGAGGATGACCGGGAGGCCGAGCGCCATCACGATGAGCGCTCCCGGGAAGACCCACTCCGGCAGTCCCACCGCGCCGATGGCAACGTAGGCGAGCAGGGCGACGAGGAGGAAGGCCACGGCGTAGACCGCCAGCGCGCGGCCGAGCGCGCGTCTCGTCGCCAGCGCGATCGCCGGCCCGGGGGCGTGCGACCCGCCACTCGTCGCCGCCTCGAGCGCCTGCAGCACCTCGCTGGCCGACTGCGGGCGGTCGGCCACCTCCTTCTCGAGGCAGCGCATCACGAGCTCGGCCAACGCCGGCGGCACGTCCGGGCGTAGCTCGCGCACGTCGCGCGGCCGATCCGTCAGGTGGGCGGCGAGGACGCGGTGCGGTGAGAGGCCGTGGAAGGGGGGGCGGCCGGCGAGCAGCTCGTACGCCATGCAGCCGAAGGCGTAGAGGTCGGCCCGGTGGTCGGCCGAGAGGTCCCCCGCCGCCTGCTCGGGCGCCATGTAGGCAGGCGTACCTAACGACATGCCCGTCTGGGTGACCATCGCCCGCGAGTCCCCCGTCTTTGCGGCGGCGAGGGCCTTGGCGATGCCGAAGTCGGTCACGACCGCGGCCCCCTCGGAGAGGAGGACGTTGTCGGGCTTGATGTCGCGGTGGACGATCCCCTGCCGGTGCGCGTGGGCGAGGGCGCGGGCGACGTCGCGCAGGATTCCGACCGCGTCGAGGATCGACAGCGGCCCGGCGGCGAGTCGCGCGCGGAGCGACTCGCCGTCGACGTACGGCATGGTGTAGTAGGGGAGCCCGCCGACCTCGCCGGCGACGAGCACGGGGACGATGTTCGCCTGCTGGAGGCTCCCGGCGAGGCGGATCTCGCGCTCGAAACGCTCGACCGAGAGTCCGGCCGCGAGCTCGGGGGCGAGGACCTTCACGACGACGCGCCGGCCGAGGCGCGGCTCGTCTGCGAGGAAGACGCGCGACATCCCCCCGCCGCCGAGCTCGCGCCCGAGCGTGTATGCCCCGCCGAGCGACTGTTGTAGCTGCGCCCGCAGGTCGCGTGCGTCCGCCTGCGTTCCGTGCTCCCCCGACTGCCGCATGCGCTAACATACGGCGGGCTGTGGAGGATGCCAGGCCGAGCGCCGTTACACCCTCTCTGACCCGCCTCTGACAGCGCTGACAGCTCTCGCACAGCGCGCCGTCCCGGTCCCTCCCATGGTGTCCCCGTCACCACGAAAGGGGGCGTGATGGGTTTCTTCAGCACGAAGAGCGTCGCCGCCCTGCGGCGGGAGGCGGAGGGGAGCGGGCTGCGACGGTCGCTCGGGCCGGTGAGCCTGACGGCGCTCGGCATCGGCTCGATCATCGGCACGGGGATCTTCGTCCTCACGGGGACGGCGGCGTCGCAGAACGCGGGGCCGGCGCTCGTCCTCTCGATGATCATCGCCGCGGTCGGCTGCGCGTTCGCGGGGCTGTGCTACGCCGAGCTGGCGGCGATGATCCCGGCGTCGGGGAGCGCCTACACCTACGCCTACGCGACGGCCGGCGAGCTCGTGGCGTGGATCATCGGCTGGGACCTCATCCTCGAGTACGCGCTGAGCACGGCGACGGTCGCCGTGGGATGGTCGGGCTACTTCGCGAGCTTGCTGCGCGACTTCGGCCTGCACCTGCCGGCCGCGCTCACCGCGGCGCCGGGCGCGCTCGTCGCCGGCGCCGACGGGGGCGCCGTGCGCGGGCTGTTCAACCTCCCGGCGGCGCTCATCGTGCTCGTCGTCGCCGCGCTGCTCGCGATCGGGATCAAGGAGTCGGCACGCGCCAACGCGGCGCTCGTCGTCGTCAAGACGATGGTGCTCGTCGTCTTCGTCGTCGCCGGCGCGGCCTACGTGCGGCGCGAGAACCTGACGCCCTTCGTCCCGCCGAACGGCGGCGAGTTCGGCCACTTCGGGGCGAGCGGCGTGCTGCGCGGCGCGGCGGTGATGTTCTTCGCCTACATCGGCTTCGACGCCGTCTCCACGGCGGCGCAGGAGGCGAAGAACCCGCAGCGGGACATGCCGATCGGGATCCTCGCCTCGCTCGCCATCTGCACCGTGCTCTACATCGCCGTCGCGATCGTGCTCATCGGCATCGTCCCCTACACCCAGCTGAACGTCGCCGACCCGATCGCCGTCGGGATAGACGCGACGGGGCTCACCTGGCTCAGCCCCGTGATCAAGACGAGCGCCCTCTTCGGCCTCTTCAGCACGATGCTCGTCACGCTGCTCGGGCAGACGCGGATCTTCTACTCGATGAGTCGCGACGGCCTGCTCCCGCCGGCCTTCGGGCGCGTGCACGTTCGGTTTCGTACTCCGCACCTCAGCACGATGCTCACCGGCGGGCTCGTCGCGCTCGCCGCCGGCCTGCTGCCGATCGGCGTCCTCGGTCAGCTCGTCAGCATCGGCACGCTGCTCGCCTTCGTCCTCGTCTGCGCCGGCGTCGTCGCCCTCCGCCGCACCGCGCCGTCGCTGCCGCGCCCCTTCCGCACGCCCGGCATGCCGTGGGTCCCCGCCCTCGGCGCCCTCGTCTGCCTCGCCCAGATGGCGAGCCTGCCGTGGGCAACGTGGGAGCGGCTGCTGATCTGGCTGGGGCTGGGGATGGCGGTGTACTTCCTCTACGGGCGGCGGAGGGCGGTGACTCGCGCGATACCAGCCGAAGGGGATTGAGCCTTCCGGAAAAATCGCGGACCCGTCGAGCTGCTCGAAATCGGGGCTTCGCCCGAGCTCCGCCCCCACTACGTCATTCCCGGCCTGCGTCTACGTCACCCGACCGATCGCCCCGCCCGTCGCGCGGACCGATCGTTCCCCCGTCACCTCGAGCGGGAGCGGGCCGTGAGACAGCAGTTGGCAGCGACGTCGGCGACGGGATCGTGGAGTCATGAGGGTGCAGCGGCGGTGGCGAGCGGCACCGACGCGCCGCCTGCCCTGCTGTGCGCCGGCGGTGCCGTGGCGGTCGCCGCCGCGGTCGCGGACGGATGTCGCGACGCGCCGTGGCAGGCGTCGGCGAGCGATCCGCGCGTCGCCGACGTCCGCGCCTCCCGCCTCGCCGCGGCGCGCGCCGTCGCCCTGCTCGGCCACGACGACGCGTACCTGCGCCCGGAGCCGCGCGGCCACGGCGTCGCCGTCTCGGTGTCGCACCGTGCCGGCCGCGGCGCCGCCATCGCCGCGCGCGCCGGCTCGGGACTGCTCGTCGGCGTGGACCTCGAGCTCGACGTCCCGATGCCGCCGGCCCGCGCCCGCTACTTTCTCTCGGCCGCCGAGCGTGCGGACGCGGGCGGGCGACGCGACCTCGCCACGCTGTGGGCGCTCAAGGAGGCGGCGTGGAAGGCGCTCCGGCTCGACGACGCGACGCCGTTTCACGCCCTCGAGCTCGGGCTCGATCGGGCGGGTGACCTGCGCACCGTGTCGCTGTGCGGCCGGCCGCGGCGCGCCGGCGCGCGCGTCCTCGCGCCGTGGCCGGGCTTCGTCCTCGCCGCCCTCTGGGTGGAGGACGCGCCGTGAGCGACGCCGTGCCCTGCGTCCGCGCGATCGCCTACGCCTTCCCCGACGGGACGGCGACGGTACGCGAGCTCGCCGCCCGCGGCGCGCTCGAGAGCTCGCCGGCGACGCTCGAGGCGTTCGGCTTCGGGCGCGTGCACGTCGCCGAGCGCGAGACGCCATACGAGCTCGCGCTCGCCGCGGCGTCGCGGCTGCTGCGCGAGCACGACGTGGACCCCGAGAGCGTGGGGCTGCTGATCTACGGCGGCGCGCCGGCGGCGGTCGCCTTCGCGCCGGCCTCGGGCGCGAGCGCCGCCGCGGCGGCCGGCGCGGGGACGATGGAGCGCTTCCGCTACCCCGTCACGCGCCTCCAGTACGACCTCGGGCTCGGCGGCGCGACCACCTTCGCCCTCGACCAGCTCGCCTGCACGACGCTGCTCGGCGCCGTACGCGTCGCCCGCGCGCTCTGCCTGAGCGAGGGGATCGAGCGCGCGCTGTGCGTCGCCTCCGAGTTCTTCCCGGCGAGCGCCGGGCGCGAGGCGATCTTCAACTGCACCTCCGACGCCGCCTGCGCGGTGCTCGTCGAGCGCGGCGGGGAGCGCAACCGCGTCGTCGGCGCGCACACGGTCACCAAGGGCTACTACTGGGACCCCGAGGCGATGCGCGACGAGGTGGTCGCGTCGTACTTCCCGACGGCGCGCCACGCGATCCACCGCACGCTCGACGCCGCCGGGTGGGGCCCGGCCGACGTGGACTGGGTGATGCCCCACAACGTCAGCGCGCGGAGCTGGGAGATCCTACTCCGCCTCGCCGCGCTGCCGAACGCGCGCCTCTGGACCGACAACATCGCGCGCCGCGGCCACACCCTCGCCGGCGACAACTTCATCAACCTGAGCGACGCCATCGCCTGCGGCGCCGTGACGCCGGGGCAGCGCGTGCTGCTCTTCGCGTACGGCTTCGGCGCGCAGTGGACCGGGCTCGCCCTCGAGGCATGACCGCCGTGCGCGAACGACCCGCCTACCTCGTCACCGGCGCCACCGGCCTGCTCGGCGCCGCCGTCGTCGAGCGGCTGCTGCGGCCGTCACCGGCGCCGCGCCTCTTCCTGCTCGTGCGCGACCCGTCGCGCTGGCGCGCCCTCGCCGCGGCGCGCGTCATGGACGTCGGCGCCGCAGTGCCGGTCGCCGGCGACCTCACGCGCCCCGGGCTCGGTCTCGACGCCGACGCGCGGGCGACGCTCGCCCGCGAGGTGACGGGCGTCCTCCATCTCGCCGCCGATACGGTCTTCTCGCGCCCGCTCGACGAGTCGCGCGCCGTGAACCGCGACGGCACGGCGCGCCTCCTCGACCTCGCCGACTCGTGGCCGGGGGCGCGCCGTTTCGCCTACGTCTCGACCGCCTTCGTCGCCGGCCGGCGCACGGGGCGCGTCGCCGAGGAGGCGGCCGACGGCGCCGACGGATGGGTGAACGGCTACGAGCAGGCGAAGTGGGAAGCCGAGCGGCTCGTGCGGGCCTCGCGACGCGAGTGGGTCGTGCTGCGGCCGAGCACCGTCGTCTGCGACGACGCGCGGGGCGGGGTCTCGCAGCCGAACGCCGTCCACCGCGCGCTCCGCCTCTACCACGGCGGCCTCGCCGCGATGATGCCCGGCACCGACGAGTCGTCGCTCGACGTCGTCACCGCCGACTACGTCGCCGACGCGGTCGCCGCGCTCGCCTTCCGCGACGACCTCGCCGGCGAGACGCTGCACCTCTGCGCCGGCGACCGCGCCCTCCCGCTCGGCGAGCTACTCGACGAGACGTACGCGCTGTGGGCGCGCGACGCGGCGTGGCGGCGCAAGGGGATCGCGCGCCCCGCGCTCACCGACGCCGCGACCTACGCGCTGTTCGAGCAGGCGGTAGAGGAGACCGGCGACGCGCGCCTCCGCACCGTGACGCGCTCGCTCTCGCACTTCATCCCCCAGCTCGCCCTCCCGAAGCGCTTCGACACGGCGAACGCCGACCGCGCGCTCGGCTACCGGGCCCCCGACCCGCGGGAGTACTGGGGGCGACTGGTGGAGGGGCTGCTGGAGAGCGGTTGGCGCGGAGAGACGGGGAGCGGGACGCGGGGCGCGGAGGGGTTCATTGGCTGCGCTCAGGGGGGGCCCCCCCACCGGGACGTTACCACGATCGAAGCGAACGCCGTCACCGAAAGACCGCGCCCCGTCCCGCCCGCAAGCGGGCACCCGCGGCTCCAACGCCCCGCGAAGAAAGATCTCTTCACCGACGAGATGCTCGCCTGGCTCAACGCCCGCTACGCCCCGCCCGGCGTCACGATCGGCGCCGGGACGCCGCTCTTCAAGGACCGGCTCATCGACTCGATCCGCATCCTCGAGCTGATCGCCTGGACCGAGCGCGCCACGGGGCGCGTCGTCGAGGACGCGCAGATCCGGATGGACAACTTCGCCACCGTCGCGCGGATCGCCGAGACGTTCGCGGCCGACGCGGCGGACGCGGCGCCGGAGAAGGAGGAGGCCCGTGTCGCGCTCCGCTGACGGGGCCGCCCGCGCGGTGGCGGCGCTGCGGGCGCGCGGCGAGCTGTGGGAGCCGGCGCCGGGGCTCGTCGGGCTGCGCGGGGACGCGCTCGCGCTGCGGAACGCGATCGAGCGGGAGCTCGCCGCCCTCGCCGCGGCGTGTGTCCACGAGCTGGGGGGCGACGAGTGGCTGGTGCCGCCGGCGCTCCCGCTGGCGACGCTCGAGCGGGCCGGCTACTTCGCGTCGTTCCCGCACTGGCTCACCCTCGCCTCGCACCTGAGCGACGACCCGGCGGCTCTGGAGCGCGTCGCGTCGAGCGCGCGGCCGGCCGACGCGGCGCGATCGGCGCTCGCCCCGGCCGGCGCCGCGCTGCCGCCGGCGGCGTGCTACCACGTCTACGCCGCGCTCGCCGACGCGACGCTGGACGGGCCGCGCGCCGTCACGGTGCAGTGCACCTGCTGGCGCCACGAGGGCGAGCGTCACCGCGCGCTCGAGCGCGGCTGGGCGTTCACGATGCGCGAGGCGGTCTGCCTGGGCGACGACGACGCGGTCGGGCGCTTCGCCGAGCGCGGCACCGAGCGCGCCCTCGCCCTCGCCGGCACGCTCGGCATCGGCGCCCGCTTCGCCCTCGCCGTCGACCCTTTCTTCGCGCCCACCGCGCGCGGCCGCGCCCTGCTCCAGCGCGTGAAGGCGCTCAAGCACGAGCTGCTGCTGCCGCTGGGCGACGACGCCGAGGTGGCCGCGGCGTCGGTCAACGTGCACGAGCGCTTCTTCGGCGAGTCGTTCGGCATCCTCCTGGAGGACGGCACCCCCGCCTCCGGTGCCTGCGTCGCCTTCGGCGTCGAGCGCTGGCTGCTCGCCTTCCTCGCCGCCCACGGGCCGGACGCCAGGGACTGGCCGAGTGTGGAAGGCGGCTCTCGGCCCTCGGCCAAGGCAGTAGCCGAGAGCCGAGAGCCGAGAGCCGCGAGCCGGAGGTCCTGACATGACCGCAGTCACCGTGAGCCGTTCACCATCGACCGTGAACCGCCTCTACGCCCGCCACGCCGCCGCCGCCGACCGCGGCGCCTGGTCGGTGGAGCGTGACGTCGCGTGGCACGCCGTGGACGCCGTGCGCGCCCACGCCCAGCCCGACATCCTCGCCGCGCTGCGCGAGGCGGCGATCATCGAGTCGTTCCACCCCGTGCACCTCACCGGACTGCTCGAGGCGACGTGGGACGACGTGGACGCCGGCGTCGCCTTCTCGCTCGAGCTGCACGAAGGGTTCAAGCACTTCCACGCTTTGCGCACCTACCTCGACGTCGTCGGGCACGCGCCGGCGATCACCGACGACGAGCTGGTCGCCGTGCGGCGCGCCGCCCGCGCGCGCGGCGACGGCGACGGCGCTCCGGCTGGACGCGACACGGTGGCGCGGCTCGTCGAGTTCATGCTCTCCGAGCACCTCGCCTACTACTTCTTCCGCCGCCTGGGCGAGCGCGCCGAGGAGCCGGTGCTGGCGGGGATGCTCGGCCTCATCGCCGCCGACGAGGTGCGCCACGCGCAGAGCGCGTCCGACCTCATCGCCAAGCGCATCGCCGCCGACCCCGCGGCCGCCGATCGCGTGCTCCGCGCCGCCGCCGACTTCCACCACGTCGGCGAGCAGTCGGTCGGCGCCGTGCCGGTCGCCCTCGCCGGCGACCCGCTGGCGATCCGCTCGTTCGCCAGGCGTGTCGAGCGGCTGTGCGGCGTCCGCCTGGTGGACTACCTCAAGGAGAGCCTCTGACCATGGAGATCACACCGCGCGAGCTCGCCGTCCTCAACTTCTACCGCGCCTCGGAGCTACACGGCGGGCTGGTGCTCGGCCAGGTCGCGCGCCACGCCCGCGGCGGCGAGCTGACGCTCGAGCTGACGCGCCACAGCGCCGAGGAGATCGTCCACGCGCAGCTGTGGACGGAGACGATCCTCGCCGTCGGCGGCGAGGTGCGCCCGGTCCGCGAGACCTACCAGGACCGCTACGCGACGACGCTCGGCGCGCCGTCCACGCTGCTCCAGGTGCTGGCGCTGACGCAGGTCTTCGAGCGCCGCGTCTACCGTCACTTCACCGAGCACCTCCGCCGCCCCGGCACGCACCCCGCCGTCGCCGCGACGCTCCGCCGGATGCTCGACGAGGAGCGCGGCCACCTGGCGTGGGTCAAGCGGTGGCTCGACCGCCAGGCGCTCACGCGCCGGGCCGAGGTTGCCGCGACACTGCGCAACTATGCCGCCGTGGACGCCCGCGTCTACGACGCCCTCACCGGCGAGCTGGGATGGCGGGAGGAGGCGGCGTGAGCGCGAGGACGGATCTCACGGACGGTAGGCCGCGCTCGGCGCC
>Ga0307408_100002466_pt1 | contig 12973 bp, 10 predicted proteins | sample 322Cmetagenome_FD_202116 | JGI IMG/M metagenome (GOLD analysis project Ga0307408, IMG submission 202116) | Maize rhizosphere microbial communities from greenhouse at UC Davis, California, United States - 322HYB-C-3 | ecosystem: Host-associated > Plants > Roots > Rhizosphere > Soil | place... | reverse complement strand
CAGGGACTTCCCACATCGTCAGGACCGGGATCGAGCGTGTTGTTGCGGCCCTTGCGAAACGCCTTGCCGATGGGATGGATCGGAGGGAGATACAAGACATCGAAGCCCATCGACGCGATGTATGGCAGCCGTTCCTCGGCGTCCCTGAACGAGCCGCTCCGGTCGGGATCCGATCCCGATGACCGCGGGAACATCTCGTACCAGGCGCCGAACCGCGCGCGTTCACGCTCGACGATGACCTGCAGCTCGCGGGCGTAGCGTGTCGCCATCGACCGATCGACGTACTGCGCGATCGCGGTCTGGACCGCGACGGCAAGAGCGCGCTGGCGACGCGCTCGGGCTGGCCGACCGTCTCGTCGCCAAGCACGGCGGCGGTCTCGCTGAGCACGCGATGATCGTCGTCTGCTGATTCGGGTGCGCGCAGGAGCGCGTCGCGCACCAGCACTGCGCCTTCGAGCAGCTCGCTCTTCAGATCCTGTCCGGCACCGAACTTCTTGGACACCTCGTGCCGCCAGCTGCCGAACCGATCGACCCACGCCTCGACAGTGTATTCGTAGGGCGTCAGTTCCTCGACGCGGAAGCGTCCCTGCCATCGATCGTTGCCGAGCGGCTCCATGGGCACTTCGAGCCAGTCGACCTCGCCACGCTTCCGATAGAGAAGCGCCGCGGCCAGCGTATCGTGCCCGTCGGCGAAGATGTCGGCGCCCACGACGACGTCCTCACCCAGGGTGCGCCTGATGGCAAAACGCCCGGCATCGACTTCCGGATGGACGCCCTCGACCACGACGCGCCGTTGCAGTGCGGGGTCGAGTGAGGACCTCCCGCTGGTGGCGGGGGCACCAGCCGTCACGACCGCGGACGCGGAGCGCCTGGCGGGTGCCTTTCTACGTTCAGTCGCTGGTTTAGTCATGCCGTTTCGATCTTAATAAACGCCCATCGGTCCCCAGTCTGCCGATCGGCGGAGGTCTTCTTTCCGGCAATTCAAGCGCAGTACCACCATCGATCGTGCCTGCAGCTGATACCGATCGCCGGCGCGGAGCCGACGCGAGAGCAGCCAGGGATCGGCGGTATCGATCAGCGTTTCCCATCGCTCTTCCGGAGTCCGTGAGGGCAGCACGAAGCTCACGGGTTCCTTGTCAGCGTTCAGCAGCAGGATCAACGTGTCGCCGACAATGGGTTCGCCACGCTCGTTGATCTCGTAAATGGCATCGCCGTTCAGGCGAACGCCGAGCCGCCGGACCTCCTGGGCGTTCCACATGTGGTCGGTCATCTCACGGCCCGAGGCGTCGAGCCAGGCAATATCCTGCACCTCGGCGCCGCGGATGCGGCGGCCCTGGAAGAACTTGCGCCGGCGCAGGACCGGGTTTTCCTTCCAGATGCGGATCAGGCGGCGCGTGAAGTCGAGAAAGTCGCGATCCGAGGGGGCGAGCTCCCAGTTCGTCCAGCTGGTCTCGTTGTCCTGGCAGTAGGCGTTGTTGTTGCCGCCCTGCGTGCGTCCCATCTCGTCGCCGCCGCTGATCATCGGGACCCCGACCGAGAGCAGCAGCGTCGCCATGAGGTTGCGCCGCTGGCGCTCACGCAGCTCGATCACCCGGCGATCGGACGTCGGCCCTTCCACGCCGCAGTTCCAGCTCAGATTGTGGTTCTCGCCGTCGGCGTTGCCTTCGCCGTTCGCCTCGTTGTGCTTCTCGTTGTAGCTGACGAGATCGAGCAGCGTGAACCCGTCGTGTGAAGTGACGAAGTTGATGCTGGCATAAGGCCGGCGTCCGCTCTGCTCGTAGAGATCGCTGCTGCCGGAGAGTCGCGTCGCCAGCTCGGACAGTACGCCGCCGTCGCCACGCCAGAACCGGCGCACGGTGTCCCGGTACTTGCCGTTCCACTCGGTCCACTTGGTGGGGAAGTTGCCGACCTGGTAGCCACCTTCTCCGAGATCCCACGGCTCGGCGATCAGCTTCACCTGGGACACGACGGGATCCTGATGGATGATGTCGAAGAAGGCGCCAAGCTTGTCGACGGCGTGCAATTCACGAGCCAGTGCGCTCGCGAGGTCGAACCGGAAGCCGTCGACGTGCATCTCCTGCACCCAGTAGCGCAGGCTGTCCATGATCAACTGCAGCATGCGCGGACTGCGCATGTTGAGCGTGTTCCCGCACCCGGTGAAGTCCTGATAGAACCGGGGATCGTGCGGCTGCAGCCGGTACGACGCCGTGTTGTCGATGCCGCGCAGCGAGAGTGTCGGTCCGAGATGATTGCCTTCGGCGGTGTGGTTGTAGACCACGTCGAGAATCACTTCGAGACCGGCGGCATGGAGCGCGCGCACCATCATCTTGAATTCGCGCACGCTCTCGAGCGGCTGCTGCGACGAGGCGTAGCGCAGGTTCGGCGCGAAGTACGACAGCGTGTTGTAGCCCCAGTAGTTGCGCAGGCCCTTCTGGACGAGATGCCACTCGTCGGCATGATGGTGCACCGGCATCAACTCCACCGCGGTGACGCCGAGGCTCGTCAGGTGCCTGATCGCCGGTTCGCTGGCCAGCCCGAGATACGTGCCGCGCAGGTGTTCGGGAATGCTTCGGTTGAGCTGTGTGAAACCCTTTGGGTGCAGCTCGTAGATGATCGTATCGTGCCAAGACGTGCGCAGCGGGCGATCGTTCCCCCAGGTGAACGCGGAATCCGCGACTGCCCCGAGAGGCGCGTACGGAGCGCTGTCGCGGTCGTCGAAGGTGGTGTCGTCGGTACCCGGTTTGAATCCGAACAGCGAGTCGTGCCAGCGCCCGGCACGGCCGATCACCTTGGCGTAGGGATCGAGGACCAGCTTGTTGGGATTGAAGCGGTAGCCGAAGTGAGGCGCAAAAGGGCCATGGACCCGGTAACCATAGAGCTGCCCGGGATGCACGTCCGGCAGATAGCCATGCCAGACCATGTCGGTCTGTTCCGAAAGCGGGATCGTCAGCGATTCGAGCTCGGCATCGGGCGAGTCGAAGAGACAGAGCTCCACCTTGGTCGCATGCTCGGAGAAGATCGCGAAATTGACGCCCACGCCGTCCCATGTCGCACCAAGCGGATACGGAGCGCCAGGCCAGACTCGCAAATGTGTGGTCGGCACAGCAGATGTTGGTAACACGTTGCGCGTGCGGATAGCAACGAAAAGCCGGGCTTCGCGGGCCAGAATGACATGGTGACCTCACGCGCTCCGGTCAATCCGGCCGCTCTCGACGCGCTGCGGCGGTGGGCGGTGCTCCTCGACAGCGCCTTCCGGATCCCGGGAACGCGAATCCGTTTCGGCCTGGACGCCATCATCGGGCTGATACCCGGCATCGGCGACATCTCCACGCCGGCCTTTGCCGGGCTCCTCCTGCTGCAAGCCGTCCGGATGCGCCTGCCCATCGTCGTCCAGGCTCGAATGGTGCTGAACGCGGCGCTCGACATGCTGGTCGGCCTGGTGCCGATCCTGGGGGATCTGGTGGACGTGGGGTGGAAGGCGAACCTGAGGAACCTCGCCCTCCTCGAGCGCCACGCGCGCCCGGGTGTCCCACCGTCGCGCGCCGACTTCGTGTTCGTGTGGATCTGCCTGGCGTTCCTCGCGCTGATCGCGATCACGCCGGTTGTGCTCTTGATTTGGCTGCTTTCGAGTAAATCTCTTTTCTGAGTCACTCCCCGAGCAGTTCCCCCACCGGCTGCAGGTCCTCGATCCGATCGCAGATCGCCTTGGCCGTCATCATCATCGGCACCGCGAGGATGGTGCCCCACACGCCCCAGACCCAGCTCCAGAACAGCAGCCCGACGAAGATCGCGACCGGATTCATCTGGGCGGCGCGGCTCATGAGAGCGGGTGTGAGCAGCCAGCCTTCGAGGCTGGTGATCGCGAGCGTGATGCCGCAGATGTAGGCGGTCTTCAGCAGATCGTCGAACTGAATGAAGACCACGACACCGAGACCGCCGGTCACGATCAGAGGACCGAGATAGGGAATCGAATTGAAGATGCCGGCAAGGATGCCCCAGATGATGTATTGACGGACGCCGAAGTACCAGAGTGCGATGGCCGTCAGCACGCCGACCAGCGCGCTGGTCAGGACCTGCACGCGCAGGAACCCGCTGATCTGCTGGTTGATTTCGTCCATGATCTGGACCGTGATTTTCTTCTTCGTCAGCGTCGGCCCGGCAATCTTCACCAGCTTGCGTTTGAAGAGATCTCCGGTCAGCAGCAGGAAGAAGACCAGGAACATCACCATCGCGAACTGGCCCAGGAAGCTCACGACATTCTTGCCGCCGGCCCACAGGTAATCGGTGGCGCGGAAGGCCGGCTCGACGATCTGCACCCGGGTCACGCCTTTCTGCGTCGGCGTCGGCTCGGCCGCGTCGGCGGCCGCCTTGTCGATTTCGGTGGCGGCGCGCTGCATCGTCTCCAGCGCAGAGTCGTTTGCGGGCGAACGCGAAATCTTGGTGCGGTCCATGAGCCGGCGTGCCGCGGTCGGCATGTCCTGGACGATCGACAGAATCTGCGGCGCCAGCTTGTAGGCGCCGAAGCCGAGCGCGCCGCAGAGCAGCGCGATCACCAGGACCGCCCCCGCCCATCGCGGAACGCCATGCCGGGCCAGTGAGTCCACGCCGGGACCGAGCACATAGCTGATCAGCACACCGATCACGATCGGGATCAGCACCGGCCGGGCATACTGCAGTACGAGGACTGACCCGATGACCGCGATGACGGTCAGCGCCATGCTGCGCACCGCCGTCGCGTTCACGATCTCGTCGGCGGTAATCGTGGCGACGTTTTCAGATGCTTCGTCGTTTGCTGGCGGGCAGGACTCGGCAGACTCTGACGGTTCAGCTTTGCGCGGAGCTGCGGCTGCGGTTGAGGTGGCGACGTGGTTGCGGCGGCTTGCAGTCACCCGCTGGTTGTATGCACGAGCCCCTCCAACTCGGCTGCATGGTAGCGTCTCCCGGTGCTCGTCTCGGACTTCGACTTCGATCTGCCTGAGGATCTGATTGCACAAGAGGCCGCGGCGCGGGGCAGGTCGCGGCTCCTGGTGCTCGACCGTCACACCGGCACAGTCGAGCATGCGACAGTGGTTGAGCTGGGAAAGTACCTGCGCGCGGGCGACCTACTGGTCGTGAACGACACCCGGGTTTTTGCCGCCCGCCTGACCGGCCATCGTGTGCCGAGCGGCGGCGCGGTCGAGTGCCTGTTGCTGTCGCTGCCGGAGGCGGCCGCGGGCGAAGCGGTCGAGTGCGATGCGCTGATGCACCCGGGTCAGAAGTTGAAGCCCGGCGCGATCGTCCGGTTCGCGGGCGAGGCGGGAGCGCTCGTCGGCGAGGTGCTCGAACAGCGATTCTTCGGGCGCCGGCGCATCCGCCTGCGGCCCGATTCCACGTCGCGGGTCGATACGCTGGTCGAAGCTCTCGGCCACGTGCCGCTGCCCCCATACATCAAGCGCCCGGATGAACCCGCCGACCGGGATCGCTATCAGACGATCTTCGCGTCCCGCCGGGGCTCGGTGGCGGCGCCGACCGCCGGATTACACTTCACGCCGGAAATGCTCGACGACCTGGCCGCTCGCGGCGTCGAGCGCACGGCCGTCACGCTCCACGTCGGGTACGGCACGTTCAAGCCGGTGCGCGTGGAGCGCGTCGAGGATCACGTGGTGGATCCGGAGCCCTACGAGATCAGCAACGCGGCCGCCGCTGCGATCAATCGCGCGCGAGAGCAGCACCGGCGCGTGATCGCTGTAGGAACCACGACCACGCGCGCGCTCGAAGACGCAGCGATCCGGGGCGGAGGAACCCTTGCGCCCGGTGGAGCCTTTGCGACGCTCTTCATTCATCCCGGTTTCGAGTTCCGGGTGATCGACGGGCTGATGACCAACTTCCATCTGCCACGGTCATCGCTGCTCATGCTCGTTGCCGCGTTCGGCGGCCGCGATCGCGTGCTCGCCGCCTATGGGAGCGCGGTGCAGCAGCGCTATCGCTTTTACAGCTACGGGGACGCGATGATCATTGTTTGAGCATCGCCAACTCCCAACGACCCAACGGCCCAACCGTTGGGAGTTGACCGATAATTGCTCCGTGAAACTCCCCTACGAAGAATTCGATCTCTCCGGCATCCGGACCTATCCCCTCGCGTCGCGTCGGAGCAAGGCGAACGCGGCCGATTTTGCGACGGCGTACGTGCCGGGCAGCGGGATGCGGGGCTGGGTGGAGTCGCTGCCCCGGATCCTCGCGGGCGCCGATTTCGCGGCGGTGGTCGATGCGATCGTGGCGGCGCGCGCCCGCAACCGCATCGTCCTGTGGGGCATCGGCGCGCACGTCGTCAAAACCGGCCTCGGCCCCGTCCTGATTGATCTGATGGAGCGCGGTTTCGTGTCGGCGCTCGCGACCAACGGCGCGGCGGTCATTCACGACTTCGAGCTGGCGCTCTCTGGCGCGACATCGGAGGAAGTCGATGAAGCGCTCGGTCCCGGGCGATTCGGGATGGCGGACGAGACAGGCAGTCTGCTGAACGCCGCGATCAACGATGGCGTCGCGCGCGGACAGGGGCTTGGGCAAGCGGTGGCCGAGTGGCTCGACCGGTCTCGTCCTTCCCACGTGCACCTGAGCCTGCTTGCCGCGGCCGCGCGTTTCGAGATCCCGGTCACGGTGCATGTCGGCATTGGCACCGACATCATTCATATGCACCCCGCGGCGTCGGGAGCGGCGTTGGGCGAGGGCAGTCTGCGCGACTTCCGCTACCTGGTGTCGAACGTCGCGAGGCTGGAACAGGGCGTCTTCCTGAACTGCGGATCGGCCGTGATTCTGCCGGAGGTCTTTCTGAAGGCCGTTGCGCTCGCGCGCAACGCCGGGATCAGTCTCGAAGGCCTCACCACCGCCAATATGGACTTCATCCGTCACTACCGCGCGCAGACCAACGTCGTCTCGCGCCCGGTCGCCGGGATCGGCCGCGGCTACTCGCTCGTCGGCCATCATGAGCTGATGATCCCGCTGCTGGCGGCGGCGCTCACCGAGAGCAGGATGGTATAATTACGGGTTCCTGCCGGTGTAGCTCAGTTGGTTAGAGCACGCGGCTCATATCCGCGGCGTCCGGGGTTCAAGTCCCTGCACCGGCACCACTTTCTTAACGATAAAAGGTAAAAGGGAGAAGGCAAAAGGGAGAATTATCCCTTCTGCCTTTTGCCTTCTGCCTTTCACCATGTCCGTCCACTCCCGCGTTCTGCGCACCATCAGGAAGCACGACATGCTCCCGCGCGGCGCGCGTGTGCTCGTGGCGCTCTCGGGCGGACCTGATTCCGTGGCGCTCCTTCACATTCTTCGCACGCTCGAGGCGCGCGGAGAACTGGTGGTCGCCGGTGCGGCGCATTTCAATCATCAGCTCCGGGGCGCCGAGGCGGATGCGGACGAAAGCTTCTGTCGTGATCTTGCGGCGGGCACCGGGATCCCGTTCCTCGCAGGCCGCGCCGACGTGGCGGCACGGGCTCGCGAGAGCGGCCGCTCGCTCGAAGATGCTGCCAGGCAGGCCAGGTACGAGTTCCTCAACGAAGCGGCGGACTCGGCCGGGGCGGACGCCATCGCGGTCGGCCATTCGCTGGACGATCAGGCGGAGACGTTCCTGTTGCGGTTGATCAGAGGAGCGGGCCCGGCTGGGCTCGCCGGGATCCGGCCGCGGGCCGGCCGCGTCGTCAGGCCGCTGCTCGACATCTCACGCGCGGAGCTCCGGCAGTATGCCGCCGAGCACGGCCTCGGTTTTCGCGACGATTCGTCCAACGCCGACGTGCGCATTCCGCGCAACCGCGTGCGTCTCGAGCTGCTGCCGCTGCTGTCGCAATTCTCGCCCGCGATTGCGGCGACGCTCGCGCGCGAGGCGGCGCTCGCCCGCGAGGACGAGGAATTTCTGGACCGGCTTGCAATCGAATCTGCGGCTTCGATCGTCTTAGTTGAGAGCGGCAACGTCACGGTCGACGTCGCGGGGCTCACGGCGCTTCCTCCGGCTCTCGCCTCCCGCGTTACCCGGAAAGCAGTTGCGGCGGCTGCTCCCGGGCGCTTCATTGGATTTCAGCACATCGACGATCTGCTGGAACTCGCCCGCAGCGGCGCCGAAGGGGCCGCGGCCTCGCTGCCGGGCGTGACGGCGGTGCGGCGGGGCTCGCGGATCGTTTTCGGAATCGTTTCCGATCGGCCGTTTTCGAACTCTTTTCGGTTTCCGTTGTCTATACCAGGTGAGGTGGCGGTGCCGGGCTGGGCGCTTTCTGCCGCCCGGATCGAAGAGCCGGAAGAGGTCACGCCGCCGCCGGCCCGCGGGAATACGGCAGTCGTGGCCGCCGCGCCCCTTCGCGGGCCCCTGGCGGTCCGCTCCCGGCGCCCGGGGGATGTCTTCCGGCCCCTGGGGATGCACGGCCGGGGCCGGAAGTTGCAAGACTTTCTGGTCGACCGAAAGATTGCCAGAGCAGACCGCGATTCCCTTCCGCTCGTCGTGGATCAGGACGACCGGATCGTCTGGGTCGTGGGGCAGTCGGTAGCTGAGGATTTTCGGGTCACGGGCCCTAAACAGGGCGTGATACTCTTGAAAGCAAGGCGGTTAGGAGGCGTAGGTTGAATTCGACCCTCAAGACGTTGCTGTTCTGGATCGTCCTCATCGGCGTGGGGATCATGATCTGGAGCTTCTCCGCTGGATGGCAGCGCCAGCCGGCCTCGATTTCCTTCACGGATTTCCTCCAGGAAGTCAAGGAAGGACAGGTCCACTCGGTCGTCATCACCGGCAATCAGATAACAGGGAAGCGGAACGGGATGGCCGGTAATGCCGCCGAGTTCCGCACCTACGCGCCCGCGCAGTACGAAAGGCTCGCGAATCTTCTCGACGAGAAGGGCGTCAAGATCGAGGCCCGCGAGGCCACGACCAGCCCCTGGGCCAACGTCCTGTATTCCTGGGCCCCCATCCTCCTGATGATCGGGTTCTGGATCTTCATCATGCGGCAGATGCAGAGCGGGGGGAACAAGGCCCTCTCGTTCGGCAAGAGCCGCGCGAAGTTGTCCTCCAGTTCGCAGAAGAAGGTAACGTTCAAGGACGTTTCCGGCGTCGACGAGGCCAAGGAAGAGCTCCAGGAAATCATCGAGTTTCTGAAGGAACCACAGAAGTTCCAGAAGCTGGGCGGCCGGATCCCCAAGGGCGTCCTCCTGATGGGCCCTCCGGGGACCGGCAAGACCCTGCTCGCCCGGGCGGTGGCTGGCGAGGCCAACGTGCCGTTCTTCTCCATCAGCGGCTCGGACTTCGTCGAGATGTTCGTCGGCGTGGGCGCCTCCCGGGTCCGCGACCTCTTCGAGCAGGGGAAGAAGAATGCTCCCTGCATCGTGTTCATCGATGAAATCGATGCCGTCGGGCGTCACCGTGGCGCCGGTCTCGGCGGCGGCCACGACGAGCGCGAGCAGACGTTGAACCAGCTGCTCGTCGAGATGGACGGCTTCGAGTCGAACGAGGGCGTCATCCTCGTCGCGGCGACCAACCGTCCGGACGTCCTCGATCCAGCCCTGCTCCGGCCAGGCCGCTTCGACCGCCGGATCGTGGTGAACCGTCCGGACGTCAAGGGCCGCGAGGGCATTCTTGCCGTCCACACCAAGAAGATCCCGCTCTCGGACGACGTGAATATTCACATCCTGGCGCGGGGCACGTCGGGCTTCTCGGGCGCCGACCTCGCGAACCTCGTCAACGAGGCCGCGCTCAACGCCGCGCGCTACAACCAGAAGGTCGTGCGGATGCTCGACTTCGAGTTCGCCAAGGACAAGGTCCTGATGGGCTCGGAGCGGCGCTCGATGATCATCAGCGAAGAGGAGAAGAAGGTCACCGCCGTTCACGAGGCGGGGCACGCGCTCCTGGCCGTGGTGCTGCCGCACGCCGACCCGGTCCACAAGGTCACAATCATTCCGCGCGGCATGGCGCTCGGCGTGACGATGCAGCTGCCGGTCGACGACAAGCACAACTACACGCGCGACTACCTGAACGATCAGATCGCGATTCTGCTCGGCGGCCGCATCGCCGAGGAAATCACGATGAACGGCAGCATGACCACCGGCGCCGGCAACGACCTCGAGCGCTCGACCGAGCTCGCGCGCAAGATGGTCTGCGAGTGGGGCATGAGCGATGCGATGGGGCCGCTGACCTTCGGCAAGAAGGAAGAGCAGATCTTCCTCGGCCGCGAGATCGCGCAGCACCAGGACTACAGCGAGGACACCGCGATCCGGATCGATCAGGAGCTGAAGCGGTTTATCACGACGAACTACGACCGGGCCCGCTCAACGCTCGAAAAGCACCGCGTCGCGCTCGATCGGATCGCCGAAGAGCTGCTGGCCCGTGAGGTCCTCGACGCGGATCAGGTCCGCCGGATCGTGGCGGGCGAAGCGCTCGAAGAGTACCGCGCACCGGCCACGGCCGCGCAGAGCGACGACAGCCGCCGGCAGCCGAAGGAGCGTCCGTCGATCGTTCCGCCGCTGCCGCCGCTCAATAAACCCTTGCCGCAGGAATAGCGCGCGGCAGGTATCAAGGGAAAGGGAGAAGGGAAAAGGGAGAAGGGACAAACGCCTTTCTCCCTTTTGCCTTCTCCCTTTTGCCTTCTCCCTTGACGACGCGCCAGCGTTACTCCATCCCGCTACCAGGGCGCGCGCCCCTTGTCCTCGGCGAGCGCACGCTCGTCATGGGCATCATCAACGTCACGCCGGACTCGTTTGCCGACGGCGGCCTGCGCGTCGACCCGTCACGCGCCATCGAGGACGGCTGGCGGATGCTCGAGGACGGCGCCGATATCCTCGACATCGGCGGCGAATCGACGCGTCCCGGAGCCGAGCCGCTCGAAGCCGAAGAGGAGTTGCGCCGCGTGCTCCCCGTCGTCGAGGCGCTCAGTAGTCGCGCGGTGGTTTCTGTCGATACCTATAAGGCTGTCGTCGCGCGCGAAGCCGTCGCGCGTGGCGCCGCCATCATCAACGACATCAGCGCTCTTCGCTACGACCCTGTGCTCGGCGCTGTTGCCGCCGAATCGGGCGCGGCGATCGTGCTGATGCACAATCGCGGGCGGTCACACGACATGTACAAACATGCCGAGTACGCGGACGTCGCTGGCGAGATTGCCGCTGAGCTCTCCGTGGCGATCGCTGCCGCGGAGAATGCCGGCATCAGGCGCGAGGCAATCATCCTCGACCCGGGTCTCGGCTTCGCGAAACAGGCCCGGCACTCCTACGAGGCGCTGGCATCGCTCGAGCGGCTGACCAGCCTCCGCCGGCCCCTGCTCAGCGGTCCGTCACGAAAGTCGTTTCTGAAGGCGGCGCTTGGCGACGTGCCCCCTTCGGGGCGCGAATGGGGGAGTGCGGCGGCGGTCACGGCGAGCGTGCTGCTCGGCGCTCACATCGTGCGGGTACACGGAGTTCGCGAGATGGTCCAGGTGGTGCGCGTGGCGGACTGCGTGCTTGCCGCGATGGGAACCCCGCCGGCCGCAGTGTAGAATTCCGGCCGATGAGCTCATCGGGCCGGGATCACCCATGCCCTTGCGGCAGCGGCCGGCAATTCATGGAATGCTGCGGGCGCGAGGGGCCGTCGGCGGGGATTTCGATCCGGGACTCAGCGCTCACCAAGCTCCTTTCCTTCGCCTTTCATCCGGCATTCGACAGCGACCACTCCGTCGCGGAAGTTCTCTTCTGGGGCAAGTTCATTCGCGAAGCGACGACCCCCGAGCTGCGCTGGCTGCTCGACTCAGAGGATGCCACGATCAAGTACAACTCGTGGTTTCTCTTCGACTGGGAGGCCGAGAACTCTTCCGGCACTATCGCGGAGCTGTTCCTCCATGAAGAGCATTCCCGGCTGTCTCCGCTCGAACGGCAGTTCGTGCGGCGGCTCGGCGATGCGCACCTGAGACTGTATGAGGTCGAGTGCGTCGAGCGGGGCCTTGGCGTTCATCTGCTCGATCTCTGGACCGGCGATCGGCTGTTCGTCATCGAGCGCGAGGCGACCGAGCGGCTCGCGACCTGGGATCTGCTTGGTGCGCGCGTGTCATCCGACAATGTCGCCGGACACATCTTCGAAGGCGGGCTGTATGTTTACCCGGCCGCTGTCAAGGACGACATCGTCCGGCACTTCCGGCGGCTCCACCGGCGGCATCACCGCAGGTTCCCTTTCGACAACCTGGGCACCTTCTTCCGCAAGCACGGGGCAGTGTTCCATCACCTGTGGCTGAAGCTCGTAGCCTTTCCCGAGCCGCCGCAGCTCGTCACCGCCGAAGGCGATCCACTCGTGTTCTGCCGCTCGATCTTCGAGACCGACCAGCCTGATGCGGTCCGCGCGGCGCTGGCCTCACGGCCCGAAATGCGGGTGACGCAGGATGGCCGCCTCTCGTGGCGCGGGCCCGGAGACGATGGCGAGCGTGAGCTGGGATCGTGGGGGATCGAGGGCAATCGTCTCGTGCTCGAAACCACGTCGCAGGAGCGGGCCGCGCGTGGCCGGGCGTGGCTCGAGTCCCTGTTGGGCGATCGCGTCCGGTATCGCGCCACGGCTCTGGAGACGCTCGAACAGACGATGAGCGAGCTCCGATCCCGATCGAGGCGGCGGTCGTCCCGTGGCGCCCCTGCCAACGTGCCCGATGAGAACACCAGCGCGGTGCGCGATCTGTTCGACCGCCATTACCTTTCATGGATCGATCGGCCGGCGCCGTCCCTGGGCAACCGCTCACCACGCGCGGCGGCACGCACCACGTTGTGGCGGCCCAAGCTCGTGGACCTCCTCAAACAGCTCGAAAACGCCACCGAGCGGGCCGCCAGGAGCGGACGGCCGGACTACGACTTCAGCTGGATTTGGCAGGAGTTGGGGCTCTCGAGGCCGGGTAGTCCGTAGATTCCTTGTCGGTTCCAGGTGCCGGGTGCCCGGGGTGCCGGGTTCGGTTCCGGGGTGCCAGGTTCGGTGCCGGGCTTCCAGGTTCGGTGCGTTTGTGGCTGGGAGTCTGGACGTGGG
>Ga0307408_100002465_pt1 | contig 12975 bp, 15 predicted proteins | sample 322Cmetagenome_FD_202116 | JGI IMG/M metagenome (GOLD analysis project Ga0307408, IMG submission 202116) | Maize rhizosphere microbial communities from greenhouse at UC Davis, California, United States - 322HYB-C-3 | ecosystem: Host-associated > Plants > Roots > Rhizosphere > Soil | place... | reverse complement strand
CTTTGCCATCGCAAAGGCTTTCGACTACATTAGCGCGCCTCGACAGACTGAACAGTTTGCCGAGACACGGTGAAGTGTCCGAGTGGCTTAAGGAGCACGCCTGGAAAGTGTGTATACAGGAAACTGTATCGAGAGTTCGAATCTCTCCTTCACCGCCACATTCTGCAAAGCCCTGTAATTCAATGAGTTACGGGGCTTTTTCTTTTCCGATTGTACTACTCAGTTGTACTACTCAAAACCTCCCGCCTTCAGTCACTCCGATCCAAACCCTTCGCATTCCCATTTTCTTCGTTCCGCTCGCAAATCCCCTCGATAGCTGCCGTTGGTCTGATTCTGAATTTCTGCCTGTCTGGCTTCGATCTTCGGAGCCCGATAACATCGTGCCACTACTCACCAAGAGAATCATCATGAAGACAGGGTTGATGGCGGTTGCACTGGTTGGGTTGCTGGGGAATGGGGCTGCTGTGGCAAAAGGCGGGGACGGAAACGAGTTGTTAGCGCAATGTCAGCAGTACATCAAGTATAGAGACTCAGAGAGTTTTGATAGCTTTGCGGCTGATACGTGTAGTGGTTTTTTGCAAGGTGTTGTAAGTACAGTTGGCTTCTACAGTGAAATCCTTAAGAAGGATGAGAAATTTTGTCTGGCTGACAATGTAACCAATAGTCAGATAGTGCGTATTGTAGTTAAGTATTTAAAAGATAATCCGAAGGAGTTGAATAAGGGTAGAACACTTTTGGCATGGTCTGCACTTCAAGATGCCTACCCTTGCAAGTAATGATTGGAGCGTAATGAATGGATACCTCGTTAATAATTGATGTGGTGTTGCTTGTCTCAATTTTTATCGTAGGCTTGCTCGTTAAAACCTATCTCCCTGGCTACATTGGAGAGAAAGCCAAAAACCTAGCGACTAAAGAAGACATAGCTGATATCACCAACCAGATTGAACAGGTTAAGGCTGATTATTCAAAGCAGTTGGAACTCTACAAGTCGGATATATGGAAGTCCCAGCAAAACTATCTGCTGCTGCAAGAGGAAGCAAAACTCAAAGTTGAAGTTTTCAAGAAGGCTGTGGTGGATGTTGCAAAGTTGACCAGCCTCATTGGGATGCACCAACTCCACGCGTCTAATTGTGAAATGGCTCGTGCGGCGGCGGAAATGGCACATGCCAAAGAGAATGAGGAAGTCAAAAAGGCAAGCTGGGATATGTATCTTGACTACCATGCAAAGGCAGCAACAACCTACACCAACTTCAGGGATGTGATTGTTGAGTTGGGTTCCACGTATGCTTTGTTTTCAATCTATTTCGACTCGGTGTTGACTGACTCTCTACATAAGGTGATTGAAATGGGTCATGAGGCAATCGCACTTAAAATGCCTCCTGCTGAATTTCAAACGCGAATGGAAGAAGAGTATAACAAGCTTCTCGACTTGCAGTTGGCCCGTGATAGTGTTGGACAATACTACGACTCACTATGCGATACAAAACCGATAACGATAGAGTCCAATCGGCTCTTCCTGCTCATGAAGAATCACATTAATCTGGAAAGGCATTAGAAAAGAGTGGCCAATAAGATAGCTCATTATACTCCCTGTGCTTTCGCACTCAGAATTCTACACTTTCTGAGGTGTGCTTGGCTGTAAGTCACACGCCACACGCTGTACGGTGTTGAGCTTGAAATGGGTACGCTAAAAAGGTGCTAAAAAGGTACAGCAGATATTAACGCCCTGAAATTTTAGGACGTCCTCTTTTCTATACCAAAACCCATCCCGCGCGCCGCGACGTGTTCTAAACCCCAACTATTTTGAACAATAGTGTTCAATACACATGTCACGGTATTGACAATCATTCTCATCTATGGCATAATGTACATATTGGAGAGAACAGATCTCTCCGACTCTTCCAGTTGTTTTAGCCAGCAACTGCGGCATTCCTCTAAAAATACAAACCTTGTTTCTCCTTTCGGGGTTTGTAGTGATCTGATCCTCCAGCCAATTCTCTCCTGAACAAACCCCATATTCTTTTAACCGAGGTATGGGGTTTTGTTTATCTGTACCGAACGCAAACAAACACTACTTAACTTTCTAGCGAGGTTACATCTTATGCACACTAATGTATGCCGTGCCTGTAATACACCATTAATCAATCGACGACCTCAAACACTGACTTGTAACTCTGCCTGTCGTTCCCGGCACTGGCGTAATTCACGAATCACAATGCTGCCAGTGTTCTTCATGTTAAACATTCCAAACTTCGCACTGGTTAAGAATGCCGCTAATGCTGCTGGTGTTTCGATTGATCAGTTTGCACACGATCGTCTAGTTGAAGCTATGGAGGCTTCCCAATGCTAATGAAATTGAACGATGAGGCAGTTGCTCAACTGCAATTGATCATGATAATGACTGGACGAACAAACTACAAACACACCATGCAAACCCTAATCAGTCAGGTGCTGAACAACCTTCGTCGTGCTCAGATACAGAAAACTACAGCCAGTAACCAACCAGCCATTTAATCCTACTACTTTAACCTACAGTGTAAGGATCGAACATATCGAAAAGGAATAGAACATTGAATTACATCGTTGTATATAAGCCAGCACAACTCATTCTGAAAGTGATAACCAGTTCAACACCACCCAAGCCGGATAACGATCATAGCTTCTATGAGGCTTCAATCGTTGTTCTAAACCACTACTACAAGCTACTTAAGAAAGCATTGTCTAAAGGTGTACAGGTGTCTGTAGGTGAGCTTATGGCTAGCTCTCCATGCTTCAGAGAACAAGTCAGCAATTGTAAACAAAGTAAGGTGCAGATCGTTACCACTCGTTATCGCTGAGAGCTTCTATAAGTCGCTTACAACCCTAAATATCTGCCACCCTAGGCTACCCTATAAGTTGCTACTTTTACGCCTCTGCAAGCCACGTAAATCAAGGGTTGAATATGCCAAATCAGGCGTATGTCAGCCTAGTTTCAATACAAACAAACCAAAAGGAATAAAACAATGAACACTCCACTATTGGAGCGGCACTTAGCCGTGCTGCAAATGAAACATTGCCTCACGCTGCAACGATCGGCCTTCGCTATTGGCGATCATCATGAATGTCGTCGTGTCACTGTAATGCTGGATGAACTTGTTAACGAGTACGGCATTCAAGCATTGCACCAAGCGCAAGGGGAGTTGCTATGAGCACTAATCTGGATTACGTTTCTCGCGGACTTCAAAGAGCCTTCGTCAAACGACAAGCAGAAAAATCAAAGCAAGTTGTACGGAAGGTTGTAAAAGATGTCACTGAAGCAAATGCAGATGTTACAACAGCTAAGCCTTCAGCATCTTCTGTAAAACAATCTGATGAGCAATATCGTATGAGCATCATTAGTAAAGCAATCAGCATTATTCATAAAAGGAAAACAGCATAATGACCACCAAAATAACGATCCATGGAGTACCACGCAAGTTTGAACAGTCTGAGCTTGAACAGCGCCAGCAAGGTTTTCATACGATGTACAAAGCAACTGACCAATGCTGCACTATGGTGTATGGAGAAATTGCATATGACTTCATAACCAAACTTATCAAGATGAGTGGTGAAGGTTTTACTCTTACCAATAAGTACCCTGTAAGTTGTTCGCCAATGTCATACCATGCTCACATGATCAAACCAGAATCAGTACAACAAGCCGACCTTGCTGTCATTGATCGGCAGGTCAGAGATAAGTATGTCAAGGAACTTGAAGAAGAACACCAGCAGTACAAACAACTTCTTACGCAGCAGTTGCTTGATGCAGCAGAATTGAAAGATCAGAAAAAGATTGCAGACGCTCAAAAGAAACGAATGGCTGAAATTCAAGCCGAAGTTGATAACGTGTTCAAGCCGCTTTCAATTCCATCCTGATTGACTCAGGAATCCAGTGAAAGACGCCAACGGTGACGCCAGCAGCAAGCGCACCAGCCGGACGCTCCATAGCGCGTTTTAAGACCGCTAAACATGCAATCTACCCAACGATGGCCCCGGCGGGGATTTGGGTTGCTGAGATTCTCCACTGAAGGCGGAAATCAAAAAAGTTTTAGAGAAGTCTGGCTTGTCAAGCTTTTTCTCGACGAGTGGTGATTTTTCCTGTATAAAGCCTCCCTCAATAGACACGCTCAAACCTTCGATCTGATCATTAGTCGATCCCGACTCAGTGCATCATGCGAAGTTTTTGCGCCTGTAATTTACCCACTCCATCTGGCACACCCGAGAGGTAACGCCAATGAAATGAACTGAAAAAAAGGAGAAACAACAATGATCAATGCGCAGCAAGAACAACGGGCTATCACCCTTCGCCAAGAAGGAATGTCCTACGAAAACATCGCGCTGGAAACCGGTCTGACAGACTATAAAGTCAAGATGCTGACCAAGGGAGTCCAGAAGGTTAAGCCGATAAACACCCCATTCGACAAATCTGTAGAACGCGTGTTCAACCTGGCTGTAAGACCGCAGGGCATTCGTGATTACGAGTTTCACGACATCCTGCACCAAGAATATGGCAGCACTTGGGACACCACCACAGGCCGGTATATCAGCAAATACGATGACAGCAACAAGAAGCGCGTCAAAGGTAAGGTGAGGCAACGTGCGGCATTAGAAGATTGCAACACCTTGTTCGTTGCGGATTGGGTTGACGTAGAAGCACCGACCACCAGTAGGAAATTTCTGGAAGCTGCTGCCAAAGACCTGATGAGCCGGATTGATAGCCATGTAAACGAATACATGGAACGTCACAGCGCACGCTGGACGGAAGACAGTGAAGAAGCCGAGTATGCCCGACGTAAGCAAGCGTGGGCGGTTGAACACTACCTGCTGAAGTTGGCCGTCAAAGGGTATGGTGGTGGTGGTGGTGGTGGTGGTGAGCCGCTGGCTCGATTGCAGGAACGTTCAATTGCCCTGACTGACTTGCTTGAGGGAACACCAGACTTACCCATGGCCAGTGGTAAAGGTGACTGGTATGGTGAGACACCCGACTATTACCGTGAGCCAGCGCGCAATGACCCGTTCCTTGACCACGTTGAATCTCAAGGCTGGCTGAAAGAAGTTGAGGGCAGGTTTGTGTAACTCCCTCAGCGAAAATCGCTGGTCCGCGCCCACCATACTATAGAGCCAGTGAAGGGCGAGATAGTGGGGGTTAAAGCGTAAGCTTTGAATAGAATATTCTCCGGTATAACCGGAGCAGGCGTATTAGAGAGACAGGGAAGAGGAGGGGTAACATAACCCCTCAAAACAAAGAGCATGGCCTAAAGAATGACTATTCTGTCGTTACGACAGTAATCACTATTCTGTTTCACAGAAGACAGATCAAAAGCTGGTGGGCTATCGCTACTCCACCTCTTTAAAAGCATTCGCCTAGCGGCTCACTGCGGACATATCTTTGTATTGAGGGGTTAATAAACTTTAGAAGTCATTCTGATTGCCCAATCAGAACATGTCAGCACTCCTCTGTGAGACACAGAGAAAATACACTTGAGAACATTCAGGAAGAGACGAGCGAAAGTGAATCCTACATTTCCCTTCTCACCGTTCAACGGTGAAATACAATACTTAAATCAACCCTTGATACTTTAACCAGTGTCGAGGTTTTTTTGTGAATGATGATATTTCAATGATCAATCGGTTATCTCTGACCAACCAGTTATCAGGAACGTATCAGGACCACCGCTACACCATCAAACTTGAATCCGCGCCCCCACCACCGCTACAGCCCCGATTTTACCTGGCCCTCAGCCATTTTCGGTTAAGCACAATTGGTATTCTCCCCAGATTCCCTCACACATCGAATCAATTCGACTGAAATTCAGAATTAATCCTGCGACAGGTGCCGCTATACGCCTGTCAGCAACGTATGAGCTACGATCTGTGTTCACTCATCTAGGATGACAGCCATGTCAGAACAGAACGAAGCTGTAGCCAACGCCCTAGAGCTGCTGATGATCAGTCAGAACGGCATTGGTGCTGCCATCGAAGAACTCGCCAAGTGGGTAGCTGAACGTGGCTCCGTGGAAGTGGCAGACAACGCATTGTCAGCTTTGCAAGTCCTCGATTCAAACGCCGAAGGGATCGCCAGTACGATCAGACTTCTACGTCAAGAACAGCTATGACAAATCTAGAACGACCGTTCAATGAGTGTTATATTGGTTCCCAGACAGACTTGCAGGAGCCAAGACATGACCACCACCGCCGACTCCATCAAAAAAACCGACGTAGTAAGCTACTGTCGTGTGTCGAGTTCGTCACAGGGTGAGAGTGGGTTGGGTCTTGAGGCTCAGCGTGAGTACATCAACCGTGCAGCCAAACAAAATGACTGGAACGTCGTCGGTGAGTTCGTGGATGTTGTGTCGGGCAAATTGGCAATCGAGGATCGCCCCGAAGGGAAGAGGGCACTAGTAGCGTGCAAGGAGTTGGATGCACAGTTGGTTGTTGCCAAGCTCGACAGGCTGTCTCGTTCGGTCCATCACATTGCCCGCCTGATGGAACAGACAGAGTTTAAAGTAGCAACCATGCCTCATGCCAAGACCTTCGAACTTCATCTTTTTGCAGCATTGGCCCAACAGGAACGAGAGTTCATCGCCAACCGCACCAAGGAAGCTCTAGCAGCCTTACAAGCTCGTGCTGCTGAAGGTGATGTGCAGTCGCTTGAGAAGATCGCCCGTCGTACTGAGGCACTGGAAAAAGGTCGCACCGCTACCAACCGGGCGAAGGCGACTAAGGCTATTCAAGATCGTGTGAGTTCGTGGCAAGAGTCAGTGCGTGATCCAATAGACCTGTGTATCCGCAAGGGAGGTCGCACACTGCAACAGGTGGCTGATTGCCTGAATGGAAAAGGGATCAACACAAGCCGGGGCGGTACGTGGTCATCTATGCAAGTTAAGCGAGTGATGCAGAAACTGGCCCTCACACTCCCTTCGAAAGAGGATGCTCTGTAACGTTCTACTGGGCTGACTAGTGACAGCTAGTCACACCTTTGACCCAGAGTAAGCGAGTTTGTAGTTTAATATCCCTCGCTCAAAATCGCCAAGACAAGCTCACAGCAGCTCTCATCGGATTTAGCGAATCTCTAGATGGACACCCCGCCAGAACCCCAGACCGTCAAACCCATCAGACCAATATCCATACCGGATTCCCGGCGATGTTATCACGCGATTAAACACTGAAAGCCAACTTTGATTCCAGGGTGGCTGGAAACTTCCTACACTACGTTTCTAGAACCCTGATTTCATATTCTTTCATACGATAACTACCCTTGCTGATCAGGGCTAATCACATACCTAGCAAAGAGAAGACGATAAAACCCGCAAAAATTGAATACAAAATCCCGCGAGCAATCCAAAGCATTCTTCTCTCCTTTTTCGTAGGCTCTACCACTGCACTCGTGCTAAACCCTACGCCAGTGTTGATGCTATCCACGTCTGATCCGCAGTGCCTACATTTCACAGCAGCACAGCGGATTGTTTCTGCACAAATCGGACATGCTCGACCATCATTATAGCTACCAACGATTCCCGTCTGACGCTTTCCGCCGATAGCCATAACTACCCCCACGAGTAGCATCAAGCCGCCTATAAGAATGTAGTTTTGCCGATCAGCCATAAGTCCAATATTGTTGACTCGTCTTGCTCCAGCCGATACCGAGACATCCATAGCCAACGCACCGACTATGCAAAGCATTCCTACTACAAGCAAAAAATAACCAACGTTCCGCATGGCGATGTCCTTCAAAATTCAACCGTAGTTCAGGGGATTTCCTCGTTTCTGGCTTGGTCCGTTCAAAACGCACAGAATCGCGGGTAGCCGGCATCGGCTGATGCCCGTACTCTCTTAGATTATCCCAAATTCAGATATCTGAAAAGCAGATATAGCTTGCATGGCTGCCCACCCCGAGCTGGCTGACCATGTCCAAGACCATATATCGATACGAATACGATGTGCTACTGACGTTGATCAAGAAGCATAGGAAAGAATCTGGACTGACTCAGGTCGCCTGTTCAACGGCTCTCGGGCGCCCACAATCCTTCATGAGCGATGTTGAAACCGGATCGAGGCGACTAGACATCGTGCAGCTTCGAGATCTATGCAACGTCTTAGGAATCGATTTTCAAGTATTGATTGCGGAGTTTGAAACGTCCCTGTCAGCAGATGCTGGTACGACAGAACGATGATTAAGTATCACTCGGTTAGCGACTGGTCGGGTTCTAAAAACTCACTTTCGAAAAATAAAAAGCCCTCTATGGCGTTCTGAGAAAAGAGCACACCTAACCTACTCATTTTTTCGTTGTATCCAAGGTCGCGATGGTGCATAAGTATTTCTATAATATTTTTAATATCAGGCTTTAACAAAGAAATGAGGTAAGAGATAAAATCCTTTACAGCAGTATAGCTATCCTCAATACGCCCAAGCTTAACGCTTTCTATGGAGACGCCAATGGTATCGTCCCACATATCACCATACTCGTATTTTACAGGCGTCTTACCATTGAAATAAACTTCGCCAACTTTAAGTTTGTTGACATTAAAATTCCCATGCAGTAGATCATTTCTATCACTCATGAGTTGATAAAAACTCCTGCATGCGCTGTGCGCATGATCAACTTCCCGTTCGAAACCTTGACAATGAATATGCAAGAAGTTGAGTCTATTTGTTATTGTGTCAGACACAACATCTTTGTATTTTATCTTGTCTTCCTTTATCTCTTTTTTAGCGAGAGCAAATATTAAAAGATTGATGAACGTTTCAGCCAATACAGGCAGCATACATCGCAGTCCAAAGGCCAGTCCTGTGCCGAAGGTGTATTTTTCCGCCATTACGGAAAAACGTTCTGAATAGGTTCTAAGCTCTTCCATAGAGCTTGGCGTGCACACCTTGTCAACTGACGGCTGCAAGTTGAGCTCTCGTAATTTCTGCACTTGCGTCTCAATAGTTGACTCGATAGTTTGATATGGATTAACAAACTCCGTCCACTTTTCGAGCTGAGTGCGTATTGCTTTAATCTGCTTCCCGTATTCTTTTAAATCATCACGTATCTGAGATAAGAAATTTGTTTTAGTTATTCCTGGTCGATTAAATGTGCCAAGCAGGTGAATTTCCGTCCGAAACAATTGTCCTTGAATCATGATCAATCCATCATCATTCATAAAAGACCATTCCCAATGCACAAAATTGTCAGAAGAGTCACTCTTTAAGAAATTCATAAATCCGTTAGGTGCCCCATATTTAGCATATAGGTAACAATACATATCGATCGGTTTTATTTCATTTTTTAGCATCCACCCTCTGAAGCCCTTGGGGTACTTTTTCTCCGTTAAGATTTTACCTAGAAGCGCTACAGGAACATATTCTAGCTTTAAAAAGTAATTTTCATCATCCATTTTCATTCAGCCCTTATCAACTGCGATTAAATTAGATAGGCAGCCGCCATGAAGGGGCGAGCTCGACGAAAGGTGAAATGCCAAAACAAACGCTATGATACCGACACTGGGAAGCCTACATTTTTATTAGACTTCCTCATTGTCACACTAGTTATACAGCCGAGCTTTAAATGCTACAAAAGATCAAATTCATGACAGCGATACCTTCGAGCTGACTTACAGATACACAAATTCATTCGGTTGTTTTTGGCTTATCAAAGAATTCAGCTGCTTTTTCTACCTCTTCTCCAACCTTCTGGACAAGGTCAGCTTGAATAGACTCTCGTTCAGCCTGAAGGATCTTCACATGATTGCCATATCGTTTAATGTCCTCCCTGATGGCCTTTCGATGAACTGCAGACTCCTCGTCTCTCTCTTTGTATAATGCAGCGAGACTCTTATAAAGTAACTTGGTTATTGTTGCGGTAGGTGCCCGCTCTATATCGAGCTTTATCTTTTCAATGTCGGCATCAATCGATCGCCTCAAATTTTCGCTTGCGCTAGCTTTCTTTTTATTAGTGTTGCTGGCTCGTTGTCCAGCCCAAATTAAAACCATAATTAGTGCTAGCACCTCAACAGCCGCAGGTACTAAAAAAAATAATTTTTCAGGAATTGCTGCGTACGGAAGGGCAAGCAAAAGCAAAGTGGTAGCGGAAGTTATGACGACTCTTTTCCTATCAGGTTTATTTCCTCCCCTCTGCATATATCTAGCCCTCTAAGAAATCATCAAGCACCAGCTTCAGCATATTGATTTCTTCATTGAAATGCTCCACAGTCTTTAAAAGATGTTTATGGTCGATATATCCAAACAAAGGTATTCCATACTCAGCCATCACCGAATTACTCAGGAGCGAATATTTAACGCTTGAACTCGCCGCATTAGCTTCGCTCAGACTCTCCAAAAACTTAGCGTTGTCATGCTCAACCTTAATGACCATATAGCAAAAAAAACGTAACGCACCAAAATGAGCATCCACCTTAATGTAAAATCTTTCAGGGCGTTCAATTACAATATCCCCAGCTCCATCCTCGCTTTCACTTAATAATCCCTGAACATAATAATCTGAAAGAATCCTCCATATATCGCTCGTTTGGACTGCCTCCAAGTCGATTAACCGCACCTTCGAATTAGTCTCTTTCATATTCCCCTCACTACAAATTTTTAACGCTAGCCTTAGCAGCTTAGCTTACTCGTTACCTCAACCATACTCAAAGTATGTCCGTTGAAATTCCTCATTCCAGCTCTGCCTGACGAATCGAAGGAAGACCTGAGCCGCCCCCTGATGATGAGGACCGATCAATGCTCGACACGATCAAGAATCAAGACAGGATGGCTGATTTTGTCATGATCAGAGATCGACGACCTGAACGGAGTAGAGCTTAGTGTCAAACACAGTGGTCAAAATAGAGGTCGATTAGCATGCTTTTGTTGGTCGCACCAAGCTGATCAAGACCACGGGCACGAGCAACAAAGCTGAAGCTATGGATAGACGATTTCTAAATCTTGCCCAGTGGCAAGCTCAGATTGCGGCGGCGAGGTGACAAAAGCTAATTGCGCGTGATTAGTGGCGTCCCGAACTGGCAGGCAGAGGTTTGACGCTGGAATAGCACATAGATGCACATTTGCTACAAGCCATAAAGAATCCACCCACGGGTTCAGGTGGTTCAACCGCTTCTCAGATTTCACACAGGGACGCGTAGCAATCAACATATGGTTATGTCGTCAGGCTGACAACTCTGTTTTCAGGGAGGGGAGTTTGGAGATTGCTGCCAGCTTCTGTGTCGCGCTCGCACCTTTTGAGTATACGTCGTGGGTGACAGAGCCCGTTTCATGCCCAACCAGCTCTTTTGCCAAGGCGTCAGGCACGTCAGCTCTGATTAGCTCAGTAACCACCGTATGACGGAAGCTGTGGAAGACGTGGAGCTTGCTGAAGCCTGCCGCTGTACGCAATCTGCCAAACGCTTTGGATATCGCGTGTGATCGTTTGCCGTAGTGATCGTGTGAGCTGGTGGGGATGAGGAAGGTATCGGTGCTTTCCTTACTCAGACGATCAATTGTGAGCAACAGCCTTGGATGAATCGGAACTACACGTTTGCTCGCCTTGCTCTTGCTCTTCGGAAAGTCGAAGCACCGGATGCCATCAACAGTGATCACGCTGTCTTTGTTCAATCGACATAACTCCTCGATCCTGGCCCCGGTGTACCAGCCCAATGCGATAAGGTCTGCAAGCGGTTTATCCCCGTTATCAAGCGCGGCTTGATGCAGCTTGAGGGTATCGGCACGTGTATAGATTTCCCTGTTTTTGCCTGCTATCTCAGAGCCACCTCCCTGTGGCAATTCGTGTCCTACGAACGGGTTTACCTTGTCCTTGTATTCTTCACGCCAAGCCGCGTCATATTTCATCGCCCACTTCCAGAACGCAGTGCCAGCCATGAGGTATTGACCTAACGTAGCTGGAGCACGATCCAGAGATTTCAACCATTCGTCCACGGTGTCGAAGTTGAGTGGCAACCCCTCTTTCTTGAGGAAGTCTGACAGTCGTTCCATTTTGCCAAATTGCTGATCAACGTGCTTTGGAGCACCGCCGCGACTCTCCCTGAATTCTCGATAGGTTTTCAGGCGCGCGGGGGTGATGGAGGACTTTGGCTTGTGGACGGTTGGATCTAGCGTTATCGCCTTAGCTTCGGCTGTCTCAGTTGGGCTCAGGTCATAGGTTGATGTGGTCACCATCATCATGAGTTCGCGGTTGACTTCGGCAGCATGTTGCACCCGCTCTATTGGGGTAGCGGGCATTTTTTCTCGGCTTCTTTCGAGAAAATCTAAAACGCCCGGCACTCCGAGAGCTTCCAACCGATGTGCCGATGCGTAAAGATCGACAAGAGTCTTTTCCCTACCGGCTTCATTTTCCTCGGGAGAAAGCTTATTGATTTTCTTAGAGGGTCGCTTTGCAACCTCCATAAAACGCGTACCAGTATGCGCATCGACTTCGGTGCTCCATTCGGCTAACTCGGGACGCCAATTCTCTTTTCGAATCTGTGCCTCTGCTCTGGCTGCTGCAATCTTCGCCTTCCACTCGGTGAGGAATGGCAATCGAGCGTCCATTGCTTCCCTGCGGAGTCCAGTTTTCAATGACCGGATAAAGACCTTGGCCCCCAACACTCGCTGTACATCAGACGGAATAGCCATCTTCACATACCAGGTGGATTCACCTTTCTTTTGAATCAGATTGTCTGCCATTGGACGCCGTGAAGTGGGGGAGTGATACAGCGGATTGTACTACTCAATTGTACTACTATGCACGCTGAAAGCCCCGATTTACGGGCTTCGTTGGTCGAAAGGGTCGTTAAATTCGAATCTCTCCTTCACCGCCACATTCTACAAACACAAACCCCTGATTTTCCTAGAGAAAGTCGGGGGTTTGTGGTTTTTGGTGTCTGGAAAAGGGCGATATGGGAACAATCTGGGAACGGAGTCCTGACTTAGCGAAAACCGGCGCAACAGGCAAATTAGCTTCGTCACCCAATAGCCAATCCAAA
>Ga0307408_100002463_pt1 | contig 12983 bp, 9 predicted proteins | sample 322Cmetagenome_FD_202116 | JGI IMG/M metagenome (GOLD analysis project Ga0307408, IMG submission 202116) | Maize rhizosphere microbial communities from greenhouse at UC Davis, California, United States - 322HYB-C-3 | ecosystem: Host-associated > Plants > Roots > Rhizosphere > Soil | place: USA... | reverse complement strand
CCCACCCCTTCCCATCCCGAACAGGACCGTGAAACGACTCTGCGCCGATGATAGTGCTGCAACCAGTGTGAAAGTAGGTTATCGTCAGGCTCTTATTAGAAAAGCCCGCCAGGCATGAACGCCGGCGGGCTTTTTGCTTTTGTGCCGTGCAGAACTGGAAACGCACGCCGCAGTGATCAATGTCGCCTCGCTCTTTGTCAGGCGCATTGCTTCCAGCTGAGCGGATACTATAGGGAAATTTACATTGCGGCAGCATTGCCTTGTTTATACGCCTGTGTGCAGGGTCAACGTGAATTCAACGCCGCCATCCACGTTGCGCACGGCGACGGTGCCGCCCATTTTCGCCATATAGGTCTTCACGACGAACAGGCCCTGGCCACGGTTGCTGCCTTCCTCCTGGCCCGACACACCGTATTCGAACACCTTGTCGATCAGCTCGGGGACAATCGGCTCGCCCTGATTGTGGATCGCCAGGCTTGACGTACGTGCGTCCGTCGTTAGCGTCATCGTGATTGGCGTGCCAGGCGTGCGGTGGCGATCGGCGTTATTCAGGATGTGCGTGACCACATCTTCCAGCGAATAGGGATCGGCGCGAACCTGGGCTGGCGTTCCGCCCATATAGCGTACGTCCGCAATGCCGACGCAAGGGGCATTGGCGGCGACGTCAATCAGGAAGGCATCGAGGTCCAAGGTTTCAAGCTGCAGCGTAGTGGACTGGAATGCCTCGCTGGGCGAAGCCTGTCCGTACAGCACGCGCACCGCTTGCTGCATGCGGTGGATATAGCGCCCGCTCGGGTCATGCTCACCGCCGTGCAGCGCCATCAGCGATTGCAGCGGCGACATGATCTCGTGGCCGACCGCGTGCCACATATCGCGTTCCTGTTCGGCGCGAATTGCTTCCTTCTCCACGTCTTCGCGCACCCGGCGCAGCAGATCGTGCAGGCAGTTGGCCAGCACGCCGAGTTCGTCGCGGCCACGCAGGTCCGACAAGTCGAACTCATCGAGGGCGCCCGCAGTCTTGACCGAGCGCGCAACTTTGTCGGCACGTTTGGTCAGGATGCTGATCGGGCGGATGATGCCTGCCTCCACCACCAGCCATGCCACCAGCAGCGCGCCCAGGATGGCGCCAACGAACCACGACACGCGGGTGGCCACCACGCTCAACGTATCGCTGACGCTGCGCGCGTCGCCGCTCAACTCGATCTCGAAGTTGCCGAGCGGCGTAGGCACGCTGGCATGCGTTTGCAGTGCTTTGACGGTCGTGTCGACCGGCAGGTGGCGCACGAGTGTAAGCAAGGCGTGCCAGCTTTGGTCGCTGTTGCTGCTGGCCGCTGCCAGCGACAGCACTTCCTTGCCCTGGGCAGTGCGAATGCGCAGGGTTTCGCCCGGCAGCAGCAGCGACTGCAGGTCATGCAGAGAGAACAAAGGCGTTGGCTGGTCGCGCGCTGTGTCGAACAGGGCAGGTCCGTCGCCCGGCGGCAGCACGGCCACGCTGACATTGATATTGGCCAGGTCTTCCGGAGGCCAGGCGGGCCGGGACTTGGCGAACAGGGCGTCCTGCAGAACGCCGACCGGCAGCCGCACCGAGAAGAAGGAGCTGTGCGCGCAATCCGGGGCGCCCTCAGGAGAGCACACCGGGCTTTGCCAGATCCAGCCACGGAAATCCTTCACGGGTCGGGCGCGCGGCTGGCCGGCATCGGCAGAGGTATAGCCCGTCAGGCGGCCGCGTATGCCGCCGTGGGCCGGGTCGCCGGTCTGTTCGAAAGGTGCGATCCAGTGGTATTCCTGGCCGCGCAGGCTCACTTTAACCTCGACGCGATGCGCCTGGTCGATCGATTCCTCGCGCATCGGATGCGCTGCAAGCGGCGGACTATTGAAAGTGCCGGCCACATAGACAAAGCCCCCAGCCCATGGGTTGCTCCCTATGCCGGCGCACAGCGTACCTTTGTCGCCATATTGTGCGGCACAGCCGGCCATGGCGATTGCCTGCTGGACCTTGGTTTGGTCGTCGAAATCCAGGGCGGGATAAGGCAGCAACACCGGATGCAGGCCGGGGTTCCGGCCCGCGGCGGGATTCAGCAGCGCGAGCTGGCCGGTTGGATGGCGCAGCGTGGCAGCGATCTGCTCGCGCGTCTTGTAGAAGGAATTCTCGTAAGCCTGGTAGCTGAGCTGTTTTTCCTGCTGCAGCACAGAGACCGCCAGGGCCACTGTCGCTATGGCCAGCAGCGGAAAGGCCATCCGCAGGACAATACGCAGGCGGTAGGGCGTCAGCAGGGAAAAGGGATTCATGCCTGGTCGGTCCAGCGGAAGCCGCGCATCGGGATGTTCTCGATGCACTCGAAGGCCGGATCGATTTCGCGGAAGGCGTCCCGGATGGTGCTCACATGCTTGCGGATATTGTCGCGGTTGCGGCCGCTTTTCACCACTTCGAACAGCTCTTCATAAGACACCACCTGGCCGCGGCGCTCGAACAGGGCCGCCAGGATGCGCTGCGCGGTCAGCGGCAGGTTGATGCGCTGGCCGCGCCAGGTGGGCGTGCGCTGGCGCAGCGGGTCCATCGCCAGTTCGCTGGCCGGAGCGGCAGGCTTGCTGTCCTTGGCGGCGCGCAGGATTTCCAGGAAGGTGTCGATGAAGTCCGCTTCCTCGAAGGTGGTCTTTTGCAGGTAATCCCAGGCATCGAGCGCTTTCATGATCGAGCGGTAGATGGCGGCCGGCATGGCCGACACCACCAGCACCGGCGTTGCATGGCGCTTGTTGATGGCGTTGATGATGGCGACGCCGGCATGGCGTTCACGGCCCAGTTCAATGTCCAGCACCACCAGGTCGTAGCGCTCGCGGGCGATGGCTGCTTCGGCATCGTCGCGGTTGAACCACTGGTCGACCTGGATGCCGGGCCGGGCCGCAGCGATCCAGCCGGCGAGCTGGTTGCTGGTGGGGAGATCGTCTTCAATGATGGCTACGCGGGTCATGCGGAAAGTATCACCGAAAAGCCTGGCCGACGGCGTGAATTTTTCTTCACAGGCCGGAAAGGAGTGGGCTGGCGGTAGCATTGAACGTTCGCGCCGGGTGGCCGGAAGATTGCTGTACCGGCGCTGTGCCGGGCCAACCAACCAGAAAGGCAATCATCATGAACAACCGGATCAGTACGATGCTGCAGGCGATTCGCTCGACGCTCGGCCGTGCTGCCAGCAGCATTCATTTCCCTTCCGGCGCCCGCAAAGGCGCCGTGCTGCTCGCCGTGACCGGCGCCGCCGCTTACGGTTTGTACCAGTATCCTCCCATGCGCACGGTTGGCCGCGGCGAAGTGGCGGTGCGCACAAATCACCTGACCGGCGAGACTTCGATTGTTCGCGAAGGCCTGGCGCTGGACCTGCCCGGCATCCATGAGTTGCGCCTGCTGTCGCTGCGCGACCAGACCTACCGCCCTGCCGCAGCCGGCGAGACGCCGTTCCAGTCCGGCGAAGGCTTGTCGCTGGGCCTGGACATGTCGGTGCGTTATGGCCTTGACCAGGCGCGCCTGGCGCAATTTGCTTCCAAACTGCCGGCCGATATCTCCCGCGATGTGGTGGCCCCCGATGTGGAAGGAGTGATCTACAAGATCCTGACGCGCTACACCGTGCGTGAAATCTTTTCTTCCAAGCGCGCCGAAATCCAGCAGTCCATCGAAGCCGAACTGAAACCCAAGCTGGCAGCCGATGGCCTTGTACTGCGCAGCGTCACCATCGGCAAGGTCGTGTTGCCGGAGGACTTCAAGGCCGGCATGGAGAAACTGCTGGCCGAAGAGCTGGCGTCCGAGAAAATGCGCTACACCCTGGAACTGAAGGAAAAGCAGGTACGCCAGACCGCGCTGGAAGCCGAGGCTGAAAAAGTGGCGCGTGAAAAAGCCGCCGAAGCTGCCGCCGCCGAGCAGGTGATCGCAGCCAGGGCGCAGGAAGAAGCCATGCGCCATGTGCTGCCGTTCAAGGAAAAACAGGTAAAGCAGCGTGAATTGGAAGCTGAGGCCGAAAAGACCGCCCGCATCAAGACTTCGGAAGGCAATGCCCAGGCCCGCATCATCGAAGCGGCCGGCGAAGCCGATTCGCGCCGCAAGCTGGCGGACGCCGAAGCCTATCGCCAGGAACTGGTGGGCAAGATCGCCAGCGCCCAGATGGAGCGCGACGGCGAGCTGCTGAGCAAGCATCCGCTGCTGATCCAGAAGACCATGGCCGACAAGCTGTCCGACAAGGTGTCGGTCATCATTGCGCCGCCGCCGGCTGATGGCGGTTTCATCGGCTCGACGCTGGTCGGCGCTCCGAAGACCGCGCACACCGAGCGCATCGCCGCCGCCTCGGGAGAATAAGCATGCCTGTCTCCATGCTTGCCGCCACCATGGCCCTGGCCATCGTCACCCAGGACCAGCTCCCGCTGCGCGCGGCGCCGCGCGAATCGGCCCAGGCCCAGGCCGTGCTGTGGCAGGGCGACGCCCTGGAAGTACGCGGCAGCCGCGGCGACTTCCTGCAGGTGTACGACCATCGCCGCGAGCGGGCCGGTTACGTGCGTGCGGCGCGCGTGCGGCAAGTCGACTTGCAGCCTGCCGCGGCGCCGGAACTGCTGGCAGTGATGCGCTTCCTGCGCGATACGCCGGGTACGGAAGCGCTGGGCATCAGCTACGGCGCTGCCTACCTGAAGGCGGCTGCGCCGCAAGCGATCGATGCCGAACCTTTCGACGCCATCGGCAGCATGGCCGAGCGGCTGGCGGCGCGCGCTTCTTCCAAACTGGCGCCGCAGGCCGAGACTGCCCTGGCGGCCCACCTGGAAGTTGTCGCCAGCTTTGGCGTCGCGATGCGCAGCTACGAGAACGACGGCAAGGTGCGTGTGTGCTACGACGGCGACGCTTTCCGCCGCGTGCTGGCGGTGGCGGCAAGCGCCGAACAACGCTATCGTGCCGCGCTGGCCTTGAGCAATGGCGCCTGCATCGATCCGGCGCTGGGCGTTGTGCAGCGTGCCGAGCATGACCGCTGGCGTGCCGAATTGCTGGACTCTGTCGAGCTGGCGCGACTGCCTGAACATATGAAGAATCGCATCCATATGCGGCGCGCGAGCGTCTGGTCGAGTGTCGCCTTCCAGCGTGCCCGCAAGGGCGAGGAGGCGACGCAGGCAGCCGGCCGCGCCGAGCAGGCGCTGGCGGCGGTCAACAAGACCGAGCTGGCTGACGAGGACAAGGCTGCCTATGCGGAAGCTGGCGTGCGCGTCGGCGCGGTGCGCTGGGCGTTGGAGCCGGTGCCGGCGCCAGCCAAGGTGGCGCCCCAGGTTGCAGTCGCTGCGGCCCCGGGGCGGCCGGGCGAAACCTGCGTCAGCCTGCAGGGCGGCGGCAGGCAGCTTGCGAGCCGTTGCACCTGGGGCGTGGCATGGATGGCTTCCGCACGCATGCATCCGCAAGGTTCTGCGCTGGCGCTTGCAGTGCAGCCGCTGGATGGCTGGCGCGAGATGTGGCTGTTCCGGCGCCAGGGCGAAGGCTGGGTGGTGGACGTGCTGCCGCCGGCCTCCAGCGATCCAGATATCGGTTACGCGGAATTCGCGGGGTGGGTGCCCGGCACCGCCAAGATGCTGGCGGCCCGGGAAGTACGTGCCGAGGGCAGGTTCCGCCGCAGCTTCGAGCTGCTGGACATGGCCACGCTGGCCACCGAACGCGGCGCCGACAGGCCGGAATCGCTGTCCACCTTCTACAAGTGGCAGGACCCGGCCTGGAAACGCCAGACGGTCAGCCTGCGCTGATTACTGCGGCTTGTAGGTCACCTTCAGGTTGTAGTTCCCTGCGGTGTAGCCGTTCAGCATGACATAGACGTCGCCATTGGCCGTGACGCTGGTGCTGCAGGTCTCGGTCGCGCTGGAACCGTCCGACTTGCAGCTGTAGCTGCTGGTCGTCGGCACGGAGCCCTTGCGCACGTACAGGTCGATGTCGCCGGTGCCGGTGGTTTCAGCCTTGAAGGTGCCGACGCCGGCCTTGAACGGGCCGAAGGTCTTCTTCTGGTTCTGGGTCAGGCTGCCGCTGAAGGTCTCCACGGTATCCGGCTTGACGATGACAGGGCCGTCGCTACCCAGCTCCACGGCATACGCGGCAGCCAGTTGCGCGAACTTCAGCGCATGGTTGGCCTGGGTGTCGGAATTGGCCAGCGTGTCGTTGGCCGTATGGATGTAAGGATTGTCCTGGCCCATTTGCGCCTCAAATGGGAACGATGCAGGGAAGCCCTGGTTCTGCCAGGATGCGTGGTCCGAGCACCCGTAGCCGCAAGAACTGTAACCCACGGTGGCCGCCGGCATATAGGCCGACAACAAGGACGCCAGGAAGGTGTTCTGCTGGCTGTCCGTATAGTCGGTGTAGATCCAGACGTCCTTGCTGGAGCCGCGATAGTTGGTCATGTCCAGCTGCAGTACGCCGACGACGTTGACGTTGTTGGCCTTGAAGTTGGACGCAATATCCTTCGAGCCAAGCAGGCCGGCTTCCTCCGCCGCATAGCCCATGATCTTGATGGTGCGGCGCGGCTTGTAGCCGGAGGCAATCAGCGCCCTGGCCGCTTCGGTGAGGCTGGCAACGCCGGATGCGTCGTCGTCGGCACCCGGCGAACGCGACGTTTCGCCATTGCCGCTCATATTGATTGAATCCAGGTGGCCGCCCATGACTACAACTTCGGAACCGTTGTCGGTGCCGTTGATGGTCATGATGACGGACTTCTGGTTGTAGCCCGAGTGCGTGAACTGGGTCACGCTGATGTCGCTGCGGCCGGCCGCCATGGCGGTCCACTTCTGCGCCAGCCAGTTGGCAGCATTGGCGCCATTGGTAGTGCGGTAGTAGCGGTTCGCGAAGTTCGACATGTCGGTGATGGTCTGCGCGATATTGGACGCCTGCAAGGTGGGCAAGATGCCGTTGACGGTCGATTGGTTGTCGATCGTGTAGCTTGGACGGCTCGCGGCCAGCGCAAGCGGCTGTACGGTGCCGGCCTTGGCCAGCGCCTGCCGGCCTTCCTCTTCGCTTGCATGCGCGATGAAACCGCCGCAGCGCTTCAATTCCTTGTGGATGGCGGCCGACAGTTTCAGCATGATTTCTTCATCGACCTGCACCAGGTGAACCTTCTCCTTGCCCAGGCCTTGCTTGCTCTGCTTGGCAACCGCTTGCGGCGCGGCGGCTTGCAACTTGGCATAGGCGGCGTCGCCGAGAGTGATCCAGGTGGGGGCTGCATTTGCTGCGCTGGCTGCAAAGAGTCCTGCGGCCAGTACGACTGGGGTGAATCTCTTCATGTCTGCTCCTTTGCGCAAAAAAAAATGCACCCGGGGCGGGTGCATTTGTCAAAAATCTTAGCAGATTATTGGTTTCGCACGATTGTGTACCGATTTGATTTGCCTCAACTGTCGCAGAAATGCCGCGCACATCATGGAAGCGTGCACTTTTCTTCCGGGGAGGTAGGCCATGAAAGCGCAACTGCTGGCCGCATGTGCGGCCATATTCCTGACTGCCTGCAGTGGAAAGGGCAGCAACGGCGGAACGCCAGCACCGCGATTCGCCGCGGAAGTCACCCGTACCAGCTATGGGGTGGCGCATATCCAGGCCCAGGATTTTGCGGGCGTCGGTTACGGCCTGGCCTATTCGTTCGCTGAAGACAATGTCTGCATGCTGGCCGACAGCTTCCTGACGGTGCGGGGGGAACGTTCGCGCTATTTCGGGCCTGACGCCCGCGCCACCAAACCCCTCGACGGCGAGTACGGCGCCGCGCTCGACTTCATGGACTTGCGCAATGAGGACAGTGACTTCTTTTTCAAAGGCTACCTGGATATCGGCAAGCTGCGCGAGGGCTATGCGGCCGGATCCAGCGAAATCCAGCAACTGCTGCGCGGCTATGCGGCCGGCTACAACCGCTACCTGCGGGAGTACGGCGCGCGGTTGCCTGCGGCGTGCAGGAACGCAGCCTGGGTCAAGCCGATCAGCGCCGATGACGTAATGCTCCTGATTGCGGAGAAGGCGCTGCATGCCAGCGGCGAAGTATTCGCGGCTGAAATCGTAGCGGCCGCGCGCGACGTCAGCGGCAACGTTACCCTGGCGGCGCAGCAGGACCCGGTGGAGGGGCCACCTTCCAGCGTGCCATTCGCCTTGCCCAGCCAGGGCACGATGGCCAGCAACGCACTGGCAATCGGCAAGCAATCGAGCGCCAATGGGCGCGGCATCCTGCTCGGCAATCCACACTACCCCTGGAGCAGTACCGACCGCTTCTATCAATTGCACGTCACGGTACCGGGCAGTTACGACGCCATGGGCGTGAGCCTGGGCGGCCTGCCGCTGGTGGTCATCGGCTTCAACAAGGACCTTGCCTGGACCCATACGGTGACCAAGGCCTTGCACTTCACGACGTTCCGGCTGCAGCGCGACGGTTCCGACCCCATGCGCTATATGGTCGACGGCGAGCCGCTTTGGCTGGAAACCCGCACGGCGGCAATCGAGGTGCTGCAGCCGGACGGCAGTTTGCTGAAAAAGAGCAAGGCTTTCTATTTCAGCAAACTTGGCGCGGTCATGGCGCTGCCGGGCAGCCCGCAAGGGCAGGGCAGCTTGCTGGTGCTGGGCGACCCCAATCGCAACAACACACGCTCGATGGAACAGTGGCTTGCCATGGGGCGTGCCACCCAGCGTGCAGGACCTGCAAAAACAGCTCGGGCGGCTGGTCGGCCTGCCCTGGGTAAATACCGTGGCGGCGGACCGGAATGGCGGCGCCTTGTACGCAGATGCCAGCGTGGTGCCGCACCAGGGAGCCGACAAGTTCGCCGGCAGCTGCCTGCTGTCGACGCAGTTGCTGATGTTTGACGGCTCGCGCTCTTCCTGCGCCTGGGGCCGCGATGACGATGGCACGCCGGACGGCATCTTCGGCGGCGCCAATTCACCAAGCATGCTGCGTTCGGATTACGTTGCGAACTCCAACGATGGCTATTGGATCACCAATGCGCGGCAACTGCTGGTCGGCCCAGCGCCGCTTGGGTATTCGCCCTTGTACGGCCCGGTGGGCGTAGCGCAGACCCTGCGCACGCGCAGCGGCTTTATCGGGATCGAAGCGATGCTGGCCGAGCGCGGCCGGGTGGAGGCGCAGGACCTGCAGGCGCTGGTGTTTGCCAACCGCATCCTGGCGGCAGAACTGGTGTTGCCGGAATTGCTCCCCGTTTGCATGGCCAGTCCCGATGCCGTGCTGCTGAAGGCATGCGCCGCGCTGGCCCAGTGGGACCGCAAGGCGGACCTGGATAGCCGCGGTGCAGTGCTGTTCCGGGAGTTCTGGAACAGCGCGGCCAAGCTGCCGGGAATCTGGTCGCTGGCGTTCGAAACGGCCGATCCCCTGCATTCGCCGCGCGGCGTGGCAGCGGCGGCGATGCCGGCCATGCTGGCGGCGCTGAAGGATGCGGCGTTGCGCCTGCAACAGCTGGGCGTGCCGTTCGACGGCCGCCTGGCTGATTTCCAGGTGGAGCCGCGCAACGGCCAGCGCTTCCCCATCCACGGCGCGATCGGCGATATCGACGGCAGTTACAACTCCATCCATATGGCCGGCGAACTGGGGGCTTCGGGCTATGAGCGCGTGACCTGGGGCACCAGCTATATCCACCTGGTCAGCTTCGGCGAACACGGGCCGCAGGCGCGCGGCCTGCTGGTCTATGGCCAGTCCACCGATCCGCGCTCGGCGCATTACGCCGACCAGTTGCCTTTGTATGCCGAAAAGCGGCTGCCACTCCTGCCTTTCACTGCTGCAGCCATTGCCGCCGACCCAGCGCGACGGGTCCGCCAACTGCGGGAATAGTGACTGAGTGCAACACGACGCCGGACTTGCCAGTCACCGGGCATGGGCATACGATTGGCGCATGAGCTCACAGCGCACCCAGCCCCCGGCGCTGCTCTTCATTGAGGGCGACCTCACGATCCGGCGCGCGCAGGAGATGAAAGACGTGCTCCTGGCACGCCTCGCCCAGTCGCAGGCGCTGGAAGTGGACCTGGCGGGCGTTACGGAGATCGACACTGCCGGCGTCCAGCTGCTGTTGATGGTGCGCCGCGCCGCGCAAGCCAGCCGGAAGGAGTTGCGGCTGGTTGCGCACAGCCCGGCCGTCATCGCCCTGTTTGAGCTGCTGCGCATCCCCTAGGAAGGCATGCCCCATGAACCTGGACGAAGGCTTGCAGGCGTTTGTCACCGAGGCGGGGGAGTTGCTGGCCGAGATGGAGGGCGGCTTGCTGAACCTGGGCGATCCCGCCGCGCGCGAGGAAGCCGTCCATGCCATTTTCCGCGACGTCCACACCATCAAGGGGACGGCGGGCCTGTTCGGGCTGGACTACATCGTGCTGTTTGCGCATGCGGTCGAAAGCGTGCTGGATGAGGTGCGTAACGAAACGCTTCCACTTGGCGACGAACTGGTGGCACTGCTGCTGGAATGCGCCGACCAGTTGAATGCGATGGTGCGCGATGTCGAACGTGGCGGCCACGGCGACCTTGGCGAACGGTGTCGTCCACAGCTGGATGCCCTGCATGCCTACTTGGCACCGGCACCATTTCGGGCGCCGATGCAGGCCGCTTTGGGCGCCGCCGGCGACAGCGCATGCTGGCTGGTCTCACTGGAGTTTGGCCGCGACGTTTTCCGGCAGGGCATGGATCCGGCTTCCTTCATCGCCTACCTCGGCCGACTGGGTCGAATCGTGGCGCTGGCCACAGTGGACGGCGGCTTGCCGCCGCCTGGGCAGATGGATCCGCAAAGCTGCTATCTCGGCTTCGAGATCGTACTGGAAACGTCGGCCAACGCCGAAGACATCGGCAAGGTGTTTGAATTCCTGCATGACGCGTGCACTGTGCGCCTGCTGCCCCCTGGCAGCAGCAATGATGATTTCCAGCGCCTGGCCGACACGTTGCCGCTGCATGGCAGCGCCATTGCAGACGTGCTGCAGGCCAGCGCAATCGGGAGCGTGGTGCCGCCGCCAATCGTTGCGCCCCAATTGGATCCTGCCGGCGGCGCAGCGGCGGCTCGTCCGCGCGAAAGCCGCACCATTCGCGTCGATGCCGAACGCCTGGAGCAACTGATTACGCTGGTGGGGGAACTGATTACTGCCAGTGCGCGCACCCAGATGATCGGCAGCCGCTTCAAGGATAGCGACCTGCAGGACAGCACTTCAGCGCTGGCCGGCCTGGTGGGGCAGGTACGCGACAGCGCGCTGCAACTGCGCATGGTGAAGATCGGCGCCACCTTCGGCCGTTTCCAGCGGGTAGTACACGATGTTGCGCGCGAAATCGGCAAGGACATCCGGCTGGTCTTGAGCGGCGAGGATGTGGAACTGGACAAGACGCTGGTGGAACGCATCGGCGACCCGTTGACCCACCTGGTGCGCAACGCCATCGACCACGGTATCGAGGCGCCGGAAGTGCGGCGCCAGCGCGGCAAGCCCTTGCAGGGCACCGTCTCACTGAACGCCTTCCACGACTCAGGCAGCATCGTGATCGAGGTCGGCGACGACGGCGGCGGCCTGCAGCGCGAGCGCATCATCGCCAGCGCGATTGAACGCTGCCTGCTTGGCCCGGACCACAAAGCCAGCGACAGCGAAGTGTTCGCGCTGATCTTCGAGCCCGGATTTTCCACCGCCAGCGAAGTGACCAGCCTGTCGGGGCGTGGCGTCGGCATGGATGTGGTCAAGCGCAATATCGAGGCGCTGCGCGGCAGCATCACCATCGATAGCGAAGCCGGCCGCGGCACTACGGTGCGCGTGCGCCTGCCGCTGACGCTGGCCATCATGGATTGCATGCTGGTGACGGTCGCCAATTCGCGCTTCGCCATTCCGCTCGGCACGATCGAGGAATGCGTGGAATACGCGCCTGAAGGCCAGAGAGGCTTTGTCGACCTGCGCGGCGAAGTGCTGCCCACGGTGGCGCTGCGCGAGCTGTTCCGCCTGCACGGCACCGCGTCGCACCGCGAAAGCGTGCTGGTGGTGCGGCATGCCGGGCAGCGCGCAGGGCTGGTGGTCGATAGCCTTCAAGGGCAGTGCCAGGCGGTGATCAAGCCGCTCAGCCCAGTGTTCGGCGGCATCTCCTGCCTGAGCGGTTCGACAGTGCTGGGCAGCGGCGACGTGGCATTGGTCCTGGACATACCGGCCCTGCTGAAGCAACTGCAGGCAAGGCAGCCGGGAAACCTGGCGGCATAGGAGCGCGACGATGCGGCGGACACTGACGGTTGGGATGCGCCTTGGCTTGCTGGTCGGGGTGCTGGTACTGATGATGGCGGGTATCGGCTTCGCCGGCATGCGCGGCATGGAATTCAGCAATGCGCGCCTGAAGGCGACCTACGAGGACCGGACGGTGGCGCTGATCTATCTCGGCAAGGCCAATGAGTACACGCTGCGCACCCGGCACCGCATGGTGATGACTGCTGCCGCCAACAACCTGGCGGAAGTGGCGGCCGCGCAGCAAGGCGATGCCTCGCACCAGGAGCTGATCCGCAAGAACTGGAACGCCTATATGGCCACCGCGCTGACGCAGGAAGAGCAGCAGCTGGCAGCGCAGTACACGCTGGCCTGGAACGCCTGGCAGGATGTGCGCAGTGCCATTATCCGGAAGGCGCGCGCCGGCAAGCATAAGGAGGCTTTGGAAGATGCGCGGGGCGCCGACCTTCAGTTCCGGGCCGTGCTGGCGGCGATGGGCAAGCTGATCGACTTGCAGGAGCGGGTGGCGCGCGAGGAATACGAGTCGGCCATGGCGCAAACTTCGGCCGCCATGCGCACCAATGCCATGCTGCTGGGCGGGGGGCTGCTGGCGGGTATCCTGTTGTCGGCCTGGATGATCCGTGGGCTGCTGCGCCAGCTTGGCGGCGAACCCGATTACGCTGCCCACATCGTGCAGGAAGTGGCGCAGGGTAACCTGGCGGTGCAGATCAAGCTCAGGAAGGGGGATCAGCGCAGCCTGCTGGTGTCCATGAAACAGATGGTCGACAAGCTGTCTGGCGTCGCGTCG
>Ga0307408_100002462_pt1 | contig 12989 bp, 18 predicted proteins | sample 322Cmetagenome_FD_202116 | JGI IMG/M metagenome (GOLD analysis project Ga0307408, IMG submission 202116) | Maize rhizosphere microbial communities from greenhouse at UC Davis, California, United States - 322HYB-C-3 | ecosystem: Host-associated > Plants > Roots > Rhizosphere > Soil | place... | reverse complement strand
CCCCACAGGCCTACAATGAACTTTGGCCCTAGCTACAAGGAGGCAATCATGTCCACACTCAACAAGGGACGCAGCCTGGTGCAGCAGACCCACGATGGCACCAGCAGCATCGCCACCATGGGCGCCGGCTGCACCGGCCGCCGCAACCTGTCGCAATCCCAGCAAGGCAACCAGCAATCGTCCGAAACCGCGGGACGCACCGACGACCTGCTCTCCGGCTGCGTCGATGAAGACGAACGCGAGCACGGTTTCCAGACTGGCACGCAATACCGGCAAGGCGAACAGCGGGAAACCGGGCCCGATACCGTCCGGCGCAGCGAACGCTGATTTCTTAAACCAGTACAAGATTTACTGTTGAACAATTTTCCTGGGTGGCGCATAATTGCGAATGATAACAATTCTCATTACGAAGCCACTTAGGAAATAGCATGTCGTTGAACAAATCCCCGCTGGCGCTTGCCATTGCGCTGGCATTGCCGCATTTCGCCGCATTCGCAGAAGACGCCACCCTCCCCTCCGTCACCGTTACTGCAGCCCGTGACGCCGCTTACAATCCGAGCACCGCTACCAGCGCCACCAAGATCGACGCGCCGCTGCGCGACATTCCGCAAACTGTGAACGTGGTGCCGCAGGAACTGCTGCGCGACAAAGGCGTGAGCTCGATGGAAGACGCTGTAAAAGGCATTCCTGGCGTGGGCCTGTCGCACGGCGACGGCCAGCGCGACCAGGTGACCATCCGCGGCTTTACCGCGATTGCCGACCAGTTCATCGATGGCATGCGCGATGACGCGCTGTACTTCCGCGACCTTTCCAATATCGAACAGATCGAAGTGATCAAAGGCCCGGCTTCGGTGCTGTATGGCCGCGGTTCGTCGGGCGGCATGATCAACCGCATCACCAAGAAGCCCGGCATCGACCGCACCGAAGCCAGCGTGACCTTCGGCAGCTGGAGCAAGAAGCGTGGCGAGTTCGACGTGGCGCGCAACCTGAGTGACAGCGGCGTAGCCTTCCGCGTCACCGGCGCCAAGGAAGATTCGGACAGCTACCGCGACCAGCAATTCCTCAAGCGCGAGGCGCTGTCGCCGTCCCTGCTGTGGAAGCTGAGCGCCGATACCTCGCTGCTGGTGCAGGGCGAATACCTGTCCGACCGCCGCCTGACCGACTTCGGCATCCCATCCTACAAAGGCCTGCCGGTCGACGTGGATCCTGGCACCTATTACGGCGCCGCCAATGCGCGCGACACGGACTTCAGCCAGGCGCGCGTGAAATCGCTGGCCGTGGTGCTGGATCACCGCCTCAACGCCAACTGGTCTCTGCGCAATGGCTTCCGCCGCTACGATTACTCGCTGAACCGCAACAACACCCTGGTGGGCAGCGTCAATGAGGCAGCGCAAACCGCTTCCCTCACCCACGGCAATGTGCGCCGCGAAGAAGACGGCTATTTCAACCAGACCGAGTTGACCCAGCGCGCAGAATTCTTCGGCATGCAGCACCAGCTCCTGTACGGCATTGAAATCGGCAAGCAGGACAAGGACCAGGTCAACCGCTCCAAGACCAATGTAGCCACGGTCAACCTGTTCAAGCCGGTGCTGCCGGTGCTGCAACTGGAAGCCAACGTGGCTCCAGGCACCGACAACCTGGGCATCATGAAGAACAAGAGCGTCTACGTGCAGGACCTGGCGACGCTGACGCCGCAGTGGAAACTTCTGGCAGGCGTGCGCTACGACGATTTCAGCCAGGAGACGCGCGAGCGCCGCGTTGGCCAGAAGAACCTGGAACGCACCGACCGCGCATGGAGCCCGCGCGCCGGCCTGGTGTACCAGCCAAGCGGCACGGTTTCCTACTACGCTTCGTTCAGCAAGTCCTTCCAGCCTTCGGGTGAAACCTTCGCTCTGGCAGCCAACAACGCCAGCATCGAACCGGAAGAAACCACCAACAAGGAAGTAGGTGCCAAGGTCGACCTGTTCGATGGCCAGGCGACTGTTGGCGCATCGCTGTTCCGCCTGCAGCGCACCGGCATCAAGGCGACCGATCCGGTTACCAACACCGTCATGCCAGTCGGCACCCAGCGTACCGATGGCCTTGAGCTGACCTTCACCGGTGAGCTGGGCCAAGGCTGGCAAGTAGCTTCCGGCCTGGCGCTGCTGGACGCGGAAATCATCAAGTCCATCGCCCGCGATGACGGCCAGAATGTGCAAGGCAAGCAACCGACGCTGACTCCAAAGCGCAGCGCCAACGTGTGGCTGAACAAGGCACTGGGCGGCGGCTGGTTCACCGGCGCCGGCGTGAACTACCAGGGCGACCGCTTTGCCAATCCAGGCAACACCACCACCCTGCCAGGCTACACCGTGGTCGACGCCATGGTGGCTTACCGCACCGTGTCCTACGATGTGCAGTTGAACGTGAACAACCTGTTCGATCGCGAATACATCGTTTCCGGCCATGGGTCAAGCAAGCTGCTTAACTTGCCAGGCGCACCGCGCAATTTCCGCGTGACGGCCCGCTACCGCTTCTGATCCAACTCAGGCACAATCGGGACATCACTTTGCGAAAGGAATGTCCCGATGATTTACGAGCTGGCGGAATTTGAGATCAAGGATGGCCAGGGTGCCGAGTTTGAAGCAGCGGTGCAGAAAGCCGTGCCGCTGTTCCAGCGCGCCAAAGGCTGCAAGTCGATGCGGTTGGAGCGCGTGATCGAGCGCGCCAACACCTATATGCTGGTCATCGTGTGGGAAACGCTGGAAAACCACACCGTCGATTTCCGCGGCAGCGAAGACTTCCAGACTTGGCGCGGCATGGTTGGCCAGTACTTCGCCAACACCCCTCGCGTCGAACACACCACCAACGTCGTCGCCGGATTCTGATGCGAATCCTCGCCTGCCTGCTGCTGGCCGCGGCCAGCCTGCCTGCATTGGCCGCCACACCGGCGGAAACCATGGACGCTTTCCAGCGCGCGCTGGCTGAAGGCAAGCGTGATGTGGCGCTTTCGCTGCTCAGCCCCAAGGTAAAGATATTCGAATCGGGCTATACCGAAAATAGCCGCGACGAATATGCCGCGCACCATCTCGACAGCGACATCGCCTTCCTGCGCACAACCAGGTCACGCGTGCTGCGCCATGAAGAACGCCGCGACGGCACGACCGCCATCGTGATGCGCGAAACGGAAACCACCGGCAGCTACCAGGATGCCGAGGTCCACCTGTTCGGGCTCGAAACCGCCGTGCTGGAACAGCATGGCGACGGCTGGCAAATCGTCCATCTGCACTGGTCGTCACGCAAGGCAAAGGCGAAGTAAGCGCGCGCCACGTTGGCGCGCCTTACGCGACAATCCCGCCAAACAGGAGACTTATCATGCCCAGCACCATTTACCGCAATTTCCGCCAGATCGCCGATGCCGAAGGCGCTCGCAGCGCCCTGCTGGCCGAAGGCTTTGCCAATTCGGCCGTCCAACTGAACCTGCATGAAGCACGTCCGCTGAGCACCACCGCATCCGCCGTGCAGAACATCATGGATTCGCTCACGCCGGACGATGTCGACAATACCGACAAGCCGGATCGCCCGGCCGCCCTGCTGTCTGTCGACGTCGACGACGACGCCCAACGCGAACAGGCCGACCGCATCATGTCCCGCTTCGGCGCGCAGGAAGCCTAGTCCGACACCAGCTTCAAGCCCGCCACGCCGCCGACAATGGCGGCCATGCACGCCAGCCGCGCCGGCGATGACGAATCCCCCATGAACAGTGCGCCCATCGCGGCCGTGCCAACCGCGCCGATGCCGGTCCAAACGGCATAGGCCGTCCCTACAGGCAGCGAGCGCAAGGCCAGCGCTGTGAGCACGCCCGGCATAGGGCGCGTAAATCCCTGCGACCACTTCATCCCGAGCGCAAAAGCGATTTCCAACAGGCCGGCGACGGTCAACAGAATCCAGGGCATTTTTCTTCCTTTCCTTGTTTTGAGGGCGGCCATTGTCGGGCTGGCGCGTCCTGTCTGGAATGCCTTTGGCCGAGGATGGTGCAGGGTTGGCCGAAAATGACGTATACAAGCACTATCAGCCAAAAGCTTGCCGTCCGATAATGGATTCATCGCAAATCCTTCGGATGAAAATCATGCAAATCACTTCCATCCCCGCCCTGCCCACCAGCAGCGCCTCGGTCAAAAACCTCCCCGTCAACCTGTTTGGCTCGGTCATGGGCATTGCCGGCCTGGCCCTGGCCTGGCGCGGCGCCGCCCACCTGTTCGGCAGCAGCACGCTAGTCGCCGATGGCGTCGGCATCCTGTCGCTGCTGGTGTTTGCGGTGCTGGCCGGGGGCTACCTGTCGAAACTCGCTGCGTTCCCCGATGCTGTGAAGGCCGAATTCTCGCACCCGGTGGCGGGCAACTTCTTCGGCACGATCGCCATCGCCGTGCTGCTGCTGTCCAGCGTTGTGGCGCCCTGGAGCGCGCAGCTCCAGAAACTGGTGTGGACTGTGGGTTCGGTCGCCACACTGGTGCTGGGCTATGTGGTGGTGTCGCGCGTCCTGCAAGGGAATATGACGTCGGCCAATGTGGTGCCGGCCTGGCTGATTCCCGGCGTGGCTTCGCTCGATATCGCCGTCACCGGCAGCGCCTGGGGCCATGAAATGAACATGATCGCGCTCGGCATCGGCACGGCCATCGCCATCGTCTTTTACGTGATGATCTTCAGCCGCCTGGTGCACGGCGACCCGCTGCCGACCGGCATGCTGCCATCGCTGATGGTGATGATCGCCCCGTTCGAAGTCGGCTTCCTGGCCTACGTCAACGTCACTCAGCACGTCGACATGTTCGCCGCCATGCTGTTCTACTTTGGCCTGTTCATGTTCCTGGTGCTGGCTCCGCGCGTGTTCCGCCGTTCGGTACCTTTCGGTCCGGCCTGGTGGGCTATCAGCTTCCCGATCGCCGCACTGGCGAACGCGGCGATCAAATATGCCGCCGTGGCCGATAGCGCTGGCGTGTTGGTGCTGGCCGGCGTGCTGCTCGCCTTCCTGACCGTGACGATTGCCGTGCTGCTGGTGCGTACCTTATATTCGCTGTACACCGGCAAACTCCTGGCAGGCTAACCATGCGTATCGCTTTACTTGTTTTCCCTGGCGTGCAATTGCTCGACGTGGCCGGGCCGATGGATGTCTTCCACGAAGCTGCCCGGAAGTCCGGCAAGCCGGGCACCTACCAGTTTGACCTGGTCGCGCTGGAAGAAGGCCCGGTCCGCGCCGACAACGGCATGCTGTTCCAGCCGACGGCTACCATCGACACGCTGGATCACGCGGTGGATACCCTGCTCGTCACCGGCAGCCACCAAGTGCAAGACGTCGCCGGCAACCCGCGCCTGGCGCAATGGTTGCAGCGGCAGGCTGCCGTGGTGCGCCGGCTGGGTTCCGTGTGCTCCGGCGCCTGGCTGCTGGCCCATGCCGGCCTGCTGGACGGCCGGCGCGTTACGACCCACTGGAATATTTCGGCCTCGCTGGCGCGGCGCTTCGAGCGGGTGCAAGTCGAGCATGACCAGATCTACCTGCGCGACGGGAATCTCTACACCTCGGCAGGCGTTACAGCCGGCATGGACCTGGCGCTGGCCCTGGTGGAAGAAGACCTTGGCCGCAACGTCGCCCTGGCCGTGGCGCGTGAACTGGTGATGTTCATCAAGCGTCCCGGAGGCCAGGCGCAATTCAGCGCCCACCTCGTAGCCCAGTCGGCGCAGCGTGACCCGATCCGGCAAGTGCAGGAGTGGGTGCTGGAAAACCTGGAAGAAGATTTGACCGTGGACCAGTTGGCCGCGCAAGCCGGCATGAGCGTGCGCAATTTCTCACGCGCGTTCAAGAGCGATACAGGGGAAACGCCGGCCGATTTCGTCGAAGCCGCGCGGCTCGACGCGGCGCGCCGCATGCTGGAGGAAACCGCCAGCCCGCTCAAACGGGTGGCGGCACGCAGCGGCTTCCACGACCAGAACAGCTTAAGAAGGGCGTTTGTGCGCCGCCTCGGCGTAACGCCGGGCGACTACCGCCTGCGCTTCCATCCTCAGGAGGCTTGATGGTTGAACACCTGCCGCAGGTAGGCAAGGAAAGTCTCGTCCTTGCACAGGGTCTTGCCCGGCGAGTCGGACAGCTTGGCGACCGATTGGCCGTTCAGGCGAATCAGCTTCATCACGATATTCAGCGGCTTGATGCCGACATCGTTGGTGAGCCAGGTGCCGATGCCGAAGCCCACCATGATGCGGTCGGCGAACTGGCGGTACAGGCGGAACGCCGTTTCGAAGTCCAGGCCGTCCGAGAACACCAGGCGCTTGGTGTTGGAGTCGATGCGCAAGGCCTGATAGTGCGCGATAGCCTTCTCCCCCCACACGATCGGATCGCCCGAATCGTGCCGCAAGCCGTCGAACAGCTTCGCAAAATACAGGTCGAAGTCGTTGAGGAAGGCATCCATGCCCACCACGTCGGTCAGCGCGATACCGAGATCGCCCCGGTACTCCTGCACCCAAGCCTCGAGCGAAGCTTTCTGGAACTCGCGCAGCCGCACGCCGAAGGCCTGGAAGGACTGCATGTACTCGTGGGCCATGGTGCCGATCGGGATCAGGCCAAACTTTTTCGCGATGTAGACATTGGAGGTGCCTTTGAAGCACTCCGGCACCTCGCGTGCCAGGCGCTCGACGACTTCATCGTGCCATGCGGCCGAAAAGCGGCGGCGCAAGCCAAAGTCGGAAAACTCGAAGGGATGGCGCAGCGCAGGGTTGGTGCCGAAAGCCTTTAACTGCGCGATCTTTTCGCCGAGGCGCTTGCGCCCTTCTTCCATTGCTGCCGGCGTGCCGACGCGGCGGAAGTACAGCTCATTGACGATGTAGAGCACGAAGATCTCATACGCCATGATGTGCACTTGCGGGCCCTCGGCATGGATCACCAGGGTGTCGCCATCCGCGCGCACCTCGATGAACTTGCGCTGGAAGCGGAACACCGTGAGGAAATCAACGAAGTCGCTCTTGATGTAGCGCAGGGAGCGCAGGTAATTCAGCTCGTCCTCGGTGAAGGACATGCTGCACAGGTGATCAAGCTGCGCCTCGACTTCTTCTTTCAGCTCGGACAGCGGGAAGGCGGTCTGATTGCGGCACACGAATTCATATTCGGCATGCGCGCTTGGATGGCTATGCAGCAAGGCCTGCCACATGGTGAACTTGTACAGGTCTGTTTCAAGCAGGCTGCGGACGACAGGGATCATTGTTTGTTCTCCGCGTTGGCCAGCAGTTCCGAGAGCACTTCAGCCGACGTCGCAAGGCGCGCGCCGCGGCGCTGCATCGTTTGCGCGAATTCGAGGTATTGGGCTTCAAAGCCGGTCACAGGGCTCATGCAGTCGGTGACCAGCACCAGCTTGCGCGGATCGATATGGTCCGCAATGTGTTCGGTGGTCGCCTTCACGCAATGGCTGCCCGCTTCGCCGGTGATGTAGATGGTATCGGCATGGGACAGGCTGGCGATCAGTTCGCGATTCAGTTGCGAGGCCGGGTCGCTGGGGTCGGGCACCTCGGCCATCACTGCGGAATAGTGCTCGGTCCACGGATTGGAACCCTTGCCGACTTTGGCCACCACGGCGTGGCGGCCTTCTTCCCAGGCATTGTAGGCAGCGCGCACCGCATCGTGCACGTTATGGCCCCAGCTGCCGATTTCGCAGTGGACCGGCCACACCATCAACTGGTAACGGCCGGCGGATTCCAGCGCATCGAGATAAGACAGCACGCGCGGCAAGGCGCCAGCATCGCGCGGTACGAAGCGGCCGGCCCGCACGTCGGCAGCGGAAATCTGGGTGAACGGCCCCGGCGCCGCGCCATCGGCAGTGCGCCAGAAGGTCGGATGCGCCACGTCATAGCGATGGTGCGAATCCAGCGTGACGGTGATGGCCGAAAGCCCGGCGCCGCCCTGTTCGATCAGGCTGGCAAGCCGCAGCATGTCCTGGTGGGCGCCCGGAACCGGCAAAGCCGGCGCGGCAGGTGGTGGCAAATCGCAGAAATCATTCTGCGGGTCGATGATGAGCAAGTGATAGTGGCGTTCCATTTTGCAATGATAGCAAATGATAAAAAAGGCAGCACGGCCGGCGGGGCGGTGCTGCCAAGTCCACTACAGGGAGAGTGAATGGCCGAGCCCGTGTCACACCATTGCCCCTAGGGGCGCCCCATGGGACACGAGCTGGACTGTATTACGCGGCGATCAGCTGGTCGATCGATTTCTGGGCTTTGGCCAGGGTGTCGGCGACGGCTTGCTCGCCCATCGCTACACCTTCGGCGCGGATGAATTGCACGTCGGTCAGGCCGATGAAGCCAAGAACGGTGCGCAGGAAGGTGGTCAGGTGGTCGTAGGCCACTGCTGCGCCTTCGCTGTACACGCCGCCGCTGGCGGTGAACACATAGACCTTCTTGCCCTTCAGCAGGCCTTCCGGGCCGTTGGCCGTGTACTGGAAGGTGCGGCCGACGCGGGCTACGTGGTCGATCCAGGCTTTCAGCGACGATGGTACGGAGAAGTTGTACATCGGGGCGCCGATGACAATCACGTCCGCGGCAATCAGTTCGTCAACCAGGGTGTCGGATACCTTCACGGTATGCGCCTGCTCGGCATTGCGCGCTTCGGCCGGGGTGAAGAAGGCGCCCATCATTTGTTCGGTCAGGTGCGGCACAGGGTTGGCCGCCAGGTCGCGCTCGACCACGGTGTCGGCCGGGTTGACGGCCTTCCACTTGGCGATGAATTCTGCCGACAGTTGGCGGGACAGCGAACCAGCGTTACGCACACTGCTGTTGATGTAGAGAACGTTTGCCATGAACTTGCTCCAAGAAAGTTGGTGATTGCGGCCATCTTAGAACGGGTTTATTATCGATGAAATAGGTTTTATAACGATAGAAATTATCGATTTTCTTGATATGCGAGATCCCGGCCTTCCCACTCTCGACCAGTTGCGCGTCTTCATCGCGGTCATCGACCATGGCGGCTTCGCCCATGCGGCGCGCGCCCTGCACCGCACCCAATCGGTCATCAGCTACACCATTGCCAACCTCGAGGAGCAACTGAATATCGCCCTGCTCGACCGCAGTACGCGCAAGCCGACCCTGACCGAAGCCGGCAAGACCCTGCTGGCCGATGCGCGCGCGGTGACCAGCAAAGTCGACAGCATGCGTTCGCGCGCCAAGGCGCTCGGCCTGGGCCTGGAGGCCGAACTGAGCATCGTGGTCGACGTGATGTTCCCGGCTTGCGTGCTGGTGCGCGCGCTCGAACAATTCCAGCGCGAGTTCCCGACCGTTTCGCTGCGCCTGCATACGGAAGCCCTGGGCGCTGTGGCGCAGATGGTGGCCGATCGCCGCTGCCAGTTGGGCGTGGCCGGCATGACCGCAACTGCGCCGGTCAATATCGAACGCCATGCGGCGGGCTTCGTGAAAATGGTGCCGGTCTGCTCGCCCCTGCATCCACTGGCGGGCGAAGCTGCGCCGATCCCGACCTCAGTGCTGCGCGAGCATCTGCAACTGGTGGTGACCGACCGCAGCCCCCTGACCGAAGGCCGCGATTTCGGCGTGCTGGGCTTGCGCGACTGGCGGCTGGGCGACCTCGGCTCCAAGCATGCACTGCTGTTGGGTGGACTCGGCTGGGGCAACATGCCCGAGCACATGGTCATGCGCGACCTGGCCGAAGGCCGCCTGGTGCACCTGCAAAGCCAGGAAGGCGGCGGAATTGATTACCCGCTGTTTGTGATCCATCGCGGCGACGATGAACTGGGCCCGGCCGGCAAATGGCTGCGCCAAAAATTCGTCGAGATCGACCATACGCTGCCGCCGGACGCTTTCTAAACATTCCTACAGGCCAGCGGCGTGTGCACCTACAGTCTTGACAGCCGCATCGGCCTAGCATGGTTCTGCTTCAACCACAAAGGAGAGCGATCATGGCACCACGCAAGGACACCGAGCAATCGGACGATTGGCGCAACCAGGCTGGGCAAGCCGGCCAAGGCGGCGGTAATCGCCAACAAGGTCAACGCGAAAACCAGACCGGTGGCAACCAGCAATCCGACCAGGAACGCGGCAGCAAGCAGAGCGATGTCGGCCAGGGCCAGCGCCAGGGCAGCCGCGATGACTTGCTGGACGAGGAAGAAGGCAACACCGGCAACACCGGCAACCGCGGCAATCGCGGCGGCCGTGACCAGCAACGCTAAGCTGCCAGGCGGCTAAGCCATTCCGGCGGCGCGCAGGCGCGATTTCAGGCGGCGGACTTCGTCGCACAGATCCACTACCAGCGCCGCCAAATCTTCGTCCGCATCGAAATCCCGTTCAAGCTGGGCCAGGCGACGCGCCCTCCCCAAGTCCACGCTGGTGAATTGCAGGGTTTCGATGCTGGCTCCTTCCCGGCCGACCAGGATGCCGCGCTGCACATGATGCACGACCCATTCCGGCTCGACGGCGCAAGCACGCGCCAGTTCAACCAGCGTCAGCGCCTGGTGTTCCAGCGGCACGCCTTCCACAATCTCTTCCTTTGGCATCGCTCACCCTCCTATTTCGCGTTGCATCTGTTCGTATAGCGCGCGCCGCTCGGGCGTATCGGCCGGCGGGGCAAAGATTTCCAGTATCAGGTAGAGGTCGCCCGCAGCGCCGGAGCTATTGGCAGCGGGAATGCCGCGCCCTTTCAGGCGCAGCTTGCGGCCGCCCTGGGAATTGGGCGGCACAGTTACCGTCACGCGGCCAGACGGCGTGCTGACGTCACGTTCGCCGCCCAGCGCCGCCAGCCATGGCGGGATCGGCACTTTCTCATATACGTCGCGCCCTTCGACGCGATAGCGGTCATCGGCCTGGAAGGCGATTTCGAGGTAAAGGTCGCCCGCTTCGGCGCCGTTCATCCCCGGCTGGCCCTGCCCGCTCAAGCGCAGTTGCTGGCCGGCGGTCACGCCTTTCGGGATATTCACCTTGAGCGTGCGCTGGCGGTCCAGCGAGATGTCGCGCTGGGCGCCGTTGTAGGCGTCGTGCAGGCTGATTTCGAGAACGGCGTGGATGTCGTCACCGCGCATGCGGAAACCCTGGCGCTGGCCGCGCTGCCCTCCCACGTGGGCGAACAGGTCGGCAAAGAAGTCTTCGGCGCTGCCGCCTCCAAAGCCGCCGCCCCAGTCGGGTGGCGGACGGAACTCCTGGCCAGCACGGTACTGGCCGCTGCCCAGCGAATCGTAGGCAGCACGCTTTTCTGCGTCACCGAGCACGCCGTAAGCTTCGTTCAGCTCCTTGGTGCGGGCATCGGCATCGGCTTCCTTGCTGACGTCCGGGTGGTACTTGCGGACCAGCTTGCGGTAAGCCTTCTTGATCTCGTCTTCGCTGGCAGTCTTGGCGACTCCCAGCGTTGCGTAGTAGTCCTTGTATTCCACACTAGGCCCTCTCAATGAAGGAGAACATAGGGTATCAGGAAATCACCACGCGCGGCTTCGTGATCGAACCCGCTTACGGTTTGCCCTGCGTGCCGAAATCGTATGAATCGACAATCGACTGATGGCGGGCAATCTGCTCTTTCAGCGGTTCGATCCTCGCCGCAGCCCTTGCCTCGATCATCCTTATCTCTTTCGTCACGGACTTGATGAAGAACGATCCGAAGACCAGCCCGCCAATGATGACGGGAATCGACCACCAGCCATACGCATAGATGGCAAGACCTACGCCAATAATAATTCCCCATCCTATGAGTACATTGCTCTTCTCATCGGCCGTACGCAAAGCCTTGATCTCGCTATCGCGCCTGGCGCAGATTGCGTTCACATCGGCGTGCAATCGAGAAAGGGCAAGCTCAGATGCAGCCCGATTTGTGCCCAGCTTTACGTCGTCCAGTGCTTCTTCCAGTCGCCTTAACGAAACGATGCCGCCACCACGTTCGACGTGCTGCTGCACACCGCAATAACCGCAGGCGAATTCGTCAATGTCCTGTTTTACTTCAAGCGCTGCACCGCAATTCACACACTTTAATGAAAAAATCTTCATACGCTACGACGGCGACTCAATTGTTGGTGAGCGCCCAGTGTATGTTCATATTTTCAAAATAGCAACAAACGTTGTGAAGAAAAAAGCGCGTTATGAATTCCTGTTCACCTGCACACGAACAGGAGTCTTAGCCCCACGTACGCTTCGTGCCGAAACAATGCGTTCGATGATCGGACCGGAAATCCCTGCGCGAACCATGTACTGGCAGGCTTCAGCCACGCCAGCCAGATACAACAGCGACAGGCCGCATTGAACCATCTTCGCCATTTCGTGATCTTGCCGCCGATGACGCTTGCTTAGATTAGTGGACATGTGCACCTCCTTGCCGATAGAAAGTATATGCACACGAACGAACACCTGCTTGGGAATTCACAATGCGAGGGGTCGAAAAACAACTGTTTCGCCGGCCCCTGTCAGGCGAGCGTAACCGGCTCGGGGGACTGAGCTTCCATATAGGCCGCAAGGATATGGGCAATCACATCGGGCGTGCAGCCGCGCTCGAACAGGAATTCAACGGCGGCAAGTCGAGACTGGCTGTTTGCAATGGCAATGGCGTCATCGGCCAATGCGCTCTTGTTGTGATTTGGCCGTTCCGGTGACATGACAGCCTCTTGTCAAATGGCAGGTGCTTTTGTTACCGACAGTATGCGCGCGTTTATTCCAATCTGGCGACCTGTTCTTGAGGTCGGCTGTAGCATAAATGTTATGACACGGCGCCACGACACTATCACCGCTGAACGGCTGTCCATTGCGTTGCTCACGCGAGCAGCCTTTGGCACGCAAGCGGGTTTGCGTTCCGCATTGTTCTACGGGGTCCATGCACCACTGGCGGAAGAAGTGTTCGGTCGGCCAGCAGCGAAAATTCGGGTTCATGTGCCCGGCACGGATGCCCAGGTTGACCGAAGAAGGCAAGCCCGTTGAGCGTCCACGCAACACGCGCCGCGAAAGTCTGACAATCTGTTTGCTATGTACTCTTGGTCAGCGTACGCTAAAGCTGAGATCGA
>Ga0307408_100002458_pt1 | contig 13003 bp, 8 predicted proteins | sample 322Cmetagenome_FD_202116 | JGI IMG/M metagenome (GOLD analysis project Ga0307408, IMG submission 202116) | Maize rhizosphere microbial communities from greenhouse at UC Davis, California, United States - 322HYB-C-3 | ecosystem: Host-associated > Plants > Roots > Rhizosphere > Soil | place: USA... | reverse complement strand
GGCCAGGTCAGCTGTTTCAGGTTGCCATTGGTATCAAAGCCGGTGGTGATGGTGCGCCCCATGGAATCACTCACGCTGGCGATGAGCCCATCGGTCGCGGCGGACCCGCCCGCCGGAAAGCTATAGCCAAAGCGCAGAAAGCGGCCCTTGTTGTCCGTGATTTTCTGCAGATATCCAGCCACCGAAGGGCTCCCCCCAGCAGCGCTGCTGTAACTGAAATTCAGTGTGTTGCCGGCCGTGTCGGCCCAGCTGACGAGCTGGCCCGCCGTGTTGTAGGTTTCAATACTGCGCGACTTCGCGTCAACATAGCGGTAGCCGCCGGAGATGGCCGTGAAAGTTCCATTGACATCCGCATCGGCGATGTAAGCGCCGCCCGAATAACGGAAGCTGATGGTGTGGCCGTCGCCCCGGAACAAAGTGGCCCCGAATCCGCCGGTGCCCATGACCAGGTTTCGGTGCAGGCTGCTTTCCCACAGGCCGCCGAGGGCGGGCATATTACCGAACGTCTTGGCGGTCTTGCCTGCGGCGATCGCGGCTGTCTGCTTGGCGCTGTTATAGGTGAAGACCAGGGGCTGTCCGCCCACGCTCATGCCGGTGAGGACAGGCTCGACCTTGGCGCCGACCAGGGGATAGATGGGATTGCCTTCGCACCAGGGGCAGCTTGAAGCCTTGGTGGAACGCAAGATATCAACGACCGTGCCGCCGGCACCTCCCGGGGTACACCCGTCCGCGGAGGAATTTTGTACATAGCCGGAATCGCAGGTGCAGGTGGAGCCGGACAGTGTTGCGTGGGCTGGACAGCTCGCCGGTATGGTGCAGTAGGCCGAGCCATACGCGGCGATCCCTTTGCCCGAAACACCGCAAATGACCCACTGTGGGACCGTGATATACGGCTGCGGGACCAAGACCTCCCAATTGACAGTGTCTTTCAATAGCATGAACGGGACGCCATCGAACGGCGGCGACGCCTGACAGGATGTAGCCAAATCCGCGGCACACGGCGCACCGCCTGCGGACACGCCTTGATGCGCCGGGATCGCCGGGAAACCGGCTTGAGCTGTAGAAGAAAGCACAAGGCCCAGGAAAATTCCACCGAGGAGACGGCGCATAAGCTCTTTCAGCATGATTGCCTTTACAGGTTGCCGGACAAGCATTTGGGCAACCCCGTCTGCTGTGTATATTTTTGGAAAGCCGTTGTTCATAGCGGGCTTTCGCGGTTGGTCTGTTGCACTGTTGCTGGCGTTCGGCGAACGAGGCCCTGCCGGCGTAAATGGCCACAGACGATTCACCCGCACCATGCCCGGTGCAGGCTCTTGAAACAAGCTCATGGAATCCCTCGTTGATTTTTCTTATGGCGCTTCAGCCAGGTGAACGAGCCCGCAGTCTAGTGATGAGACTCGCGATTGTCATCCTCCATCTGCAGTAGAAAATCTTAAGTGTGCGTATAGACAACGAAAATCTTCGTCGCTGAATTCCGCCCTTATCAATTTCACGTGCTTCTGGTAGATGTTGATTGGAGCGAATCGCTCGGGGTGTAACCCAAATGGCGTACTTGTCCGCACTACGGACTCGTGGCGTGACACTCCGCTCGGCGACAGCGGCCTGGATCAGAGAGAGTTGGCGGAGCGGAGAAGTGAAGATGCAGTAAGACCGGCCGCCGATGAGTCACCAGATATCTCGTGACATCCTGCTGTCCTACTGCAAAGCCCCCGCCACCACATTGATGCTGAGCGCCAGAATCAGCATGTTGAACCCAAACGACAGCACGCTGTGTACCAGCGTGAGCCGGCGCATTTCGCGCGAGGTGACCTGCACGTCGGAGACCTGGGAGGTCATGCCGACCACGTGGGCGTAGTAGAGGAAGTCGAAATAGTCCGGGTCCAGCCCGCCGGGGAATTCAAGGCCTGGGCCGTCAGGCTCATTGCGTTTTTCTTCGTGGTAGTAGCGGTGGGCGTATCGGAAGGCATAAATCGTCTGGATGAATAGCCACGAAGCGGCGAGCGCGGCGACGGAGAGCGCGATGTGCAAAGTGCGCTCCACGCCCGAGAGGTTTTTGGCCTGCTGCATCATGAGCGTGATGGCGGCAACGCAGGCCATGGTGGCCAGCACCATTAATAAAAACAGCACGATGCTCGGCTCATCCTGTGCCTGGGCGCGCTCGCGTGTGCGTTGGGCGTCAAAGCGCACGCACAGCCACCAGGCCAGGCCCAGGTACACGCCGACGCCGGCGCACCAGCCCAGCAGGCCGCGGAACTGCCAGCCCATGGGCAGCGGCAGGGCCGCCACCACCAGCCCGACCACCAGGCCCAGGGTGAGGCGTTGTGGCCCAGTGGTTTCGGAGAAATGTTTGCGCATAGCCGCATTGTGCGGCCGGCAGCGCCCCGGCTTCAAGGCCGGCTCCTCAGGTCGGGCCCTCGGCGCCCATGGTGCGCCGGTACCACTCGTGGAAGTGCCGCATGCCGTCTTCGAGCGGCGACTGGTAGGGCCCGATGTCTGAGGCGCCGCGCGCCAGCAGCGCGCGCCGGCCGGCATCCATGCGCTCGCCGATTTCGTCGTCTTCCCTTGCGGTTTCCATGTAGGCGGCGCGGTGCGCCTCCATGAATTCGGGCTCGAAGGCGGCGATCTCTTCGGGGTAGTAAAACTCCACGACGTTGACGGTATCCTGCGGCCCCTTGGGGTAGAGGGTGGACAGCACCAGCACATGCGGATACAGCTCAATCATGTGCGTGGGGAAGTAAGTGACCCACACCGCGCCGAAATCGGGCGGCGTGCCGGTGCGGTACTGCAGCAGGCGGTCGTGCCAAGTGCTATAGATGTCCGAGCCCGGCGCGCCCAGCGACTCGTGCACGCCGACGCGCTGCATGCTGTACCAGTCGGCAAAGTCCCAGCTCAAGTTGTCGCAGCTCACAAAGCTGCCCAGGCCGGGGTGGAAAGGCGCGACGTGGTAGTCCTCCAAGTAGACCTCGATAAAGGTCTTCCAGTTGTAGTTGCAGGGGTGCACCTCGACGTGGGCCAGCACATAGTCCGAGAAATCGAACTCGGGCCTTTCAAACAGCGGCGCCATGTCGCGCGCCGGGTCGCGCGGGCCTTCAAACAGCAGGCCGTGGCAGTTGCGCAGCGGGAAGCGTTGCAAATTCTTGCAGGGCTTCTGCTCGAACTGCGGCGCGCCCAGCAATTCGCCGCTGCTGTTGTAAGTCCAGCGGTGCAGCGGGCAGACGATGTGCCCGCCCGCCGCGGCCAGGTTGCCTGTGGGATTGGCCGCGCCGGCCACATCACCGGTCTCACCACCCAGGATCAGCGCCTGCCGGTGGCGGCAGACATTGGACAGCAGTTCCACACCCTGCGGGTTGCGCACCAGCACGCGGCCGCCGCCTTCGTGCGCAAGGCGGCGCCAGTCGCCGGCTTGGGGCACGGCTTTCTCGTGGCCCACATAAAGGGCGGCATTGTTGAAGATCAAAGCCTGTTCGCGCGCAAACAGGTCTTCGTCAAAGTAAGCGCTGACGGGCAGCTGCGGGGACGCCGGCATGACATGCACCAGGCGTGCGATATCGTTCATGGAACTCTCCAGGGCGTGGCGAGGCACACCGGCCTTGAAGAAGGCACAGCCGCATCGCGGATTCAATGGCCCGGACTACAAAAGATCGGCCTGCAAACGGGCGATGCGCTTGTCGAGCGGGAGCTTGGGGCAGGTGCTGCACTTCTCGCCGTCATGGCGGCGAAAGTAGTGGCAGCACACTTTGCGATCAAGGGCCAGCGCGAACGTCCCGTCTCGCGCCCGGTAGGCAAACATTCCGCAACCGCCGGCAATGCCGAGCTGGGCCAGCCATTTCTCGCCGAGCGCAGCAACCTTGGCGTCCTCAAAAAGGCCTGGGCTGCTGCGATGCACCAGCAGCAGCGCGCCCAGCACGCATTCGGCCTGCAGCCGGTCGGCGGCGCGGGCATGCAGGGCCACCAGGGGCATGAGGGCCGTGCGCGTGACATCGCAAAAGCTGCGCAGCTCACCGGCCGCGAGGCGCATGCGTTCAGCCAGCGAAGCGGCCTTCATGGGCGCACGCACCGGCAGTTGAAAGCCGCTGGGGAATCCGTCCACCACGGGCTGCGTGAGGCCGGCAAGTCCAGGCACATGGCTGTCAAGGTGGGCGGCGATCACGCTGAGGTACACCGGTTGCCAGATGGCCAGGCCCCAGCAGCGCAGCGCCACATAGTGGGCGCCGGCTTCGGGGTAAGCCTCCGCCCAGTGGCGGCACAGCACCTTCAGGGGAGCCGTCGCCGCCGTCGAGCCGTCATAGCGCAGCGCGCCGGGCTGCGGCGCACCGCCCTGCTCGCCACGCAGCGAAGGGGCGATGCTCGCTGCCAACTGAAACACGCGGGCCAGGTCGGCGTCGGGCGCGCTGGCCCACGCCTGCATCGGTGCGCCATCACGCACCGAAACCTCCGCCCCCATGTCCAGGCTCATGCGACGCTTTCCATCACCGGCTCCGCGGCGGGCCGGGCTGCGGCGCGGCGGCGCATGCCGGCAATCGGATTCATCAGGTTGCCGGCCATCTTGAGGCTGGAGGCGGGGTCGGCCAGGTTGACCATCTGCACGTTGTTGCCGAGCTGCAGGCGGTTGAGGCAGGAGTGCAGGAACTCGGGCACAAACATGTCGTAGTGCGCGAACTTGGCGGCCATCTCGGGATGCGCGTCTTCGTAGTCGCACACGCAGTCGGCCACCGCGCGCCAGAAATCGTCTTCGCTGCAGCAGGCGTTTTCGACCAGCACCTGGTTGATGTGACGCAGCACGCCGTCGAAGACGTCGATAAAGATGCCCAGCAGCTTGAAATGATCGGGCACATCGACGGCCAGGCGCTCCACGCGCTCGGGCAGCTTGGCCTTGGCTTCGATGTTGAGGATGGCGCATTCCTCGGCGATGTCCTTCATGATGGCGCGCACCGGCACATGCTTGTCGAGCACCAGGATCAGGTTCTCGCCGTGCGGCATAAAGGTCAGGTCGTGCTTGTAAAAGCAGTGCAGCAGTGGCGTAAGGTAGGCCTTCAGGTAACTCTTCAGCCAGGCTTTGGCGCCCAGTCCTGAGCGGCGGATCAACTCGGGCAGCAGCGCATGGCCATCCTTGTCGACATGCAGCAGCGCGGCCATGGTCATCAGGCGCTCACCGGGCTTGAGCAGCGGCAGCGGGCTTTCACGCCAGAGCGCCGAGAACATCTTTTTGTACGGCGTGTCGACGGGTATCGCGGCCTCGTAGTAGTGGTTGCGAAAGCCGATGGAAGCCACTTCGCGCAGGATGGTGAAGCCGTTGGCACGCAGGAAGGCATCGCCATCCACCAGCTTCTTGATGAACTCGTTGATGGCCGGCGTGCCCGACATGTAGTAAGGCGACAGGCCGCGCATAAAGCCCATGTTCAGGATGGACAGCGAGGTCTTCACATAACGCTTGCTGCGGTCGCTGGTGTTGAAGAAAGTGCGTATCGACTGCTGGGCGATGTAGCTGTCACGGCCGTAGGCCAGGCAGATGATCTTGCGCTGGGCCACATAGCCGGCAAAGGCGATGGACAGCTTGTTGAACCACTGCCAGGGGTGGGCCGGCATGAAGTTGTAGTCGGCCGGGTTCAGGCCCAGCGCGGCCACTTCGCGGGTGAAGCCGTCCACGGTTTCCTGCCCGAGTTCTTCGGCCAGCAGTTGTTCGTAGCTCAGCGTGGAGATGCTGGAGAAGGCCGCATGGTCCTTGTGCACCGCCAGCCAGATCACGCGGATCTCCGAGCCGGCTTCGGGCGCATAGGCTTGGTAGTCGGCCGCGGTAAAGCCCAGCCGGCCGTTGTTGGCGACAAAACCCGGATGGCCTTCGGTCATGGCGACTTCGATGGTCTGGAAGTCTGTGGCATCGGCAAGCTGCGCGCTGCTGGGCGCGTCGGCCTTCATGCGCTTGTAGGCGCTGCCGAACAGTGTGCTGCTGATTTCGTCAAGGTAGATGGGCAGCAACTCCTCGCGTATGCCCAGCCGCTGGCGACACTCGATGATGAACTGCAGCGCGTCCAGCGGCTGCTCTTCGCCTTTGAGGAATTTTTGGATGGATTCGGGCTTGATGAACCAGTGGCGCAGCGCCAGGCGGCGCGCCTCGAACTGGTAGCAGGCGGCGCGGTCATCCGAGAACAGCTGGTAGAGCGCGAAGCCGCCTTCGCGCGGGCGCAGTTGCTCGGGCTCGACGATAAGCTCGTGGGCGTATTCGGCAATGGCCTTGCGCAGCAGCAGGCGGTTGGCCTGGGTCCAGGCCTCGGGCGTGAGGTGGGCGGCAAATTGGGCCGGGTCGTGCGCAGTCTGGTTGGCGATGGTGACGTTCATGAATGGACTTCCTCTAAGGTGGCGGCCGTAGCCTGTTCAAAATCCCGCCGTGTGCAAAAGGCGAGGCTGGCGATCTTCTCGGGGAAGACCACATCGCGGTCGTAGGCAAAGCCCGCGGACCGGTTCAAGGCATGGACCTTGTGATTGCCGGCATCGGGCTCGACGACGATGCGCCGCGCGCCCAAATGCGAAAACATGAAGCGCATCAGCGCATAAAACACGGTGCGCGAGTAACCCGCGATACGCCGCTCGGGCGGCGCGATGAAGATGTGCATGCCCAGGTCGCCGGGCTGCACGTCGTAGAAGGCACGGATGCGGTCCTGCGCCGGGTCATAGCATTCGGCCAGGAAAGCCGGCCGGCCTTCATGCCATCCGATATAGGGCGTGGCGGCGCCCGAATCCATCATGCGCTGGTAGGCCTCACGGACCTCGGTCTCCGTCTTGTCCTGCATCAGCCAGAAAGCGGCACGCTCCTGGATGAACCAGCGGTGCAGGGTCGTGGTGTCTTCAGGAATCCGCAGCGGGCGGAAGACAAAACCGGCTTCGTCGCGGTAAGGCCTGAGTTCGGCGTCGGCGCGGCGGTGAATGGTATCAGTTGGCATGAGCTGGCTCCTTCAAGGTGGCAGTGCTGCTTTCCTGGCCGCTCTCGTCGAGGTGCCCGGCGCTGGGCACCTTGAGGATCAGGCGGTCCAGCACCGCCGTCAAAACGAAACCGCCGGCTGCCAGCAGGAAAGGCACATGCAACCCGTAACGATTGACGATGGCGCCTGCGGCGAAGGAGGACAGCAGCACCCCCATGTTCTGGAAGAAATTGGTGATGCTGTAGTCCTGCGCGTAGCGCTGGGGTGTGGACAGGCGGAACAGGTTCACCTCGAGCTTGACGATGATCTGGAAGAAAGCCCAGCCGTAAAGCACGCGTCCCAGCACGACCAGGAAGGGGTCTGGCGCAGCATGCAGCAGCAGGCCCACGGCGCCCAGCAGCAGGTTGCCCACGGTGTGGTCGGGCAGTTCGCCGCCGCGTGCGCGTATCCAGGCATGCAGGCGCAGCGCGACAATGGCCACCACACCGGGAATGGCGAAGGCCATACCGGACAGCAGCTCGCTGTCGTTGCCGGTGATCTTCTGCCAGTACAGCGCGAAGAAGGGGCGGATCAGGTAGGCGCTGAAGTCGAACATCAGCATCACCAGCGCCAGCTTGAGGATGGGCAGGCGGGCCAGCAGGCCGACGCGGCGTGCTTCCGTGGCCTCTGCCTGGGCCTGGTCGCCGGTGTTGACGCGGATGATTTTTCCGCTGCGTATCAGGTAGAAACAGACCGCCATCTGGAAATAGTCGCCGGCGGCCATGGCCATGATGCTGGCGCGCGGCCCCCAGGTCTGCAGCACAAAGCCGCCGACCACCGCGCCGAAGATGGCGCCGAAGTGCACCACCACCGACAGGATGCCTATGGTGGCTGCGTGCTGCTCCTTGGGCGTCAGCCGCATCATGTAGGGGTACATCAGCAGGTAGCTGCTTTTGCACATGAACATCAGCATGGACAGCACCCAGTAGATCTCCACCGTGGGCGCCCAGTCGCTCAGCAGGCTGAAAGTGCCGGCGGCAAACTGCGTGTAGACCAGCAAATGCAGCGGCTCGACGCGGCGCGCCACGCGCGCCCACAGCGGCAGCGTGCACATCACGGCGATGGAAATTGCCGCCACGTAGGCACCGACATGCACGGGGCTGTCGATGCCGTAGCGCGCGCTGAAGAACTGCGGGTAAAACGGAATCAGGATGGCGTCGCTGATGACGGCCAGCACCGTCATGGTGATGATGTGGAATCTGAGGTTCATACTGCGTGCCTGGCCTCAGAGCAGGACAAAGTCCGCGGTGGACGGGATGGTGAAATCCTGGATCGCGACGCGCCGCTCTATCTTGTAGTGCTCGACGCCGGTGAGTTCGCGCAGGATGTAGGAGTTGCGGTAGCAGCTCATGCCCAGATCCTGGTTGGTCATGCCGTGGGTGTGCTGGCCGGCGTTCTGCACAAAAATCTCGCCGCCGTTGAAGTCGGCCGCATAGTTGCGCGCCAGCCGATAGCGCCCCTGCTCGTCCCAGCGCAGGCGATGCCGTATGCCGTCGATAAAACGCGGGATGTTCTCGCGGTAGCCGGTGGCAAAGACCAGGCCTTCGCTGCGGTGCGCATAGCGCGCCTCGCTGTCGAGCTGGCGGAACTCGATGTCGTAGCTGCCCTTGTCCGCGTCATAGCGGCAGCCCTGCAGCTCGCAATTGGTGATGAGATGGGTGCGCAGCTGGCCCTGCTTGCGCCTGTCGTCCAGCAGGTCGTAGATCTGGTTGATCAGGCTGGCGTTGACGCCTTTGTAGAGGCTGTCCTGCGCGCGCACAATGCGCTCTTTCTTGCGGTCGTCGAGGTTGTAGAAGTAGTCGATGTAATCGGGCGAGAACATCTCCAGCGTGAGCTTGGTGGTTTCCATCTGGAAGAAACGCGAGGAGCGGGTGATCCAGGTCAGGCTGTAGTCGTGGGCCTCGGCTTCCTTGAGCAGGTCGTGGTAGACCTCGGCCGCGCTCTGGCCGCTGCCGACGATGGTGATGGAGCGCTTTTTCTGCAGCTCGGCCTTGCTGGTGATGTAGTCGGCGGTGTGCAGGTAGCGGTGGCCGTCCTGCACGCAGCATTGGGGGAAGAGCGGCCGGGAGCCCACACCCAGCACCAGCTTGCGGCAGCGCATGATGAAGGGCTCGCGCTGCGGCCCCTGCACGCCGGTCACCACATAACAGCCGGCTTCGGCGTCGTAGACGATCTCGCGCACGTCGTGCTCGAAGCGCGCCCTGGACAGCCGCGCCGCCGCCCAGCGGCAGTAGGCGTTGTACTCGGCGCGCGTGAGGTAAAAACTTTCGCGGAAGTAGTAGGAATAAATCTTCCCTTCCTCTTTGCAGTAATTGAGGAAGCTGAAGTAGCTCGTCGGGTCCGCGAGGCTGACCAGGTCGGCCAGGAAAGGGTTTTGCAGCGTGGTGTTGTCGATCAGCATCCCGGGATGCCAGTTGAACTCCGCGTTGCGTTCCAGGAAAACCGCGTTCAGGCCGGCGATAGGTTCGGCCAGGCAGGCCAGGCTTAAATTGAAAGGCCCCAGCCCGATCGCCACAAAGTCATAGATGTCATAGGTATTCTTGTTCATTCACTCAACTCCCTGATGGACTGGCACGCCGGGCTGGCGCGCCACGTTGGTCGAAAAGAATTCACGCGGCCGGCTGTTGCGCCGGCCGCACTCCTGTCACCGCAACGACGCCGCCCCTACCACTGGTAGGCCACGGTCGCGGTGACGCTGCGCGCGTCACCCCAATAGCAGTACTGCTGGCTCAGGCACGAGGCCACATAGCGCTTGTCGAGAAGGTTGTTGACGGCCAGGCGCAGGTTGGCGCCCTTGAACGAAGGATTCAGCTGGGCCAGGTCGACGCGCAGCATCACATCCACCAGCGTGTAGGGCGGCGCCTTCATGCTGTTGGCGTTGTCGACCCAGCTTGAACCCACGTAGCGCACGCCCGCGCCGGCGGTGTAGCCCGGCATGAAATTCCAGTCACCCCAGACCGAGGCCATGTGGCGCGGCGCCTGGTAGGGCGTGTTGCCGGTGAATCCGTCGGACGACTCGGTGAACTTCATGTCGGTGTAGGTGTAGCTCGCGAGCACCGACACGCCGCGGCTCAGCTGCGAGCGGGCCTCCAGCTCCAGGCCGCGCGAGCGCACCTTGCCGGTGGGCTCGAAGTAGGTGGCCCCGACGGGGCGCGTGGCCACGTTCTTCTGCGACAGCTCATACACCGCCGCCGACAGCAGGGTGTTGGAGTCCTTGGGCTGGTAGCGTATGCCGACCTCCAGCTGCTTGGTCTCAGCGGGCGGCAGGTTGTTGCCTTGCCGGTCGTTGCGCAGGCTGGGGTTGAAGCCGTCCGAATAGCCCACATAGGGCGCGACACCGTTGTCAAACAGGTAGACCACGCCGGCGCGCTTGGTGAACTTGGAGCCGCTCCACTGGGCCGGGGCGCCGGTGCCGAACTGGTTGGAGGCCTTGGCCCAGTCCAGGCGGCCGCCCAGGGTGAAACGCCAGCGGTCCAGCTCGGTCTGGTTTTGCAGGTAGAGGCCGGTCTGGTCCAGCTTGCGGTCTATCGGGTCGCTGGTCACGCCGGTCAGGCCCGGGGCGCCGTAGCTGGGCGTGAACACATTGATGGGCAGCGCACTGCCCGATTCCCAGCTGCCGCTGACGCGGCGCTTCTGGTAGTCCAGCCCGGCCAGCAGCGTGTGCTTGAGCGAGCCTGTCTGGAATTTGCCTTCGAGCTGGTTGTCGATGGTGTTGCCGCGTGTGGATTCGTTGGCGCCGGAGTAAAAGCGCGTCAGCTCGTTGGCGCTGGCCCAGCCGAAGCCATAGATCTGGCGCAGCGTGGTGTCGGCCCGCACATGGCGGAAGTTCTGCCGGAACTTCCAGGCGTCGTTGAAGGCATGCTCCAACTGATAGCCAAGGAAACGCTGGTTGCGCTGGTATTTCTCGACGCTGGGGTCGCCGTCAAAGAAATAGCGCGAGATCAACCGGCCGTTGTGGCTGGCATTGAGGCTGGCGTCCGCGGGCACACCGCTGTGGTAGCTGCCCTGGGGGTCGTCCTGCAGGTAGGCCTGCAACAGCAATCGTGTCTCGGCCGAAGGATTGATCGCCAGCGACGCAGCCAGCGCCTGGCGCTCTTCCTTGACGGTGCTGAACTGCGAATCCAGCGAGCGCGCCAAGGCCGTGACGCGAAAGGCCATCACGCCCTCCTTGTCGATGGGGCCGGAGAGGTCGGCGGCAATCTCGCGGCGGTTGCGGTTGCCGGCGGTGAGCTGCACCTCGCGGTATGGCTGGTACTGCGGCGTGCTGCTGGTCAGCGCCACCACACCGCCCGGCGACGCGCGGCCATACAGCACCGAGGCCGGGCCGCGCAGCACGTCGATGCGCTGCAGGAAATAGGGGTCGACCTGCATGGAGGTGTAGCTGCCCTGGTCGCTCAGCATGCGCAGGCCGTCGAACAGGGTGCTGTCCACGCTGCTGTCCTTGAAGCCGCGCAGGGCCACGTAGTCGTAACGGTTGGAGGCGCCCACCAGTCCGGTGAAGGCGCCGGGCGCGTAGTTCAGCGCTTCTGAAACGCTGCGCGGTTTCTGGTCTTCCAGCTGCTGCTTGGTGATCACCGAGATCGATTGCGGCGTCTCGATGATGGGCGTATCGGTCTTGGTGCCTGCAGCGCTGCGTTTGGCGACGTAGCCATTGCCCGGGCTCGTCGCCGTCTCCTGCTCGGCGCCTGCCGTGACCGTCACCACCGGCAGGGTCTGTGCACCCGCCGTACTCGAAGCGGCCTTCACGACAAACACATTGCCATCCACAGTGGCCGCCAGCCCGCTGCCGGCCAGCAGCCTGTCCATCGCCTGTTGTGGCGTCAGCCGGCCGGAGACTGCGGGCGCCGTCTTGCCTGCGACCAGCGCGGGCTGAACCATCAGTTCAAGCCCGGCCTGCTGTGCCAGCGTGTTGAGCGCCTGGGCCAGGGGCTGCGCCACGATGCTGATCTGCATAGGCGTGGCGGCCCGCGCGTGAGTGGCGCCTTGGGAATAAACCACCGAGCTGCCTAGGGCCAAAGCCAGGGCCAAGGGGGGCAGGTGGAAACGGGAACGGGGCATGCGTGCGATCTCCGGGAAGGTTTTGGGGAAAGTTTTGGGAAGGTCTCGAGAAGATCTAAATAAGAACTCTTCTCATGTAGACGCATGGCTTCCGGGAAACCCTAGGTCGGGCGCAAAGTTTTTTTGCGCCGCGAAGTTAGCCGACACCCCACCACCAAGTTCAGCCGTCCGCGGGAGCCCCGTTCGCCCTGAGCCCCCCCACCCGTTCGCCCAGAGGTATCGAAGGGCGGGTGCGGCACAGGCTTCGATACCTCAGCCCGAACGGAAGTGGAGATCAGTCTTAATGGCCGCTGGAGACGATCTCGGCCTCGCCGCCGCGCTCGCGCAGCCGCACCGGCAAGACCTGCGGCAAAAGGCGGGCGAAGTTGTCCAGCCGGCGCGGATCAAAAGTGCCGGTCACGCGCAGCGCGGCGACGTCCGACTCGCGCACGCTCAAATGCACCGGGCCGTAGCGCCCGAATTCAGCCAGGGCCTGGTCCAGCGGCGTGTTGTCGAAACTGACGCGGCTTTCACGCCAAGGTGCAACGCCTGTGGCGGGAACGGCGGAAACGGCGCCCAGCAACCCCGTCATGTCGCTGGCGACCTGCTGGCCCGCAACGAGTTCTATCGCTGCATCATGGGTCGCCGAGCGCCCTGCCCGCGCCACGCGCACCCGCCCTTCCTCCACCGCGACCTGCACACCCGCCTGGCCCGGCACATCGGGTGTGAAGCGCACGGAAAAGCGCGTGCCGACCACCGTGATGCGCAAGGGGCCGGCCAGCACATCGAAGGGGCGCGCCGCATCACCCGCAACCTGGAACATGGCCTGGCCCTGCGGCAGGCGGACCTCGCGGCGCCCGCGGTAAATCGCCACCTCGGCGCGGGTCAATGTGTCCAGCCTCAGCCGGCTGCCATCGGGCAGGCTCACCTCGAGCTGCTGGCCGCGCGCGGTGGCAAAACTTTGCGTGAACAAGGCTTGCTGCTGCCAGAGGTTCCAGGCCAGGTAGCCC
>Ga0307408_100002456_pt1 | contig 13003 bp, 12 predicted proteins | sample 322Cmetagenome_FD_202116 | JGI IMG/M metagenome (GOLD analysis project Ga0307408, IMG submission 202116) | Maize rhizosphere microbial communities from greenhouse at UC Davis, California, United States - 322HYB-C-3 | ecosystem: Host-associated > Plants > Roots > Rhizosphere > Soil | place... | reverse complement strand
CTCAGCGCGGAGCGCCGAACACCTGTCCAGTAGGCTGCCGGGCGCTTGCCCTGGCGGATGGCGACGCCGGCGCCGAACTCGGTGAAACGCGGGTGCATCAGGTTATGGCAATGGCCCGGGCTGTTGATCCAGCCCGTTACGGCTTCCTGCGCACTGGTCTGGCCGCGCGAGATGTTTTCGCCGATATGGCGCCAGCGGTAGCCTTGGGCTTCGGCACGCTGGGACACTTCATTGCCCTGCTTGTTCTTGTGGGCGAAGTAGCCTTGCTGCGCCATGTCCTGGCTGTGGGCCAGGGCGGCTGCCGCCAGGTCCTTGTTCCAGGCCAGGGGCGGCACCGCCTCCATCCAGGTGTCGCCGCACTGGCGAGCTTCAGCGCGGGCCGCGTTGGTGGCTTTGAAGACTTCGCGTGCCGCTTCCTCCGTGTCGGGAACGAGCGTGACCGGGTTCGGCGCCGGCGCTGCCAGCACGATCGTCCATTCATTGCCAGAGCGATGGGCGCCGATATCGCGATAGCGTGTGCTGCCCAGCGTGGCGCAATACGACTCGCGCAGTGCGTCGAAGGCGCTGCGCGCATCGGCAGGGCCTTCCACGCTGACCGCGTCCGCTACTTCGGGATCGTAGCCGGCGCTGTCCAGCGCGGCCAGCAGGATCGTGCCGGGCCGCAGTGCGATGCGCGACAATACCGGCCTTGGCGTCAGCGCAGCTACGGCGGGGCGCTGCTTGCCCTGGCAAGCGGCGGGGGCGGCGCGCCAGGCGTTGACCATGGCCGCCAGCTGGTCCGCTTCGCCGGCATGGGCGGCGGGGAATTGCGCCGCGCATGCGCTTGCGAGAATGATAAGCCTCTTCATGGGGCCACTATACCTGCTCTGGTAAACTGCGGGCAACAAAGGAGTTAGACATGGTTTCGTTACAAGAACAACTGATGAAGGCTGGCCTGGTCGACAAGAAGAAGGTCAACAAGGTGCAGCAGGAAAAGTCCAAACAGCACAAGGAAGAACTGCGCAGCGGCACGAAGACTGTCGACCAGACGCGCGAAGCGGCGCTGGAACAGCAGCGCAAGGCCGCCGAGCGCGCGCGCGAGCTCAACGCGGCGCGCGATGCGGCAGCCACCCAGAAGGCCGTCATGGCCCAGGTGGTGCAGATGGTGCAGCAGCACCGCCAGCCGAAGGGCAATGGCGACGTGGCCTACAACTTCACCTTCGGCAGCAAGATCGAGCGCATCTACGTGTCGGACAAAGTGCAGCAGCACCTGGTCAACGGCCGCCTGGTGATCGTGGTGCTGGACGGCGTGGCCGAACTGGTGCCGAAAGTGGTGGGCGAAAAGATCGCCGAGCGCGCACCGGAAGTGGTGGTCGCGGTCAAGAAGGCCGCCAGCGAGCAGCCGGCGGAAGACGATCCTTACGCCGACTACAAGATCCCGGACGACTTTACCTGGTAAGCAGCACCCCGGCTTCGGCGGAGACGGTGAACGGCACCGTCGCCCCGCCATAGCCGGCCCAGTTACGCAAATCGAAGCTGCCGCCACCCGACATGCGCTGTCCCTGGAGGTTCAGGTAGGTCAAGGGCTGCTTCGGCTTGCACACCTGGGGGATACCGACCGACTGCAGGAAGGTGACCGAACCCGCGCCCACGCGCGTGCCTTTGCCGTCCTCCACCAGCAGCGCCGTCTCCACGTCCACTCCGATGCCGCGCGCCATGCCGGCCCAGCCATCGTTGACGATGCGGGCGATGAAGGCCACCAGCCGGCCCAACCGGTCGCGCGTGTCGAAATGGGCATCGGTAATTACGCTGCCCAGGTCGGGCAGCAGCAGGAAGTCGCGCTCCAGCGTCATGCGCTTGTCGAAAGGATCGGCCAGCGCTTCAGCCGAGGTGATGCTGCCGTTCAGCGCGGCGAAGCCGAAGCGCCCCATCAGGGCCAGGCCGGCGCTGGTGCCGCCGATCGGGATCTTGCGGCTGGCCAGTTCCTGGATCGCCGCCTGCACCGGCGTGCCCTGCCAGAAATTGATGTAGTCCGACTGGTCGCCGCCGGCGATGAACAGCGCTTCCGCGTTGCGGATGCGTTCGGCCACGAAGGGATCGTTGGCGGCGTCGCGGCTCGGGATCACCAGCGTTTCCACCGACTGGGCGCCGCCCATGGCGAAGATATAGGGATTGTAGGCGTCGGTGCCGCGGCTGCGGATCACCACGAAGTTGCCGCCGCCGCCTTTCTGGATCATCCAGGCAAAGGCGGCATCGACGTCGGGGCCGCCGCCCATCAGCACCAGGCTGGTTTTCTTCGGCTGCGGCAGGATGGCGTTGGTGGGATCGCCCACCGCGTAATACTGGTAAGGCTTGCCGGCGTGGGCGGGTGCTGCCAGCGCGGCGGCCAGCAGCAGGAAGACGGCAAACAAGCGGTGGAGGCGTACCATGGCGATGCTCCCGGGCTGGTTGAATCCTGCCCGGCCATTGTACGCCCGTCACTTGCAGGTATTTAGCCGCGGGCCGGAATATTCAGGCCGCGCGCCACAGCCGGGCGGTCGAGGAAGGCGCCCAGCACGCGCCGCACGTTGGCGAATTTCTCGAAGCCAACCAGTTCGCCGGCGCCGTAGTATTCCACCAGGTTGCGCACCCACGGGAAGATCGCGATATCGGCGATGGTGAACTGCTCGCCCATGATCCACTTGCGGCCTTGCAGGCGCTGGTCCAGCACGCCCAGCAGCCGCGCCGACTCGTTGATGTAGCGGTCGCGCGGGCGCTTGTCTTCATATTCCTTGCCGGCGAACTTGTGGAAGAAGCCCACCTGGCCGAACATCGGTCCGATGCCGCCCATCTGGAACATCACCCACTGGATGGTTTCGTAGCGCGCTGCCGCATCCTGCGGGATCAGCTGGCCGGTTTTCTCGGCCAGGTAGAGCAGGATGGCGCCCGATTCGAACAGCGGCAGCGGTTTGCCGCCCGGGCCGTCCGGATCGATGATGGCCGGGATCTTGTTGTTCGGGTTCAGCGACAGGAACTCCGGCGACATCTGGTCGTTGCTGTCGAAGCTGACCAGGTGCGGCTCGTAAGCGAGGCCGGTTTCTTCCAGCATGATCGATACCTTGACGCCGTTTGGCGTAGGCAGGGAATACAGCTGCAGGCGTTCAGGATGCTGGGCGGGCCATTTGGCGTTGATAGGGAAGTCGGTAATGCCAGTCATGCTCAATCTCTCGCGGTTGGACAATGAACCGCGATTATGGGCCATTCCGGTTTTTCATGCCCAAGCCGGGTTATTATTGCCAAGCAATTAACTTTGCCAATACCGAAAACTAGGAGACAAGATGAGACAGCATGTTTTATCCCGTATTCTGACGTTGATTCCTTTCGCGCTGCTGGCGGCCTGCGGCAGCAGCAGCGACGATCCGCCGGCGGCGCCCAGCGTCCCGCCCATCACCGGCACCACGTATGTCGCGTCGATCCGCTACACCTCCTACGGCGTGCCGCACGTCAAAGCGGAGACCTTCAAGGGCGCCGGCTATGGCTACGGCTATGCTTTCGCCAAGGAGAACATCTGCCTGTACGCGGAAGAGCTGGTGACCCTGCACGGCGAGCGCGCCAAATATTTCGGCGGCACTGGCGGCTACCTTGGGCAGTTGGGCGACACCTTCGGCAATATCGATTCCGACTTCTTCTACAAGCTGCTGTTTACGCCGGCGCTGGCTGCCAAGATCAAGGCTGCGTCCAGCCAGGATGCGCAAGACCTCACTTCCGGCTTCGTGGCCGGCTACAACCGCTACCTGAAAGAGACCCCACCCGCCAGCCTGCCGGCAGCCTGCAACAACGCCGCCTGGGTGCAGCCCATGACCGAGGACGACGCTTACCTGCGCTTCGCCCAGGCCGCGATGGCGGGCAGCTCGCTGGCCTTCATCAGGCAGATCGGTTCCGCGCAGCCACCAAAGACCGCCACGGCCGCGCTGCTCAAGCGCAGCAAGCCGCGCCTGCTGGCGGCTTCGGATTATGCCAACTCCTCGATCGCCAAGGGCTTGCAGACGATCCAGGAACATACCATCGGCTCCAACGGCTTTGGCCTGGGCAAGGACGTGACCCAGTCCGGCAAGGGCATGGTGTTCGGCAATCCGCACTTCCCATGGTGGGGCGCGCTGCGCCTGAACCAGTTGCACCTGACGGTCACCGGCAAGGGCTATGACGTGTATGGGGCAACGCTGCTGGGGGTGCCGCTGCCGCTGATCGGCTTTAACGACAAGGTGGCGTGGACCCACACCTTCTCCACCGACAACCGCTTCACGCTGCGCTACCTGGCGCTCGACCCGGCCAACCCGACGCGCTACATCAAGGATGGCAAGCCGGTGGCGATGACGCCCGTGCCGCTGACCATCAGCGTCAAGGGCGCCGACGGCGCGCTCACTTCGCTGTCGCGCACCCTGTACACCACCGAGTTCGGCCCGATGCTGATGGACAGCTCCTTCGCCTGGGGCACTTCGTCGGCGTTCGCGATCCAGGATGCCAACCTGGCCAACTACAAGCTGATCGACCAGGTGCTCCTGAACGGCAAGGCCACCAGCGTGGACAGCTTGCGCACGGCGGCGGCAACCTATGTCGCCATGCCGTGGGTGAATACCATGGCTGCCGACAGCGCTGGCGACACCTTGTACGGCAACTTCTCGGTGGCGGCCAATGTGCAGAATCCGCAACTGGCAGCCTGCGTTCCCGGGGCGGCGCAAGGCGCCCCATTCCAGGACATCATGGCCAGCACCGGTGTGGTGGTGATGACGGGTACCACGTCTGCCTGCGACTGGTCGGGCGCGATCGGCGCCGCCCAGCGGCCGTGGGTCAAGCGCAGCGACTACATCCTGAATGCCAACGACAGCCACTGGTGGCCGTCCGCCAACACCTTCCTCACCGGCTATCCGAAGATCATCGCAACCGGTCCGAACCTGGAAGGCGCCCCGCAGAACAACCGCACCCGCACTGGCCACGCCATCGTGCGCGACCGCCTGGCCAGTGCCGATGGCGTGGCGGGAAACCGCTTCACCATGGCCAACCTGCAGCAGATCTACCTGCAGGCGCGCTTCTTCAAGGCGCAGAAATGGCTGCCGGAGTTCACCGCCGCCTGCCTCGCTTCCAGCACCGCAACAGCTGCGGCCAAGGACGCCTGCGCGGTTCTGCAGGCGTGGGACAAGACCCATGCACCGGGCAGCGCAGGCGCCATCCTGTTCTACGAGCTGTATGCGGCGCTGGGTGAATTGAATGCGGCATCGTGGTGGAGCGTGCCGTACAACCCGGCCGATCCGCTGGAAACGCCGCGCGGCGCCGCCGGCATTCCTGCCGCCATGGCGAAGCTGGAAGCCCTGGTTGCCACCAGCCAGTTCGATACCGATGCCAAACGCAGGACCCGCCCGGAAGAAGTGCAGACCATCTCGCGCCCCGATGGCAGCCTGGCCGTGCCGGGAGGGCGCTATACCTTCATGAACTGGCGCGGCGTGAAGAACCAGATCTATCCCGGCATCTGGATCTATACCGCCGATTCGAAAACCAACGCCGGCGCCTACGGCAACAGCTATATCCAGTTCGTGACCTGGGACAGCAGCGGACCGGTGGCGGAGGGCATCCTGACCTACAGCCAGTCGTCGAATCCGGACAGCCCGCATTTCAACGACCAGACCAAGCTGTACGCCAAGGGCCAGTGGATCAAGCTGCCTTATACCGAAGCCCAGATCACCTCCGACCCGGGCTACAAGCTGGTCGAGGTGTCGGAGTAAGCGGCTTGTCTTAGCCGGCGCGGCGCGCAGCGCGGCAGGCTTCGAGCTGGCTGCGCAGCTCGGAGGCTTCGGCCAGGTAGTTGTCGCGCGCCGTGGCGGCGCCCACCAGTTCCATTTCCGCCGTCAGCTTGGCGTCGGACAGCGTGGCTGCAATGGCCACGCTGCGTTCGAGCTGGCCGCGCAGGTCGGCGATCTGGGCGTCCTTGCCCTCGATTGCCAGCTGGTCCTTGGCCTTGCCGACCAGGGCGTCGGCCGCGATGTTGCGCGCATTGCGCAACTCGCCACTCAGGCGCGTAATCTGGTCTTCGTTTTCCTCCAGCGTGGCGTGCGCGGTAGCAAGCTGTGCGCGCAGCGCTTCGATTTCGCTGCGCAGCGGGCTGCCCACGTCCTGGGCCGCTTGCTGGACCCAGCTGCTCAGCGCCGCCTTGACCGCTTCGGGGATTTCCAAGTGGGGGATGTCGTGTTCTGCCATGTCCGGTTCCGGTGAAGTTCCACAATCCGGACACGATACCGAACGATTTTCCGCAGGGCAATGGATGAATGGAAACGAAACCGGCCCGTCGCTGGGGAAGGACTCATTTCTTGTCGCGGGCCGGCAACAAGTCTCTAAACTGTCGGAATTTTTTACACTCCGTATGATCCAAATTAGCAGTCTTGTTTGAAATCAATGACTTGTTCGTCGTGGAACAATTCTTGCTTCAAAGGTCATCTAAATTCTTTTGGACAACTTTAGGTGAACATGAACCGAAAACTTCTTGCCGTAGCACTGGCTACCGCCCTGGTGTCGATGTCGCAGGCAGCTCAGGCCGCTCCTTTCACGCTGGTCGGCTCGATCGGCGACGGCAGTTACCTGGGCGCCGGCAACCATGCCGGCACTTTCGATGGCACGTCCATCCTGCCGCAAAAATACAAAATCAACAGCGCATCGTTCGCCTTCAATTTCAGCGATGACGCGGATGGCATGTACCAGGGCCAACCCCAGTCGAACGGCTCCACCGCAAGCGCTTATGCCTTCCAGCGCCAGTATTACGACGGCTACAACTGGCAAACGGATTACTTGCGCACGGTGAACAACTACGCAACCGTAACCCAGACGGGCGAAAGCGAGAGCGTTGCTGTCTCGCTGGAAGGGATCGGCGCCGGGTTCGGCCAGACGAGCATGTTCCAGTCCGATTCGACCGCCAGCCGCTACAACGGCCACATCCTCGAAAACCGTACCGGTTATGGCGGCTACTACTACAGCTACCGCTGCGGCAATTACACCTGCGGCGGCTGGAGCAGCGGCAACTACAGCAACTATTACGGCGACAGCTATACCCAGACCACCACCCGCACCACCGACTGGAACGGCGGCTTCTCGGTGGCAGGCACCATCACTGACCTGTCCCTGCTGGACGGCCTGCTGGCCAACCACGCGCTGAACTGGAACCTGGGCGTGAGCGGCGACCTGTTCCTGTCCAATGCCAGCCTGACCCTCGATATCGAGGAGATCAAGGCGCCTGCCAACGATGTCCCCGAACCGTCCTCAGTGCTGTTGATGGGCCTCGGCTTGCTTGGCCTGGCGGGTATCAAGCGCCGGCGCTCCCGCTGAAAAATGAGCGAACCCAGGATTGATTTCATCCAGTCGGCCCGCCGTTTGTCGGGCCGGGAGGAATTCCACAAGCACTTGTTCGAATCGATGCTGGGAGGCCAGTGGCGGCAGCGCGACATCGGGCTGCCGCCCGGCGATGAAGCAGTCTTGCTTGAACTGCTGGCGCGCTGGATCCGCGAGGCGCCAGTCAAGGATGAACTGGGGATGCTGCGGCTGCTGGTGGTCAGGGGCGTGGTGCGCAACCTGGTGCAGGCCACGGCCACCGGCTACCGCGACTTCCTGTTGCAGGTCCTCGGTGCCAGTGAGGATGACCTGCAGCAGCCGCAACGCATGCCGGCCTGGAAACAGTTGAAAGTGGCTGCCCTTGGCGATGGCTCTTTGCTGTCGGCTGCTGCGCTGGCCGAATGGAGCTGCCACGACCCGGTGCACGCGCGGATGGCGGCGATTGCCTGCCTGGACGCCTGTCCCCTCGACGCGGGCGACGCGCAGCGTACCGGCGACATCGGGCGCTGGCTGCTGTCGGTGCCGCCGGTGAAGATGCCGCTGCGGTACCTGGAGCCGCTGCAGTCTTCGGCATTTTTCGTCAGCTACCTGGGCGATCCGGATCGCCATGCCTTCAAGAAGGCCATCGTGCGCCAGGCCGGCGCCATGCTGCACGGCCTGCCCTTGCCTGCGCAGCGCCAGCCGGCGGCCGCGGCGGACGGCAAGCCGCGCCTGACCATCGTCGGCGAGCTGCTGTTTCCCCAGCACGCCATGTTCCGCTGCTATGCGGACCAGCTGGCGGGGCTGAAGGAACATTTCCAGGTGACGCTGGTAACCGACCAGCCGACACGCTGTGCCGAGCATGGCCAGATCAGCCATGGCCAGGTGTATTTCCCGGCTCACGAACGCGACGTCGTGCGCCTTGCCCACTTGGTGGCATCGACCGCACCGGACATCATCCTGTACCCAAGCGTAGGCATGTCCTACTGGACGTTTGTGCTGTCGATGCTGCGCCTGGCGCCATTGCAGTTGATGTCGGTCGGCCATCCCGCGCCCTCCTGCAGCGAGCAGATCGACGCCACCCTGGTCTACCATGACCTGGCCGGCGCGCCGCTGCCGGAATACGGGCCGCTGGCGACTTACGATGCGCAGGCATTGCCAGCCGCACCGCCGGGCGGCTGGCACGCCGCTGTCGCGCCGGCCGATGCAAGCCCGGCCATTGCGATCAATGCGGCGCGCATCAAGCTCACGCCGCAATTCCTCGCGCTGCTGGCCAGGGCGCTGGAGTCGGCGCCGCCGGGCGTGCAAGTGCATTTCTTCCCCAATGCCAGCGGCGTCGAATTGCTGGCGCTGCGCCGCGCGCTCGCGCGGCAATTCCCTGGCGCCCAGGTGCATGCGGCGGCAAGCTATGCCGACTACATGGCAAGGCTGTCGCGCGCGTCGGTGATCCTGCAAAGCTTCCCGTTCGGCGGCACCAACACCGCGATGGATGCGCTGGCGCTGGGCATCCCGCTGATCTGCCTTGAAGGCGGCGACCTCGCTTCGCGGGTCGACCCGCTGCTGCTATCGCGCGCCGGCCTGGGCGAACTGCGCGCCGCCAGCACCGCGCAGTACCTGCAACTGTTGCAGTGCTTCCTCGCCAGCGGTGCCGAACGCAGCCGCATCGCGGCCCTGGCCGGGGCCGGCTTCGCGACGCTGGCCGCGCAAGACGCGGGCGGCCAGCGTACGTTGGCGGGCGCGGTCCTGCAGGCGTGGCAGGAGCGCGCATGACGCCCGCACCATTCCACGACGCGGCGCGCTTTTCCTTCATTGCCGAACTGGAACGGCAGTGGCAGGACATCCACACCGAATTCGTGGCTGTGCAGGACGCATTGATCGACTATGTCGAACCCCATCTCTACGACCAGGGCTGGCAAGTGTTCGGGCTGTGGAACCTGCCGCACCGTGCGCCGCTGGCGGCGGGCGTGCAGCGCTGCCCGCGCACGGCGGCGCTGATCGAGCAACTGGTGCCGTCGCATGGCGCGGTGGCGTTTTCCGTGCTCAGGCCCGGCACTCGGATCAAGCCGCACCAGGGCAAGCCGGGACCTTACCTGCGCTGTCACCTCGGGCTCGAGGTCCCGGCGGGCGACTGCGCGATCCGCGTGTCCGGCGAAACCAGGGGCTGGCAGGAGGGCCGCGCCCTGGTGCTGGACGACCGCCTGGAGCATGAAGCATGGAACCTGGCGCAGCAACGCCGCGTGGTCCTGCTGTTCGACTTTATCCCGTAATAGTGAACTGCAGGCCGCGCGTGCAGCGCCGGTAAATCGGCGTCGCGGTCAGCGCGCTGACCGGCGTGCGGAAGTAGTGTTCGCCGGCCTTGTCCGAAGCCGGCGCCTGCAGCAGGCCCGCGCCGCTGTTCAGGCGCAGCGCATGGCCATGCTGCTGGTTGACGTAGCTGACCAGGGTGTGGGCGCCGAACAGCTGGGCCGCCGCTGCGATCAGGGCGCCACCCAGGCGCGGCGGCAGGGAGGTGCGCTGCCACGCCCCGGCAATGATGACGCCGATCTCCAGCACTCCGGCTTCCGCAGTCGGCTTGAGGAGGCCGAAGCCGATCGCCTGGCCGGCGGCACGGCCCAGCAGGATCAGTGGCGTCTTGCTGTTCTTCTGCAGCAGCGTGGTGCTGACCCAGTCGAGGTGGCGCTGGTAGGAGATGGCCTGGGCGCCGGGCATGAAGGGAATGACGGTCGGGTCATTGCGGATGCCGAACAGCGCGTCGGCGTCGGCTGCGTCGACTTGCGTGAAACAGACGTCGCCGATGGCAAAGCTGATCCGGCTGCCGGCCCGATGCCATAATTCCAGGGTGACTGGAAATTCTAAATTGAAGTTGGGACTCGGTATGACTGGAACTGCGGCAGGCGCATTAAGCAATATGGACTCCTTCAGCATCGTCGATGCGCAAGCGGACCTGCTGCACACCGCGGATGGCCGGACCTTGATCGATCTGTTTACCGCGCACGGCACTGTGTGGCTTGGCCATCGTCATCCGGCGGTGCGCGCGGCCATCGAGCGCCAGCTCGGCAAGGTGTGGATCACCGGCGGCTACGCAACGCCCATGGTACAGGAAATGCGCGCGGCCATGAATGCCTTCCTGCCCGGCGGCTACACGCTGGCAAGCCTTGCCTCGACCGGCATGGAGGCCAACGAGCAGGCCTTCCGCATTGCGCGCGCGACGACGGGCCGCAACAGCGCGCTGGGCTTCGCCGGCGCCATGCACGGCAAGTCGTTCCTGACTGCGGCGCTGGCCTGGGACAACGGCGATGGACTGGCCATCGCGCAAGTGCACCGCATGCCTTGCGGCCCCGGTGTGGACGAAGCGGCAAGCCTGGCCGCCGTCGAAGCTCGCCTGCGCAGCGGCGAAGTCGCTGCCATCTTCGTCGAACCGGTGCACGCTACGTCCTTCGGCTGGAGCGCCTCGCCGGCGTTTTACCAGGCGCTGCGCGCGCTGGCGAGCCGGCATGGCGCCTTGCTGGTGTACGACGAAGTGCTGACCGGCTTGCATCGCACCGGGCCGAAGTTTTGCTTCCTCCAGCATGGGGTTCAGCCCGACATCATCGTATTCGGCAAGGCTTGCGGCAACGGCTTCCCGGTGGGCGGCGTTGCGGTGCGCGACGGCATCGCGATTTCGCCGCGCATGCTGCTGGGCAGCACGTTCTCGAACAATGCGCTGGCCGCAGCGGCGGCCTGTGCAACCTTGGCAAGCCTGCAAGCGCTTGATCCCGCAGCGCTGGCAGGGGAGATCGAACGCACCGTGCAGCAAGCCCTGCTGCCGGTGCTGGCGGGCAGCAGCATCAAGCTGGCCGGGGCAGGCGCCATGTGGATCCTGGCTTTCCCCACGGCGGAACAGGCGGCGGCCTGCGCCCGCTCCCTGCTGGCGGCCGGCGTCTGCATCGGTTTCCACAACCGCCAGGTGCGCCTGCTGCCACCGCTCACGATTGAGCCGGCGCACCTGCAGGCCGCCTGCCAAAAGGTCGCCGAGTGCTGTATCCTGCTTGCATGACCGATGTGTTAGCGCGCCTGCCTGAGCTGTTACTCGATGCCGTCTTCATGGTGGACGAGGGCGGACGCATCGTGTTCGTCAACCCGGCCTGCCGCGCGATCTTCGGCTATGCGCCGGAAGAAATGACCGGCCGCATCATCCTCGATTTCATCCACCCCGACGACAAGGCGCGCACCGTGGCCGAAATGGGACATGTGCTGAACGGCCGTCCCGGGCTTGGTTTCGAGAACCGCTACCTGCGCAAGGACGGCAGCGTGGCCCACATCATGTGGACCGCGCGCTGGTCGCCGCAAGAACGGCTGCGCATCGGCGTCGCGCGCGACATCAGCGAGCGCAAGCTGGCCGAGCAGCGCCAGGCCGGCATGCTGGCACTGGCCACGGCCGCACACGGCGCGGAAACGCTGCCCGAACTGTTCCGCGCCTTCGAGCAGGTGTTGCAAGGCGTGCTGCCCTTGCGCGGCATGGTGGCAGTGCTGCAGCCGGGCGAACGCCTGGTGTATGCCAGCACGCCCGAAGGCGCGCCACTGCCGGACGCGACCGGCTGGCACCATGTCACCTTGTCCGCTTCCGGCATCGCGTTCGGCGAATTGCGGCTGGACCTCGGGCGCCACGGCACGCTGCCGGCCAGGGATATCGAGCTGCTGGAATTTACCGCCGGCCAGGCCGGCGCCGTGATTGAGAGGCTGGCGCTGCACGCCGACCTGGCCCACGCGGCGCGCTACGACGAGCTGACCGGCTTGCCGAACCGGCGCCTGTTCCAGGACCGCATCCTGTCGGCCATCGCACGCTGCCGGCGCGGCCAGTCGCGCGGCGCCTTGCTGTTCATCGACCTGGACGACTTCAAGCGGGTCAACGATGAGCATGGGCATGTGGTGGGCGACCAGCTGCTGCATGCCATCGCGCGCCGCATCACCTCTTGCGTGCGCGAGGCCGATACGGTGGCGCGCATCGGGGGCGACGAGTTTGTCGCCCTGCTGGAGAATGTGGCGGACCTGGCGCAGGCCGAGTCGTTGGCCGGCAAGATCCAGCAAGTGATCGGCACGCCGCTGGTGCTGGCCGGCCGCACCCTGCAGCCGCACGCCAGCATCGGCATCGCCCTGTATCCCGAGCACGGGGAAGTCATCGACCAGTTGATGCGCCATGCCGACCAGGCCATGTACGCATCAAAAGCGGCGCGCAAGGCCGCGGCAGCCAGTTAGCGAAAGTACTCGCCGGCCCGTTCGGGCTCTGGGCGCGGCCAGTGGATCGTATCGCCGGTTGACTGGCCCGGCAGGGCCACGCCGATCGGTGTCAGGATGGAAATGGCGTCCGGCACCTGCGCCATGTCCTCCGGCGCTGCGCTGCAGCGTGCTTGGCAGGCGGCTCTGGTCATCATGCCAGCGAGCACGGTGCATTAACATCTGGTCAAGAGAGCCAGCCCGGGCTGCTTGCTGGGGTATCATAGCGGCCTTGCTGGCCAATGCATCCGTCATTGGCGCGCGCTGAACAAATGGAGGATAGTTGGTGAACCAACTTTGCGTCGAAAATGTTGGTCTACCGCTGAGTGTGGAACACGCGGGCCCGAAAGTGGCGATCCTGTTGGGGACCTTCCATGGCCAGCAGTATCTGGCGGAACAGCTCAATTCTTTTGCCGACCAAACGCATTCCAACTGGGAAGTG
>Ga0307408_100002450_pt1 | contig 13012 bp, 14 predicted proteins | sample 322Cmetagenome_FD_202116 | JGI IMG/M metagenome (GOLD analysis project Ga0307408, IMG submission 202116) | Maize rhizosphere microbial communities from greenhouse at UC Davis, California, United States - 322HYB-C-3 | ecosystem: Host-associated > Plants > Roots > Rhizosphere > Soil | place... | reverse complement strand
TGCTGCGGCGACATGCCGGCGCCCGGGCCGCCGTGGAAGAAGACCACCGGAATGCCGTCCGGGTTGCCTACCTCTTCCCAATAAATTGTATGGATGTCATCGACAGCCAGCATGCCGCTATTGCGGGGCTGGATAGGCGGGAACAGGTGTGGCAAGGCGTCGGGCATGGATATCCTCTGTGCGTGAAGCCAAGATTGTAACCGCTCAGAAGAAGGTATTGATGGCCTGCAGGACCTCGTACGTGTCATCCACAACCAGCATCAGGGGCCATTTGTCGAAGGTGGTGCAGGGATGGGAGATGCCGCAGCCCACCAGGTCGCCCACCTGCAGGCCGGCCTCGACGCCCTCCGGCCAGCGCAGGTAGGCGTGCTGGTCGTTCATCTTGTCGATCACGGCGCCGTCCGGCAGCGCCAGCGCTTCCCCGCCCGGCCGGTGCGCGGCGATCGGGCGGGGCAGCCCCAGGTCGTGCGATGCGTCGCGCTTGCCCATGGACAGGATGGCCAGATTGGATTCTGGCAGCGACAGCACGGTGGTCCAGACTTCCAGCGCCGGCCGCAAGCCTTCCCCTGCCGCCTTGCCCTCCCGGCTGGCCAGCTCGCTGGTCAAACCGCCGTAGTAGCCGTGGTCATTGGTCAGGTAGCACCCGCTGCGCAGGATCGGCAGCACTTTCTTGCCCTGCACCGCCAGCCCGGCAAATTCGCGCGCCACGCGGTCGAAATAGGCCGAGCCGCCGGCGGAAATGATCACCTGTTCGCCACCGAACAAGCCCTCCGCTGCCGCGGCCTTCAGCATTTCCGCCATGCGCTGCAGGAAGCCGTTGACCACTTCCACATCCGCCGCGCGGTTATCGGTGACCACCAGGCCTTCGTAGCCTTCGATGCCAGCCAGTTGCAGGCCCGGTGCTGCGGCGATGGCGCGCGCCACGGCCATCACTTCTTCCGGATCGCGGCAACCGGCGCGCTTGCCCTTCATGCCCAACTCCACCAGCAGTGGCAAGGGCCGCGCCAGGCCGAAGTCTTGCATCGCGCGTGACAGGCGCTCGACGCCTTGCAGCGAATCGGCCAGGGCAAAGAATTCGAAGCCGTGATCCTCCTGCATCAGGTGCAGCACCGCGCGGATATCGGCTGGCGCCACCAGTTCATTGGCCAGGATCACGCGCCGCACGCCAAAGCGCGCCGCAACCTGCACCTGCGGGATGGTGGCCAGCGTGATGCCCCAGGCCCCGTTCTCGATCTGCGCCGCGAACAGCTGCGGACTCATGGTCGTCTTGCCGTGCGGCGCCAGCAGCACGCCGTGACGCTCGCAGAAGCCACGCATCCAGGCCAGGTTGTGCTGCAGCGCCGACGCCTTGAGCACCGCCACGGGCAGGCTGGTGTCCGCTGCCAGGATGTTCCAGTGCTGGGAGCCGATCATGTGCTGGCGCAGCGGCTCCACAATCGGCAAACCTTTAACGCCTGGCTGCAGGATTTGTTCATCGAGTTCGGGCAGCGCGTACATAAGTCATCCAATCATCGTCAGCCGGGCGCTGGCTCGGCAGTATTAAACGCCAACTGTGCGGCAAAGGCCCGCTTGTAGGCAGGCCGCGCTTCGCCGCGGGCCACATAAGCGGCCAGTCGGGGGAATTCGTTCAGGATACCCGATGGCTTGAGCCTGAGCAGCACCGACACCATCATCAGGTCGCCCGCGCTGAAGTCGCCGTCCAGCCATTGTGCATCACCCAGGCGTGCGGAGAGCTGGCCCAGCCGAGTGCGTATCCGATCCATGATCAAGGGCAGGCGCTCTTTGCTCCAGGGCTTGTCACCTTCCTGGAATTTGGCGATGACGATTTCCAGGATCGGCGGCTCAACCGTATTGAGTGCGGCAAACATCCAGGTGATTGCACGGGCCCGGGCATTGGCATCTTCCGGCAACAGGCCCGAATAGTGCGAAGCGATATGGAAGATAATCGCGCCCGACTCGAACAGCGTCAGGTCGCCTTCCTCGTAGGTCGGAATCTGGCCGAACGGGTGCAGGGCAAGGTGCGCGGGCTCCTTCATCGCCGCAAACGAAACCGGCCGCACGTCATAAGCTTGCCCCACTTCTTCAAACGCCCAGCGAACGCGCATATCGCGTGCCAGGCCCATGCCGCCATCCGGCGAACGTTCGAATGCAGTGATGGTTTGGGTCATCGGAATCTCCTGGTATTGAGGCGAAAATGCCCTTTCAGGAATGACGACGAATCACCAGCGGTGAAATCGACATAAGCCGTTGATCTTACGGCTGGTTCTGAAGCATTGCAGCAAACTGGGCAGGCGTCCACTTTTTCCTATCTGATACCTGTCCGTCACCCAGTTCAATCAACCTCAATTGGCCAGACGCATCAAGGACAGTATCAACGGAAAAGAAGGGGCTCGAAACACGTTCGGCCACTTCCGCAACGAGTGCAGGAACATTTCCGTCCCTTGAGAACGCTTTCCGGTTGAGTACGAAGTATCGCTCTTCGGTTTCGGGACGGAGCTCCTCAAACTTGCGAATACATATCCCGCCCTCCACCGAGCCCCTGTATTGCTCAATCAGGGAAACCACTTCCGCGATCCCTTCAGGCGTTTGCGAGACGGATCCGCGCTGTGTGGTTAGCGATTTGACGTAATCCTTGACGAAATAGGCCGGCCAATTCTTCCCCCTCGCAAGACTCACAAAATCTGCGTCTCTTTCTGCCACGATAGTTTCAGGCGTCCACGCTTCACACAGTGAATACCACTCAGGCAAATAGTGACAACGCCGGTACTCGCTGGCATTGGTCATCATCTGCGCCCCTGTCGCGGCAACGCCATCAGCGAGTCGAGCATACTGCTCAGGCGTCATCATCCATCCCCGATAGACTACCTTCACCCCGGCTGGGAACGCTGGCCTGGCGCGGAACTGATTGCCCTCAAAATCTTCAAAAGAGAAGAGCGAGTAAGGGAGGCCCACCTCAAGGACAGCAGCAAACTCTTCCGCGTACTCTTCGTCCACGGCTGATTTATTGAATGGATCAGAAGGGTATAACAAATACATTCGGGGCTTTCCAGTTATGGCAGGAGGAGCAGGTTTTTCAGTTGCTTTGCAACGGACTCCCTGGCCTTACCTGTTTTGAATATGGTCGGAATGTACTGCATGAAGTAACCCCAACGATACCGCGACCGATTTCTGTCCTTGGAAAGCAAGTACTGCAACACTTCGCTGGCGGATTCGCGGTGAAACGCCCATAGCACATGGTTGCGGTAGGCGATCGAAAAATAGGCGTCTGTGGGCCAGCTCAACACATGCTTGCGCCGCAGATGGCAGGAACCACATCGAATCGAGCCAACCGGCCAGCCGCTACGATTTTTGAGAAACCGCGAATGCTCCCAGTCGTCCGCGGAGTAGCCATCAGGGAGTTCGTGAAGTGCCTTCTGGGGACGACCATGAAGTCCCTGGTAATAAAGTGCCGCATGCCACTTATGGCCGCATGAGTCCTGGAACTGCTGGTACTCGAACAAGCTGCTCTTCTGAAAAAATTCCACATCCGATTTCAGCTTGATGCAAACAACTTCGGCAAACTCGAATTCTGCGCGCTGCCTGCACGCTGGACAAACAATATCCAGATGGTGCGGGATCGGTCTCCATTCGTACGGCCTTGTCATCTTTGACAAGGGCTGAGAAATTGCGCGAGAACGTTTTGCCAGAGCACCTGCGGAGGAATGCCTGCATAGCCGGACTCCTGTGCATCATTACACTCGATCACGATCCAACGCCCATTTGCGGTTTTTGCGAAATCTACTACGAGGAATGGCACATCAAGGCGCGCGGCGGCTTGCCTGGCGACCTCTAGCCCGGAATCAACATCGGCGCAATGATACGGAGCGACCTGGTACCAGTACCGCCCCCAACCGACACACTTGCCATGCCACCAGAATGATCGATACTCCATCGACGGCTTAACCTTACCTGGGACACTGCCCTCCACCGGCATAAGTGGGACAAACTCTCGAATTACCGGCTTCTGCCAGTGCAGGATCGGATCGTTACGATACTTCTCCGAAACCAATGCATAGTGCTCACGGCTTTGAATGACAGACAGATCAGGATTGTGCTTGCTCGTTTGCCTGGAGCCCTTCATGAAGACTGGCCACTGGAAATCTTGTTCGATTTCTTCCACGTGCGGCAATGCATCAAAGACCTGGGTTCGCGGCGTGAGCCCTTCCAGGTAGGGATACCAGTGTTCAAGTTCACTGGCGCGGGAGTGCTCGACCGGGGAGTTCACGAGGCGTAGCCCCATGTCCAGCTTCTCCCTGAATTCGACTGCGTAATCGTCGATAGGGCCGATCCTCAGGATGCACAGCGACTCGCCCTCGACCTGATATGGATGATCGCATGCAAAGTGCAAATCAAAGTTGAAGTCGTATGCGGATACGCCCACCATGTCGCTAACAACGAAAAGCTTTCTCTCAATACGCGCAACGTTCACCCTGCTCAATGCATAACCCATTCTATTCGCGATGTTGCGGTCATGAGGCTAATATGTCGCCCACATCAACTGAGCGGGACGGCCGATCCACCACTCCCGTAGCTGACGCTTGGCTATAATCATCTCATCGCCGCGAAGTGCTTCAATGATACTTCTAGCGGTTGGCCTAACTTTCGTATTCCCTGACGAACTTGGCGCTTCAAACGGCGCCGGAGCCGAGTCAACAGGGCTTTCCCGGCTCTTTCTACGATCGAAGACTTCAATCAGCTTTTTCAGCATTCTCATTGCTTTGAGGCCCCCGACATTTCTTAAAGGCGATAGTCCCGAGCGCCAGTCCTATGCTGGGGTCAAACAGCAAGAATGCTGCAGAGATCGCGAAGCCATACGGTTCATTCGACATGGCACTTGCGATAACGCCGGCAATGCCGCACAAAAACGGCGGGGCAAAGGAGAAGTTACCCTTGTGTCTTGTGACGATATATGCAATGAGGGACAGCCAATTCAACGCGATAATCGCGGCGGCGGCCCACATCACGACGATGCTCAATGCCATAAACCGAGGATCAAGCCGAAAACGAGGAACTGCGCGGTATGATAACCGCCGTCGATCAACAGCAACTTGAGGCTGCGGTTGGCGAACTGGTAGTTGATACCGAAGCAGGCGGCCACCATGCCGAAGCCGGCCAGGAGGGCGTGCTTGATGGCGTAGTCGAGCGTTGGTGCCGGGCCGACCCAACGGGCAAAAGCGAAGGCCGCCAACAGCGAGAAGATAAAGGCAACGCCAAAGACTCTGGCAGGATGGCCTGCTTGATCGACGCCGCCGTTTTCGTCATTCCACATCTTGCCGAACAAAGCAGGCGAATACCAGAGGCCGCCCAGCATAAAGCTCGATACGGCCGCCAGCAGCACGGCAAAAATGTTCATGCCCATCATATGCATCGTTGTCTCCCCAGTTGATTATTGTTGAGAAAGAACGATATGTGAGGCGGGCGGCGCGCGTCAATCACTTGTTGTTGCAATGCTCCGAAAGCATTTCCCCCACCTTGCGGCTGGCGGCCTGGCGCTCGTCGGCCCAGGTCAGGGCTGATTCGGTGCCGCCGGGTTCTTCGCGGCGCAGGAAGCTGACGTAAGTGGAGCCCTTCTTGCCGGTGACATGCATCAGGCGGACTTCACAACCGCGGCCGGTGGCGGCCTTGGCTGTGCTCAGCACGTCGACCTTGATGACTGGACCGATATGCGCCACCAGCGGCGCGCGCTGGTTCAGGATGTCGAGCAGCTTGTCCTGCGAAATATCGCTGCTGCAGGCTGCCAGCAGCAGCAAGGGCAGCAAGGGCAGCATTCTCTTCATGGTGCCTCCCAAAGAACAAACGCCGACCGGCGCGAGGGCCGGACGGCGTTTGGGTGTTGCGTTGCTCTTTGCGTCGATCAGGACATGTGCTGGCCGCCGTTGATCGCGATGTTAGCGCCGGTGACGAAGGCCGCTTCTTCCGATGCCAGGTAGGCCACCAGGCCAGCCACTTCTTCCGGCTTACCCAGGCGAGCCATCGGGATCTGCGGGATGATCTTCGAATCCAGCACGTCTTTCGGGATCTCCATCACCATCTTGGTGCCGATATAGCCTGGCGAGATGGTGTTGACGGTGACACCCTTGCGCGCCACTTCCAGCGCCAGCGCCTTGGTGAAGCCATGTACGCCGGCCTTGGCCGCCGAGTAGTTGGTCTGGCCGAAAGCGCCCTTCTGGCCGTTCACCGAGGAGATGTTGATGATGCGGCCCCAGCCACGATCCACCATGCCATCCGCTACCGGCTTGGTCATGTTGAACACGGAGTCCAGGTTGGTCTTCATCACGGCGTCCCAATTGACCTTGTCCATCTTCTTGAAGGTCATGTCGCGGGTGATGCCGGCGTTGTTCACCAGCACGTCAACCGGGCCGATGTCGCGCTCGACCGCCGCGATGCAGGTTTGCGCCGAATCGTAGTCCGACACATCGCAAGGATAGGCCGTGAAGTTATAGCCCTGGTCCTTCATCGTGGCCAGCCACGACTCATGCGTCTTATTGCTCGGGGAATACGTGGTTACCACTTTGTAGCCCAGTGCGACCATCTTGATGCAGATCGCTTCGCCCAGACCACCCATGCCGCCTGTTACCAATGCAACTCGTGCCATTTAATGTTCCCCTATTTATTTAAACGAAAGCTCATTCCCTCTCAACTGCCAGTGCTACGCCCATGCCGCCGCCGATGCACAGCGAGGCCAGGCCCTTCTTGGCGTCACGGCGAACCATTTCATGCAGCAGGGTCACCAGGATGCGGGCGCCGGAAGCGCCGATCGGGTGGCCGATTGCAATCGCGCCGCCATTGACGTTGATCTTGCTGGTGTCCCAGCCCATTTCCTTGTTCACGGCGCAGGCTTGCGCAGCGAATGCCTCGTTGATCTCCATCAGGTCCAGGTCCTGCGGCGACCAGCCGGCTTTTTTCAGGCACAGCTGCGAGGCCGTGACCGGGCCCATGCCCATGTAGGCTGGATCCAGGCCGGACGAGGCGTATGCCTTGATGCGGGCCAGTGGCGTCAGGCCGAGTTCCTTGGCCTGCTTGGCGGACATCATGACCACGGCTGCGGCGCCGTCGTTGATGCCGGAGGCATTGCCGGCGGTGACGGTGCCTGCCTTGTCGAAGGCCGGGCGCAGGCCGGACAGGGCTTCCAGCGTGGAGCCCGGCTTCACGTATTCGTCCTGGTCGAAGAAGATGCTGCCTTTCTTCTGCACGATTTCCAGCGGCAGGATCTCGTCCTTGAACTTGCCGGCCTTTTGCGCGGCTTCCGCTTTCAGCTGCGACTGCAGCGCGAATTCATCTTGCTGGCTGCGCGAGATATCGTATTTCTTGGCGACGTTCTCGGCGGTGATGCCCATGTGGTACTGGTTGTACACGTCCCACAGGCCATCGACGATCATGGTGTCGACCATTTTCGCGTCGCCCATGCGGAAGCCATCGCGCGAGCCGTTCAGCACGTGCGGCGAGGCGCTCATGTTTTCCTGGCCGCCGGCGATGATGATGTTGGCGTCGCCGCACTTGATCGCTTGCGCTGCCAGGTGGGTGGCCTTCAGGCCGCTGCCGCACACCTTGTTGATGGTGTAGCCCGGAACAAAGCTTGGCAGGCCGGACTTGATCACGGCCTGGCGGGCCGGGTTCTGTCCAACGCCAGCAGTCAACACCTGGCCCATGATCACTTCGCTGACCAGGTTAGGGTCGATGCCAGTCTGGGCCAACAGGCCCTTGATGACATGGGCGCCCAGCTCTGCTGCCGGGGTCTTGGCCAGGGAACCGCCGAACTTGCCTACTGCGGTACGGCCTGCTGCAACAATTACTACATCATCCATTCTGCTTCTCCGGGAGTGGTATGAAAATCTTCAATGCATTCTAGCTAAGTGCCATGCGTGCGGCCAGCTAAGGCCTATCGGAACAGTGGCTTATTCAAAGCCACGTCTGTTGCCTCACGTCCATATGCTTGCGCACGGTCGATGGCGTGCTTGCCCTGGTCGGTCGCCATTTGCAGCAGGTCTTGTGGATGCTGGATGGCGAGGAACTCGTGGGAGGCTGCGGTCATGGCAGCGAGGGAAGCCAATGTGGTATCACGATGCCAGTCACAAATACTGGCGAAGCTGGCAAGTTGCGCGTCGAAAGCCGCTTGCGCGGCGCGGGAAAATTCGTCGTTGAACGCGTACATGCCCATGCTCCTTCAATTGATCGATGGCTGAGATACCGCAAGACTTCTCATGTTAGTGCGCGATTCCTGACAAACGTTTGATAAACATCAAGGCTGCTTTCATTTTGCATAAATCCCCTGACGATGTCACGACAATAACTTGATACCGTCCAACGTCGCGGCGCATTGCTCGCGTATCACGTTGACGAAGTCGGCCACGTAAGCCTTGTGCTGCAAGGCTGGCGGCACGGAGACAAACAGGTCGCTCCACAATCCGGTCTCGCCGATCGGGCGGGCGATGACGTAGTCGTAGTCGACGTAATTCTTGATGGCCCAATTCGGCAATGCCGCCACACCGCGCCGGCTTGCAACCAGTTGCAGTATCGCGACCGTGAGTTCGGCGGTGCGGCGCTCAAACTCGATGCCTGCCGGGCGCAGCACTTCGCGGATCAGGTCGATGCGTGTTTCCGGCACCGGGTAAGTGATCAGGGTTTCGCCTTCGAAGTCCTGGGCCGACAGGCGACGCTGTCCGGCGAGGCGGTGCTTCTGCGCCATCACGGTCAGGATTTCGAAGCGGAACAACGGGAAGGTCGAGTACTCCGCGCTGTAGTCGGAACCGATCACCAGGTCGGCGGCGCCATTGCGCAGCAGGTCGGCCGGTTCGCTGTGGAAGCCGGACACCAGGTCGATCTCCACCTCCGGCCAGCGGGTGCGGAACGCGTCCATCACCGGCATCAGCCAGTCGAAGCATGTATGGCATTCAAGCGCCACGCGCAACTGGCCGGTGTCGCCTTGCGACAGGCGCAGCACATCGCGCTCGGCTTTTTCGACTTCGGGCAGCAGGGTATCGGCCAGCCTGAGCAGCCGTTCGCCGGTTGCGGTGAAGCCAATCGGTATCGATTTACGCTCAAACAGCGGCGTACCGTAGCGATCTTCCAGCAACTTGATCTGATGTGACAAAGCCGACTGCGTCAGGTTCAGCAGCTGGGCTGCCTTGACCAGGCTACCGGAGGAACGAAGCGCAGACAGCGTGCGCAGGTGACGAATCTCGAGCATGTATGAAAAGTTTTCAAGTTAATGCATAAAAAGTTTCGTTTTTATTATATGCCGTCATGCCCCAAACTGTACTTCATCAATATTTCTTAAGCATGACAAAAATGAAACTCGTACAAACCCATATCCCTGGCTTCCCACGCATCGGTGCCGCGCGTGAACTGAAATTCGCTCTGGAACGTTTCTGGCGCGGTGAATCGTCTGAAACAGCGCTGCAGGAGACTGCCAGCAATCTCCGTGCCCGCCACTGGGAAACCCAGCGCCAGCATGGCCTGGACCTGGTCACAGTGGGCGACTTCGCCTTGTACGACCATGTGGCCAACCATATCCAGCTGTTCGGCTGCGAGCCGGCGCGCTTTGGTTTTACCGGCGAAGAAACGCCGCTGGCGCGTTATTTCGCCATGGCGCGCGGCGACAGTGAACATGCATCGTGCGGCTGCGGCCATAATGGTGCAGCCTTGGAAATGACCAAGTGGTTCGACACCAACTACCACTACCTGGTGCCGGAATTCAGCGAGTCCACCACTTTCGAGCTGTACAGCAAGCGCCTGCTGGATGAAGTCAGCGAAGCCCGCGCCGCCGGACATCGCGTCAAGGCTGTGCTGCTCGGCCCGTTGACCTTCCTCTGGCTCGGCAAGGAACGCAACGCCGCGCCAGGTTTCAGCCGCCTCGACCTGCTTGAAAGCCTGCTGCCGCATTACAGCCGCCTACTGATGCAGTTGCGCGTTGCCGGCGCCGACTGGGTGCAACTCGATGAACCGATCCTCGGCCTCGACCTGCCCAATGCCTGGCGCAATGCCTTCGAACCAGCCTACTGGCTGCTCAACCAGGCGGGTGCCCAACTGATCGTCGCCACCTATTTCTCGCCGCTGGAAGAAAACGTCAGCCTGGCCTGCCGCCTGCCTGTCGCCGGCCTGCACGTGGATGCGGTACGCGCTGCCAGCGAGCTGACCAGCGTTGCCGACTGGCTGCCGGCGCACAAGGTGCTGTCGATCGGCGTGATCGATGGCCGCAACATCTGGCGCACCGATCTCGATGCAGCCATGGCCACGCTGATGCCGGTACTGGCCAAGCGCAGTGGCCCGGTGTGGCTGTCGACCTCGTGCTCGCTGTTGCATGTGCCGTACAGCCTGGCAGCCGAGCCGGCGCTGGACGACGAGTTGCGCTCATGGCTGGCCTTCGCCGAAGAAAAACTGGCCGAGCTTGCGCTGCTTAAAGCCGCTTTGTCCGCCGACGAAAGGGTATCTGGGCAAGTAGCACGGGGCTTTGCCGAAGCGCGCGCAGCACTGGAAGGCCGCCGCGCCAGCCCCCGTGTGCACAACACCGATGTGGCAGCACGCATGGCCGCCCTGGCGTCGGACGATGCCGCTGCGCGCCGCAACTCGCCATTCGCACAGCGCCAGCACTTGCAGCGCGAGCGCCTGCAGTTGCCGGCATTCCCGACCACGACCATCGGTTCCTTCCCGCAGACGCCGGAAATCCGTATTGCCCGCGCCGCCTTCAAGCGCGGCGACTTGTCAGCGCAAGATTACCAGCAGGCGATGCGCGCCGAGATCGCGCATGCCGTCCGCACGCAGGAAGAACTTGGCCTGGACGTGCTGGTGCATGGCGAAGCGGAACGCAACGACATGGTCGAATATTTCGGCGAACAGCTCGATGGTTTCGCGTTCACCGCGAACGGCTGGGTGCAATCGTACGGCTCGCGCTGCGTGAAGCCGCCAGTCATTTACGGCGACGTGCAGCGTCCGCAAGCCATGACCGTTGGTTGGACGGAGTACGCGCAAAGCCTGACCGGCAAGCCGATGAAAGGCATGCTGACCGGCCCGGTCACTATCCTGCAGTGGTCCTTCGTGCGCGACGACCAGCCGCGTGCCGATACCGCGCAGCAGATAGCAGCCGCCATCCGCGACGAAGTGCGCGACCTGGAAAACGCCGGCATCGCCATCATCCAGATCGACGAGCCGGCCTTGCGTGAAGGCTTGCCACTGCGCCGCAGCCGCTGGGATGCTTACCTCGATTGGGCCACGAAAGCTTTCCGCATCAGCGCCGCGGTGGCTGCCGACGCGACCCAGATTCACACGCATATGTGCTATGCCGAGTTCAACGACATCTTGCCCGCGATTGCCGCGCTGGATGCGGACGTGATCACGATCGAATCGAGCCGCTCTGCAATGGAGCTGCTGGGCGGCTTCGCCAGCTTCCGCTATCCGAACGAGATCGGTCCCGGTGTGTACGACATCCACTCGCCACGCGTTCCCGGCAGCGATGAGATGGTGGAGTTGTTGCGCAAGGCCGCAAAGGTGGTGCCGCCAGCCCAGCTCTGGGTCAACCCGGACTGCGGCCTGAAAACCCGCGCTTGGCCTGAAACGGCTGCCGCCCTGCAAAACATGGTCGCTGCCGCACAAAAATTACGCGCCGAAGTGGAACTGTCTTAAGTCACTCCTGTCCCACCTCAGAGATTTGCCGGCATATTCGGCGGCTAATGGGCTCTTTTATTTGGGTATTGCCGTTCGAATATGCTGCTGCACCAAAGCAAGGAAAGCGGCCCGCCCCACCTTACCGGAAAAGGCACGATCGGGAACCACGTGCGCAAGGTGAGGAGAAACGTAGATCGCAATGTAGCACGGGCGCGAAATGGCTTTAATGACGCCAGGCCAGTAAAAGTAGGTTTTGTTGAACTTCGTTTCCTCTATTAGCGCGTCGGCATTCACTTCGATCACGTGATCCGTTAATAGCGAATGGTTCTTACTTGAGTACAACCAGAGGATGTTAAACACAAGTTGAATCGCCCAGATTCCAGCGTAAGCCACCGCCATCACCAACAAAAGCGGGTATCCGGAAGGTTCAGTAATCTCGCGCCACAAGATATATCCACACGGTGCAAGGCAAGTTAGCTGGACCACCGGTGACAGGAACTGATGGAACATGCTAAAGATGAGCAAATCGGAGAATTTGTTTTCGTACTCAATACGCATACAAAAGAAAGAGCGGAAGTCCGCGAAACGGTTATAAGATTAAAATATTATCATTCTTGCCGACTGGCACTACCGCCTCGCCTGGAAGCCGCATAAACACTGGGCTCCCCTCCCCAAGCAAGCTTAAGCAAAGTACAATGCACCCAGCCTGGGCCATGCCCGTTACTCTGCGATCGTTATGCCGAAAAGCAAGCTTCAAAAGCCTATCGAAATCAAGATTTCCACCGTTGTCGCCGTGTCCGCCATCATGTACACGAGCGATCTTGTCGCCCTTGACGCCGCCATGCATGAGATGACTGGCGGCGTTTCCGACTTCTTCGAAGGCGACCTGGCGGTCATCGACGTCGGCGACCTGGCGCCTGGCTGCGAACGCATTGACTGGGCGGCAACGATCGCCCTCCTGAAAAAATACCGCCTGAACCCGGTTGCCGTGCGCAACGCCAAGCCGGATATGGTGGAAGAAATCCAGCAACACGGCCTGCAACTGGACAGCGGCAAGCGCGAGGAAGCGCCGGCCCCTGTCCCGAAACCAGCGCCAGCTCCGGCCCCTGCGCCGGCCCCGGCTCCCGCGCCGGCGGCACCAGCATTCAGCGGTACCATGATCATCGACACCCCGGTTCGGGCCGGCCAACGCATTTACGCGCGCGGCGGCGACCTGATCGTGATGGCCGTCGTCAACAACGGCGCCGAGATCATCGCGGATGGCAGTATTCACGTTTACAACACTTTGAACGGCCGTGCCCTGGCAGGCGCCTCCGGCGACGCCTCGGCCCGTATTTTCGCTATGTCGATGAGCCCGGAACTGGTCTCGATC
>Ga0307408_100002449_pt1 | contig 13014 bp, 31 predicted proteins | sample 322Cmetagenome_FD_202116 | JGI IMG/M metagenome (GOLD analysis project Ga0307408, IMG submission 202116) | Maize rhizosphere microbial communities from greenhouse at UC Davis, California, United States - 322HYB-C-3 | ecosystem: Host-associated > Plants > Roots > Rhizosphere > Soil | place... | reverse complement strand
TCCTTTTCCTTTTTTAAATATGCGCCCACGGTGCCATTGCTAACCCCTATACTATCCTCGAACTTCCTGATACTTAAACGGAGAGTGTCTTCAATATAAGATCGTAACCTCTCTTGTGTAGTTTGCATTGTTAATAAATTAATTTCTATGACCATTTGTAATGTAGATTTTATTTCTATACATTTACAAATATAATACCAATTCTAAACAAATATATAAGAATTTATGGCAAAAGCAAAGAATGAGGACGATTTTACTGTGCTTAGAGTGCTTAAAACGACACTTCCTAAGTTACGTAAACTTCATGCTCGAAGGGTTGAAGCGTCTGGCGGAGAGAAAGAGCCTATGTACGTAACGTTGGACAATGTCATTGATACAGAACTAAGTAAACCATCTGAGAAGTGAAAGATATAACTACAGCATCACCGTTTGGCTATCAGATAGCGAGAGACGAAATAGGCAGAATAAGCCTTACTGATATTTACAAAGCGGCTGGAAGCCCAAGCAAGAAAGATCCTTCTACATGGCAACAAAGAGATTCAGCCATAGAATTAATTACTACAGTGTGTCAAATTCTAAATACCCCAAAAGAAGGGGTTTTAAAATCTAAGCGGGGGAAGCATGGCGGGGGTACATTTGGTCATAAGCAAATAGCCCTTGCATACGCCAAATACCTAGACCCTAAATTGCATGTAGCGGTTAATCAGATATTTTTCGAACGACTTGAAGAAGAGAAAAACCCAGACCTTATTTTAAACAGGGCAGTGGAGACTTATAAGAAGAAAGGCAAGACAGAGGACTGGATAGGAGAAAGACTTAAAGGAAAAGCCGCCCGTTTAAATTTCACTAAAACATTAAGCGTTCATGGAGTTAGTGGTATTGGTTTCGGAAATTGTACCAACGCTATATATAAGCCTCTTTGGGGAGGTGATGCCAAGCTAGTGAGAAACAAAAAGGGATTACCGGAAAAATCAAATACCAGGGAATCTATGTCGAAAGTTGAGCTTGCTGCGGTCGGATTGGCCGAACTTTTAGCAGCAAATAATATTGAAAAGCTAAATATTTACGGTAATGCCAAATGCGAGGCCGAATGTTTCAAGACTGGAAACTTTGTGGCTCAAGCAGTTATAAACAGTCAAAAAAATTTGCCCCAAAGTGTAGAAAATAATTCTAATAATACTTGACATGTAGAATTTAATTCTATACATTTGTATAAGAAATAGGAACAACACCAAAATGAAAACTCACAAAGTAGCAACCCAGATCCTAGCAATCTTAAACCTCGACTTAGGGGATTGGAGTTTTTACCACGCTCTTATAGTTGCTCTTTTGGATACGCACGGTTACAGATTCGTGGAGGTTGATACCGATGCTTTGAACGCTCAGAAGGTAACACGTCAAGCGGTGAGTGATTGGATTGACAGCTTAGAAGAAAGTTTGATAACGAAATAATTTTAACCATAACACTTAAACATTAAGCAAAATGAAAACACAATACGAGGCTTTGTTAGGGGTGGCAGAATTAGACAACGAATACGCTAGAAAAAGATTCATGGAGATATACGTTGTTCCGCTCCTGGAGCAGGCTTACGGAAAAGGCGCTCCAATACACTTGCTTGGAAAATTAATATTAATGTCTTACGCAAAGCAAGCGATTTGTAATATATACGGACTAAAAAGTTTATCAGAAATAACAGACTCACAGGCCAAAGAGTTTAATACTATAATACCATTATTTAAGATCAATAACAAACAAACAATACTTAACTAATTCGGAATTTCCGAATCACACACTTAAACGAAAAGAGTTAACCAAAAATGAAAAAGGAATTATCTAAAAATCAGAAAGTATTTGTCTTAACAGAAATGATAAGGTATTACTCAGGCAGGGTCAAGGATAATGAATATAAAGGAATGTGCTATATGATACTTCATATACTAAGGCATGATTTAAAGATTGAGATAGAAGATATTTTCAACATCTGTCATGTTTTCCCAGAATTTATCAATAACAAGCCAACTGTATACGATCACGGTTTCTGGTATGAAATATTTGACAACATACCTCGACTTGAATACTGCAAGAAACTTCTAAAACTAATTCAAAAATGAAACCATCTAAACAAGCCCTAATAGCTCAACAGTTGAACTCAGGGAAGATAACAAAAGAAGAAGCAGCGGAAAAGCTCAGAAAGATCGGTCAGTTTATGGCTGCGGATATGGTACTACATACTAACTAAGGATATGAATATAGAAGAACTTAAAATCGAAGAGCAGGCTCTTGCAAAAAGACTCAACGAAAACAGAGAGATGCAGAGAACAATCAATACGGCAGAGTTTGTAAAAAAATGGGGCGTAGACATTGGAGATACTGTGGAGTGGACCGAAGGAAGCGGTAAAAGAAGTGGGGTAATTTCGAGAATAGAGTCATGGAGTACAACACCTAGTTACTTTCACGCATTTCTCTTTAATGCAGATGGAAAGTTAGGCAAAAGAGAGGTTAGGATTTACGGTAATTCACTTAAACTAATTAAAAAAAATAACCTATGAAACCAACACACACTGTAACCATAATCGAGCCTATCAACATGGCAGAAGAAGCCAAAGCCTACATCCAGAAAAAGGAATCCAACTCTGAATTTATTTCACGTGTTCTTCAAAAAGAAACCTACGGAAGGATATACGATCTTCTGGATAAAAACTTCGATGATAACCTTAATGACTTTGATGAGCTTTTAAGAATCACAGAGGTAAGTAAAGATATGGGCTTCACAGATCAATCAGGAGTGTTCATTGATTACTTAAAAGAGCACTTCCCTGTAAGGTGGCAACAATATTTAATTGACAACAAAAGCGATCACTCAGGAGCCTCAGACCAAGACAACAGATGAAAAACTACCTAGACAAAAACATTCACTGGTTATTCCCCACTCTCTACGTGGTCTTCATAGTAATAGCAGTAATAGGCATAGGGTACATTTATACAAACTTTCAATCATGAAAACGGCATACGAAGACAATAACAAAAGAATTGATATTCTGCAAAAGCAGATCAAGCAATTGAAGAGCATAACCGACGAAGGATTAAACCTAATCGGAGAAATGCAGGAAGAATTACAATCCATCCAAAGCCAGAATGATATCATGAGACTGGAAATGGAAGCAGGAAAAAATATTGATTAGTTAAACGATTAAACCAAAAATATATGATGAAACTATTTAAAAACCAACTACAAGAGGTATTTACGCCTGTCTCAACAAAAGAGGTTATTGAGCAAATACATAACGAGTTTAACTGTGCAGGAGAAGCGTTGCTAGCAGAGGCAAAGGAGATTTTGGCAGCCTCAAACTACAGTACAGATAAGGCTATGAAGCTAAAAGAACTTGGCTTTACAAACGTACCAGAAGTGGTTGAGATAGCCAAAAAGGAGCAAAAGAAAAAGATGGCTGACACCACTGTAAGACTTATTAATCATTACATGATGAGATATCCAAATCAGAAGTTTATTACCGAAGAAATGGTAGGTGATATTTGCAAAAAGTACAACCTGGTTTGTGGTGGAGTGGAATTATATAAGGGTTTCGTTCCAAAAAAGAACATGGAAGAAATCGCATCTTTTAAGGTTGACAATAGCGATTTGCCAATTTATTATATCGAGATAAAAAAACAGTGGATTCCGACATCTCTAGAGCATTCCGATATAAACGAAGGGTTTGAAGGTTATCTAAAAAGACATGATTCACATTATTATAACTACGCTGTCATAAACAGTAGTAGAACCGACAATCCACGTATCTGTAATGGCTCAACCCAAAATTTAAACACGCTCAGAATTTGTGCTCCAATAAAGGAAATGAACACCGAAGGAATGGGACTAAACGGTTATCATCTTCAAAAGCACATTCCCGATCCAGTGGTATTGCAACCTGTGAAAGGCGGTTATTTAATCCTTACCGCATGGGGAGACGAGGCAAGCGATCCAATAGTTGTAAACGAGAGAAATAATTAAAAGTTAAGTGTTTAATAAGTGTTTGGTTAACAACCGGAGGCGGGGAGAAGGAAGGGGAGAAAGCCTCCGGTTTATTTAAAGTAAAACAAAAACAAAAGATAAAAATGACTGAAATCAAAAAGGCAGCAACTCTGCCAACATTAGAAGAACTGAGCCAAGATACGGAGTTGGCCTTTAAGAACGATCAGTTAAACCTTCTGCTTAATAGTGAGCCTCCGGTTAAGTGGCTGAGAGAACACCCTACAGCAAAGGTAAAAAACGATAAGAACGAAAGCGTACCAGCAAAGTACATTCCAATTGAGAAGGTAGAGTTTCTCTTAACAAAGATCTTTCAAAGATGGGAGGTTGAGATAGTGGACTACAAACAAATATTTCAATCAGTTGCTGTTCATGTGCGATTGAGGGTGTTTAACCCTGTTAATGGAGAATTTATAACAATGGACGGGCTAGGGGCTGCACCAATACAGACGGACGCAGGAGCAAGCGCAGCCGACCTGTCCAAAATTAAAAGCGCAGCCGTAATGATGGCTTTACCCTCCGCAGAATCTTACGCTATCAAGGATGCGGCTGAAAAGCTAGGCAAGATATTCGGTAAAGACCTTAATAGGAGAGACGTTTTAAGTACAGAAGTATTTTCAAAAATGGCAACAAGATGGCAGAAGTAATTCAACAACAACGCACAGATATTTGGGATAAGGACAGGCTAGGGAAATTCACCGCCTCTGAGATTTACAAGTTAATGGGCGTACCTAAATCAAAGACGGACATTTTCACAGCAACCGCCTACACATACATTCTGGATAAGGTTTCAGAAGAGCTAACGGGATTTGCTCCGGTAAAGAATGGTGAGGCTTTAGTGTGGGGAATAGAACAGGAGGTTATAGCAAAGCAGTGGTTTAGCACGATCACAGGAAAGACGGTTCAGGAGGTTGGGTTTATTCCTTTCGATGAATACAGTGGAGGGTCACCGGATGGGATAGTAGAGGATGGAATAATAGAAATCAAGTGTCCATTTAATACCGTGAATCATATTAAGCATATCCTGGATTCGGATAATTTCCGCAGCAACTTCCCAGAATATTACTGGCAGATGCAAATGAATATGTTGGTGGCAAAAAAAGACAAGGCTTACTTTATCTCTTTTGATCCAAGGATTGACGCTGACTCAGGGATGTTCATTAAAGAAATTGCAAGAGATCAGGCAGATATTGATTTGATGATTGAAAAGATTAAAGAGGCTACAGAGGCAAAGAAATCAATTTTAAATAAACTAAAGTAATGGCAAAAAAATACATCAAAGGAAGCGCAAAAGCTGTGCAAACGCAGTACGGGGAGATTATCAACCTATCGCTTAGTCTGGAAGATTTAAAGACCTGTAAACTTCATAAAGGTTTCATCCGACTACAGATTACTAAGCGCCAATCAGAGGGTCAATTTGGGGAGACTCACAGTGTATCAGAAAACACATACGAAAGCAATTCGTGATTCACTACCAAGGAAAGAAATATTTAATCAGAGACTACAGTATACAAGAATTTAAAGAGAGAAAGCACATGAAAACATTTAAACTTTCCGGTACAGTAACAATTAGCATTTACACAGAGGTGGAGGCGGAAACAGTAGAAGAAGCCATTGATATAGCAGAAGAAAGGGGTATTGAAGTAGAGAATTTTGATTCCTATGAGCAAGCTAAAGAGGTTTGGGTATCAAGTGAATTTGACGGCTCGCCTTCCAAAATAAGTGTAATTGAATAATGAAATGTCCTAGCTGCTTTTGCCTTTACTCCGGTTCTTACTGTCATGTTTGCGGAACCAAGCCAGAGAAGAAGAAACCAGAACCAATAGCAAAGAGAAGTAAAAAACGAGCGAAGGAAGAAAGGGATTATGAAAAAGTCAAGAAAGCATACTTAGAAGTTTTCCCGATCTGTGAGGTGCATAATTGCGGACAAAGCAGTTTTGATATTCATCACAAGAAAGGCAGGATAGGAAAGTTGCTAATAGATATAAACCACTTCATGGCAGTATGTAGAAAGTGTCATGATTATATAGAGCTTCATCCAGAATGGGCTAAAATACAGGGGTATTCAGAAAATAGATTAAGTAACAATTAATATGGTAATTATAGGATCAACAGCAATAAAATATTACTTCCCCGACTTTACAAGGGAGCCCAAAGACCTTGACTATGCGGTTGTTTCCGACATTAAAAAGAGGGGACAAGATGTAGAGTACCTTACAAATCCGGTTATATGTGAGATGCAAGGCGAGGGTTATTTGTCGCCAGAACTATTATACACCCTTAAGATGAGTCATATGTTTTGGGATGTTAATTGGGAGAAGCATATGTATGATATACAGTTCTTGAAAAAGAAAGGGTGTTTCCTGGTGACCGATTTGTTTTACAAGCTGTATGACTATTGGAATACTGTTCATGCCAAAAACAAAAGGTCTGATTTAAAAATGAGTTCCGAGGACTTCTTTGACAATGCAGTAAAGTGTCCGCATAGTCATGATTATTTACACACGCTAATTAATCCTATTCCAACATACACAAAGGTTTTGATTGGCGAAGTTGAAGTATGTGAAAGTAAATTTAATCAATTGTCACATGAGGATAAGTGTAGTCTTGTTACAGAAGAAGTAATGGTAATGGCTTACGAGAGGTATAGCAATAAAGACTATCGTATTGCTTACTCAAAGATGTTGAAGAAGTTTATTATTAGTCATGCCCCACTATGGGAGGCGGTGTTTATAATTGAGAATTATATTGAATTACATAAACCAAAGTTTAACTATTTAAAAACAATTGAAAATGGATTACTCAAAAGTAAACAAGATGCTTGAAAATTTACTGGCACTTAGAAATCAAAAGCCTTATCAAAAGGATGTATTGAAAGAAATAAAGAACCCAGACGGGGGGCAAGGAGAAGAGGGCCTAACCCATGAATTCTACGAAGTAAAAGGAGAGGAAAATCTTTTTATCAGATTAACAATCACAACAGACTCTTATGGTGACAACGAAAGTATTCAGGGTGTCCAATTTGTCAGACCAAAAGAAAAAACAGTAACAGTATTTGAAACAATTTAAACCATAAAAAAATGACAATTCAAGAGATAATTAAAGAGCTAGAAAAGCAAGAAATAAGCGTAGAGGAATTTGGCGAGTGTGATATTAAAAATCCACTACCTGTTATTGGGGCATGGGAAGAGGTAGACCAAGAGGGAGGCGGAGAAGGACAGGGTGAATATGTACACAGTGTAAAGCTATTTAAAGAGCATGGGGTGTATATAAAAACAGTCGGTTTTTACACTTCATATCATGGTACTGATTGGGAAAATGGATATGGAGAGGAAGTAAAGCCGCTTGAAAAAACAATCACAGTATACGAATAAAAACCTTCCCTCTACACTCCCTAACCTGCGATATTTCAAGTTTAGGGGGTGAGGGGGATAAACTAAAGGAGAGAATGAAGCCAATTAATTACTTAGATGGATTTAGCGGATATGGAGGTTTTCATCTTGCCTTAAAGAATGCCGGTTATGAGTTCAATAAGTGTTATTTCTCAGAGATTGACAAATACGCAATAGCAAATTATAGATACAACTTTCCAGAATCAATTTATGCAGGATCAATTACAGATATTCCCACAAACGGAATCATTGAAGGACTCGACCTCTTTACTTTTGGATGGCCTTGTCAAGATAATAGCTCTAATGGAAAACGCCAGGGACAAAGACATGGTACACGAAGCGGCCTTTTGTATGCAGCAGCTAAAGTCATCTCTAAATATAAACCTAGGATATTCGTTGCTGAAAACGTGGAAGGGCTGTACACTGTCAACAAAGGAATTGACATCGTTGAAAGTTTTAGGGTACTTACCTACCTATATAAGAATTGTCCACAATACGACATTGAAATGCAGTTTCTTGATACACGCTTCTTTTGGCTTCAAAGCAGACCAAGATTATACTTTGTTGGATATCATCGAGGGGGGGATTATTCAAAAGTATTCCCAATCACCGGAAGTAGTAGACCGGATAATAAAAGGGAAATTCGAGAGTACGCTGCGAAGGGTATTGTATCCGCATTCGATCTCCGGTGCACTTATGAAGAAAGGAGAGAGGTTGCGAATAGCCTTTACATCCGAAACATTACACCTGTTGAAGAGGAACGAATACAAGGCCTTCCAGACAATTGGACAAAACTGGGAAATTTTGAAGGAGTGATAAAAGAGATACCTGAGTCACAAAGATATTTCTTAACTGGAAATGGGGTAAGTATTCCAGTAGTTCAAAATATATTACAGAAACTAAAAATAAACTTTTCATGACCCTACAGGAGAGACAAAATAAAGAGATAGAAGCGCTGAAAATATACGCAGTAACAGGTACGTTTCACGGATCAATAGTTTATGCCAAATCAGAGGGCGAGGCAAGACGTTTATTTCACAAGCGCTATAACGGAGAGTCGATCTTATCTGTGAATAAAGCGAATACTTATTTTAAAAACATAGACGAGGAAGAGTAGAATGGCAAGTGAATTACCATATTTCAGATTTATAGTCCAGGAGTGGCAGAATGGAGATATAGCATTAGAAAGCTATGAAATGCAAGGACTGTTTATTTCTATCTGTGGCTTCTATTGGACAAAAGATTGTAGCATTACTCTGGCATTGCTACAAAAGAAATTTGGTAGCGAAAAAGAGCTTTTGATGATTGAAAAATTGATCGAATGTAAGATTATTAAACACGAAAAACGCTTCGATAAAGTGGAAATCGTATTCCTTAATGAACAGTTCGATTTATTGAGTGAAAAACGAAAACTCAGACAGGTTGCTGGTTCCAAGGGTGGCAATGCTAAAGCAAAGCTACAGCAAAAACCTAGCTATAAGATAAGAAAAGATAAGATAATAGAAGATAAGATAATAAAGGAGCTTCCTTTTTCTTCAGAAGAGTTTAAGGAAAAATGGAATATTCTTATCCAGCAAAAAAAATGGAAGGGCAAAAGCGTGGATGCTCTGAACGAATCAATTGACCTTTTGTCTAAAAATTCTGAACAGGATGCAATTGAAATGATGAAGAAATCTATAGCAGGGGGTTGGCAGGGGTTATTTGAATTAAAAGAAAAAAAGAATGGAAGAACTGAACAAGTTGAGCGAAAACCTATCGAAAACAAAAAGGATTTTACCGGAGGTTTCAAATAGGTACGAGTTAACCTTGGAAGAGGAAAGGGGTTTATACCAAGAGTTACAGAAAAATCGATACACGCCCCTTTTAAATGTAAAAATCGCACAACTTATCGAGGCTGGATATTCTGTTGATGATAGTACCAGGATTGCAAAGGAAGAAGTAACGCTGGAAAGTATCGAAATACCGGATGATACTTTCTTGATTGAGTGTGAAAAATTCAAACGTCAGAAAGAATCCAGAGTGTTGACAAACGAGTATTTAAAGAAAATAAACGGGCCAGTAGAAGAGAAAAAGGAAGTTGACCATACAAAGTATTCAATTTCGGTTGTGCATTTTATTTTCAAGGAAGTTGGACTAAGCATGCAGGAGGATGTATTTGATAATAATTTTGATATAATATTCACTCCTGAGTACAAGAATCTTTTTGTGCAGCTAAAAAAATACTTCACAGGACAAAGGTGCAACTTAGACCCAAATAAAGGAATAGCACTTATGGGAAATATTGGAAACGGAAAAACAACATTAATGAAAGCTTTCAGGAATAACCCTATTCAAAAGTATAATGTTATTCCCGCTAGAACCATAGTTGACCAATATGATATTGAAGGAAAGGCAGCAGTGTTAAGGTTTTCAGGCCCACAAAAAAACAAATTCTTTAAAGATGAAACTATAGGCTTTTGCTTTGATGACGTAGGTCTGGAAGAGAATGGTAAATATTACGGTAAGCCAGCGAATGTAATGGAAGAGGTTTTTCTGAATTTATATGACAAAAAAGGAACCATAAATTTTAATATTTCACACCTTACAACTAACGACACACAGCCTGAACTTCAGGAAAAGATGGACCCACGGGTTATTGATAGAATGAAGGATATGTACAACTTCGTAGCCTTAAATGAAACAAGTAAAAGAGGTAGATAAAACAGAAACAGACAAAAGAAAATGAACCGAGCCCCAATTAAAAAATACTTCACAGCTCAATTAGCATGGTTATACGGAATAGAGTTTAAGGATATGTACGCCAAGCTCCGTGAACTTACTCCGGTAATGGGAGAGAAAGAGAAGGGGGCGCCTTGGAGCATTAAAGAGGTTACATACATCTTCTACAAACTAGGAGTACCAGAGGATATTAAACTACCAAGCAGGGGAAGAAAACAAACCAGGATTAAAGATGGAAAGCGAATACAACAGAGAAGACAAACAAATGTACGCCCGTAAGCTAGCAGAGATAGATTACAACTTAATGACCATAGAGAAATGGGAGGTAAAAAGAGCAATGGATAAGTATTTAGAAAGCACTTATACTCAGTTGAGAGATTTACTAACCAAACGTCTTATCGACTTCGCCCAAGCAGAACTATACAGAGATTACAGTGAACCTTTAAATAAAGCATCATGAAGATAGAAGAAGTATTACACCTGTTTACAAAAGTTGAAGATGGGTTGCCTGAACATAATGGATGGTATCAAGTAGTAGACATGAATTATTATCCATTTACTCTTGAGATGCTTAGGTATAAAAAATATTCTAATGAATGGACGAATGCTAGCGGAGACTTCTTTCATCCGCAATACTGGCTAGACATGTCAAAGCTTACTACAAAGAGCCTTCCCGATCCGTATGCTGGAAACCTTAATGAAAAAAGAATACAGGCTTATCATAAAATAGCGAACATGTATACTTGTTCACCATCATCTGTGCGAGATATATTCTGTGCTGGAATTGACTGGTATAAATCAGAACTAGAAAAACTTTAACAATTTTAATCTATAAGGAATACAACTATGAAAAAAGAAGAAGTAAAAATGACTGAAAAACAATTTATCGCCAAGTTCAAGAAAGCAGGATTTGAGCTGTATAAAACTAGCGAAGTTAGAAAAAAGATGAACGCTATCAACAAGGTAATTAAAGCTATAAACGGACTATCATGAAAAAAAGAGACGGTATACTACGCCTAAAGTATAGGCTGATAAAATGGATTTCAATGAAAGATTTTATCTATAAACTTTCCTTAAGTGTGGTCGCTAACAGGATAGTACACGGAGAACACAGGCTTACTCCCCAGTATTTAACAGACAGAGGGTGGATTTATAAAGATGGGTATTTTATAGAATCACAAATAAAAAATAGAGATAAGATTTGGATTCAATTTGAACACCATTACTACAGGGTGTGGCATGGTCCGAATCGAACGTTTATAGGACTAGAAAGCACTGTTGAATGGTTTGAAAATTATTACCTGCTTATTCATGGAGATAATGGAAGGTATGAATTAGCAGGTGTTTAGCCCTAGAGCTATTTATAAAAAGTAAGTTTGGTAATTGTAAAGTTGTAAGATCATGAGAAAAGTATTATTTAAAAAATGGAATCCTAAAACCTCAGAGAAAGGTGAAAGCGGGATTGAAACAATAAAACCTGGTTATTGGGATGATGAGTTTAAACATGAGGGCGTTTTCCATCAATGGGGTAGTGCCTATGAAGAATTCGAGTCTGGCCCGGGTAATTACACTGTTGCTATTGTTGAGGAATCCGATGGGACTGTATCCGAAATTATCCCATCCAATATAAGATTCATTGAACCTATTGTAATGGATGAGATGGAAGGATTCGATGGAAACGATTTAATACAATCGTTTATAGTAGCCCTAGAAGGGGACGCAAGCAGCATAGAGCGTTCCCGATTTGCAAGAGCATTAATGAGTAGACTGAAAAACAAAAACCTATTGTAAAGTAATTAAAGGATGAAAGCATATAAAATTGAATTATTTGTCATTGACTTCGATGGTATCGGTGCAGAAGAAGCAAAGGATATTCTGGAAAATCAACGATACCCTAACCATTGTATGAGTCCCGATGTAATCAATATCAAAGAGGTTGACATTGGCGAATGGCATGACAATCACCCTTTGAATAGAAAGGAAACGTTTAACGAATTTTATAAAAATCTTTAATTCTCACCCCCAAGGAATAACAAACAAAAACTAAAATGGAAAAGAATAACACGACAATTCAAGAGCTTACTTTGGCAATAATGCTGATGGAAATAGTTAATACTCCTACGTGGAAATTCTGGAAAATATTCAAACTTCACAGGGAGGCCTTAAAGTATTCAAAGTTAAACAACCTGGATTATCATAAAATTTAATTTCAACCTAGACTTATAAAGGAAGATGAAACACCAGGATATTCAAAGAGAGGTTGATATACAAAGTCTGGCAAACGCTGTTTTGTCATGTGGAATAGAAAGCACAGGAGATAGTGGCAGCGGTGGGCAATGTCCGTTTTGTTATAAAAGTTGCGCCTGGAACGCTAATAGCCTTAGTGAAATAGAACATGAAAGAGACTGTGCGGTATTGATCGCCAAAGATCTGACAACGAAAGCCACTAAATGATATCTATACTTTATACCAGGAAGGACAGTATCTATAAACAACTAGGAATGGATTGTTGGGACATAGAAAGAGACGCAGAGTGACTGCTATGTATTTGAACAGCATCCGCACGTTGGATTTTCAAATAGACATTTAAAATATGACACTTCTTGGGACTGGCTTATGCCTGTAGTAAAAAAAGTTAAAGGCATGGAAAGGGATTATCCATTAGCAACTGATGGTGCATTAACACTGTTCGTTTGGGAAGACATAAAAATAGTTTTCAAAGCGGTAGTAGAATTTATTAAATGGTATAACCTTAACCAACAGAAAGCATGGAACACCCAAAAGAATTGAAAGATCTGTCTTATAAAATGTACTACGAAATGGAAAACTACCATCAAGTTGTACATGATCTACTTGAAAGCTTATCGGACGAAATA
>Ga0307408_100002446_pt1 | contig 13041 bp, 6 predicted proteins | sample 322Cmetagenome_FD_202116 | JGI IMG/M metagenome (GOLD analysis project Ga0307408, IMG submission 202116) | Maize rhizosphere microbial communities from greenhouse at UC Davis, California, United States - 322HYB-C-3 | ecosystem: Host-associated > Plants > Roots > Rhizosphere > Soil | place: USA... | reverse complement strand
TTCACGGCGGAACCGCGGTGCACCCGATTGATGATTACGTCCTCCAAAGGTGGTGGCATGTCCAGGGGCGGCGGAAGATCTTGTGGAGATGGGAGAAGATCCTGCGCCACTGCCGAGGGGATGAATCCGGCAAGGAGGCAGGACAGGATGGCGACGCGATCCAGTTTCATTATCGGGTAGTGAAACGTGTCGCAGGGAGATTGTGGAGGTGGAAAAGGTGAAATTCGGGCCAGTCCTGATTCCTGCGGGGCCGGGGCTTGCTGCTCGGAGCTCCGCTCGTCATACCATGGGCATGCTCGAGCCGATTTACGTTCATCTGTCTCAGGTGACCTTTGGGGACACCGACTGCAGCGGCTGGATTCACTTCCCGAAGATCTTCCGCCATGTGGAAGAAGCGGAGCATGCCTATCTGGCGGCGCAGGGGGTCACGATCATCAGCCGTGAGGAAGGCGGCTGGCCGCGAGTGCATGTGTCCTGTGACTTCAAGCGGCCGCTCCGTTTCGGCGATCAGATCGAGGTGCATCTCGGGATCGAGCGTGTCGGGGCGGCGTCGGTGAACTGGGTCTTCGAGGTGCTGAAGGCAGGTGAGGTCTGCGCCCTTGGGAAGATGACCACCGTGCGGGTGGATCATGAGGGGAAGCCACTGGTGATCGATGATGGGACGCGAGCGAAGCTATCCTGCTAGGTTGGCCGAGGCGCGGTAGACGTCACGGCAGCCTCCGGCTAGGTGGACCATCATCTTGTTTCCCGCATTCTCACGAATGCGCCTCCAGTGGGATCCGCGGGTTCCCCGGCGGAGGAGACGCGGCCGACCTGTAGCCAGATGCCTCCTCCGCCGGAATCACACACAGAAATTCAAACTACTCGGCCAAGTCGGCCAACGCGTTGCATGTGCCGACACGATGCGGGATCTGTTGGGCGGAAAACATTCCGGGATCGCGGAAGGGCCGCCTACGTGATCCCGGGAAAGCGGGTCCGTCGCGAATCACCATCGACAAACGGCGAGGCGGGCGACACAAGGCCACCCATGAAGAAGATCTTTCCCCTCGAAGTTTCCGGCCGGAAGCCCGCCTTGGTGCTCGATGCGATCAAGAATGACCTCCGCAAGTATCTGAAGCGCGAGCGCCGCAAGCCGCTGCCGGAGGGAGTCGATTTCTGGGACTTCGACTGCAAGGTCGGCTCCAGCAGCGCGGAGGCTGCCGCCACGCACCCGGGCGATATCGAGAAAGCGGTCGCCGCCGCCGCCACCGCGGGTGGCAAGGAGGTCTATGTGGAGATCCTCGCCAAGCCCGGCCACCGGACGAAGAAGGCAGAGGAGAGCGAGGGCTAACGGCCCTCGCCGAAATATTTCTCGCTGCGGTAGCGGAGCCATACCCGCAGCGTTTGGGGGACTTTTTCGCGTTCCTCCGGCGTCAGCGTCTCATAGAGCGCGATCGCTTTTTCCCGTTCGCCGCGGCAGGCGGCATTCCGGTGGGCGTCCCACAGGCTGCGCGCCAGCCGGATCCGGCGGCACACTTCCTTGACCAGCGCCGGGCCGACAAGGGGCCGCTGGTTTGGCTTTTTCTTCGGGGGCACGGCGGCGAAGATCCTATGGGCGAAAAATTCTTCCAAGGATTTCCCGCCTGCCGTGTCTTTACCGATGAGAGCCATGATTGACACCCCGCATGGAAACCGCGTCACAGCCCAGGGTTGAAGCCCCGGCGGTGCTTCCTTTCGCCACGATGACCGAGGAGAAACCCACACTCCGGCAGATCTTCGAGGCGGAGGAAAGTCCGCTCCTACGCTTCGCGCACGGCATGGTGGGCCGCCGCGAATGCGCGGAAGACCTCGTCCAGGAGGCCTTCCTCCGTTTGCACGCCCATTGGGACGAGGTCGCCAATCCGAAAGCCTGGCTCTACCGCTCCGTCAGAAATCTCGCCCTCAACTACCTGCGCGATCACAAGCGCGAGACCCTCGTCGAGGAAACTCCCGAGTGGGATGCCGCCGCCGGCCACGATGACCACGACTCCGTGGGTCGTCTCGAGGCCGCCGGCGCCGTCCGACTCCTCCTCGCCGAACTCCGCGATGACGACCGCGTCCTACTCCAGCTCAAGTACCACGAAGATCTCAAATACGATCAGATCAGCGAACGCACCGGCCTCAGCGTCGGCAATGTCGGCTACAAGCTCCACCACCTCCTCAAGTCCCTCGGCGAAAGCCTGCGCCGCATGGGGATCGAAAGCGCCCAAGGCTAACAGAATAGGAACACCATCATGAACGACGATACGGACAAGCCGCTGAATCCCGTGGGTGACGACGCGCTCGAAGCGCGGATCACCGCGTGGGTGTTAGGCGAGGCTTCGCCGTTCGAAGCGGCGGAGTTGGAAGAGATCTGCGCCCGCGATCCCGAGGCGCGATTGTTCGAGCGGCGCCTGCGGGTGCTGCATGGATTCATCAGCGAGGACCGCAAGGCCGGTCCGGATGACGAGTGGAAATTGCCAGCGGAGAAGCGGGCGAAGATCGAGGCGCTTTTTGATGAGCCGGTGGTATTGGGCGAAGAAGCTCGTGAACCGGAGAAGGTAGCGATTCGCTATGTGAGAAAGCCGATGCGACCTCGTGAAACGGGCCGCCGTGCGCTGCTTGCATTGGCGGCATGCACGGTGATCAGCGCCGCGGGGTGGATGCTATTCTCGTCGATCGGGGGATCTTCCAAGGACGCCTTGGCAATGAGCCCGGAGGGGAAGGTGTCGATGATGCGTGCCTCCCAGAGAGAGTTGTCCCTGGAGGAACTTCGCAAGGCGATCATTGCCCAGGAGGATGCCGTGGAGGATAAGCGGAAGCTGCTTTCTCAGATCGAGAGAAGCGAAAGCATCGCGAGCTCCGGTGATGAGGCTGCGCGAGGATTTTCCAAGGCGGACAATGACCTGTCGGTGAACGAGGCCCATGCAGAAGTGGCAAAGGAAAAGGCCAACTTGGAGAGCCAGTTGGCAGTGTTGGATCACGCCACGGCTACGCCGCAGATGAGCTATGGATCCGGGTGGGTGATGCCTGACGATGCGCTTGCTGCCAAGGTGCCGCAATTGCAGGAAGAGAAGCGCCAATTCGATGCGCTGAGGAGCCAAGGGCTGGCGGAGAATCATCCTGAGGTGAAGGCGAAGGCCGCGAAGTTGGAAGGGATGGAGAAGGATGTGAAGGAGTCGGTCGCGCAAGTCCGCGAGACTCTGGATGCCAAGTTGGCGATCGCGAACGAGCAGCTTGCTCGACTTGAGCAACGAGGCAATTCGAAGGCAGACGATGCCGTCAAACAAGGGATCGCGAATCAGAATTTTGTCGACGCCAAGAACGACTTCGAAACCAGCCAGCGCGTTCTTGAAGGGCTCAAAATCAAACTCCTCTCGGAGGAGATGCGGATGAAGGCCTCCGACGATAACACGGCGTTGGCGTCGGCCGATCAGCAGGATTTCCTTCCTGCCGGAGGTGCAGGTGGTGGTTCTGGCGGTGGTCGCGGTGCTGGTGCGCCGGCAGATCCCTTTGGCCGTAGTTCCCCGGTGTCTCCTGCCGCCCCACCGGCACCGGCCGCGAAACCGGCAGCTTCGTTGGACTCTTTGGCTTCCGTCGAACGCAAGTCAGAGAATGCGGCGGGAGTCGATGAAAGCCTGGCGCAACTCGGTGAGAAACCGGCCGCCCGGCGGAGCAAGTCATCCGAACTGCCGTCGACGACGCCATCCGAGCCTCAACTCGCGGGCAAGCCGATGCAGGCACAAGCGGAGGGAACGTCACTCGATACAGGCAGCAGCTTCGACGCAGAAGCTGATTCCGTTGGGGGCATCCTTGAAGGTGGCATGCGCGGTCAGGAAGCTGTTAGTCGGTCGAATTTTGACCAGCTATTGGATGCTCCCGGGAAGGTGCCGGCACCTTCCGATGCGGAGATGGCAGATGTCGCAGGGAGATTCGACAACAAGGACGCCGCTCAGACGGCGGATGGCTATGTCGGCCAGTCGCTAAGGTTCCATTCCCAGTTGGACGGAGCAAAATCAGGTGAGGTTGACCTCAAGAATCTGGCGGACGTGAGCAAGGTTGCCGAGAACCCGGCGGCATCCGCCGGCGATTCTGACCGTCCATTGATGCTCGGAGGTCTGCTCTACCGTGCGCCTGACGAGCCGGTGGCCCCTTCGAAGGAGGCCGACCATTTCTTTGCGATGGGCCGCAATCAAACCGAAGCAGGTCAAGCGGCCGGTGTCGGCGGCGCTACTACCTTGGGCAAAGAAGCTGCGTCTCCCGCTGCGGCTACCGCGGCACCCGCGCTGCAGCCGCCTGCCGAATCCGTGCCCTTGTTGACCGACTTGGGAGGAAACGTAGCGAAAGCCAAGAAGAGTGCGGGCTTGGCGGTGCGGGAAGAGGTTGAAGGCAAACTTTCCGGTGCGCTGAGTGAAATTGCTCCGGAGGAACTCGTTCCCCAGTTGGAAAAGGCAATTCGCGAAGGAGAGGAGAAACTGCAGCGCGATCCCAATAGCATCGAAGTCCAGGAACAGCTCCGGCAGTTGGCCAAGGCGCGAGAGGATCTCCGCAGGGAGATTGAGACGAAGGCCAAGGGCGACAAGATGCAGGAGCAGGACAAGGCTCCGGTTCCGGTGGCTTTGGCGGAGACTCTCACTTCCGCCGAACCTTTCTCCACCTTCTCGCTCCATGTGAGCGATGCCTCCTTCAAGCTCGCGAAGGCGGCGCTGGATCGTGGTGAGGTGCCGGCGGCGGACAGCATCCGGCCGGAAGAATTCTACAATGCTTTCGATTATGGTGATCCCGCGCCGGCGAACGGTGAGCCGGTGGTGTGCGCTGTCGAGCAGTCAGCACACCCTGCGCTGCCGCAGCGGAATCTGTTGCGCATTGGCGTGAAGACTGGCTCGCAGGGACGCGGGGGCTCGACGCCGCTCAATCTAACATTGCTGCTCGATAGCTCGGGCTCGATGGAGCGCGAGGATCGGAATGCGGGCCTTGCCAATGCGGTGCGGCAGCTCTCCGGTCTGCTCAAGGAAGGGGATACGGTCAGCGTGATCGGTTTCGCCCGCCAGCCACGGCTTCTCGTGGATCGCTTGCCGGGAAATCGCGCGCAGGAGTTGAACGCGATCTTTGCGCAGACGCCATCGGAAGGCGGCACCAATCTCGAGGAAGGTCTCAAGCTCGGCGAGGAGCTGGCCTTGCGGCAATTCAACGCTGCTGCCCAGAACCGCATCGTGCTCTTCACCGATGGTGCGGCGAATCTCGGCGATGCAAAGCCGGAGACGCTCCAGGCGAAGGTCGAGCAGATGCGTCAGAACGGCATTGCCTTCGATGCCGCAGGTTTCGGGACTGACGGGCTCAATGACAAGCTGCTCGAACGCCTGACCCGCAATGGCAATGGCCGCTACTACATCGTGGACCGCGCGGAGGATGCGGATGCGAGCTTCGCCAAGCAGCTTGCGGGAGCGTTCCGTCCTGCTGCGGAGAACGTGAAGGTGCAGGTGCGCTTCAATCCGGCGCGGGTCGCGAAATACAAGCTGATCGGCTTCGAGGAGCATCGCTTGAAGAAAGAGGACTTCCGCAATGACGCGGTGGATGCCGCGGAGATGGCGGCCGAGGAAGCGGGCAATGCTCTCTATCAGATCGAGGCGCTTCCGCTGGGCGAAGGTGAAGTTGGCGAGGTCAGTGTGCGCTTCCGCGATGTCGCCAGCGGCCAGATGGTCGAGCGGACGTGGACGATTCCCTATGAGGCACAGGCTCCGGCCTTCGATGAGGCGACGCCGTCGATCCAGCTCGCGGGGCTGTCTGCATTCGCCGCGGAAAAACTGCGCGGCGCCCCGATGGCCGACGCCGTCGATTTCCAACAGCTCGCTCCGGTCATGGCGAAAGTGAAAGCCCGCTATGCCAACAGCAAGCCGGTCGCCGAGCTGGAGTCGATGATCGGCAAGCTGAAGTGACCTGCGCGCCCCGCGAGGATCTTTACGAACGATTTACCGTCTGCCGGCCCACCGGCGACGTTCTTTCCCCACACCCTTGATGTCATGAATACGTCGTATGTAGTCCCGCCTTCAGGCGGACCGAATGGTTCCGGGAAGTCCACTGCAGATAGGAGCAGGCTCTGGAGGTGGCTTCGTCCGGCTAAAGCCGGGACTACGTACCTCGTGATCGCGGCGTTGTTTGGTGGCTTCGCTCCGGCTCAGGATGAGAAGATCGTCCTCGTTCCCGTGGATCGCGAGAAGCCGGTGCCGCTGTTCTTCTCCGCGCAAACGGATACGGCGATCAAGGCGGGCGTGGATCGGGTGGAGGAAACGATCACCGCGAAGCTGCGCGTTCACCAGGGCCGGCCGGAGGTGCTCAGCATCGGTCTAACAGGGCTCGGTGAGATTACAGGCGTCACGGGGGCGGGATTGAAAACCTGGACGGTCCGCAAGGAGGCCGATGGCGCGCGCTTCCTCGACCTGAAGCCGGAGTTGCCCGCCGATCCCAAGTCGGAAACGCCAAAGGAGTTCGATGTCACGATCACCTCGCTGCATGGCGATACCAAGCAGCCAGTTGACCTGTTGATTCCCGCGCCGGGCGCGGCGGTCGGCTTTGCCTCGACGGTCAGTCTTTTCGGCGACGGCACTACCGCGCCGCGGGTGCTGGCAGTGGAAGGTCTTCAATCGCTCTTGGGCGATGCCGATATCCAGCGTTTCAGCGGTAGCGTCGCCGCGCGACTGAACGTGAAAGTGGAGCTCAAGGGCGCCGCGCGGCGCGCGGTGGAATTGACGAGTGGCACGCTCGATGGGCAGGTGACACCGGACGCGAGCAGCGTGTCCTTTACGCTGAAGGGCGAGGTTCATGTGGCGAAGGCCGGCGAGGCGATGACTCTGTTAGAGGGAGTCGCGCTCAATGGAGTCACTTCCGGCGAGGGCTGGTTCATCCGCTTGAAAAAGGCCGGGGAGACTTACGTCCACGAGCTGGTCGGCGAGCGCGAGGGAAGCTTCCCTATCGTCCTGTCCTTCGAAGCTCCGCTCGCTCGCCAGGGCGACTGGCGCGGTGTGGATTTCAAGCTCCACGGCGGTGCAGTCGTGCCGGTGCGCCTTGCCGGACTCGACGAGGGAGTTTCGTTCAAATCGGATGAAGCGGTGGTCCCCGAGCGCCGTGAGGGGACGTGGACTGGCTTCCTCCCTGCCACGGGCCGCGCAGGACTGGCGTGGAAGAGTGGTCGCAAGGAAGGCGATGGAGCCCTGTTCTTCTCCAGCAACGAGATCGCCGAAACCCGCGTCGGCGCGGGTCTCGCGCGGCGCTACTCGCGTCTCGGCTTCCGTGTGCTGCAAGGAAAGCTGGAGTCGCTGAAGATCCGCATCGATGGCACCGGCGAGATCCTCGCGGTGAAGGGACCGCTGGTGTTGGCATGGAGCGTGGCGGAGGAGGGAGGTGCTCGCTTGTTAGATGTGCGCCTCAGCCGGCCGATCGAGGGTGAAGGTGACATCGAGATCGAGGCGCAAGCCGCTTTGGGAGTTTTCCCCGCCAAGCTCACGCCGCCGCGATTCTCGCCGATCGGAGCGATCCGTCACAGCGGCTATCTGCGCGTGGCGAACGATGGCGCGGTGCGCCTGGAAGTCACCGCGAAGAAAGGGCTGATGCAACTTTCGCCCGCGCAGTTCCCATGGGCGAAGCAGGATGAGAATCTCCGCCAAGCCTTTGTCTATCGCTTCCCGTCCGCCGAGTATGATTACGAGGTTGCAGCAGATCAGGTGCTGCCAGAGGTCGGAGTGACCGAGGTGACCGTGCATGAGTTGGCCGAAACCGACCGGCGCATCACGACCGATCTGGAACTCGATATCCGCGAGGCGCCCTTGCGCGAGTGGAGCGTGGCTATCCCCGCCGACTTCGCGGTGGCCGGTGTGGAAGGTGCTAGCGTGGCGGATTACAGCGTGGCGACCGATGCGGTGGACGGAAAACGCGAGCTGAAGATTCTTTTCGGCCAAGCCCTCATCGGCCGGCAATTGATTACGGTGAAGCTGGAGAAGAACCTCGCCGCGGCGGCGGGTGATTGGGTGCTGCCCGTGCTTGGTCATCCCGGCGCGAAGTCATCGCGCGGTTACGTTGGCGTGGTCGTCACCGCGGGCTACCGCGCCGTGCCGGGTGCCACGAAGGGACTCGCGGAGACGCCGGTGGATTACTTCCCGAAGAAACAGCCAGGGCTTCAACAGGCATTCCGCATCCGTGAGATGGATTGGAGCGCGACGATGAAAGTCGAGGCTCTCGGCCAGAGCGTGCAGGCGGATGTCTTCCATCTCTATTCGCTGAAGGAAGGAGCGGTGACCGGTAGCGTACTGGTGAACTACTTTGTCGTCGGCGCACCGGCGAGCCAGTGGCGGATCCGCGTGCCGGAGAGCTTGGGCAATGTGGAGGTGATCGGGCAGAACATCGGCCGCGACTGGCGGCGGGAGGGCGAGACGCTGGTCATTCCTCTCGCCCGGCCTTTGCTCGGATCGGGCACGGTGCTGGTGACTTTCGAACAGCCGATGAGCGCCCGTGGCGGGACCTTGTCCCCGGGAGAAGTGAGGCCGCTCGATGTCCAGTCGGAGCGCGGCCATATCCAGGTGGTAAGTCCGCTCCAGGTGAACAAGAAGCAAACGGTAGCGGAAGGCTCCGTGCTGCCGCTCGAAGCTGCCGAGTTGCCGGCGGAATACCGGCTTCTCAGCAGCGCGCCGACTCTGGAAGCGTGGCAATACACTGCCGGCGATGTTTCGATCCGCATGGAGATCGACTGGTATCAGCCGGGCGAAACCCAAGACCAAGTGGTGGACTTTGCAAAGCTCGCCAGCCGCGTTTCGCGCGATGGCCAGGTGGTCACGGATGCCCGCTTCTTCGTGAAAACGCGTGGTCGCTCGGTGCTGGAACTTTCGCTGCCGCAGGGTGAATTGTGGGAATCGAAGGTGGCGGGTCAAACGGTGAATCCCCGCCGCGACGGGGAGAAGATTCTGATTCCTCTTCCTGCCAAGTCTGACCCGAATGAGCCGGTGGAGGTGGTGTTGCGCTATGGCGTGAAGGGTGTGAGCGCGCGCTCACCGAAGCTGGCGGCGCCGGTGCTCCACGCGCCGATTGTCATCGGCGAGTGGAAGGTGAGTGGTGATGAAGGTCGCCAGTTGGTCCCGCGCGGTGGCCTGCGGCCGGTGAAGCCGGTGCTCACGGAGACCGGACTCGAGTGGATCGTGGCGCGTGCCCGCATGGGAGCGCTTGCGATCCTGTTGGTTGCACTCGTTGGTTGGGTGCTGCAGCGCATCCGCGGCCTCAGGATTCCCGGCGTGCTGCTGATGATCCTCGCGGGTGCTGCATCCTGTTGGCTGGCGTGGCAGGCACTTCACGAACGGCGGGTGAACATCTCGACACTTGAATACACCGCGCCGGTAGTTCCTGCGGACAAGCAGGTGGTGCTTGAACTTGGCAACGTGGCCTCGTGGCAGGCGATGATCAGCTTGTGGGGTGTGTTGTTGCTACTGATCGGAGTGGCTTTGGTGATTCACGCGTTGTGGACTCGCAAGCAGCTGGCACTTTCGGTGATCGGAGGGCTCACTTTGATCGGCCTGGGTATTCTGGCGCAGCGCTTCGGCGCCGTGTTGTTCTTCGGCGGCTTGGGAGCGCTGCTGCTGTTGGGCAAAGGGCTGCCGGGATTGGCGGGGCTGTTCCGCAAGAGCGCCGCGCCGGTGGCAGCGACGGCCTTGTTGTTCTTCGCCGGTGCCGACTTGAGCAAGGGGGTCGAGTTGATGCCCGCGGAGTCGATGCTGCACACGTGGAAAATTCAGGACGGACGGTTGATCGGTGAGGTCGACGTTGAAGCTCGCGGCAAAGCCGACGAGCGCGTGTTGCTTCTTACTTCGCCCGCGATTCTCACCGGATTCACCGGCGAAGGCTGGCGCGTGGTCAAGGCGGCGCATGGCGACACGGAAGCGTATTTCCTCGTGGCCAGCGCCGACGGCAAGAAGACGGGCCATGCGACTTTTGAGATGCCATTGCCAGCACCACAGAGCGGCTGGCGGCTGCCGGTTGGTCCCGCGGCGGTTCAGCGTATCAAGGTGAGCTGGAACCAGCCGGGGTGGGAGTTCGTCTCCCAACGTGCGGCCAAGGTGACGCCACTGGAGATTGAAGGCGGCAGCGGTGCTGAACTCGTGCTCGGCCCGGCCGATGAGATCATGCTTCAGGCCCGGCCTTTGCAGCGAGATGCGACCAATGAGGAGACGCGTTTCTTCGTGGAGACGAATGACCTCTATCTGCCTGGTCCCGGCGTGGTCAGTGGACGTCATCGGGTGGCCGTGCGGCCGTCACGTGGCGTGGTGAAGGAATTGACCGTGCTTGTTCCTGCCGGCTTCACTGTCGGTGATGTTACCGATGGTCCGGTCGGAAGCTGGCGCTTCAATCCCGAGACCCGCGAGTTGAAGGTGGGCATCGAGCCCGCGCAGGAGCAGGCATTCGCGTTCTCCATCGGCACCCAGCGTGGCACCGCCACATTGCCCGTGGATCTCACGTTGGAGCCGGTGAAGGTTCAGGGCTCGGCGGGTGCGGTGGGTCTGTTAGGTTTGGGATTCGGCGACGAAGCGCAGGCGGAAGCCGTGAATGCGAAGGGCATGAGCGCAGTGAACCTGGATGACTTCGGCGCGCAGCTTTTGCCTCACGATCGCGAAGGACGTGCTCTGGCCGTGATGCATCGCGCCTACCGTCACACCGGCGGCGATGCGTCGCTGACGCTGAAGGTGACGCCCGTGGCTCCCGATCTCCGGGCTGAGATGAAGCAGACTCTTTCCCTCGGCGATGATCGGATGGTGCTGGCGGTCGATCTGATGGCTTCGATCACTCGGGCGGGTTTGTTCAAGCTGGAGGTCGAGATTCCGTCAGGCTTCGAGGTCGAGTCGGTGACGGGTGCGGCGCTCGCCCACTGGGCCGAGGCAACGGTCGATGGTGTGCGGCTTTTGAACCTGCACCTCAATGGCCGGACACTCGGCGAGCAGGCATTCGCGATTACCCTCGCGGCTCCATTCCCGGGGGCCCAGGCATCGTGGGTTGTGCCGCGGGTTTCACTGCGTGGGGCTGCCCGGCAAACCGGCACGCTGACGGTGGTGCCGGACCGCGGTCTGCAAGTGCGGGCGGTCTCGCGCACCAATGTCTCGCAGCTCGATCCACGCGAGGCGGGTGTGCCGCGGCCCGGGGCGCTGGCGTTCAAGCTATTCCAAGCGGACTGGTCGCTGGCCCTTGCGGTCGCAAAGCTTGAGGCGTGGGTCACCACGCAGGTGCTTCACGAGGTGACGCTTCGCGAAGGTCAGACGCTGAGCCGCGTGCGCCTCGCGTATCGCATCGACAATGCGGCGATGAAAGCACTGCGAGTGAGGATTCCGGGGCTCGATGAAAAGGCAGTGGCAACCGTGCGAGCCAGTGGGGCAGCGGTCGGAGACTTCATTCCGGTGGTAGGTGAGGAGGGCTTGTGGGAAATTCGCTTCCAGCGCGGCGTGGCGGGGGAGACGGCGGTCGATATCGAGTTCCAACAGACGGCCGGTAATTCGGTGACGGTTGCGCCGCTGACTCCGCTGGAAGTACGGCAGGCCTCGTATTTCGTCGCGCTTCGGACCGGTGGGCGTCTGGAAATGGAGAGCCCGGCCCTTCCGCGCGGATGGCAGCGCAGTGACTGGGGTGTGGTTCCGCAGAACTTGCGCCATGCGTTCTCTGCGCAGACGCCCGCTGCGGTATTCCGCGCAGCAGAAGTGGAGGGGCCGCTTGCGGTGAATCTGAAGCGACACAATCTAGAGAAGACGCAGAACCTCCGCGTGGAGCGGGGGAGTCTGACCACGCTTGTTTCGCCCGATGGAGCGTCGCTGACGGCCGTCGATCTGAATGTTCGTGTGGCAGAGAAGGGCACCTTGCGGCTGGAGCTGCCGGCCGGGGCGGATCTCTACAACGTGCTGGTCAATGAAGACGGTGTGCCCTTGGTGAAGGATGGTGCGAAGTGGCTCTTCCATGTGCATCCAGCGCCGGAAGGTGACCGCCCGGCCAGCGTGCGCTTCGTGTATGCGATGAATGGCAGGGGCACCGTTCTCGAAGGTCCGCGACTCGATGTGCCGCTGGAGAACCTCACGTGGCGCGTGATTCTGCCGGAAGGCTGGAAGCTCGCGAAGCACCACGGTGACTTCGAGTTGGAAGAGCAATCGCGAAAGGTCGTGCAAGAGGACTACCGCAGCTACGTCTCGCGTCAGCGTGCGGCGGGCAAGCAGGAGGCCGTCGCCTTGCTTGATCAAGCGAACCTGTGGATGCAAGCGGGTGAGCAGGACAAGGCGGGCCAGGCCCTGAGCAAGGCGGCACGCAACGGCTTGCTCGACCAAGCCTCGAATGAGGACGCGCGCGTCCAACTGCGGAACCTCAAGACCCAACAAGCGACGCTCGCCCTCAATACCCGGCGCCAGCGGCTCTATCTCGATAACAGGGCCGAGCTGCCGACCGGCAATGCCCAACTCGAAAAGGCGGCTCAGGAGAACCCGCTGCTCCAAGGCAACCTTAACTACGATCCGCAGCAATTCGATCGCCTGCTGGAAGGCAACACGATCGATGAGAACGCTGCGATGAAGGCGATCGCCAATCGCATCGTGACGCAGCAGCTTGCCGCGGATCCGGCACCGGCCGCGCTCGATGTGACGATGGCTGAGCGCGGGACGGTGCTGGACTTCAAGCGCAGCGTCCAGGTGGACGGCAACAAGCCAATGCGTCTGGAGCTCGACATCGTGCCGCAGCAGTCGCGCGGCTGGATATTCGGGATCATCCTCTGCCTGCTCGGCGCGGCGATCGCGGTGCGTTTTTGCTGGCCGGGGAAACAGCCGGTGTGAATCGCCTTACTTCAGCTCGACCAAGTCCTTGTTGAGCACGGTATTCACGCTGGTCTTGTTGACCGTGGAGGCCTTGCTGCGTTCTTTCGCGATCTGAGCGCGAATCCCGGCATCCGAGGTCTTCGCCTCGATCACGTTGCCTGCGGGGTCGGTGATGACGAGCAGGTAGCTGTCGTATTCGTAGCCGCCCAGATTGTTGTAGCCTGCATTG
>Ga0307408_100002445_pt1 | contig 13042 bp, 11 predicted proteins | sample 322Cmetagenome_FD_202116 | JGI IMG/M metagenome (GOLD analysis project Ga0307408, IMG submission 202116) | Maize rhizosphere microbial communities from greenhouse at UC Davis, California, United States - 322HYB-C-3 | ecosystem: Host-associated > Plants > Roots > Rhizosphere > Soil | place... | reverse complement strand
TGGTTGAAACGGTCAGGGAGCAGTAAATCAATACTCTGATTGATCAACTCATTGCGGGTGTAACCAAATAATCGTTCGGCTTCGGCATTCAGGTAACTGATGCGACCGTCCTGGTGAGTGACAATAATGCCTGCAGGTACTGCATCCAACAGTTCCCTTATATAACTCGGTTGGTTGGTATTCCCGGGTTCTTCCTGAAAAGACATTCTTAATTTTCTCCTTTGTCAGTTTGCTTCACGCTCTTGCCAGAGCCTATGAGCTTGATTATAGGCAGCGTCAAAGTGAGAGCATCGTTGAGCTTTAAAAATGAGGGGTATTTTTAAGAGTGTTTGGGAATAAAAAATAGTGGCTGATAGCAGTTTTCGAGGGGGATTTTAACGAGTGATCGTGTGGCTAATAAAACAACGCCAGCAAAAAATGCTGGCGTTGTCGGTAAATGCATTCGTACAGTTGCTATTAGGCGAGGGCTTTCAATGCTGCATCATAATTTGGTTCATGGGCTACTTCGCTAACCAGCTCGGTGTGCAATACTTTGCCTTCGGCATCCAGCACTACAACCGCGCGTGCGGTCAAACCTGTCAGTGGGCCGTCAACCAATTTTACGCCGTAATCAGCAGCGAAGTTGGAGCGAAATGCAGAGGCGGGAATGACTTTATCCAAGCCTTCTGCACCGCAGAAACGCGCCAGGGCAAATGGCAAATCCTGCGATGCACAAACAACTACGGTGTTATCCAGTGCGCTGGCTTGGGCATTGAAGGTGCGTACAGATTGCGCACAAGTAGGAGTATCAACACTTGGGAATATATTCAGCACCACACGCTTGCCAACGAGATCCGCTGAGGAAACCTCTGATAAATCGGTCTTAACCAGTTTGAATGCTGGCGCTTTACTGCCTGCAGCGGGCAAATTGCCATTGGTGTTGAAGGGGTTTCCTTTGAGGGTGACTGTTGCCATTGAAATACTCCTGAACGATGGGGATGGATTTGTTGTGGTTTTTTGTCATAGAGAAAATTACTGCATGAAGCCTAGTTGATAGTGACGAAAAAGGGAATTGCAATGGGCGCCACAGCAATAAAATCTTTCAATAACAAGTGATTGCTAACGCCCGATTGCTCAAAAACCACAAAATTGCGCCTTGCATTGGCAGGGCAAACTGATGATAATGCGCGCCTCTTGCGCTGACCGCCTTCATCCGGGGCGATGTTATTAGCAAGCTGCAATGGTGATCTAGCCGGTCCCCTCGCAATGACGATCTGTAAACCCCGCCAGGCCCGGAAGGGAGCAACGGTAGCAGTAAGTTATGTGCCGGGGTGTGGCTGGTTAGGTCGCCACCCAATCTCTCCCTGTATTTCCCCTCCTTGTTCCTTCATATTAATTTTGTTTATTTCTGCCTCTATCACCCCGATTTTCATCATGTTGCGTTGGTGTCTATTTCCGCCATTGACCGCTATAATCGCGCCCTGTTTTTGGCAAACCGCCTCCCTTTTGATTAGAGAGCAGCAATCGGCATGAGCTATCAAGTTCTGGCGCGCAAGTGGCGCCCGCGTGTGTTCCGCGAAATGGTCGGGCAGGAGCATGTCCTGCAGGCGTTGATCAATGCGCTGGATCACAACCGCCTGCACCATGCCTATCTCTTTACCGGAACTCGCGGTGTGGGCAAAACCACCATCGCACGGATTTTGGCCAAATGCCTCAACTGCGAAACCGGTGTTAGCTCTGAACCCTGCGGCCAATGTTCCAGTTGCCGCGAAATTGCCGAAGGCCGTTTTGTCGATTTGATTGAAGTGGATGCTGCCTCGCGCACCAAAGTAGAAGATACCCGCGAGCTGCTGGAAAACGTGCAATACGCGCCGACCCGGGGCCGCTACAAGGTTTACCTGATCGACGAAGTACACATGCTCTCCAACAGCAGTTTTAACGCATTGCTGAAAACGTTGGAAGAGCCACCACCGCACGTGAAGTTTTTGTTGGCGACGACCGATCCGCAAAAATTGCCGATGACAATTTTGTCGCGCTGCCTGCAATTCAATCTCAAAAATATGAACCCCGAGCGTATCGTCCAGCATTTGAAATTTGTGCTGAATGAGGAGCTGGTGCCATTTGAAGAATCTGCGCTTTGGCATTTGGGGCGCGCCGCTGATGGCAGTATGCGCGATGCGATGAGTTTGACCGACCAAGCCATCGCCTATGGCTCAGGCAAAATTACCGAAGCCGAAGTCAGCACTATGCTCGGCACCATCGACCAAACGGCGGTCTACGACATAGTCAATGCTCTGGCTTCGCTGGATGGCCGCGCCGTGTTGGCGGCGGTTGAGCGGATGTCTGAGCAAGCGCCGGATTACGCCAGTGCGCTCGCCGAAATGTTGGCAGTGTTGCACCGCATTGCGATCGCACAGGCTCTGCCAGAAGCGGTCGATAACAGCCACGGTGATCGCGAGCGAATTATGCAGCTCGCACAACAATTGCCATCGGAAGATGTGCAGCTGTTTTATCAAACCGCCTTATTAGGTCGTCGCGATTTGCCGTTAGCGCCCGATCCCCGCGCCGGATTTGAAATGGTTCTGTTGCGCATGCTGGCGTTTAAACCGCAGGGCGTGATGGAGGTTCCGACACAGGCGTTGCCGCAATCGACGACACCGATTAAACCCGCAGCCCCTGCGCCTGTTGCTGTGGCCAATGTTATTGCAGCGAATGTTTCCGCACCGGTTATCGCACCGGCGCCAGCAGTAAATAATCCGCTGCCCGTTGAGGTTAGTCCTGCACCGGTTGCCCAAGCTGCGCCAGAGCCGCCTGCATTTGAAGGGTCATATGGCAATGTTCCGGACGATGATTATGTTCCCGCTGCAGAGGATGAATACGAGCCAGCGCCTGCCTATTTTGAAGCCCCTGCCGCACCTGAGGTAAACGAACCAAAAAAGCCTGAGGCGGCTCAGCCGCCGGTAGTAACAGCGGCGATTTCGGTAGCAGCTCCTGTGGCAATAATCTCTGCGGAGCCGATTAAGGTTCCAGCTCCCAAAACCCTGCGCAAAGTTCCCTATGAGCAGGCGAGCCCCGCTGATTGGACGGAAATTTATCTGGGTTTGGGTGTGACGGGAATTTTGCAAAGCACCGTAGCGAATTGCCAGATGATCAATCGCCAGGGCAGCGATTTTTATTTTGTATTGGATAAAGCCAATAGCACCTTGTACGACACCAGCCATGAAAAGCGCCTCGCCGATTTACTCAGCGATTATTTTGTCGAGCCGGTGCGTGCGCATATCCAAATGGGCGAGATTACTGCAGAAACTCCGTCGATGATGGCCATACGTTTGCGTGAAGAACGTTTGCAGGACGCCATCAGCGCCATAAAAAATGATCCCATTGTGCAGCAACTAATTGCGCAATTCGGCGCGACCCTGCGCGAAGAAACCATTCAACCAATTTAATCATTTACGTATTTTATTTACTAAAGAGGATGCTATGAAAGGTCTTGGCGATTTGATGAAGCAGGCCCAGGAAATGCAGGCCAATATGCAAAAGATGCAAGAGGACTTGGCCAAAGCCGAAGTCACTGGCTCTGCGGGTGCCGGTTTGGTCAGCGTAGTGATGACCGGGCGCCACGATGTAAAACGTGTGCATATTGATGCAAGCCTGATGACTGAAGACAAAGAAATGTTGGAAGATTTATTAGCGGCTGCAGTGAACGATGCAGTGCGTAAAATCGAAACACAAAACCGTGAACAAATGGAAAAAATGACTGCCGGCATGGGAATTCCGCCCGGTTTTAAAATGCCGTTTTGATTCCTGTGACGTTGCACGGTTTTAAATCGTAGGGGCGCTGCTTGCCGCGCCCAAAAAATTCAGGGCGCAGCAAACGCCCAAAAAAAACAAAACATCAGGGCGCAGCAAGCGACGCCCCTACCAATTTGGAAATTGAATGTTCAGTCCGCTAATTGATGACCTTATGGCTTCACTGCGCTGCTTGCCCGGCGTTGGCCCCAAATCTGCCCAGCGGATGGCGTTGCATTTATTAGAGCGCGACCGCGCGGGTGCCGAGCGACTCGCCCAGAGTTTACATAAGGCCGTTGAAGGTGTTGGCCGCTGCCAACGTTGCCGCACGCTCACTGAACAAACGCATTGTGGTATTTGCGCGAACAATCGCCGCGATAATACTTTGCTTTGTGTGGTTGAAACACCGGGCGATGTATTGGCGATTGAACAGGCGGGAACCTATCAAGGAAAATATTTTGTATTGCTCGGCCATTTATCGCCGATTGATGGCATAGGCCCGGAAGATATTGGTGTCGATCAATTAATTAATTTGTTGCAACAAGAACCGATTGCCGAAGTGATTCTTGCAACCAATCCCACCGTAGAAGGTGAGGCGACGGCTTACTACATCAGTGAGCGCGCCAAGAATCTGAATGTGACTGTCTCGCGTATTGCCCATGGTGTTCCGCTCGGTGGTGAGTTGGAATTTATCGATGGCGGTACGCTCGCTCACGCTTTTTCCTCTCGCAGAAGTTTGTAATTTTAATGTTGATTCCGAGTGAACCCATCTGGATTGATCAAGACGATCAATTGGCCGAGTTGTACGCTGTATGGCGCAAACAAGCAGCGATTGCAGTCGATACCGAGTTTATGCGCAGCGATACCTTCTATCCTATCGCCGGGTTGCTGCAAATTGGTGACGGTAAAGGCTGTTATTTAATTGATCCGCTGGCCATAAAAAATCTTGCTCCACTGCGCGAGTTAATGCTTGATACCGCAGTGACTAAAGTGTTGCACTCCTGCTCGGAAGACCTGGAAGTGTTCCAGCGCTGGTTAGGTGTTGTGCCTGCGCCCTTGTTTGATACCCAAATTGCGGCTGCATTTGCCGGTCTGGGTTTTGGTATGGGTTATGCGAATTTGGTTAAAAATCTATTAACGATTGAAATACCCAAAGACGAAACCCGCTCCGATTGGTTGCAGCGCCCACTCAGCGTCGCACAATTAAATTACGCAGCGCTAGATGTCGCGCATATGCTGATTGTGTACGGCAAATTATTACAATTGCTCAAAACCAGTGAGCGATTGGAATGGGTAAAAAGCGACTGTGCTGATTTGGTAGCCAATGCGCGCAAAGCAGAAGATTATAGCGATGCTTACCAAAAAGTGGGTTTTGCCTGGAAGTTGCGCCCGCAAGAATTGGCGATATTAAAACAGCTGTGTATTTGGCGTGAGCGCGAAGCGCGCGCACGCGATTTGCCGCGCAATCGTTTAATTAAAGAGCCATCGCTGTGGGAGATTGCGCGCAAAAAAATCCAGGATATAGCGCACTTGTCCAAGGTGCCGGATATCCCCTCACGCACACTGAAAACCGATGCTGAAGCGATTTTACAGATAGTGCGTGAGGCACTTGAGTTGGATGAATCGAGTTGGCCTGCACGCCTCGACCCGCCGCTTGCACAGAGTGAAGGGCCGTTGATGAAAGCGCTGAAAAACTATGTGCGTGAATACGCTGAGCAGGTGCAATTGCCACCGGAAGTGTTGATCCGTAAAAAGGATTACGAGTATCTGGTGCGTTCCGGCATGCAGGGCGGGGCATACCAATTACCTGCGCGTTTAATGGGCTGGCGTTTTGCCTTGATTGGAGAAGGCTTGCTTAAGGTTGCCCAAGCACAATCCCAGCAGTCTGAAATACTTTAAAGCGACGTTGATTATTTATGAAAATTATTTGCGAAATTTACCGCAGCCCAAAAGAGGAGGGTATGTACCTCTACGTGAAAAAGGAAGAAGGCCTTAGCAAGGTGCCGGAAGAATTATTAAAAGTGTTTGGTAAACCGCAGCAGGCGATGGTGTTGTTGTTAACCCCCGGCAAAAAACTGGCGCATGCGAGTGTGGAGAAAGTGGCGGAAAGCCTTGAAGAAAAGGGTTTTTATTTGCAATTGCCACCGCGCAACGAACGCGACCCGGAAGCAGAGCGGTTACGTGCACTCAATTCCAAACTGTCGGGTCATTAATTCGGGCATTTTTGTTATTTATTTGGATGGACAATGGCACAACAGGTTTTTTGGCTGGCTAAGACACTTGAGCAAATGTCATCGGAGGAGTTTGAATCCCTCTGCGACGGCTGCGGCAAGTGCTGCCTGCATAAGCTGGAAGATGAAGACACTGGCGATGTGTATTACACCAAGGTCGCCTGTCGCTATCTGGACCATGACACTTGCCGCTGTCAGGAATACACTGAGCGTCAACGTTTGGTGGAAGCCTGCGCAGTGCTGTCTCCTGCAAGCGTGCAAGATACTTATTGGTTACCGGAAACCTGCGCCTACCGTCTGGTTGCTGAAGGCATTCCGCTATTTGATTGGCATCCGCTGATTTCGGGTGATCCCGAATCGGTGCACACTGCCGGTATATCCGTGCGTGGCCGGGTTGTGCATGAAAACACAGTCAATCCGGATGATTTGGAAGACCATGTTGTACGTTGGGTTAATTAATCGACTGCGGTCACTGGCAATGAGCCGAAAGGAGACTTGATTGTGGAAAATATGACTGACTATCAATACGCCTGGATGATGTACCTGATTGGTTCGGTTGGTTGCAGCCTCGCAACCTGGTTGCTGTTCCGCCGTGCGGGGCGCGCGTGGGTGCATTTTTTTGTTATTACAGTGATGGTGATTTTATTCACCCCTTATGCCATTGATGCAGAAACAATGACCATGGCACCCGCCGTTTACACGCTCGTGTTTGGGTATCTGGATGGCGGTTTTATCCTTATCAAACCCGTGCTGAAAGTCATGCTGGGTTTTTGGATTGGCGCCTTGATTCTCTCATTGATCTATCAATTGCTGACGCGCGGTAAAACGCATGCATCAAGCGAACAGGATTATCGTAAAGGGCAATCTGCGAGGGGTTACCCGCAACCGGAAATGCAAGACGATTACGACTATTCACCTAATACCCGCCGCACGGCCAGTACCCGCAATTTAAGTCGCGAGGAGCGTATTGCGCGCGATGAGTTGCTGCATGAAGAGCCGATCCGAGCCGTCCGTTAAATTTGTAGTGTACTCGGTGCAATAAAAGCCAGCTGTAACGCTGGCTTTTTGGTTTTTGGCGAACCACTTTTTACAAAACTCCCTATTCCCCAAAATGGCGAATTGGCTGTGAGCTGCTATAACTAATGGCGATATGAGCGCAAAAAAGTTGCCGGTTCAGCGGCTTGCGCGCAAAGCGATTATTTATGGGAACCCTCATGCAACCTTTTGTCCGTATATTAATGTCTTGCCTGCTATTGCTGTCCGCTTTGGCATCGGCGGATGAATTGACCAAACCTCTCCCTGCTGATGTTCGGGTCATTATTGATATATCCGGCAGTATGAAAAAAACCGATCCGGAAAATTTGCGTAAGCCGGCGGTGGATTTAATCGTACGGCTCCTGCCTGATGCCAGCAAAGCGGGCCTGTGGACCTTTGGCCAGTCGGTCAATATGTTAATGCCGCATCGCGTAGTAGATCCACAGTGGCGCAGTGACGGTACACAAAAAGCGGAGACGATTAATTCAGTTGCCATGTTTACCAATATCGGCGCAGCACTGGAAAAAGCGACGGAAGATTACGCAACACCTGCACAAGATTATCGCCGCAATATTATTTTATTGACTGATGGTGTAGTGGATATCAGCAAAGAAGCTGTCGTCAATTTAAATGAGCGTAAACGCGTACTGACTGAATTGTTGCCGCGCTTGAAAGAATCTGACTACCGTATCCATACCATCGCGCTTTCTGCAGATGCCGATCATGAATTGATGAAGAAACTCTCAATTGCCACCGATGGTATTTATGAAGTCGCGGACACTGCCGATGAATTGATGAGTACGTTTTTGCGGATATTTGATCAGGCTGTTCCTGCCGAGCGTGTCCCGCTTGATGAAAATGGTTTCCTGGTGGATGCGAGTATCCAGGAATTTACTGCGTTGATTTTTCGCCGCGCCGAAGTGCCTGCGACGATTATTGTCGCACCCGATGGCAAAGAGTACAGCGGCACTGACCCGCAAAATAATGTCAATTGGTATCGCACCAGTAAATACGATTTGATCACTGTGCAAAACCCGGTTCCCGGGCAATGGAAAGTTAAAACCGATATGGCGCCCAATAGCCGTGTGACGGTGGTGAGTAATTTACAGCTGGTTGTGGCACCGCTGAAAAGCAATATTAAATCCAACCAGGCATTGGACCTTGCCTATTCGTTTCAAGAAAATAACCAAACGATTACCAATAAAGATTTTTTGGATTTATTGAGTGGTAAAGCACTGGTATCCAATCCGGCTTCCCACGAAGTGACGGAAATTGATTTGGCAGCGCCTGCATCTGCAGACGGTATATTCCAGCATGCCCTGAAAGGTTTTGGTAATGAAGGGGAGTACGATGTCACTATCGTGATTGATGGAAAAACCTTCAAGCGTGAGTTTGTCCATCACGTCAATATTACTGATTCAGCATTCAAGCTGGAAAAGCGTGTTGATGAGGCTGAGGGTAAAAAAACCTACGTTTACACACTAACCGCTGATCTGGAAGCGGTTGATGTGGATAATACCAAAGTGACTGCTGTGATTAAAAATTCCAAAGACAACAATCTGGAGCGGCAGTTAAATACTATTGGTAAAGATCATTGGGAATTTTCATTTACTCCCGTACAGGTGGCGCGTTATGACATTGTGCTGCAGGTGGAAGGTATGCAAATTGATGGCAGTCCACTGACTGAAACCATCAAGGCAGATCAATTCTATTTTCCGGATGAAGCAACCGTTCTTGCTGCTGATCAACCTGCAAGTGAAGCGGCGGCTTCATCAGTAGCCAGCGTTGCAGAGCCTGAAACTGAAAAGGAGCCCGAGATTGAAAAAGAGTCGGATAATTTGTTGCTGTATATCAGTATAGGTATCGGCAATTTGTTGGTGTTGGTGCTGGGGTACGTTGCCTATCGCCTGATTGCAGGCAAAGGTAATAAAGATGAATTGGCAGAGATTGAAAAAACCCTCGCAGCAGATGCCGGCAGTTTGAAAAAAGAGACGGGCAAAAAAACGGCTATTGATGTCTCTGATGACCAAACAGCACATATACCTATGGGGGATATGTCGGGCTCGGAAATGAGTATGTCTGACGATTTGATGGCGGATAATTTATTTCCATTGGATAATTTGGATGATCCCGATAGCAACAAAAAATAAATTCCCTTATGCCTGTAATTGATTCCGCTTTTCTATCTCCTATTGATAAATCCTGTGTGTTTCAACCGGTTGAACCAGTGCGTTTTGCACTGGTTGACCGTTTCTATCGCACCCAGGGCTACAAAGTAAAATGCGGTGTGAATGAGCGTGTTTATGCGATCGCCGATAAGGACGAAGGTTTTATCGCTGCAGCTCGTTTAGTGCCGCAACCTTCAGGGCATTATTGGCTGCGTAATTTGCTAGTCACCAGCCATTGGCGCGGGCAGGGCATTGCAACCGGCTTGATGCAGAAAATCTTGCCCAATCTGGCTCCGCACGGCTGCTATTGTTTTGCACTTCCACACCTGGCGGATTTTTATACTGCGTTGGGTTTCGTACACAATCCGTCTCATTGCCCCGAAGATATTCTCCGTACTTACAATACTTATCGCACACGTGGCCGCGATTGGGTGCTAATGGGGTATATTCAGGTTTGAACCATTTTTTGCAATCCCTGCCATAGGCAAAAGCAAATGGCTGCGGGTTTGATCCGTATCTATAGTTATCACAAATCATGTTGTTACTATTAATAAAGAGTTAGGTAATAAACAAATAGGTTATTAAGGAGTCGCTTATGAATATTGATATCGGAATTTCCCAGCAGCACCGCGAGGAAATCGCCCACGGGTTGTCGCGGTTGTTGGCTGATACTTACACCCTCTATTTAAAAACTCACAACTTCCATTGGAATGTTACCGGACCAATGTTCCAAACACTGCACCTGATGTTTGAAACCCAATACAACGAGTTGGCACTGGCGGTGGATTTGGTGGCTGAGCGTATCCGCTCATTGGGGTTTCCCGCTCCTGGAACCTATAAGCAATACGCCGCGTTGAGTAGTATCAAAGAGGAAGAGGGCATTCCCAAGGCGCAGGATATGATCCGCCTGTTAGTAGAGGGGCAAGAAGCGGTAGTCCGCACCGCGCGTTCGCTCTATCCATCAGTAGAAGCGGCCAGTGATGAAGCCACTGCCGATCTGCTTACCCAGCGAATCCAGCTGCATGAAAAAACGGCTTGGATGCTGCGCAGCCTGCTGGAGTAAATCGCGCCCTCGCGCTGCGCCAGATTATCTTTTATATCCGATAAACCCGGCTTGCCGGGTTTTTTATTGCCCAAAAATTGGGCGTACAACTAGGCCGTTTTTTTTAGAACTCGACCTGAAAACTGGGATGTGAGTAGATTCCCTACAGTTTTTTATTAGTGAAATGGAGGCTGTTTTTTATTTTAACTATTTGATTTTTATATTTATTTTTGATGGATTTAAATAAATTTAATTAACTGAACTTCCCATGTTGAACATTGGTGCCTTATTAGGACGCTGGTTTGACGCGAACTTGTGACTATGCGATGGGCTGAGAAGCTTTAAGCGACCAGTCCACTACAAAGGCAAGACCAGTATGGTAACTGGCTAAGGGATACGGCAATCCCAGGAGATCTACCCCAGGATAGTGATCCCGCACAGCAGGTTACGATAAAAATAAACGGTTCGAGGATAAGTTCATGCAAAGACCAATCAACTTTAAGAAGAAGATCATCGCAAGCGCTATTGCTACCTACGCTTTGGCTGGGTTCAGTGGTGTAGTACTGGCACAAGACGGTAGCGTAGAAGAAGTTGTCGTTACCGGTATTAAAGGCTCCTTGCAGCGCGCGATGGATGTGAAGCGTGAAGCAGTGGGTGTAGTAGATGCAATTTCCGCCGAAGACATCGGCAAGATGCCTGATTCCAACCTGGCAGAATCCTTACAACGTATTCCCGGCGTATCGATTGACCGCGTAAATGGTGAAGGTAGTAAGGTAACTGTGCGTGGCTTGGGCAGTGGTTACAACCTGGTGACTTTAAACGGTCGTCAAATGCCGGCATCCTCTTTTGGTACCAGCCGTTCATTCGAATTTTCCAACCTGGCCTCTGAAGGTATTTCAGGCGTTGAGGTTTTCAAAAGCGGTCGTGCTGATGTGCAGTCCGGTGGTATGGGTGCATTAATCAACATTTTGACTCCTCGCCCACTCAGCAGCCCAGGCTTGAAAGCAGTTGTATCAGGTAAGGCCGTGAGAGATGAGTCCTCGGTCATTGAAGGTGGCGTAACGCCGGAGATTTCCGGTTTGTTTAGCAATACCTTTGCCGATGACAAAATTGGCGTCTCCTTGACTGGTAGCTATCAAGATCGTAATAGCGGCAACCGTCAATCCCAAGTGAGTGGCTGGTTTGTTCATGATAAAGATAAGGGCACAGGTGGCTGGGATGACTTGCCGGGTAGTTATACCGATGTGCCGGAAGGTAGAAGCCGTGCGCTTCCATCCGAGATTATGTATCGTGTTAATGAAGTAAACCGCAAGCGCACAAATGCTCAGTTGACTATTCAGTACCAACCGGTCGAAAAACTGACTGTAACTGCTGATTACCTTTACGTTACGCAAGAGCGTGAAGAAAACAACTTTGGTACTGGCCTTTGGTTTACCCGCCCTAACGATGGTTCTCTCGAAATCGAATGGAGTGATACCAATCCTGCTTATCCGCTTTCTTACACCGAAGTCGCAAGGACAAAAGAACTTAACTACGTTATTAACCATAACCAGGCTAAGTCTGATCTTAAATCAGCCGGTTTGAATGTTCAGTGGGATGTGACCGATAACTTGGTAGTGCAGTTGGATGCACACAATTCAGACTCATACTCTGGTCCGAACGGTAAGTGGGGTGGGAATAACCAGTTCCACTTCGGCATTATCGATGACTACAAGGTACACGTTGATTTCACCAAGAAATATCCGCTGATGCAGTTCGAGTATGCGGATGGCCGTGATCAGGTGATACCTGATACTTCCCGCATGCAGTTGACTAACAACATTTTCCGCGTACAGGACCAAGACTCAGCGGTTGATGAATATCAATTGAAAGGTACTTATACCTTTGACGATAGTTTTATCGACAACATTAAAGCCGGTGCGGGAACTAACGAAATCACCAACAAGTATTATTTCCTCGGTCTTCAACAGCAAAACCAGGGTACTTGGGGTGGTGTACAAGGGGCTGATGGTGTTGGTGATATTCCACAGTACTACTGGATTATTGACAGGCTGACTAACTACTTTGATAACAGCGAGTTCAGTAGCCCTTACTTCCAAAACACGATTGTTCGCGCTAATTGGGACGAATTGTTGGATGTAAGTGCAAGACTCTATGGCACCGATTCTGGTCCTTGCCCAAGAGCCTATTGCACTACACGAGACAACACCAAGGCTAATGACGGTTTGAATGACGATCTGACAATCGAAACCACTGACTTTGCTTATGTACAGTTTGGTTTCAAGCCAGAGATCGCCGGTATGGAATCTAACTTGGCAGTCGGTGTGCGTTATGAAACTACCGATGTTGAATCATCCCAATATGTGTCTGCTTATCAGCCTTTGGTGAATTGGGAGGGCGGTAACGAATATAACTTGACGTCTGCTGGTAGCGAGTACGGTTTCTCCACTGGTACCTACTCCAAAACCCTACCGAACCTCGATTTTGACATCTCTTTGACGGACGATATTAAAGCGCGTGCGTCATTCAGCAAAACTATCGCGCGTGCTGACTTTGCCGATTTGAGAGGTGGTTTCAACTGGAATGCGGCGCCGCGTAGCGGTGTGGTTACTGGCTCATCGGGTAACCCAAATCTGAAACCAATGGAATCAACCAACTTTGATTTATCAGCGGAGTGGTACTACGCCGATGCAAGCTACGTATCGCTAGGTTACTTCAAAAAAGATGTTGCTGACTTCATCGGTGGTTCTGCTCCTCAAAAAGGTTCTACAGCAGCGTTACCGGGTGGTATATCCGAG
>Ga0307408_100002444_pt1 | contig 13051 bp, 10 predicted proteins | sample 322Cmetagenome_FD_202116 | JGI IMG/M metagenome (GOLD analysis project Ga0307408, IMG submission 202116) | Maize rhizosphere microbial communities from greenhouse at UC Davis, California, United States - 322HYB-C-3 | ecosystem: Host-associated > Plants > Roots > Rhizosphere > Soil | place... | reverse complement strand
CGCTGGCGCTGCCGAATCATCCGCTCGCACCCTTGCATGGAATGGCCAACGTGATCCTGTCTCCGCATCTGACCTTCTATACGGCCGAGGCGATGCACAGGCTCGAGGACGAGACGCTCGAGCGGTGCTTCGAGATTCTCGAAGGCAGGCCGGTGCTCGTGAAATCGCGCGATCCGCGCCTGCGCGCGCAGGAAAGCGGGGTCCGCTTCGCGGATTGATCGTTATCGCGCTGCCTGTTCGGGCTCATCGGCGACCCACGACAGCGGGCGCGCCACTTCCTCCAGCGGCTTGCGCTCGGCCGCAATGCCCAGCCACAGCGCCACCGCGGAGGCCGCAAGCATCAGCACGGCGCCGAGCGCGTACCCCCAGGCAACCGCGGCAGGCTCGCCGGTGCCGATCAGCGCGCCAAAGAGCCAGGGTGCGCCGATGCCGCCGATGCCGGTGCCGAGCGCGTAGAAGAACGCGATCGCCAGCGCACGCACCTCGACGGGAAAGCTTTCGCTGACGACGAGATACGCGGAACTCGCGGCGGCCGACGCGAAAAAGAACACGCATGTCCAGGCGAGGGTCTGCGTCGCGGCGTCGAGAAGACCGGCGACGAACAGCATCGCGGTCAGCGCGAGCAGGAGACCCGACAGCGCGTACGTCATCGCGATCATTTGCCGTCGTCCCCACGTGTCGAACAGGCGGCCGAGCACGAGCGGGCCCGCGAAGTTGCCGGCCGCGAACGGCAGCAGGTACAGGCCGACCTCGGAAGAGGGAACGCCGTGGAAGCGTCCGAGCACGAGCGCATAGGTGAAGAAGATCGCGTTGTAGCAGAACGCCTGCGCCGTCATCAGGACGAGGCCGAGCGTTGCCCGGCGCGGGTAGCGACGGAACAGCGACACGCCGAGATCGACAAATCCCGCCGAGCGCTCACGAATGCGCAAACGAAGGCGAGGCAACGTCGCGGCTGGCGTCACTGCGGTGCCTGCCGCACGCTCGATGCCGGCGGCGATCTGCTCGGCTTCGTCGGCTCGTCCGTGCAGCAGCAGCCAGCGCGGGCTCTCGGGCAGGAATGGTCGCAGGAACAGGATGCCCAATCCGAGCACGGCGCCAAGCCCGAACGCCACCCGCCATCCGGTGTCGGTCGGCAACAGCCCCGGTGCGAGCAGCACGCTCGATCCGGCCGCGCCGAGCGCCGCGCCCAGCCAGAAGCTGCCGTTCACCGCAAGATCGGTGCGTCCGCGGTAGCGCGCCGGGATCAACTCCTGGATCGCCGAATTGATCGCCGAGTACTCGCCGCCGATGCCGGCGCCGGTGACGAAGCGGCAGAGCGCCAGAACCGCGAAATCGTTTGCGAACGCGGTCGCGGCAGTGCCGGCGATGTACACGCCGAGCGTCACGAAGAACAGACGCTTGCGGCCGAAGCGATCGGCAAGCCAGCCGAAGAACAGTGCGCCCATCACGGCGCCGGCGAGGTACGCGCTCGCCGACAGGCCCACGTCGGCATCGGTCAGTCGTAACGCGGGGCTTTCCTTCAGTGCGCCGGAAACGGCGCCGGCAAGCGTCACCTCGAGTCCGTCGAGTACCCAGGTGATCCCGAGGGCGACGATGACGAGCGTATGAAAGCGCGACCATGGCAGCGCATCGAGGCGCGCGGGGACATCGCTCTCGACGACCGTCCCGGCGTGCCGAGTAGAGCGCTTCATCGGCGGGCAGTCGCAGCAGTCACCGCCATGCCGATTGCTGCCGGATGCGAGCGCCCGTCTCGCGCGAATGGCGTCATTCGCGATCTCCTACAACACGATCGGACACGTCCGATTGCCGGCGGACACCGTGGCGGCGATAGTGTGCGCGTGGAACGCCGAACTGGAGAATGCACATGAATGAAGCGACGAAGAAGCTGGCGATGGCACTTGCAATCGTGACGATTGCCGGCTGCGGCACGATGAGCCACCGCGACCGCGACACCGTGGTGGGCGCAGGGGTTGGCGCCGCTGCGGGCGCGGCGATCACGGGTGACGTCGGCGGCGCGGTCGGCGGCGGCATCGTCGGCGGCGTCATCGGCAACCAGGTGGGCCGCCACTGATTTCCTTCGCAAGCCGATTCAAGCGGTTTCGGCAGCAACTTGTGTTCGTTCACGGGATTCCGCGCGATGCGCGGAGTCCCGTTACCTTTCTGCCAGCGGAACCGCAATTAAAGCACTCCGCAGCGGGTGTTCGTAAGCCGATTCCTACGTCCAAATCAACTTCGTACTGAAACGAACTCTGCCCGCCTTCCGACGGACAGGTTCGGACCAAAGCCCGACACTTTGCGCTCGCCGGAAAATCTTTCCGCGCATGCCCTGGAAAGTGGTAGCGCAATGTCCTCGATCGGTTCGTTCGCCCGCGCATTGTCGCTGCTGCCGTTGCTGTTCGGCGCGGCGGTCGACGCGCAGGCGGGCTCGGGCGCGCTCGACGCGCCTGCCGGTGCGCCGAAGCAAACGGTCTGCACGATCACCGTCAATTCCGCGGACGAAAAGGAAGCGTTTCGCCGCTACCTGCCGCCTGACCGCTATCGTTTCGTCGAGCTCGTCGAGCGAGGCCGCCCCGACTGGCTGGAAACCGCGCGCCGCGAGGGCGTGCGCTGCGACATCCTGATCATCTCCGGGCATTACGACGGCGGCGACTACGCCGGTGGCAACGAGTTCTTCTCCGAGCACGTCGAAACGCGCGAATTCCTGCCGGTCGACGAAATGGAGCGCGTTGCGTGCAGCGATCCGGACAACGGCTTGTTCTCGCATCTCAAGGCGGTGTACCTGTTCGGATGCAACACGCTTAATCCGGAGGCGCTGCACGGCGAGGCCGAGATCGCGCGCCTGCTCGTCCAGTCCGGTCACGCCCAGGCCGATGCGCAACGACTCGCGCACGCGCTCAACATCCGCTACGCCGACAGCAGCCGCGACCGGATGCGGCACATCTTCAAGGACGTTCCGGCGATCTACGGCTTCTCGTCCGTCGCGCCGCTTGGGCCGGTGGCCGCGGCATATCTCGACCGCTATCTGCGTGCCGGGGGCGCGCGCGACGTGGCGAGCGGCCGGCCCGATCCGCGGATCACCGGCTACTTCCCCGGCCATTCGCTCACGGTCACGCGCGGACTGCGCGATGGCGACGCCGACGCCGATTTTCGCGCGGACGTCTGCCGCTTCGTCGATGACCGGCTTTCGCCGGCACGCAAGGTGGAGGCGATTCATCGCCTGCTCGAGCGCGACATGGCCGAAGTGCGGATGTTCGTCGATCGGCTGGAGCGCTTCACCGCATCGCTCGACGAGCGGACGCGGCAGCAGCCGGACGTGACGGCAGCGGTGACGGCAATCGCGAACGACGCTCCCACGCGCACGCGTTACCTGGAATTCCTGCGCAGGCTCGAGCGGCCCGCGCTGCGCGCGCGCTTCATCGAGTTGGCGGGCGAGTTCGCGTGGCTGTCGCCGGCCGGCGTGCAAGGCGAGCTGATGCGCATGATCGGCGAGCGCTACGCGCAATCGCCGGTGACGGCTGCGGATGTCGATCTCGTCTGCCGGCTGAACGAGGCGCACGATCTCGGCCACGGTCTTGCGCTATTGCCAGCCACGGGCGCGGAGGATCCCGGCCACGCGGCGATCCGGGCCTGCCTCGGGAGCCCGCGCGACCATGAGCGCGTGCTGCAGGCGCTCGTGAGCTCGCAACCCGCCGACGTGCAGATCGCGCAGGTGTATTTGCGACATCATCCGGTCGACGACGTCGCCGAGCTGCGCGGGCTCGCCACGGACATCGTGGGCATGACCGACTCCCTGGCGCAGGTGCGGGCACTCGACGCGCTCGCCCATCACCGGGTGGCCGACCGCGAGACGCTCGAGACGCTGACGCGATTCTTTCCGGTGGCGCGGACGCTCGACGTGCAGCGCGCGATCGCCGGCATCCTGATCCGGTCCGATTTCGACCTGATCGCCACGCCCGAGCTGGTCCGTGCGCTGCGCGACCATCGATTGAAATCACCCGATGGCCGCGACCTGATCGACGTGCTGATTCGCCGCCTCGACGTCTCCCAGGCACCGGCCTGAGCGGTCGGCGGTCGATTTCCCCGCCTGGCGCCCGCCCCTCCGCAGGGCGAACGTGCAATACTTGCGCATTTTTTTGCGCCTCGCCGCCGTTCGCCGATGCCCTGGCTACTGAATTGGCTGTTGCTCGCGGCCGTCTTCGCCGCCTGGACCGAAGACGTGCATGCCGCGCGCAAGACCGTCTGCACGATCACCGTCAATTCGGCCGACGAGCGGGAAGTATTTCGCCGCAACCTGCCGGCCGATCAATACGATTTCGTCGAGCTCGTCGAGCGCGGCCGGCCCGATTGGCTCGCGTCCGCGTGTCGCAAGGGTGTTCGCTGCGACGCGCTCGTGATCTCGGGACACTTCGACGGCGGCGACGAGTTCTACTCCGACCGCGTCGACGCCCGCGAATCGTTGCCCGTCGCCGAGATGGAGCGCGCGTCGTGCAGCGATTCGTGCCCGGGCGTGTTCTCGCAGCTGAAGGAGGTGTACCTGTTCGGCTGCAACACGCTGAACGCCGAGGCGCTGCGCAGCGCTTCGGGTGAAGTGGCGCGCAGTCTCGTTCGCGCGGGCTATTCGCAGGCGGACGCAACGCGGCTGTCGCAGATCCTCGGCGAGCGGCACGCGGAGAGCAACCGCGACCGGATGCGGCAGATTTTCAAGGACGTTCCGGTGATCTACGGATTCTCGTCGAAAGCGCCGCTCGGGCGTGCCGCGGGTCCGGTGCTCGAGCAGTACCTTCAATCGGGCGGCGCTGCGGAGATCGCGAGCGGCCAGCCGAGCGCGCGGCTTCTGTCGCTGTTCGCGCCCGTGTCGATGACGGTGACCGCCGGCCTCACGGATGCCGACGTGCAGGCATCGCATCGCCGCGACGTCTGCCAGTTCGCCGACGATCGCCTCGCGCCGGAGCAGAAGCTGCGCTTCGTCCACCAGCTGTTGCAGCGCGATGCCGCCGAAGTGCGGATGTTCCTCGACCGGCTGGAGAAATACGCGACGACGCTCGACGCCACGCTTCGCCATTCGGAAGCGGTCACGAAGGCGCTCGACGAGATCGCCGCCGACCGCGCGGCGCGCGCCCGCTATCTCGAGTTCATGCGCGATGCCGACGAGCCCTCCGTGCACGCGCGGATGATCGCGCTGGCCGAGCGCCTCGGCTGGCTCACGCCGGCAGAAAAGCACGCCGAGCTCGTGCGCATGCTCGAGCGCCGGCTCGCGCAAGGGAACGTCGGGTCGGCCGACGTCGACCTCGTGTGCACGCTGAGCGACGCGCACGCGCTCGACGGCGTGCTCGCGAGCCTGACCATTCAGTCGTCGTGGCTGCGCGATGCCGGGCGCGCCGGGGTGCTGGCGTGCCTCGGCAGTCCCTCTGCCCGCGAGCGCGTGCTGCATGCGATGACGGGCCCAAGCGATGCCGACGTCGAGATCGCACAGGTGTATCTGCGTCATCGTCCGATCGCCGACGTGGACGAGCTGCGCCGCGTCGCAAGCGACGTCGCGCGCATGCGCAGCACCGAGGCGCAGGTGCGTGCGCTCGACACGCTCGCCTCGCATCGGCTCGACGATCGGCAAAGCATCGAGGCGCTGACGCAATTGTTTCCGGTGACCAAATCGCTCGACGTGCAGCGGGCGATCGCCGGTATCCTGATTCGCGCCGACTACCACGCGTTCGCGCGGCCGGAGCTCGTGCGCACGCTGCGGCAGCATCGCCTGAAGTCGTCGACCGGCCAGGATCTGATCGATGTGTTGATTCGCCGCCTGCAGGCCGATCTCGCCGCGGCGGCATGAGCGCGCCGGGCCGCCCCAAGCGCGAATCAGCCTCGAAGCGCGTCAGCGCGCAGGGTAGTCCAGTCAACGAGGAGGGACCCATGAAGATCTACTACCACCCCGCGTCGACGACCAGCCGTCCGCTCATGCTGTTCGCGGCGGAGGAGGGCGTGAGCGTCGATTTCGAGCTCGTCGACCTGTTCACCGGCGCTCATCATAAGGACGAATACACGGCGATCAATCCGAATCGTCTGGTGCCGGTGCTCGAGGACGGCGATTTCCGGCTGACCGAGAGCTCGGCCATCCTCAAGTACCTCGCGGACAAGGCGAAGTCGCCGCGCTATCCGGCCGAGTTGCGCGCGCGGGCGCGTGTGAACGAGCGGATGGACTGGATCAACACGCAGGTTTGCCGCGATTTCGCGTACGGTTTCGTGTATCCGCAGATCTTCCCGATGCACAAGCGATCGAGCGACGAAGCGCAGGCCGCGACGATCGCGTGGGGCCGGGAGCGTGCGGCGACGTGGCTCGGCGTGCTCGACCGGAACCTGCTCGGCTCGGAAAACCGGTATCTGTGCGGCAGCGAGCTGACGATCGCCGATTATTTCGGCGCGCCGTTCGTCGCGCTTGGCGACACCGTGCGCTGCGGCTATGCGGATTATCCGAACGTTGCGCGCTGGCTCGGCACGATGAAATCGCTGCCGAGCTGGCGAAAAGTGAACGAAGTCATCGACGGGTACGCGGCGTCGCTCGACGCCGGAGCGTTCGTCCCGCTCTAGGACACGGTGTTGACCCGGGCGAGCGGGCGAACGCGATGCGCGTTGCTCCACTGATCGAGCACCGGGCGGCGCTCGCGGTCGTCGAGACGATCCGCGAGGCGGTCGAGGCGCGTGGCAAGACCGCGGCCATCGCGGTTGCCGACGCGCACGGCGAGCTGATCGCGTTCCTGCGCATGGACGGCGTGCTGCTCGGATCGGGAACGCTCGCCGCCAACAAGGCTTTCACCGCGGCTCGGCTGGCGCGGCCCACGCGCCTGCTGGGCGAGACGCTGCGTGCGAAAGGCGCGGACGTCGCGTACTACGGCGATCCGCGCTACGTGGGCTTCGGCGGCGGGCTGCCGGTTCGCATCGACGGTGTCGTCGCCGGCGCGGTCGCAGTCAGCGGGCTGTCCGACGACGAGGACGAAGCGCTTGCGGCCACGGGCGTCGCGATGCTGCAAGGCGACGTCCCGTCGACCATTTCGGTCTAGGCAGGCAGGCGGCCGATGGGCCGGCGATTGCGGTCGCCGGCCGGGCAGGACAACGGGCCGGTTATTTCGCTGACGCCGCCGGCAGCGTCGACGTGACGACCTGCTTGCCGTTGACGACCGTCGTCATGAAGCTCTCGCGGTCGAGGTCTCCATTGTCGTCGAACGTCACGTCGAGCAGCACGCCGGGATACTCCTTCGCCGACAGGTGAATCCCGTGCATCGCCTTCGCGAAGGCTTTCTGGTCGAACTTGCCGATCTTCTCGGTGACGGCCTTCACGATGTACATCGCGCTGTAGCCTTTGAGTCCGTTGTGGTCGGACTTGCTGCCGAATTCCTTCTGGAACGCCGCATTGAACTTCTTGATCGGTTCCTGCGGTGCGTCGGCAGTCAGGCCCACGTGCGCGGTGGCGCCATTGGCGGCGTCGCCGGCGAGCTCGATCACCTTCTGGCTCGTCAGCACGGTCTCGCCGACGATCGGCTTGTCATACCCCTGCTTGCGCAACTCGCGCAACGCGCGCGCCGCTTCCTCTTCATTCGTATAAACGAACAGCGCATCCGCGTTGGCCTGCCTGGCTTTCAGGACCGCGCCGGAGAAATCGAGCTGGCCCGGATCGGTCGAGATCTCCGCCGCCACCTTGATGCCGGCCGCGTCGAGCGCCTTCTTCATCGTGTCGAGGCCGCCTTTGCCGAAATCGTTGTTGACCCAGATGATCGCGACCGTCTTCGCCTTGATCGTGTCTTTCAGGTAGCGCGCAACCTTCGGCATCGCCGTCGTCTGCGTGAACGACGTGCGGAAGATGTAGGGGTTGCCCTGCTGCGTGATCGCCGCCGCTTCGCCGCCCGTGAAATTGGGGACTTCCGCGCGTCGCGTTTCCGCCATGCTGACGAGGATCGACCCCGAGAACACCGGCCCCATCACGACGTACGAGCCCGCGTCGATCGCCTTTTGCGCGAGCGCCTTGGCGACCTGCGGCTGCGATTGTGTGTCGACCGACGTGTACTCGATCTTGCGGCCCAGGATGCCACCGCTCGCGTTGATCTCCTTGACCGCGAGCTTGATGCCGTTGTCGAAATTCGTTCCGGACGTCGTGCCGGTGCCGGACAGCTCGACGAGCCCGTAGATCTGCACCGGACCCTGCTGCGCGACCGCCGACGCGGCGATCGTGAGGCCGAACGCCAGTGCCGGCCACCATGCGCGCTTCATCTTTCCCTCCTGGAATTGCGCCCGGACCCCGAGCGACGGCGAATTCTAGATCAAAAGCCGTCGCCGGGCGTTTCTTCCGGCCGGATCAAGCGAGATCGTCGAACGGCAGGCCCACGTAGTTCTCGGCGAGCGCCGTGGACGCCGCATGCGAGCTCACCAGATATTCGAGCTCGGCGCGCTGCAGCTTCCGGCCGATCGCGCCGGTTTCCGGAAACCGGTGCGTGAGCGACGTGAACCACCAGGAAAAGCGCTCCGCCTTCCAGATCCGTCGCAGACACGTATTGGAGTAATGGTCGATGCCGGCGCTGCTTCCCTCGGCGATGCGCTCGACTAGCGCGCGCGCAAGGTAGCGGACGTCCGAAGCCGCGAGATTCAGGCCTTTCGCGCCGGTCGGAGGAACGATGTGGGCGGCATCGCCGGCGAGAAACATGCGCCCGAAACGCATCGGCTCGGCGACGAAGCTGCGCAGCGGCGCGATGCTCTTTTCGATCGAAGGACCGGTGACGATCGTTGCCGCGGCCTGCGGATCGAGGCGGTGTCGCAGCTCGTCCCAGAAGGCGTCGTCGCTCCAGTTTTCCGCCTTGTCGTCGAGCGAGCATTGGACGTAATAGCGCGCACGCGTCGGCGAGCGCATCGAGCACAGCGCGAAGCCGTGCTCGTGGTTCGAATAGATGAGCTCATGCGAGACCGGCGGCGTATCGGAGAGGATGCCGAGCCAGCCGAACGGATAGATGCGCTCGTATGTCTCGATGCTGCGTTCCGGAACGCTCGCGCGGCTGACGCCGTGGTAGCCGTCGCAGCCGGCGATGAAGTCGCACCGCAGCGAATGGCTCACGCCGTCCTTGCGCCAGGTCACGCTCGGCACTTCGCTGTCGTAATCGTGCGGCGTGACGTCGTCGGCCTCGTAGATCGCCAACCCGCCAAAGGCCTTGCGCGCGTCCATCAGATCGTGCGTGACCTCGGTCTGGCCGTAGATCATCACGCGCTTGCCGTGAGTCAAGCCACGAAAGTCGATGCGATGCCGGGCGCCGCCGAACGCCAGCTCGATGCCGTCGTGCAGCAGGCCCTCCCGGTGCATGCGCGCGCCGACGCCCGCCTCGTCGAGCAGATCGACCGTCGTTTGCTCGAGCACGCCTGCGCGAACGCGGCCAAGCACGTACTCGGCGCTGCGGCGCTCGAGAATCACGTTGTCGATGCCGGCGTTGTGGAGGAGCTGCCCGAGCAGCAGACCGGACGGGCCTGCGCCGACGATCGCGACCTGGGTGCGCAGGGGAACCATGGTGCCCATCATAGCCGCCCGCCGCCGGGCGACCGTGTTCCCACGCATCGCGCATCTTGCGCCGCCTCCGGTCGGTCTCGGCGCCGAGCCGCGCTAGAATCGGCGCCGGCGCGGCTCTCCGTGTACCGCGTTCCAAAAACCGCCCGTGCATCGCTCCTACCTGTTCGTTCCCGGAAACCGGCCCGACCGCTTCGACAAGGCGTGCGCGACGCGCGCGCACGCGGTGATCGTCGATCTGGAGGACGCCGTGCCGGCCGCCGATAAGGAACGGGCGCGCGCCGCGCTCGCGCACTGGTTGACGCCGCTGCGCCAGGTGCTGGTGCGTGTCAATGCCGCGGACACGCCGTGGTTCGCGGAAGACCTGCGCGCATGCGGACAACCCGGCGTCAGCGGCATCGTGTTGCCGAAAGCCGAGCGCGCCGACGACGTCGAGCGCGTGGCGGGGGCGTGCAAGGATGCGCCGGTGCTGCCTTTGATCGAAAGCGCGCAAGGCGCGTGGAATGCGCTCGCCATCGCGCGGGCCGGGAACGTGAAAGCTCTGCTGTTCGGATCGCTCGACTATCAGGCCGATCTCGGGATCAGTGACGACGACCTGCTGCACGCGCGGTCGCAGATCGTTCTCGTCTCACGCGTGGCGGGCATCGAGCCGCCGGTCGACGGCGTCACGCTGGCGATCGACGACCCCGAGTTGTTGCGTCGCGACTGCCATCGCAGCCGCCAGCTGGGCTTAGCCGGCAAGCTGTGCATCCATCCGAGCCAGGTCGACATCGTCAACGCGTGCTTCGCGCCGACCGCCGACGAAGTGGCATGGGCCGGGCGCGTGGTCGAGGCGTTCGGACGGGCGCACGGCAACGCCGTGCAGGTCGACGGTCGTATGGTCGATCGCCCGGTGTTGCTGAAGGCGCAGGCGATTCTGAACGAAGCCGGAGTGGCGTAAGTGAAGCGGCTTGTCAGGCGTTAACCGCGTCGCCGTGCCAGACCGCGACCGTGGCGAGATAGTCCTGCGGCACCGCCGCCGCGTGCAGCGTCCACTGCGCGGGCTCGTAGGGCCGCGGCCCACTGCGCAACCTGCGATGCGGTTGCATGTCGACGTCGATCTCGCTGAACGGCGCGGCCAGCGCCTCGCCGGTCGCCTTGCTCATCGCTTCCTTGCAGGTCCACAGGTCGATAACGCGGCGGCGCGCCGCATCCGCGGACAGCGATTCGAGCGCGCGACGCTCGTTGGCGGTCATGAACTTGCGCGCGATGCCGGGTGCGTTGATGGATCGCTGCGCGTGCTCGACGTCGACGCCGATGCGCGCCCCCTCGACCAGGCCCACGAGCGCGACCGCAAGGGTATGCGAGATGTTGAAATCGAGCGCATGGGGCGGCGGGAGCTGTGGCCGTCCGCGCCGGCCGCGGACGATCTCGACATGCGCGGGTTCGACCTCCAGTGCGCCGCCGATGATCGTGCGGAGGAGTCCACGACCGATGATGTATCGCTCCCGGAGCGCGGCCTTGCCGAACCTTCCGGCCCGCGTCCATTCATACGGCGACAGCGTCGCGCCCAGCGTCTCGACGTCGCCGGGCGCCGGATCGAGGCGGCACCAGAAGAGCCGCAGTGTCGGCGAGGGACTCGACAGCGCGACGATGCGCGGGCGCGCATCCGCGGGATTGCCGCTCGCGAGGTTCTCATCTAAGCTCACCCCGCCGATCCCCGTTTGGCTGCCGCGCCCGCTTGCATGCGGGCGCATTCGTATCCGGTCCCGTGTAGCCGATGCGCCACGTCCTCCAGTTTCTCACGCGCCTGCCGCTGCCGCTGCTCTACTCGCTCGGCCGGCTCGCCTATTTCGTGGCATTTCGCGTACTGCGCTGGCACCGCGAGCTCGCCGCCCGCAATCTCGCCAACGCCTTCCCCGAGAAGTCGGAAGCCGAGCGCGCGGCGATCCTGCGGCAGTCGTATGTGAACCTCGGGCAGACGCTCGCCGAAACCTTCTGGGGCTACGGCGCGAGCGCCGGCGAGCTCGTGAAGCGCGTGGCGATCGAGAATCCGGAGATGATCAATCGCTTCGTCGCCGAGAAACGCCCCGTGCTGGTGCTGACGGCGCACGTGTGCAACTGGGAGTGGCTGTTGCCCGGAGTGGGCGCGCAATTCGACATCCCGATCGACGCCGTGTACAAGCCGCTGCGCGTCGCGAGCCTCGACGCATTCGTTCGCGGCACGCGCAGCCGCTTCGGCGGCAAGCCGATCCCTATCCATTCGTTCCTGTTCGAGGTGATGCGCCGCGCCGGCGAAGCGCGCGCATACGCAATGGTGGCCGACCAGACGCCGCCGCGGAACATGGACAAGTATTGGACGCGGTTTCTTAACCAGGACACGGCGTTTTTCACCGGCGCCGATAAAATCGCCCGCTTTCTCGACGCGCCGGTGATCTACGTCGCGATGCGGCGCGTCCGCAAGGGACATTACAGCGTTCGCCTGCACGTGCTGGTGGAGCCGCCTTACGAAGGACAGGAAGCGCTGGACGTCGTCGAGCGCTATGCGCGGCGACTCGAAAGCGAGATCAGGGCGAATCCTGCGGATTGGCTGTGGGTGCACAACAAGTGGAAATATCCGAAACCGGCGACGGAGGAGCCGCGCAAGCGCGCGCGGCCGCGTCGCGCTGCGTGAGCCTTTGCGGGATGGGCAAGCCGCGCAGACAACCGAGCCCACCGTGACCCGTTTGCGCGCCAGCGGTAAGGCTCGCGAATTCGGCGAATTGGGTTGCATTTCTTGCCGCCGCGTCGTATAATTTGCCTCCTCTGCAAGACACCTCCCCCAGCGTTTGCACGACAAGGGAGACGGTCGCTTGAAATGAATGCAAGCGGCCCCATTTCGCAGAGTCGCTCTTTAACAATTGGCAATCGATAGGTGTGGGTGCTGAGGCGTTGGTCCTCGGGCGTCCGGGCGGTGCTGCGCGAGCGGCGCGGTTTCGGGGGCTTCGGGGGTTCCAAGGCATGATGTGCTCACACTGACGCTAGTGCGGTTGGGTGTGGGTTTGGCGGGGTTTGACCCTGTCGGGCCGATGGCCGACCGTGAAGCTGCTTCGTCTTCGTCAAGGGGGCGGGGTGGCGATGAGTCAAGTGAGTGAGACTTTGTAATAGAGATCGAACTGAAGAGTTTGATCCTGGCTCAGATTGAACGCTGGCGGCATGCTTTACACATGCAAGTCGAACGGGGTGCGGGGGCAACTTCGCATTCAGTGGCGAACGGGTGAGTAATGCATCGGAACGTGTCCCGTAGTGGGGGATAACGCCGCGAAAGCGGCGCTAATACCGCATACGCTCTACGGAGGAAAGCAGGGGATCGCAAGACCTTGTGCTAAGGGAGCGGCCGATGTCCGATTAGCTAGTTGGTGGGGTAATGGCTTACCAAGGCGACGATCGGTAGCTGGTCTGAGAGGATGATCAGCCACACTGGGACTGAGACACGGCCCAGACTCCTACGGGAGGCAGCAGTGGGGAATTTTGGACAATGGGGGCAACCCTGATCCAGCC